>Ga0070741_10002381_pt1 | contig 51101 bp, 43 predicted proteins | sample Coa_R1_4_FD_66440 | JGI IMG/M metagenome (GOLD analysis project Ga0070741, IMG submission 66440) | Surface soil microbial communities from Centralia Pennsylvania, which are recovering from an underground coalmine fire - Coalmine... | ecosystem: Environmental > Terrestrial > Soil > Unclassified ... | reverse complement strand
CTGGGAGTGAGAATCTTTGGTGTGGTAACCGCAGATTCTACCCTCGAAGGCTCATTTCGCTTGAATTTTCAGTACTCTGTCCCATTTGTCGCCAGATAGTTTTCGGATGGAAACTAGTTATTCATCTGCTGTGTGTAAGGTGAGATGGAACGTCGCACCGCGTCCGATTTCGCCCTCCGCCCAAATGCGTCCGCCGTGCAGGCGCACGATTTCGCGACAAATCGCCAGCCCCAAGCCCGAACCTTTGTCTTCGAGTTGTTCACCGCGCTTGATGCGATAGAAACGGTCAAAGATTTTTTCGTGCTCGCCGGGTTCAATGCCTACGCCGTTATCCGCAACCGTGATTTCCACTCCGTCCGGGATTTTTTTGGCGCTCAAGGTAATTTGACCGCCTTCCGGTGTGAACTTGAGCGCGTTCTCGATGAGATTCGACATGACCTGTCCCATCCGCATCGAGTCCGCCGAAACCAGCGGCAAATCGTCGGTCGGTTCCACATGAATGGCAATGTTGCGTTGAGCTGCCTGCGTACGAAAAGCGAGGCGCGCTTGATTTAACAAAAAAGAAACGGCGGTGGGCTGACAATCTACATGATAATAACCCGCGTCCATACGCGACAAATCGAGCACATCGTCAACCATTTCCGCGATGTAGCGCATTTCCTGTTCGGCAACCTGGACATAACTGCGCGTTTCGTCGTCGAGGCGCGCGTCGCCGGTGCGAATGAGTTCGAGATACCCTTTGGCGACTGCGATGGGATGACGCAAATCATGTGAGACCATCGAAAAAAAAGAGGCTTTGGCTTTGTCCAATTCCTTTAAACGTTCGTACGCAGATTGCAGTTCGGCATAATTTCGCTGTAGCTGTTCGTTCTTGAAAGCGAGTTCGCGTTGGAGGCGCAGATTTTCGCGGCGCAGATGCGCTTCGGTGACCGCGCGCTTGACGACCTCGCGCACCTCGTCCGCGTCGAACGGGCGCTTGTTGATGATATAGTCGTTCACGCCGAGGCGCAGCGCTTTGATGGCAGTTTCTTCGGAACCGTACGCGGTCGTGAGAATGACCATCGTTTCGGGCAGCTCGCGTTTGAGAATGTCCAAAACGTCCGTGCCCATAATGCCGGGCAGCACGAGGTCGAGCAGCACCAAATCGGGATTGAGTTTGGATGCCTTGTCCAGTCCGGTCTCGCCGTCGGGGGCAAAATGCAGCGTGTATCCTTCGCCGCCAAGAATTTCGGTGAGAATTTCCTGATTGAGCGGCGTGTCGTCAATGATAAGGATTGTGCCTCTGGAGGTCTCGCTTCGCATAGTCATAACGCTATCCCCTCAAACAATTCTAAAGTTTTCAAAAAACAAAACAGACACTATGCGAAATACAAGCGCGCGGCGTCAATTCGCGGGCAAATATTTTCCGACGAGCAAATCCAAACGCGCGCGCGCGTCCGGCGGAATCGCGGCGGGATTCGTCACAATCGCATTTTCGAGCGCATGTAAACACGCGCAATCTTGCAGCTGCGACGCGGCGACGGGCAGGGCAGCGCGCAAAATCTTTTTGCCCATCTCGGCGTTCTTGAGCAAATTCTGCACGACCATCTCGGCGGTCACAACTTCGTGCGACTCGTGCCACACATCATAATCGGTGACCATCGCGATCGCGGAATAACCGATTTCGGCTTCGCGCGCGAGTTTCGCTTCAGGAATCGCAGTCATGCCCACGAGGTCGCAGCCGAGTTGACGATTGATGCGCGATTCGGCTTTGGTCGAAAACATCGGTCCTTCAATCACAACCAACGTGCCGCCGTTGTGCACCGTCGCGCCGACATCGCGCGCCGCCTGATACAAAATCGCGTTCAGATCGAGACAAAACGGGTCGGCGAAACCCACATGCGCGACGATCCCGTTTCCAAAAAAAGTGTATTCTTGTTCGCGATGACGCGTGCGGTCAAACAACTGGTCAGGAATCACGATATCCAACGGCGCGTAATCTTCGCGCAGCGAACCGACTGCCGTGATAGAAATCAAGTATTTGACGCCGAGCTGCTTGAAACCGTAAATGTTTGCCCGCGCATGAAGTTCGGTGGGAGCCACGCGATGTCCGCGTCCGTGCCGCGCCAGAAACACAACGCGTATTCCGTCGAGTGTGCCGGTAATGTAGGCATCGCTGGGCTTGCCAAAGGGCGTGTCCAAATGAATTTCGCGCACATCCGTCAACGCCTCGATGTTATAGACACCACTGCCGCCGATGACTCCAAAACGGATTTCGTCGGGCATGGAAATGCTCCTTGAGGAAAAGAATTAAGCCACATTATAACAGAATGGATGGATGCGACAAACGGCAAGAATGGTTACACAAGAACAGATTTGGGGTACGACACGAAACGAATAGGGCAGGGCTAAAAGAAATCGCACACGAATGATGGCTCGTGTGCGATTTCTTTTAGTGGAGCTGGCGGGAATTGACACGCTGTGTCCTCGATTTTCATCAAGGCGTTGACTATCTCATGAACTTGCAATATGCTCTTTTGAGATTGATTGCAAGTCCCTCGGCGTATTGTAAGGAGTTTAAATATGCCGCATCATTCCGATGCATATGACTGGAAACTCATCGACCGAAATGCTCTCCGCAACGAAAGCAAGAACTGATCGAAAAGTTTTCCTCCTTACCCTAGTATTCCTTGCTGACAACAGTTTAGGAACCTAAAAGTCGATGCAGGGCTTGATCTTTCGAAATCACCCCTCAGGATTTGCATGACCGAAAACGGTTTTAGCGTTTCCTGATAAAGCCGAGTTTTTCCTGCCACATCACTATGACAGGGGGCTCGTTGTTTTACAACAAACCCGCGTCCGAAGAGTTCGAACACAAGTGCCTACAAGCTTAGGCAGTCTTTCGGGTCGAACCGGACATTTACATGTCCCGTCCAACTAACTTGCGCAAACGGACTCGACTGTCAGAGTTGCTTGCGCCGAGCCGGTGTTTTTCGTCACTCGCTACCGGCGTTGCGAGCGAGATACCCCAACTTGGTGACGCCCGACATACGCGCTTTGGGGGAGCCCGTATGCGGACGCCGCAGATTTAACTGCGGACCTGGTCAGCATTTCGCTGCTGCGGATTAGGCAGCGAGCGGCAATGCCGCCAAGTTGGTGCGAGTGTTCGCACGTACAGTTTTGCCCATTTTAGAGCGGGTAGGCGCCGCTGCTTGCCACTTGTGAACAGCCCTCCCCGTCGAAACCGTGCAGCCCCATTTCTAAGAACAATTATAGCATAGATGAGCAGGGAGCAGTAAATAGCGCCAACAGATGAACAAAGTGGATAAACGGATAGAAGCCGCAAATCCGTTTACCCGCTTTATATAATCCGTTTTCCGCGTTTTCTACCCAATCTCCCACAACACAATTTCCGGTGGGCAATTGAAACGAATGCGCGGCGCGCCCCCGCCTTCCAGACCAATGCCGCGCGTAACATACAACGTCAAATCGCCCACTTGCCGGCGTCCCGATTCGAACGCTTTGCCGTACAACGACGACGCGTACAGCGCGCCATAAAACGGCAGGCGCACTTGACCGCCGTGCGTGTGCCCCGACAACTGCAAATCAATTCCCGCGTGCGCCGCTTCTGGTGCAAGGTCGGGCGAATGATACAACAAAATGCGAAAGCGCTCGCGGTCCGCGCCGTTCAACTGACGCGCGCACACGCCGTCGCGCTCCCAAGGGTGTGCGCGCGTCAATGTGCGCGTCAAATTCGCGCCGTCAAGGAACGGACGATGCGAACAATTCAGCCCGACGATTTCGATTTGCTTGCCTTCGTGCTCAATCAGCGCCGTCTCATCGCGCAGCCAGACCAAATTGTCCATATCGCTCACGAGTTTTTCCACAACGTCGTGCGGGTCCACTGCTGGACTGCCGCTCACCACATACACGCCGTATGGCGCGCGCAGTTCTGCCAACACCGCGCGCGCGTGTTCCTGCGCCAACGCGTCTTGCGTGTATGACAAATTCAAAAAATCGCCCGAGAACAAAATCATATCCGGCGCGATGGATTCGACGAGCGACAACAATTCGCGTTCGCGATTCGTCAAGCGTTCCACATGAATGTCGCCCAGATGCAAGACGCGCAGCGGACGCGTGAAACCGAGTTTGGGCGATTTCAACACTTGGCGCGTCAACGTCAGACGATGCGGCTCAATCCAAAATCCGTACACGACCAGCACGGTGCCAATCGACTCGACGACAATCCACAACGGAAACGGCAGCAATGCGAAAGGCACGCGGCACAGCGCCAACAAAAACGTCGGCGGCTTCGCGGGACCGAATGATTTGCCTGCGCGCGGCAGCAGCGCCAACACAATCCAATCGCCGAGAAAAAATCCAAACAGTCCCAGCGCTTGGTACGGGTCAAAGCGCGCGGCGAGCAGCGCGATGACCCCTAAAACGCCGGCAAAAAGAATCGCCGGAACCTTGTCGAGGAAATCGGCGAATCCCAAAAAGAGGTCGAAACTGTTGCCGGTGTTGCCGGGAAATTTGGTGCGTTGAGAAAAATCGCGGGGCTGCACTGTCTTTACGATTCGGTATTCATCATCCACAAGGAAAATCCTTCCAAAAATTTGCGAAAGCCGTCGAGATATTCCGGCGGGAAATGGTAACGCTCGGTCGCGTGCGCCAAGACGCGCTCGAAACACGCGAGCCATTCATCGCGCGCGGCTTGATTGATGGGAAAGGGCAGGTGCCGCGCGCGCATCATCGGATTGCCGTAACGCTGCTGGTACAACGGCGGTCCACCGAGCAAGCCGATAAAAAACGCCGCCGATTTTTGCGCGGACAATTTCATCTCGGCGGGAAACATGTGCCGAATCGAGGATTTTTCCAATTCGGCGTAAAAATCCTCAATCATGCGCGTAATGTTTTCTTCCCCCATCGCCGCATAAATCGCGCGACTGGGCGAAACGATTTGTTGTGGATTAACAGGCGGCACAAACATTTTTGATTAACGTGCGCCTTCCTTGACGGCGCGTTCCATTTCGCGCGCCGCGTCACGCCGCGAAATGGATTCGCGTTTGTCGTACTGCTTTTTGCCTTTGACCAGCGCAATTTCGACTTTGGCGCGATTTTTTTTTAGGTAGATGCGCAGCGGCACAATCGTCAAGCCTTTTTCTTGCGCGCGTCCCAGCAACCGATTGATTTCTTTGCGATGCATCAACAGTTTGCGCGTGCGATACGGGTCCACGTTGAAGCGATTGCCCGCTTCGTACGGCGAGATGTGAACGTTCTGCAGCCAGAGTTCGCCGTTTCGCACCTGCGCGTAGGCATCGCGCAAATTCACTGCGCCGGCGCGCACCGATTTGATTTCGGTGCCGGTCAGCGCGATGCCCGCTTCGAACGTCTCTTCGATAAAATAATCGTGGAACGCTTTGCGATTGGTTGCCACGACCTTGAATGCGTCAGTCATATGGATAACAAAAAAATTGCGCCCTGCCGACATTTCAAGCGCATCACGCTTGATGAAATGTCCTGCACAGCGCAATTGTAACAGAGGTCGGCGCGTAGAGAAAAAAATCAGACCGCCACTGACGCGCACACATACTGTTGCGCGCGCATGGGTGTGTGCGCGTCAACGCGCATTGAGAGCAAGTTGAACAAAAGCCAATTCAGGGGAGACAGTTCGTCCGATACAGCTGGGTGCGCGGGCGTCAACATGCTCGTGCCATTCGACGCGGGCGCTTTGATTTCACCGCTTTTAATCATGTCAATCGCTTTTTGCAGCTGCGGGTCAATCGCGTGCGCGCGTTCGTATTCCGTTGGGTCCGGGACTTCGATATCGGGTTTCACGCCGACGTCGTTGATGACATTTTCTTGCGGGCTGTAGAAATTGGCGATGGTCACGCGCAGTTGCGAATTGTCGCTGAGCTGATGCACCGTTTGGACAGAACCTTTGCCGAATGTCTTTTGCCCAATAATCGTGGCGCGTTTGTAATCGCGCAGCGCCGCCGAAAGAATTTCCGACGCGCTGGCGGAACCTTCATTCACTAACAGCACCATCGGAATTTTGGTTGCCACTCCGCCGCCACTCGACTTGTACAATTTCTTGTCGCCGTTCTTGAATTTTTCGACGAGCACCACCTGGTCTGGCGGAATAAACTCACTGGCGACGTCAATCGCCGTCGTAAGATAACCGCCCGGATTGCCGCGCAAATCGAAAATCAACGCTTTCGGATTTTTTGCCAGCGCGTCGCTCAATGCTTGATGCAGCTCGGATTTTGCCTTTTCGCCAAATTCCGACAACTGGACGTACGCAATCGTGTCGTTTTCCAACATCTTGGATGTGACCTCGGGCACGTCAATTGTATCGCGCACAATCGTCAATTCGAAGGATGGGTTAGAGCCGCGCTGCACCGTCAAGCGCACCGGCGTGCCTTTGGGTCCGCGAATTAACGCGACCGCTTCGCTGACATCCATGTTCACAATCGGTTTGCCGTCTACCTGTAAGATGACATCGCCCGCTTGCAAGCCCGCCTTGTCTGCCGGCGCGCCTTTAATCGGCGCGACGACGGTCAGGCGTCCATTGACCATATCAACGGTTGCGCCGATGCCTTCAAATGAACCTTGCAATTGCGAGTTGAGATACGCGGCGCGTTTGGGGTCAACGAACGCCGTATGCACATCGCCGAGCGCGTCCACCATCCCGGCGACCGCGCCGTACGTCATTTTTTGTTGGTCAATCGGCTGCGTGTAAAAATTCTCATTGACTAGTTTCCACGCTTCCCAGAAAACCGGCATGTCCTGCTTAAAGTCAGGCGGTGTATTATCGCTCAAATTCGCCGTAAGCGGCGCCGACGCGACGTCATTACGCGACAGAACCCATTGACTCGTCGCATAGCCGCCCAAAAACGCGCCGCTGACCAAAATGACAGCGATGATAACGGCAATCAGAATTCGCACGATGGCTTTCATATTCATTCCTCTGTGGTGAGAACGCTGCGGTGAGCGTTCTCTACTTATTTTCCGGTATTCAGATATTCGATCGCGCGATCCAACTGTGGGTCAAGTCCTTTGGCGATATCATCCGGCGTCAACGGGATCTGGATTTTGGGCGTAATGCCGACGCCGTCAATCTCGCTGCCGTTCGGCGTTTCCCATTTGGCGGTCGTAATGTGCAAGACTGATTTATCGGACAAGGGATACAAGCCCTGCACAGAACCTTTGCCGAATGTTTTCTCGCCAATCAAAACCGTTTTGCCGCTGTCCTGAAATGCACCCGCAATAATTTCTGCCGCACTCGCCGTGCCGCCGTTCACGAGAACGACAAAAGGAATATCGCGCGCCGCACCGCTGTTTTGGGCATTGTACGTTTTTTGTGTGCCGTCACGATATTTCTCAATTACCACTGGCGCGTTCGGCAAAAATTGTCCGACAATCCCCAACGCGGGGTCAGGGAACAAACCGCCGGGATTGTTGCGCAAATCCAGTACGATACCTTTCAGATTATTTTTCTTGAGTGCGTCCAACGCGTCCGCAAATTCTTTGGCGGTGTCTGCGCTTTCGAGCGTTACTTGAATGTAACCGTACGGCGTGTTGTCGAGCATTCGATACTGCACCGTCGGAATATTGATTTCTGCGCGCGTCAGTTCGACGACGATATTATCCGATTCGCCAATGCGCCGCAGCGTCAGGGTCACTTTGGAACCGACATCGCCGCGCAGTTTGTTCTCGATGGTATCGGGCGTGTCGTCGCTTTTCACTTCTTGGTCGCCTATTTTCAGAATTTGGTCGCCGGGTAAAATGCCGGCTTTTGCCGCGGGACCATCGGGAAACGGCAATAGCACGATGACGCCCTTGCGCAATTCCACTTTGGCGCCAATACCACCATAATTGCCTTGCAGGTTGGTTGCTTCTTGCTGTGCCGGCGCGGGTTCGACGAGAATTGTATGTGGGTCGCCGAGCGATTCTAGCGCGCCGCGAATCATGCCATGCACGAGCGCATTTTTGGAAGGGATGTCGTAATAAAATTCATCTTTGATAATGTTCCACGACTCCCACATCAAATTGAATTTGTCAGGCGGCGGCAGCGTGGACGAAGCCGACGCGGTTTGCGGCGCGCGCGTGGCGTTGAAATAATTGACGCCAAAACCCGCCGCAAAAGCAATGCCGCACAGAAATAGCGCGAGCAGTGTCAATACAATGCCTTTGAGAATCCCTGTCATCTTGCCCCTTTTATACGCGGAAAAAATCTTGCGCAATATATCTGTTTTGTGTTCCCCTGTCCATTCACGAATGACGCGCGTCGGTAAAAGTTAATCTGTAGTATAGCGCCTCGTGCGCGTTCGACTTTATGTAGCCTATTAAGGTTACGCCCGCGCCTACGTTTCAGATTCTATGCGGACGCGCTGCTTTCGGCATCGTGCTCGGCGGCACGCGCCGCCGCTTCGTCGGGCGAAAGTGTCGTGCGCTCAAAAATTGTCCGGATAGAAGGTTTCGAGTAATGGGCATATACGCGGCGCGTGGTGCCAATATCACTGTGTCCCAAAATTTCCTGAATCGCCTCCAACGGCGCGCCTTGTTCCAACATTTGGCGCGCGCGAAAATGACGAAAATCATGCGGTGAAACATCCATGTTCAATTTTTTTGCGGCGCGACTGACGGTCCGCCACAATGACATTTTGGTAAAGCGCGAACCGTACTTGCGACCGTGTGAAATAAACAGCGGCTCATACGCGTCTTGCCGTTCGGCGATATAGGCGGCGATGGCTGCGCGCGCTTCGGGGGTTATAAAGATAAATCGCTCTTTGTCGCCTTTGCCACGCACAATCGCTTCTTTACGACGACCATCGGCAACGTCTTTGCGATTCAACGCGGCAACTTCGCTCAAGCGCCCCGCTGACGAATACAACAAATGCACAAATGCGCGGTCGCGCAGAATCTGGAGACGCTTATGTTTTGATTTGGCATCGTTGCCGTCCGGCAGAGGCATGTCGTCGAAAAAAGCAATCAAACGAGGTAGGGCAGGGTCGGGGCGCGGAATTGGATAGGAACTGCGTCGCGTCACGTGCTTTAATTTCGAGCGCGCCTTTTCGAGTGAAAAAGAATCCGGCAGCCAGTCCTGACTCAATGCATAACTTAGGAACGCATTCACACTTGCCAAATATGTACGTTGTGAAAAGCGCGAATAATTTCTTTGGCTCAGCCAAGCCTGAAAGTCTTGCAGAATATTAGTGGTCACAAGTTGAATCTTCGGTGCTCGAAATGCAACCGTCGAATTCGCGCGGGCGCTGTTCTTTTCCCTTTTATCTGACTTGGTTTTGTCCTGTGCCTCGGTAAGGAAGGACAAAAAAACTCGCAGCCCCACGCTGTAGGTTCGTTGTGTTTTCGGGCTCTCCAAGAGATGATTAAGATAGATTTCAATGTATTCCCGAAGCGATTTTGTGTCTGCCATCTGTGTTAGCTAATGTGTACTAGCTTTCATCATCAAAATTCGGTTTGGCAAGACGAAGATTTTCTCGCCGATTGTCGAGTCCGTCGCCGTTGATGTGGTCAACCTCCATGTCTGGTGGCGCATTCGAAATTGCTCGATGCATTGCCACCCTCATACCACCACTGCCGGCACGCGTCGCGTAGAAAGTATGCCCATTTCTGGCAGCGGACCAATTCCATTTGCGTGACATGTTTGAGTCAAACACTGTCTACATCCTCTTCATCCTGCAGATTTTGCAAGATTATAGGACACATGTTCAACTCTTGTCAATGTGAGCTAATCATCTAACAGGGCTGGCACAAAGTCGCGCAAACTGTCATTTCGAGATACCCAGCCCACGCGGGCGGCGAGATTCGCAGAACTTGTCACAATTTCGCCGATCAACTGCATCGGACACGGCGTTCGAAAAGAATGTACCGTATCGTAAGAATAGCACGTGAATACAACATGATAACGACATGAGAGTTTTTGCGCGGGCAAATGCATTTTGCGCGTCGCGTGTCATCTCACCCGGTATTGCTCATACTCCCGCAGCAGCGCTTGCGGCAATTTGCCCTCAATCAACGTGCCGCGCGGCGAATATTCTTCCCGTTCGACAATGCCTTTGCGATGAAACAAATCCACGAGCCCGGTCGCGCTGTACGGAATCCGCGCGCGCACGCGCACAAGGTGCGAACCCATCACCGTTTCCACCCGCTCCAGCAGCGCATCCAAACCCAATTTTTCCCGTGCCGAGATGGGCACCGCGTCGGGATAATCCTCCAGCCACTGCCCCACAAAACGCGCCGTCTCTTCACCGCCAAATTTATTCTTGTGTAACGCAATTTCGTCTATTTTGTTCAGCGCCATCACAATCGGTTTGTCCGCCGCGCCAATTTCTTCCAAAGTCGCCTCCACCGCGCTTAACTGTTCCAGCGCGTTCGGATGTGTAATGTCAACGACATGCAATAGAACATTTGAGTCAACGATTTCTTCCAGGGTCGCGCGGAACGCCGCAATCAACTGCGTCGGTAGTTTTTCGATGAAACCCACCGTGTCAGAAAACAACACCTCTTGCCCGCTGGGCAGCTGCACGCGCCGCGTCGTCGGATCGAGTGTCGCAAATAATTGGTCTGCCACATACACTTGCGAATCGGTCAACGCGTTGAGCAAAGTGGATTTGCCCGCGTTGGTATAACCGACAATGGAAACAACCGGAATGCCCTCGCGTTGGCGCTTGCGACGATGTTCGCCGCGTTGTTTTCGCACGCGTTCGAGTTCTTGCTTCAAATGCGCGATGCGCACGCGAATTTCGCGCCGATCCAATTCCAACTGCCGTTCGCCCGGACCGCGCAGCCCTACCCCGCCCGTTCCGCCGCGCCCCGCCGCGCCGCCGGTTTGACGCGCCAGATGCGTCCACATGCGCGTCAAGCGCGGCAAGCGGTATTCGTACTGCGCCAATTCCACTTGCAGCGCGCCTTCACGCGTCCGCGCGTGACGCGCAAAGATGTCGAGAATGAGCGCGGTGCGGTCCAGCACCTTGATGTCCTTGCCCGTTTCGGCGGAAAAGGCTTCTTCAATTTCGCGCTGCTGATTGGGCGCGAGCTCGTCGTTAAAAATCACCACATCAAAATTCAATTCGGCGCGCTGCGCGACGATTTCATGCAGCTTGCCTTTGCCAATCAGCGTCGCGGGATTGATGCGCTCGACGCGTTGAATCGTTTGTCCCGCGATGGCGAGACCGTCCGTATCGGCGAGGCGTTCCAATTCGCGCATCGAGTCTTCGATGGCGAATGTACCGGGTTTTTTTCTCAATTCCACGCCGACAAGGAACGCGCGCTCAATCGGTGGTTCGGTAGGAATGGTTTCGGGTCGGGGCATGTTTCGGATTTCGGATTTGGGATTTGGGATTTCGGATTTGCCTACTGCCTCCTGCTCACTGCTTCTCGTCTCTCGTTTCTGGCGAATCGCCAATCTCTTTCGCTCGCGCGCTCTCACTCCTTCACTCCTCCCTCCAACCATGTTTGCATCACGCGTCCGACGCGTTCCAGACTGTCCGCGCTCACTTTGTCGGCGGTGTCTTGAGTGGTATGCCACGGCGGATAATCAAAGTCAATCATGTCCACCGCGCGAATGCCTTTTTCCAAAAACGGTGTGTGGTCGTCGCTCATGGACCAGCGCACTTGCGGAATGAACCATTGGCGATAACCCAACTGCGCGGCGATGTTCCACAATTGTTGATTCAATTCTTGGTCCGAATTTGCTTCATAATAAATGTTCTGGTCTGCATCGCCAATCATGTCCAAAATAATAACGGCGGCGGGTTTCATGTTCAGCGTTTCCGCTACATGTTCCGCGCCGATGCTCCACGTCCATACGCTGGTGTCGCACAAGGCGGTGGGTTTTTGCTGCGGCGCGACGCGCAAATCACACGCGCTCAAATCGCCATTGTCTTCGGCATCAAAAAACGCGAGCCAAATTTCATTTTTCAATTTTGTTTTGTCGAGCGCGCGCGCGAGCTCGAGCAAGACCGCGACGCCGCTGGCGCCATCGTTTGCGCCGGGTACCGGAGCGCTCGGATTTTGTTTGTCCATATTGGCGCGCGGGCGCGTGTCATAGTGCGCGCCGACGATGACGACGGGGCCCTGCCCGATGTTTGTTTTGGCGATGATGTTGCGAATCGGAATGCCGCGATAATCAAATTCCTGTGTTTCCGTCTGCCAACCGCTCTTGTCCAATTCATTCAAGATGTAATCACCGGTCGCGCGCAGTGCTAGAGAGCCTGCAGGTCGTGCGCCAAATCGCATTTGGGCGAGTACATCGTCATAAGCGCGCATCCCGTTAAAGCGTTCTGCAGGCGCGGATTGGGTAACGGTAACTGTGGTCGGCGATGCAGGTACATCTGTGGCAGCAATGGGAGGAATTGTCGAGTCTGCGCGCGGAGTTGGGTTGGATTGATTTGTGACACTTGGATTTGCGCTGTTACATGCAGATAAAAGGAAGGCGAGCAGCAGCGGCGCAACGAGACCGCGCCGCGCGCGTGTTTGGGTTTGTGGGCGGTTTGGAGGTTTCGTTGGCGCAGATAGTGTTACCGCTATGCGAAAAAATTTCGCACGCGCAGTTCGTATGAGCAAAAAATCGGTCTCCTGACAGGGTGTGTGCGCGTCACCTCAATCCCACGGCGTATTGCTGCGCAAGTTGCTGACGTCCTGATACAACTCGATAGTCGCACGCGCAATCTGGTCCCACGTATATTCATGGCAGACGACACTAAATGCGTGGTCCGCCATCTCCATTGCCGCGCGGCGGTCGTGCAATGAACGCATAATGGCTTGCGCCAAAAGATCACTGCGCCCCGCTTCGACCTTAATCCCGGTCACGCCATCATCCACCACTTCGCCCAGACCGCCGACATCACTTACAATCACCGGGCAGTGCGCTGCCATCGCTTCGAGCGCCACAATGCCAAACGGTTCATACAGCGAAGGAAATACCGCCACATCGGCAATGCGATACAACTGGTCGCGCATGGCATCGCTCACATAGCCGGGTAACAGCACTTGGTCGCCAATGCCAAGACTGTCAACGCGATCGCGCAGCGAACTCAGCAGTGTGCCGGTTCCTGCGATAATGAACTTGACGCCCTGGTCATAGACCAAAATCTTGGCGGCGGCGTCGAGCAGCACCTCCACACCTTTTTCATGCTGGACGCGCCCGATAAAAAAGACGATGCGCACGTGCGGCTCTGCCCATTGATTACGAATCGCGGTCAGTTCGTTTTCCGGAATCGCGTCAAAACGATGGACATCCACGCCATTCGGAATCACAAAAATCTTGTCGGAAGGCAACTGAAAATAATCGCGCACCTCTCGCGCCATGAACCGACTTGTTGCAATCACGCGCCACGCCTCATAGGTCAACCACCATTCGGCGCCGTTGATCGCGTTTGCCATTTCTCCATACAGCTGCCCTCTGCCCCGCCCGCGCTCGGTCGCGTGCATTGTCGCAATCAAGGGTGTCTTGTGTAACTTCTTGAGCGCTTCGGCAGCAAAACTCACAAGCCAATCATGCGCGTGAATGATGTCAAAGCCCCCGCCCTGCCCCCACAAATTCTGCGCAAAATGCTCCAACGTCAGATTGGTCTGCTGGGTGTCGGCAAAAAAATTGCTCGGATCCGCAACGGGAGTTTGGACGCGATATACCATTGCATTTGCGCGCAACGGCTCGACTTCGGGTCCGCCCTTCCAGCGCGGGGTAACGACGGCGACCTCGACGCCTTGTGCGGCGAGCGCGGGCACCAACGCGGCGACGTGCGCGCCCATCCCGCCGACCAGATGCGGCGGATATTCCCACGAGAACATCAAAATTCGCATAATGAAGGCAAGAATGTGGAATGTGGAATGCCGAATGCCGAATGAAATTGACCATTAAGCATTGCGCATTGATTTATGGCTTGGGCGTAGGCGCAGGCGCATAACCGTACTTGCTCAAATTGGCGTTTTGCTCTTCCAGCGTCCGCGCGAAAACATGCCCGCCATCGCCTGTCGCCAAAAAATACATGTAATCAGTCTGCGCCGGCTCCAACACCGCCTGAATTGAATTCATGCTTGGTTCGGCAATCGGTCCCGGCGGCAATCCCGGATTCAAATACGTATTGTACGGCGAATTCACTTTTTGATACTCTTCCAAAGTCACCGGCGTCTTCCACCACTGCTTGGTTTCGGGCACATAGCCGATGGCGTACTGTACTGTCGGGTCGGCGTTGAGATACGTTTTCGCTTTAATGCGATTCAAATAGACACTGGCGATAATCGGCGCTTCTTCGGGCTTGACCGTTTCGCGTTCCACAATCGAAGCGAGCGTAATCGCTTCCTGCAACGTCAATCCTTCGTTGGTTGCTTTGGCGCGCAGGTCCGGCGTCACGCGTTGGTCAAATTCCGAAAGCAGCCGATTCACCAATTGCGGCGCAGTGATGCCTTGCAAGACCTCGTACGTGTCGGGGAACAAATACCCTTCGAGACCGGGGGAACCGTTGCGCGGGCGGTCTTGCAAAAAGGCAAAGTCGGCATCGCCTTCGCGCACAATCCGCAAAAATTCATCCTTGTCGAACTGCGGTAAATTCACCGTCGCCAAATACTCCGCGATTTGTTCGGCGCGCCAACCGGGGCGAATCGTAATGGTCACGCCGCGCGTCGTGCCGCGCTGGAGCGCCAAAATCACTTCGTCCATTGTCATGTTCCGGCGCATGGCGTGGTCGCCTGCCTGAATGCGCTCCGCCGCGTGGCGACATTTCAACAACAACAAAAACGCGTCGGCATTTTGAATCAAGCCCTCTTTTTCCAAACGCGCCGCCACATCGGCGGGCAGTTCGCCATCTTCGACGTTGAAATTCACTTCGCCCTTGTCGCTGCTTGCGGGCTTGTCGAGCAAATCTTGATATTGCTGCAATTGGAACGCATATGCCAAATCGGTCGGATCCAGACTACCGCTGCTGCCGGGTCCGCCGCACTGTCCAAAATCAATTTGCGGCAAGTTGAGCGCGGCGCTGGATTTTTGCTGCGGCGGAAACGCCAAGCGATACCCGTACGCAATGGCGCCGCCGACGACAACCAACGCCGCCAATACAATAAAAAGTTTGAGAAATGCCCGAATTACATCTTGCATCACTCTGTTATTCCTCTTTCGTCGGGAGCGAATCCAAAAAATCCTGCAAGATCACCGCCGCCGCGTCCGCGTCAATCCTCGCGCGCCCGCGTTTTTCGCTGATGCCGCGCGCGCGCTGCTGCTGCATCGCCGCTGCGGTCGAATAGCGTTCGTCTTGAAACCGAAAGCGCAGTCCGGTGCTCGATTGCAGCTGCTGCACATACGAACGCGTGAGGGCTTCCTGCTCACCCGCCGAAGCATCCACATTGCGCGGCAGTCCCACAATCACCATTTCCGCGTCATATTGGCGCGCCAAATCCATGAGCTGTGCGGCATCATGTTCAATTGTCGTGCGCTCAATCACCGTGAGCGGAGAGGCGATGCGGACCTGGCTGTTGCCAACCGCCACGCCAATTCGTTTGTTGCCTACATCCAATCCCAAGTAACGCATTTGCGGCTTTGTGACTCTTGCGAATGGCGCGCGTCGCGCCCCTTACCTTTTCTGTGTCTCGACAAACAAGAATGTCCGGAAACCAAAAAACGGCATACGCGCCCACCACGACGGGGTGATTTTGATTTCCGGCGGCGCAGCAAGTTTGACGCGCTTGCTGATTTCTTGTATCGCTTGATTGACCGGCATGTCATTCAAACCGTCGAGCAATTTCCCACGATCAATAATCGGCGTCGCCAAGAGCGCGGAACGCACTTTGAGAATGACCGAATTGGCTTCCATGCGCGCGTTCGGGTCCGCTTCTACGCGCAAGGTGCCGGGCAGCTCCGTATAGCCTGCTGGAATTTTGGTCAATAAGCGCCGCTCGGCAAACGTTTCCAAATCGGCATAGTCCGCGTAAATGCCGCTCGCGACCGCGTCGGTTTTCAACGTCAGCGTATCCGACGGGTCATCCACCGGATGGTCAAACGTTTCGCCCAATACAATGACATCAATGGACGCGGGCACGACATAGACATTGTCTTCCGCCGCGCTTTTGAGCACCTGAAGCGCTTTGGCTTTTAGCTGCGCGCTTTGGCGCTCGCGCGCGATGCGGCGGTCGTCGAACGAAACGATTTTCACGTCTTTGATGGTGCCGCCGCTCATCGCTTCGAGATTCACCACGCGCGCGTTTGCCGAAAGCGGTCCTTCAATCAGATTAATCTGCAACGGACGCACATTGCCGTCCGGTCCCGGGCGCAGCGCGCGCACCGGCACATTCACGCGCGCGTTGAAACCTGCTGGCAGTGTCGCCGTAATCGTGGTCGAATAGCGCTGCGTCACACCCGATGTCGTCGCGACCACCGTCCCTAACGGAATCGTCACTTCGGTTCCCTGCACATTGTTGAATGTGACGATGCCGGTCGCGTGGTCGGCGGGCGCGGTCGCCACGCGCGAGGTATTGACGGTCACCGTGCCGCTAATTGCTTTACGGTAATTTCCTGCAGGCACAATGGCATTGATGTGGTCAATTGTCGTCACGGTTGGGTCAAGAATAACATCGCTCGCGTCGCTGATGACAATCGCTTGTGGATAAATCGTGACGGTCGCGCTCGGCACCAGCAGCGATGCTATCGCGACAAGCAGCGCCACAGCAAAACCGAACAGCAGCAGTGTCAAGAACAATTTCCAACCCGCGAGTCCAAGCCGGTCCAAAATCGGCGTGCGCGGCGTCGGCGCGTCCTCATCCAACGGTGTCGAACGACGCACAACAGGTTCGCCCGCGCGAGGCTGCCAACGCCATTCCGAAGTCATGGCTTTTTCTTTGCTGGAAAAAATGGGGATGCCGACAGCCGCCGCCAATTCTTCGACGACGTACGAAGTTGAAACGAGCGCGACTTGCACGTCGTACTCATCCGCCCAACGGCGCAGCAATTTCATTTCGTGTTCCGCATCGAGCGCCTTGCAGCCGCGCGGTACAATCAAAACGACACGACGCCCATCCGACCATTCGATTTTCGAGTGCACTTGGAGGATGTCGTCGTTTTTGTCCAGCGTAATCACTTGATCGTTCATAAAAGGAGAAACGAGAGCGCGGAGCAAACGTGAATCAAAGCCTCACCTAAAATTCCACCTGCTCATAAATCGGCTTTCGGCTTTCGGCTTTCGGCTTTGCCTACTGCCTCCTGCTCACTGCCTCCTGCTCACTGCCTCCGCTGAATTGGCTCATGTCATTTCCTTTCCCCCACCACTTTTACGACTTGGTCTAACGCGTCTTGCAGTTTGGACGCGTCTTTGCCGCCCGCCTGTGCAAGCGATGGTTTGCCTCCCCCGCCACCGCCCATCACCGGCGCGGACGCGCGCACGATTTTTTGTGCGTCGAACCCTTTTTCAATCAAGTCGGGCGTGACTGCCACAATCATGCTCGGTTTACCGTTCATCACCGCGCCCAACGCGATAATGCCCGAACCGAGTTTGTTTTTGAAAAAGTCACTTTGTTCGCGCAGCGCGTCCACATTGGGCACATCCACAATGTGCGTCAAGACGCGCACGCCGTCCACTTGGCGGACGAACGCGTCCACATTTTCGGCTTGGCGTTTTGCCATCTCGCGACGCAAGCGCTGGATTTCTTTTTCTTGCGCTTCGAGCTGCGCGAGCAGCGCGGAAACTTTTTGTTCCGCCTGCGCGGGTGTGGCTTTGACCGCATCCGCGATGCGTTCCAAGCGCGCAACCGCTTTTTGCAATTCGGCGTACGCGGCAGGTCCGGTTACGGCTTCGATGCGCCGCACGCCGGACGCGACGGAACTTTCCGAAATAATGTGAAACAGTCCAATCTGTCCGGTGCTCGCGACGTGCGTGCCGCCGCACAATTCGCGCGAGATGCCGTCAATCTCCATCATGCGCACCACATCGCCGTACTTTTCGCCAAACAGCGCCATCGCGCCGCGCGCCAGCGCTTCGTCTTTCGGCAAAATGTACGGTTCGACCGGGTCGTTTTTGAAAATATCGGCATTGACGGCAGCTTCAATTTCCGCGAGTTCTTGCGCGCCGACCGGGCGTGTGTGCGTGAAATCGAAACGCAAGCGATCGGGCGCGACCAGCGAGCCCGCTTGATGCACGTGCGTGCCCAATGCGCGCCGCAATTCCGCGTGGAGCAAATGCGTCGCGGTATGATTACGCATAATGTTCATCCGTCGTTCCGCATCCACTTCCGCCGTCACATTGTCTTGCACCTGCGCGCTGCCTTTGACCATTTCGCCAATGTGGACAATGAAACCCGGCACAGGCTGACGCGTATCCTCGACGCGAAATTCCCATTCAATTGGGTCGCGGAACGAGACGGACAAATCGCGCAGTTTCACAATCGTACCCGTATCGCTGATTTGTCCACCGCTCTCGACGTAAAAACACGTATCCGCGAGCACCAATTGTCCGCGCTCACCCGTCGCGAGTTCGTTAACCAATTCGCCGTCGCGTACAATACCGACGACGCGCGTCTCGACTTTTGTTCCCTGATACGGATTGTACTGGACGCCGGTCGGCGGGAGCGCGCCGTTCGTTTTCAATGCGTCGAACAGCTCGCGCGCGTTCTGGAATGCTGCCGCGTCCATTTTGCCGGTCACGGAGAGTTTGCGCGAGGTGGCTTTGGCTTGCGCCATTGCCGCGCGGAATCCTTCTTCGTCCACGCTCAGCGCATTTTCGCGCGCGACTTCGCGCGTGAGGTCCAGCGGAAAGCCGTACGTATCGAACAATCTGAACGCGGCATCGCCCGGAATTTCGCGCGCGCCTTTGGCTTTCAAATCCGCTACAATGTCGTCGAGCAAATTGGAACCGACGCGCAAGGTGGTCAAGAATTTTTCTTCTTCTTCGCGCGCCACTTTCAAAATGCGGTCGCGGTGAAAAATGATTTCGGGATATTCCTCGCCCATTTCCTCTATCACCGTCGGAATGATGCGGTCAAGGAACGGTTCTTTGAAACCCAAAAGTTGTCCGTGCCGCGCCGCGCGTCGCAGAATCAAACGCGTGACATAGCCGCGCCCCGCGTTGCTCGGATTCACCCCATCCGCAATCAGAAACGTGACGGCGCGCACATGGTCGGCGATGACGCGGTAGGACACGGCGCGTTTTTCCGAATCAAAATAATCGCGCTCCGGCGCATTCAGCAATTTGCGCGTGGTCTCGATGATGGGCACAAACAAGTCCGTTTCGTAGTTAGAGAGCTTGCCCTGCATAATCGCAGCAATGCGTTCCAGCCCCGCGCCCGTATCCACAGAGGGACGCGGCAGCGGCTCGAGCGCGTATTTGCCTTCGCCGACGAGATAGCGATTGAACTGCATGAACACCAAATTCCACAGTTCAATCGTTTCTTCGCCTTCGCCATTCACGTACTCGGCGCGATTGAACTGCGGGTCTTTCGGGTGTTCACCGCGATAATAATGAACTTCGGAATTGGGACCGCACGGACCGGTCTCGCCCATTTGCCAGAAATTGTCTTTGCGTCCGAAACTGAGAATGTGCGTCGGGTCCGCACCAACCTTTTTCCAGAGTTCAATCGCTTCCGCATCCTCCGGCACGCCCCACTCTGGATCGCCCGCAAACACGGTGAACCACAAGCGTTCGGGCTCCAAGCCCCATTCGTGAACCAACAAGTCCCACGCGAATTGGATGGCATCTTTTTTGAAATAATCGCCGAACGAAAAATTGCCGAGCATTTCAAAAAACGTGTGATGGCGCGGCGATGGACCGACGTTTTCAAAGTCGTTGTGCTTGCCCGAAACGCGCATACTTTTTTGCACCGTGACGGCGCGCGTGTACGGACGCTTTTCCAAACCCAGAAAAACGTCTTTGAACTGCACCATCCCCGAATTGGCAAACATCAGCGTCGGGTCCCCGGCAGGGATGAGCGAAGAGCTTGCCACCACCGTATGACCGCGGGCAATAAAAAATTTTTTGAACGAACGGCGAATGTCGTTAGAAGTTCTGTACATACCGGGACTCGATGTTTCGCCTTGCCGAACAAGGCGTTTTGCAATTGTGGATTACTCTACTTGGAGATTGCAAAAAAACATTTTATCCGAACTACTGCGCGTTGGCAAAATCTTTTGCCATTCACGAAAATAGTTTGGATTCACACTCACTTTGGACTATAATCTCGAACAATGTCGAAACAATCCTTACGTTTGCTTGGCGCGGTTATGGCGCTCGCCGGAAGTTTACTGCTCGCCTATGCCGCCTATTCCTACACCGCACAGCGACGCCTCGAAGCGACGCTGGAAGCGCAAATCCCGGGACAAAACAACAATCCTGCCATTACGAATACGCCGGTTATCTTGTTGCCCGCCAACAATCCGGTGATGACCACTGCCGGCATTCCGTCGCCGGATGCCACACACATTTCTCCGAGTGTGACGCCCCTGCCCGTGCACGTCACGCCGGTGCAGCCCGACGCGACCACTGCCGCGCAGCTGCTGCTCACGCCGACGGCAATTTTTTTGGCGCCGCAAACGCGCGTGCCGACCGATACAACCGATTACACCAATAGCTTGAGCCGCCCGCCGGTGACGCCGACGCCGACGCGCATTTTGGCGGGCGTCGCCGTACCGACGCCGGAAAGCGGCGCGCCGACATTGATCGCAGCAGCATCGCAAGCTGCCGGGGTGCCGCGCGGCGCGGGTTCGCCTGCTACGGAATTGATTATTCCGAAATTGAATATGAACGTTCCCGTCAAACCGGCAGAGTATGTGACGTATCAATCCGGCGGACAAGTGATTAGCGATTGGAATATTCCGTACGATGCGGCGGGGCATTTGGTCACAACGGCACAGCCCGGCGAAATCGGCAACGCGGTGTTGTCGGGACATCACAATTTGATTGGACCCAACACATTCGGACTCGGGCTCTTTGCCGGATTATGGAATTTGGTGCAGGGCGACGAAATCGAAGTGTTAACGCAAGAAGGCAAAACCCAGCTGTGGCGCGTCACCGATTCGTTTCCGGTCAAAGAAGGCGGGGAGCCGCTGTCCGTACGCATCGAACACGCGCAAGAAATCATGGCGGACACACCGCAGCCAACGCTGACGCTCATCACATGTTGGAACGGACAGCAGAATCCGCTTTCGGGCAACATGTATCGTTGGGTCGTCCACGCGGAACTCGTCGGCATCAACTGATTTTCGATTTCAAATTGTAGGTTTCGGATTGGCGCAGTGCCCGCCTAATCTGAAATCTAAAATCCAAAAATCTACAATTTTTATGTCCTTATCCATAGACCAAATTCTCTCACGCGGTGTTGCCGAAGTCATTTCGGAAGACAGCCTGCGCGCGCGTTTGGCAGCGGGCAAACCACTGCGTCTCAAAATGGGCTTTGACCCATCCAAACCCGATTTGCATATCGGTCATGCGGTCGGTATTCGCAAGTTGCGGCAATTTCAGGAACTGGGACACACGGTCGTTTTGGTTGTGGGCGATTGGACCGCGCAAATCGGCGATCCTTCGGGACGCGACGAAGCGCGCGTCATGTTGACGGCGGACCAAGTCCAAGAAAACGCCGAAACGTACATGAAACAATTTTTCATGCTCGTGGACCGCGCGCAGACCGAAGTGCGCTGGCAAAGCGAATGGTTCGGCAAATTTTCGCTCGCGGATGTTTTTCATCTGACCAAACATTTCACGCTCGCGGATATGCTCGAACACGAAACATTTGACAAGCGTTTTCGCAGCGGGCTGCCGTTATCCATTGTCGAATTGATGTACCCTGCCCTACAGGCGTACGATTCGATTGCCATAGACGCGGATGTGGAATTTGGCGGGATGGACCAAAAATTCAACATTCTCGCGGGACGCCGCCTGCAGGCGCGTCTGGGCAAAACGCCGCAAGAAGTTGTTCTCGTGCCCCTGCTCATCGGTACGGACGGGCGCAAGATGAGCAAGTCGTTCGGCAATACGATTGATTTCGTCACACCGCCAAATGATATGTTCGGGCGCGTCATGTCTATCACTGACGCGGTCTTGCTTGATTATTTCACGTGGGTGACGGATGTGCCCGACGCGGAAATTGCCGAAATGAAACACGCGCTCCACGCGGGCAGCATCAATCCGCGCGATTTGAAACTGCGGCTGGCGCGCGACATCGTGACGCAATTTCATGGCGCCGAGGCAGCCGCTGCCGCGGAACAGGAATTCATCCGCGTTTTTTCCAAACGCGAATTGCCGAGCGAGATGGAAACCTTCGCCATGCCGGCGGCAATGCCGGTGATCGATTTGCTCGTTGCCACCCAATTCGCGCCTAGCAAAAGCGAAGCGCGGCGTTTGATTCAACAAGGCGGCGTCAAGTTGAATGACCAAGTGGTGACAGAAATGGACGCTATCATCTCTCCGCCCGAAAACGGCGGCGAAGCGATTCTCAGCGTCGGACGCCGCAAATTTGTAAAACTCGGCAGCGGCTAGAAAAACATTACCGATGAGCGCCTTTCTCTCTCTCTCCGATCGCGGCAAAAACGGCGCGTTGCGTTGGCTGTTGGGCATTGTCATCGTTTTATTTTTTTGGCTGGTTGTCGGTTCGCTGCTGGCAACGCCGTTTCTGGTATTCAGCGGCGCGCTGCTCACCGGCAGCCTCGCGGGCGGCGATCCGTTTTGGGTTTATCTCGGAACAAATGTCAGTTTTCTTGGCATCTGGATTGGATTGTGGCTTGCCGTTCGCGTTGTCCACCAACGCGCGTTTCTGACACTCGTCACGCCCGCGCCGAAAATCAGTTGGCTGCGCCTCGCGCAAGGGTTTGGCGTTTGGTTTGGACTGATCGCGCTGTTTCAGGTTCTCGAATTTGCCATTTATCCGTCGCGCGCGCAATGGACATTCGACGCCGCGCGCTGGCTGCGCTTTCTCCCCTTTGTGCTGCTTCTAACGCCCATTCAAACCAGCGCCGAAGAATTATTGTTTCGCGGTTATTTTCTTCAGGGTTCTGGACGCCTCACCAAAAACGCGACGGTGCTCATCGTCTTGAACGGCGTTCTTTTTGCCGCGCCGCACATGCTGAATCCCGAAGTGCTCAACAATTCCGGCAGCGCGCAGCTGCTGTTTCTCAATTATTTTCTCATCGGCGCGGCGTTCGCGTTTTATACGCTCTGTGACAATCGTCTCGAACTTGCGCTCGGCGCGCATGCCGCAAATAATTTCTTTGGCGCGCTTTTGGTCAATTACGCTGATTCCGCGCTCCCCACTCCCGCGATTTTTACGAACCCTACGCTTGACGCGACGTTTGGACTCGTTACCCTTGTCATCAGCACGATTCTTTTTTACGCACTTGTGTTTCGCGTACGACGGTTTTCTGCTTTGGCTTGAAATTGAAATGGGTTCGCGTATAGTGTTTTCACTATGCGAAAATTCCCACACCAAACTGAAACAAAAAACCTTCGGGGTCTTGGACCCCGAAGGTTTTTTACGACTCTTCCGGATAATCGAGCATCGTAATTTTCACGCGCTCGCCGGGTTTGTGCTCGCGCGTTTCGGGCGGCATTTCGAGCAGACCGTTTGCGCGCGCAACAGAGGTGAGAATTCCGGAACCTTGCTCGCCCGTTGTCCGCGCGATGTATTCGCCGTCCGCGCTGCGCGTCACGTGCACGCGGATGAAATTGCGCCGCCCCGCGTCATTCTCCGCGCGATCCTGCAAAATTGCCATGACGTACGGGCGCGCGAATTTGGTCTTGCCCAACATTGTCAAGATAGCGGGACGCGCGAAAGTTTCAAACGAGACGAGCGCGCTCACCGGATTGCCGGGCAGACCGAGCAGCGGCGTCTTGCCAATCATGCCGAACGCGAGCGGTTTCCCCGGCTTCATGTTCACTTGCCAAAAATGCATTTCGCCTTCGCGATTCAAAACATCTTTGACAATATCATAATCGCCGACCGAAACTCCCGCTGACGTGATAAACAAATCCGCGCCCGCGTCAACGCCCGCGCGAATTTTGCGCGTCAAATCCTCGATGTTGTCGCGCGCAATTCCCAAGCGAATCGGAATACCTCCTGCCTTTAACACGGCGGCGGCGTTCGTGTATTCGTTCGAGTTGCGAATTTTTCCGGGCGTCAGTGGTTCGTCCACATCCACCAATTCGTCGCCTGTTGCCAGAATCGCCACGCGCGGGCGGCGATGCACCGGCACGCGCGCGCAGCCGATGGACGCGAGCAATCCAATTTCGGCGGGACGCAGGGTCGTGCCTTTGGGCAAAAGAATTTCGCCTGCGCGAATGTCTTCGCCCGCCAAACGCACATTGGCGCCGCGCGCGGGCGCGCTCAAAATTTCGACATAGTCGCTGCCTTTGCCCGTCGCTTTTTGCGCGACCGCTTCGGATGTTTCTTCAAAACGCACTACCGCATCCGCGCCGGGCGGCACCACCGCGCCCGTCATGATGCGGATTGCGCTCCCGGGCTCCACCTTCGCCTCGGGCACATAGCCCGCCGCCAAATCGGCGACTACGCGCAGACGCACCGGATTCGTTCGTGACGCGCCCGCGATGTCCTCCGCGCGCACCGCGTACCCGTCCATCGCGGAATTATTGTGCGGCGGAACATTGATGGGCGACACGATGTCTTCCGCCAACACGCGGTCCAACGCGTCGAGCAGTTCCACGCGTTCGGTTTCCAGCGGCTGGAAATGTTTCAAGATGTACGCACGCGCTTCTTCCACCGAAATCATTGCCGCGTCACCTTTATGCGCTCTTGGGGGTTTCCGTCTTGTTTTCTTCTTTGGGCTGTTCTTCTTTGGAGGTCATCTCCGCGCCTTTGCGAAACTCGGCGACGCCTTTGCCCAACGCGCCCATAATGTCGGTCAAACGGCTCGCGCCGAAAATGACGAGGACAATGACCAACACAATCAATAATTCAGGCACACCAATGTTTGGCATTTGCTTGCTCCTTGTGATGAATGACTCGAGTTACAGCGACAAGATCAATTATTGCTAAAAGACGTGATGTCGTTGCGTGTAAAAGTATCGCGCATTAATTTTACGCGCTGCAAAAAATTACTTTCCTTTTCTAATATTTCCAATTCCACCCCCAGCCGTTCCTCGACCGTTTCGATTTCCAACAAGCCCTGCTTGTCTTCGTTGGGAATCTGCAAATTGGTCGCGATGGTGTACGACAAGACTTGCGGGTCTTGCGGCGCGACGATTTGCCCCGGACGTTCGTCTTCGTCCATCAACTCTGCCAATTCCGCGACATAGTTGATGTACGCGCGATGCGCCGCCTGCGTCAATTTCGGCAGTGCGCGCGTGTCGCCCATTTCGTCTTCCCACGGTTCGATGTCACCACTCGGATACGAATGCGTATCGTACGTCTTGAGCAGACGAAAACGCACCATCCCCATCGTCAACATATTTATGCGCCCGTCGTCCAATTCATCGGCGCTGACAATCCGCGCGACCGTGCCGACGGTAAACGTTTCCGCCGGACCGCCGACTTCGAGACCTTCGCGAATCAACAACACCCCAAAGCCGATGCGTTCGCGGAGACAGCGCGTCATCATGTCTTGATAGCGCGGCTCGAAAATATGCAGCGGCAGCGGCATACGCGGAAAGAGGACCGTATTGAGCGGAAAGAGCGGCAAATCGCGTTCAGGGATGTTCATGCCAATTCAAAACGATTATACATCGCTTGTCAGACAACGCGCAAACGAAACACAGATTGAAGAGCGCAAGAGGAAGGATGAAGGTGTTTGCGCTACTCGACGCGCAGCGCCAATGTCTTGAGGTAGAGCGTTTCCGGAATCTGCAATATCCACGGATGGTCGGCAGGCTGATACGTCACTGTGATGACGCGCGCGCGCCGCCCGAGGTCACCTGCCGCGATGCGCGTTACTTCAATCAAATCGTTCACGGTAATGTGATACGCGCACGTGGAAAGCATCAACAAACCGTCGGCGTCGAGAAGTTGGAGCGCGCGCTTGCACAAACGCGTAAACAATTGTTTGGCGGGCGGCACCTCGTTTTTGTGTTTCGCCAGCGTCGGCGGGTCGAGAATGATGTGCGTAAAGGTGCGCTTTTCGTCCGCCAGCTGTTCCAAAATTTTTTCGGCATCGCCCCACCGCGCGCCAACGCGTTCGGTTACGCCGTTACGCCGCGCGTTTGCTTCCAATTGCTGCAAGGCGTCCTGGTCCTTGTCTATCGCCAACGCGCGCGCGCCCGCTTTGGCGGCGTGAAGGGAAAATCCGCCGGTGTAACTGAAAACATCGAGCGCGCGACTGCCCTGCCCTATCATCGCGCGCCACAAGCGCCGATTGTCGCGCTGGTCGAGATAAAATCCGGTCTTTTGTCCGTCTTGCGGCTTGACGCCATACTCGACATCATCTTCGTAGATGACAATTTCATCGGGCACATCGCCAAACAAAACGCCGACACGGTCTGTTAATCCTTCCTCCAGCCGCGCTTGTGTGTCACTGCGCTCGTATGCCCCTCGCGCGCGCAGCACTTTTTTCAGCGCCTGTGTAATTTCTTGGCGAAAGGTTTCGACGCCCGCGTTGCGAAATTGCGCCACCAGCGTTTCGTCGAATTGGTCCACAATCAGCCCGGGCAGTTGGTCTGCTTCGGCGTGGACGACGCGCAGGGCATTCGTGCGCCCCAACACGTTGGCGCGGCGCGCGGCGGCTTGCGCCAAGCGCGTCTCGAAAAACGCGCGATTGATTTTTTCCGTCGCGTCGTACGTCAACACGCGCGCGGGAATGTGCGAGCGCGGATTAAAAAACGCGCGGGCGATAAATTCGCCGCGCGTATCCTGCAATTCCACTACGTCACCCGCTTGCGCTTCGCCGCGTATTTCGGCTATCTCATCCGCATACACCCACGGATATTGATTGCGCAATTTTTTCACGCGTTCGGCTTTCACAAGAACAGTCGTCATGGCTCGGTTCGGTCATTCCACAAAACGGCGCTCGCTGCGGTCAATCCGCAATTCCTCGCCGAGGACTTCGGAAATCATTGGCAAGTAAATATTGTACATCTTGTCCTTGGACAGACGCACTTCGAGGTCGGTCACATACAACAGCGCGTTGTAAACCGACAATCCGCCATAGTCACTCTGCAACAACTCGACGATGGGCACAACCGTTGCGGCGTCAATCAACTCGGCATCCACATCGCCGATGCGTTCTTGGCGTCCGACGCACATCGCAGGCAGGTCAACACGCAGGATGTCGTCCATCTCGGCGAGACGCACGAAAAAGGAAACAATTGCCGGTTCGCGTTTGACCCCATACTCTTCGATGACGACATTGGATTTGCCCTGGTCAAAACTGTATGTGCCCAGCAGCATCGGCGATGAAAACCCCGCGCTGCGTTCCGTCAATTCGTCAATCAACGCGCTGTCGGTGATTTCGAGAATTTCGCCGCGCCGCAAATCGCGCTGCACGATTTTGGAAAAGAGCGCCTGGCGATTGGTCTTGGCAATCGAAAGCAAGAGAATGTCGCGCGCGGCGCACCGCGCAAACAAATCGCGATAATCTGCAAGCAGCATCGAGGCATAGTCCAGATGTTCCGGGATGCCTTCGCCTCGCAGTGGGTACAACTGTGGCAGCATGCCATAAATGGCGCCGTCGAGGTACAAGATGCTGTGTTCGGGGATTTTGGCAGCGTATTCGCTGGCAAGATTGATTTCCAATCGCCGCAGCATGAGGTCGGCAAAACGGTCCATAGTTTCCGCGCGCACAGTGCCGGGTAGAATTTCAATATCGGTCAACGGCTCGTTCAGCTCTTCGCCCATGATCAGCGACTGTGCCACAAAAACCGTCGAACCGTTTGCCAAATTGGCGCGGCGGCGCGAGCCGTCAATCGCGTAGGCGGTACGTTTATGCCCCTCGCGACGTGTCGGCAGCGGCGAATGCCAATGCTTTAACACCGCGCGGCGCAATTCCGCATCAATGCGTTTGCCGCTTTGATGCAAATTCGTTTTCAATTCGTCGCGCTTTTTCATCAAGCGTTCGTTGAGCTGCGCTATAAAAGTTTCCGGCATGTGCGCCTCCTGTGCCCCGTGCAGAATTTTTAAGGTTGCTGCACCGCTTTTCCTCGCGAGAACTTTTGTGCTAATTCTAAGCGCACTTTTGTTCGATGTCAACGCGCAAAAAAATACCCGCCGTTTCGCGTTGGCACACGAAACGGCGGGCTGTTGTCTGCCGCGCTTATTGCGCGATCTCAAAATGCATTTCGACCGAGACTGTGATTTCGTTCTGTCCCGTTTCCACCGGACCTGCACCGGAAGCAGCGGGCGCCGCCGCAAATTCAGCAGTCTTGTAAAGCGGTTGGACGCCGCCCGACAACTCGGTGATGGAAATGATGTTGCCGACTTTGACGCCTGCTGCCGTCGCCAGCGTGTTGGCTTTTGCCATTGCATCTTTGACCGCGAGCGCGCGCGCGTCGTCTTGCGCCTTGCTCGGGTCGTCCACTGTGAACATCACGCTGTTGATGGAATTCGCGCCGGCGGTGATGGACGCATCCAGAACCTTGCCGACATTCGCGATGGTGCGAATTTTCACGGTGACGATGTTCTGCACGTGATACCCGATTATCTTTGGCGTTTCGCCCTCTTTCGGCTGATTCGTAATCGGATACACATTGTAGCTGCTGGTCTGAATATCTTTGGCATCCACGCCTTGCGCTTTGATGGCGTTGATGACCGCCGTCATTTTGTCGGCGGCTTGCTTGGTCGCGTCGGCAAGTGTCGCCGCCGTAATGTCAACGCCGACGGAAGCAATCGCGGTATCGGGCTGCACAAAAACATGTCCGGTCCCCGATACGCCAATATCGGTGCGCGGCGCGGTCGGCGTTGGGGCTTGCGCGTCCGCGACGGCAGGGGTACTCATTTGCGCCATCATCGCCACGACCGCAATGACCCCCAAAGTCAATGCCGCCAACATTGTCGGCAAAGCTAGTTTCGCAATTTTGTTCATTCGTTCCTCTCCACATGACTGCGACGGTTCATCGCGTTCGAGCGATGAAGCATTGTCGCATTTGCTTTCGCGCTTTTATTCTGTGATTTCAAAACGCATTTCTACATTCACGCTGATTTGCAGAGAACCGGACTCGACCGGTCCCGCAGTTGCCGAATCTGCCACCAACGCAACGGCGCGTGGCATCGGCGGTTGAATGTACGAGGTCGTTTCGTGGATGGCAAGCACCGAACCGAGTTTGACCCCGGCGGCTTGGGCGAGCGTTTGCGCTTTCTGTGTCGCATTTTGCACTGCCGCCGTGCGCGCGTTCGTCTCGTAGGACGTACGGTCGGCGACGCTAAAATTCACGCCGCCCAAATAATTCGCGCCTGCGCTCATCCCCGCGTCGAGCACCTTACCGACATTGTCGAGATTCTTGACCGTGACTGTGACGACATTCATGACTTGATAGCCGGTAATTTGCGGCGTTTGTCCTTGTTTATGGTTGGTGATTGGAGTGACGTTGTATAGGCTGGTTTGAATCTCCTTCGGGTCAATGCCCTGCGCTTTGATGGCATCCAACACGCGAGTCATATTGGCGCTCGCCTGTTGCGTCGCCTCCGCCAGTGTCGGAGCCGTAATCTGAACGCCGATTGTAAGCGTGGCTTGGTCGGGCGGAGTCGTCACGCGCCCGGTGCCGGAGACGGTGATGACGCGTTGGGACGGCGCGTCTGCTCGATTTGGCGCCGCGAGAACGATGCTGGATTTCGACGCCAAACCCACAATCACGAGCAAAGCCATAATACCGATGCCAAAGACGCTGATGGTTTGGACGAACCGACTTGACACGATGCCCCCTCCATTGAAATTTCAAATACCTGACGCTGCGGCGTGGCACTTTGTTCCAAAAAAATCGCGAAAGGAGCAATCCTTTCGCGAAATTTTTATTTCGAGATGAACAATTCTTCGACGCGCAGGCTTCCATCTTTTTGCGGCACGCCAATCGCGTCAATCGTCTGCCCGGTTTTCAAATCGGAAAATTTTCCGCGCGTGCCGTCGGGCAGCGAGACGAACGAATTGATGGAAAGATAAAGTTTCGCTGCGCCATCGTCGGCGGGTTTGAGGCTGACCGTGCGCGTCGCCTCGTCCACCGCTTCGATGACGCCTTGCGTGTGGGCATAGTCCGTCGGCGCAATAAAGGTGACGCTGTCCGATTCGATATACGGCGCGCCGTTTTGCAATTTAATTGTCCCGAACAAACGCACCAGCTGTCCCTTTTTGGAATCTGCCTGCGGGTCGAGCGGGAACACATAATTCGCATTGCTCATCGTCACCCAAATCGGACCGGCGAAAGTGTTCACGATAAAGGCTTTGTCGTTCGGCGCGGCGCCGGCAGCCGCAGGTGGATTGTCCTTGCCCTCGTATGTGCCGACATACATATATTCTTTGCCATTGTACTTTTGCGGGTCGGCGCGCACTTGAGCAATCGTCGGCGCGTCATAATATGGAATGCGCGTAATAATGCCCGTATAACGCCAACCGCCCGGCTCGTGATTAATCATCAGGTGAGCATAATACGGCGCCGAACCATCTTTTGGATAAACCAAAACAAATTCGGATGTATCTCCAGTGTTCACACTCCAATTCGGTTCATACGTATTTCGTTCCGCGTCGACAATCAAATCATTTTCGTTGATGAATTGCAGCGTCAACCGCAAACCGCGCTGCGGGTCAATCGGCATTGTCCCACCCTCACGGTAAATGGACGCAACCCACTTGCTGAAGGAAACGGTATCGCGCAATTTATCGCCGTCTTTGGAATCGAATGCGTCTTTGAGCTGCTGTTTGAACGCAATGAGCGCGGGGTCCGTCAACGGAACCGGTGTCAGTGTCGGCAGGGTTAGGATGGTCGGGTATTCCGTAGGCGCCGCTCCGGTCGCAGGGGGAGTCGGTCCTACATTCTGACAGGCAGCCGTCAGGACCGCCAACAAGACGAACACGACGAAACGTTTCATTTCTTTTCTCTCCACGCTTGCTTCAGGCACCGAAACTTGTTCAACGTCCCAGCCCGATAATCCACACTGCCGTCCAAATGGCAAGAAAAATGAGCCACGCGATTGGCGGTTGTTCCAACAGCGCGAGACTCTGCTGTATCAATGCTCGCACAAAGCGGTACACAAAATCCAATACATTCGCGAGCCCGCTCAAATCCAAAAGCGTCGTCAACCGCGTGGGGAACAAACTTACGCGCTGCGCCCACCGCCGCGCCAATTCAAACGAAAACAACATCGGCACGACGAGACCGGCGACGGCAAAAGTCAGCACGGCGGGATTGATCGGTTTGAATAAAAGATTGAACGTTGCGTCGGCGCTCTGCTGTACGGATGCCCCGAACGGCGTCATAAAAAAACCGGGCACGATTGTGATTGCCAATGCGCCAAGCAAACCGGCAGCCAATGCCGCGTACTCAAAACGCGAAGGCGCTTTGGGAGCCACATCGCGGCTTGCAAAAATCTCGCGCCATATTGGAATCAGATACAGCCCCGCGCCCGCGACCAACAAGAGCCACCATGCCAAACCGCGTTCGTATCCCAGCGACAACAAGCCCACACGCCCCCAAAACGCGGGCGCGAGCGGTACCGCCGCCGCCATGACCAACACGCCAATCCACACGAGCGCGGTCAATGGCACTTGTGGCAATTGCGCGCGCCAACTCCATGCCATTTCGACCCACACGCACAAGGTGAACGCGCCGACGGTCAACCAAACGCTCAATGCCGCCATCGCTTGCCTACTGCCGAGGAACGGGAGCAAGAGCAGCATCGCGCCAAACGCGCGCAGCAGCCATAGAAACGCATCCGCGCCGTGCGGCTGACTCACGACCATCACCGCGCTGAAGGCGACCGCCAGCACAGCCAGAATCTGCATTCCATCGGCGAACGCCATCGGACCTTGGCTCGCCGCCAAAACGCGCGTCAGCAAATAACCGCCCAGCAGCAGCGGTACACCAATTCGTACCGCCGCGCCCGACACATCCCCCGGTGCGGCAGCATGTGCCGGATACAAACCGCTGCGAATCCAAATCGCCAACCACACCAACAACGCGGGCAAATCGGCAAGTGAGACCTCTTGAAGACGAAGCAAAGCCCCCTGATTCGAGAGCATCATCGCCGCGCCCATCCACAGCACAACGGCAACCAGATTCCAGCCAAACGCGGTGGTGACCCGCGCGTGGGTTTCAAAATCCGAGTCAGGAACAACCAACAATCCCAATTCGACTAGAATCCACGCCGCCGCAATCGTCGTAAAATTATCCGCCGCCAAGAATAACAGCGCCCCGCCGCTCACCGCCAGCGCGCCCACAACAAACGCGCGTGTATCGTCTTCAATGCCCATCAGCAAACGCGCCGCCATCATCAAGAGCAGCAACAAGCCTAACGGCAGCGCCGCGCCATTCCACTGCAGCGAAAGCGTCAAATCTGGCAGAATCGCGCTCGGCTCGAACAAAACTACCGGCTCGCCTGCCGACCGCGCCAACAACACCAGTACAGCCCCGCTCAACGCGAGCGCCACCAGCGGAATCAAATTGCGGTAACGGGAAACAATGCGCAGCGGAAGAAGATACAACAATGCTCCGCCGAACAGGCACAAGGCAGGAAGCAGCGTAAGCGGCACGGTCATGGATTTGTGATTCTAGCACAAGTTCAACGCGCAACGTAAATCCACTAGTAGTGCAACAACATGAAACTGCGGGGTTGCACCTTTTTTCTTGCCCATATAATTCGGCGCGCTTTCGCATCCGTATCTCGCAGTCTCATCATGTTGTTGCACTAGTGCAGCATTAACCAAGCTCTTGCGCATCAAAGAGTATGATGCGTTTAGAAATGCACCTTGCCCGAGCACTCACCCAAAACAAGTTGGTTAATGATGCGCTAGGGCTGGCACAAGTCGCGCAAACTGTCATTCCGAGCGGAGGCGAGAAATCTCACTCCCGCGCGAACGAATGCAACAATTTGCCGTGCCGTTACGTCTATTGCTTGTCTGTGTGTGAGCAGTGCTATAATTCCCGCGTGCGCGCTTTCACCAATTCATGCCTATGAAGCGTAATACGATACAACTTTTTATCTGGATGCTTGGCGGCATGGTCTTTACCATGCTGGTTTGCGGCGGACTCTACGCCGGTTATTATTTCTTTGACACGATTCGGGAATACACCGCGACGTCCGGCTTGCCGAGCATCAGCAATATCGTCGCAAACTTTCCGACAGAGGGGCAAGCCGTCCCCACGCTCGCGCCCGCGCCCAATGTGGCAGAAGGGGAACGCATTAACGTTTTGCTCTTGGGCATTGACCGCCGCGAAGGGGAACACGGTCCGTGGCGCACCGATACGATGATTGTCGCCACACTCGACCCCAAAACCAAAAGCGCCGCGATGCTCACCATCCCGCGCGATTTGTATGTGCCGATTCCCGCGCCGGGCGCAGGCGAGAATCGCATCAACACTGCCAATTTTTACGGCGACCAGACGAATTATCCCGGCGGCGGTCCCGCGCTCGCCAAAAAAACGATCGAGTACAATTTTGCGATTCCGATTCACTATTACATCCTGATTGATTTCAACGGCTTTCGCAAAATCATTGACGCGCTCGGAGGCATTGACATTAACGTGCCGCAGGCGATTGACGACCCCGAATATCCGACCGAAGATTACGGCGTGATGCATTTGCAGATTCCCGCCGGAATGCAGCACATGGACGGCGACCTCGCGTTGAAATACGCGCGTACGCGTCACAGCGACAGCGATTTTGGACGCTCGCAACGACAGCTTCAAGTCATTCTTGCCGCACGCGACAAGGCGCTTAAAATCAACGCGCTGGCGCAGGCGCCGCAGCTGCTTCAGCAACTTAGAGACAGCATCGAAACCGACATGACGCCGGAGCAAATGCTCGCGCTCGCGCCGGTTGCTGCACAGGTGCGCGCCGACAATATCAAGACGCGTTCAATTGACGCAAGCATGACGTACGAAATCAAACTAAATACCGGCGCGGATGTATTGTGGCCCGACCGCGAAAAAATCGGCGCGCTGATTCAAGACCTGTTCAGCACGCCGCAAGCGAGCAACAACGTCGCCGCCATCAATCCCCTGCGCGCCGAAGCCGCACGCATCATCATCCTCAATGGCACCGCCAAAGACGGACTCGCCGCGATGGCTTCGCGTTATCTCAAAAGCAACGGCTTTAATGTGACCCAGATCGGCAACGCCGAACGCCGCGACTATGCCAAAACCGTTCTGGTAAGCCTGACCGACAAACCGGCGACCACCAAATGGATTCAAGAACGCTTCAACATTGATCCCGCCAACATTCACCAGAACCCTACCGCCCAACCCGACTCGGACATTCGCATCATCTTGGGTAACGACTGGACGCCACCCCTCGAATAAAAAAAATCCGTCATGCCTCGTCAGGGCGTGACGGATTTTCGTATCTTGGACTTGGTGCGGAGCAGACGCCCCCCCCCGCCGTCTCATTACTCATTGCTCATTACTCATTACTCGCTTACGACTCGTCCATCATCAACCACAAAAATTCATACGCGTCCAATTGCGCGCGCGGCGGGCAAATAAATTCGACGCGATTCAAAATATCCCACCCTGCCCTGCCGACATATTCACGAAATTTGACGGGCTGCGACACGCGCGCCAAATTGTTTACCAGCAATAAATGTTCGTTCGGACGTGTGCGCTCGAACGCGAAAATACTCGGATTGCCCAAATCCACGCGCGCAAACGCGCCGTCGCGAAACGCGTCATAACGCGCCGCAGAAAATTGCATCATGTCGCGCACGTCGCTCGAAAGCAGCACCAGTGTTTCCTCATCGGGCGCAATGTCCGCCATTGACAGAGGCGCACTTGCCTGCGGCGGCAGTGTCAATGCCAACGCGTACGCCAATTCCAGCGCGCGGGGTTCGCGCGCGCGGACATCGGCAAGCCACGCATCAAAAATGTGTTCCGGAATCACTGCGGCTCCAACGCGCGCGAGCCTGCAAACTCACGCAGCGCGTCTTGGGTCTGCGTATAGATGGCAGCCAAGCCGCTGCGATAAAATTCCAGACGCGCGCGCGCCGCGTCGTCGTCCAATTCCTTCTCGACCGCGCGGCAGACTGCCAAGCCCAAACCCGCGTAATTCAAGGCGCGGCGCAGCGATTCTTCCCGATACAACGGAATCAATTTCATCTTTACGGCATCCGGCAAACGCGCGTCGCGCGCGATCCCTTCGATGGTCTTGGCGCCTGCCGCCGCGGCAGTATCCGCCATTCCATAGGTCTTGTCGAGCAGGCGTTCCACGCCGCGCGCATCCATCTTTAGTCAATCCCCATCGGCGAAGATTGAAACGCACACACAACACGCTCACAAACAGCATTAGCCCCGAACGTTTCGAGGCTAATGCATCCGTGCTCCGTACAAAGCAATGAGCGAGAATTCCTATGTGACGCGTCTCGGGTCAAAAACCGACAACTCGAACGGGCATCAACTCTTGGCTTTGGTCTGGGCTTCGAGAAAGGCGATGGCTTCGCCGACCGTCGTAATCTTTTGCGCTTCTTCGTCGGAAATATTCCCGCCGAATTTTTCTTCAAATTCCATAATGAGTTCTACGAGATCGAGCGAATCGGCTTGCAAATCTTCGCGAAAGCGCGCTTCGGGAACGACTTTCGACTCGTCCACGCCCAGCTTGTCGGCGACAATTGCCACAACTTGAGATTTGATATCCGGATCTGCCATATTGCTCCTCCATCATGTGGTGGTTTTAGATTCAAGGTTCGCGCAAGTATATGCGGGATGCCTGTGAGCGTCAATGTTTTGAAACTCGCGCCGTTAGCATAAACACCGCGTTTGCCGCCAAGTTGCGCGCGTGAATGCGGGAAAATCCGACGCAGCGTATTCGTTGTGATATAATCAGCGAACTGAATCCGAGACGCCTTATGCCCGACGAAACCGTTGTCAGCAATCGCAAAATCGAACACCTGCGCATCAACCTCGAAGAGAATGTGCAATTTTTTGACGTCAGCACCGGGCTGGAACAATATCGCTTTGCGCATCAGGCGCTGCCCGAAGTGGACCTCGACGCCATTGATACCACTCTTGCCTTGTTCGGCAAGACCCTCCGCGCGCCGCTGCTCGTCTCGTCCATGACCGGCGGCGCTGCCGAAGCGGAACGCATCAATCGCAATCTTGCCGCCGCCGCGCAGGAATGCGGCGTGGCGATGGGTTTGGGGTCGCAGCGCGCCGCCATCGCGGACGCGACGCTTGCGCGTACGTATCAGGTGCGCGAGGTTGCGCCCGATATTTTGTTGTTTGCCAATCTCGGCGCGATTCAATTGAATTACGGTTACGGCATTGACGAATGCCGCCGCGCCGTCGAAATGGTAGACGCCGACGCGCTGATTTTGCATCTCAATCCGATTCAGGAAGCCGTTCAAGCACACGGCAATACGAATTGGCGCGGTTTGGTTGCCAAGATTGAACAAATTTGTCGCGCTTTGGAAAAACCGGTCATCGTCAAAGAAGTGGGCTTTGGCATTTCCGAAAACGTCGCGCGGATGTTGGTCAATGCGGGCGTGAGCGCGATTGATGTGGCAGGCGCGGGCGGCACGTCGTGGGCGGCAGTCGAATCGCGGCGCGCGCCAAATGCGGAGCTGCGTCAATTGGCAGAAACCTTTTGGGATTGGGGCATCCCCACTGCCGAGAGTTTGGCGCAAACGCGCCGCGCCGCGCCTGCGCTGCCGATTTTTGCCAGCGGCGGCATCCGCAACGGCATCGAGATGGCGAAATGCATTGCGCTCGGCGCGTCGCTCGTCGGTCTCGCGTCGCCCTTGCTGAAACTCGCCAACCTTTCCACCGAGACGACGATTGAGGGAATGCGCGCGCTCATCTTGCAATTGCGCGTCGCCATGTTCGGCATCGGCGCGCCGACGCTCGACGCGCTGCGCGACACACCATTTCTGCAAAAGCGCTGACCCGATTCCCGCACGATTTGCGTAAAGCCGGAACGCCAAGTTTTTCTCCCAAATCCACAATGGTAAACGAATATCTCGACGCGCTCGAACAAGAATTGCAGAACGTTACCCGCGCGCCCCATCCGCAATACGCGGAATTTTTCAACATGTTCCATTATCATCTCGGCTGGAGCGACGCGCGCGGCAATCCCCTCCAAGCCGATACGGGCAAACGCATTCGCCCGCTGTTGTGTTTGTGGTCCTGCGAAGCAGGGGGGGGGGATTGGCGCGCGGCTTTGCCCGCCGCGGCGGCGCTTGAGTTGCTGCACAACTTTTCGCTCATCCACGACGACATCGAAGACAACAGCGACGAACGACGCGGGCGCGCCGCCGTTTGGAAAATTTGGGGACTCGCGCAGGGCATCAACGCGGGCGACGCGATGTTTGTGCTCGCGCATCTCGCATTGGACCGCCTGTCAACAGCGGCGCTTTCGGCGAATCAAGCGCTAGAAATTCATCACGCCTTCCATCAAGCCGCGCTGAAATTAACCCAAGGGCAATATCTCGATATTGGCTTGGAACGCGCGGAGCGAGTCACGCTCGAACATTATTTTGAAATGGTGCGCGGCAAGACCGCCGCGCTCTTGTCCGCCGCGTGCGCCATCGGCGCGCGCATGGCGAACACTAACGAAAGCGTCATCCGCGCGGCTGCCGCCTACGGCGAAAATCTCGGCATTGCCTTTCAAATCGCCGATGATGTGTTGGGTTTGTGGGGCGACCCGGCATTGACCGGGAAATCTGCGCGCACGGATTTGTTGAGCCGCAAAAAATCGTATCCGGTGCTCGCGGCGATGCAAAGCGCGTTCGGTGAGGAATTGCGCGCGTTGTACGCCAAAGCGGATTGGGGCGAGGCAGACATTCAGCGCGTGCAAGAAATTTTGGAGGCAAGCGCGGCACGCGCGCAAGCCACACAGCGCGCCGAAGCGTACGCCACGCGCGCGCTCGAGGCGCTCGACGCAACGGGTTGGAAAAACGCGGGCGCGACGCGCTTGCGCGAACTCGTCGGGCAAGTCGTGCACCGCGAAAAATAAAAAAACGCGCCGTCGCCGGGACGGCGCGTTTTATGTTTCATCCAACAAAAAACGCCACAGAATTTGATTTGACAACAGCATCCCGCGCTCGGTCAAACGCACGCGTTCTGCATCCATCTCGAGCAGTTTCCATTCCGCCAACAACGCCAACGGTTCACGAAAAATTTCGCGCGCGTCTTTGCCAAAGCGTTCTTGAAAACGCGCCCACGTTACGCCTTCGCCCAACCGCAAGCCCAAGAACATCACTTCGGACATCTCCGCCGCGCGTGAAATTTTTTCCCGCTGCGCTACAACCGAGTCTCCAATCTCCAGTCTCTTGATGTACTCGCGCGGCGACCGGATATTTTCCCAACGCTCACCCTGCCAATATGAATGCGCGCCCGCGCCAAATCCCAAATATGGTTCGGCGAGCCAGTACGTTTTGTTGTGCCGCGACTCGAAACCGGGTTTTGCCCAATTGGAAATTTCGTAATGGACAAACCCTGCGCGCGCCAGCGTCTCGACGGCGAGGTCGTACATTTGCGCGGCGAGGTCGGCATCCGGCATTGGCACGCGCCCTAATTCAATCTGTTTTTTCAACACGGTGCGTTCTTCGATTTGCAGCGCATACAGTGAAAGATGTTCCGAATCAAATGCCACCGCGCGTTCCAACGTCGCGCGCCATTCGTCAAGAGACTGTTCGGGCAGTCCGTAAATCAAATCGAGATTCACATTGTCAAATCCCGCGCGGCGCGCCCACTCGAACGCGTCATACGCCTCCGCGACCGTGTGCGCGCGATGGAACTGTTTCAAGCGCGCGTCGTCAAACGTCTGCACACCGAGCGACAGACGATTAAAGCCCATCGCGCGTAGCGCGCGCAATTTTTCCAAATCTACCGTACCGGGATTCGCCTCTAACATCCATTCCGCGCCCGCGTCGAACGCAAAATATTGGCGCACGGTCTCGACGATGACCGCAAGCTGTGACGATGCAAGCAGCGAAGGCGTACCTCCGCCAAAAGACAGCGTCTTGGCGGGATACGGCAGCGACAAAGCGCGTGTGGCGCGTTCGATATGGCACGCGACCGCGTTCACGTACGCGTCAAACTCGCGCTCGCGTCGCGCATACACATTGAAATCGCAGTACGTGCAAATAGACGCGCAATACGGAATCCCGATATAAATACTGATCTTTTGACTGTTCACAATTTGCTTGCAGTCAAAATAGCAAAGGTAACAGGAATCGTCAAACCTTTGGTGGAATGCCAAAAAAAACAACGCCCGACGTTCAATGGCGAATGTCGGGCGTTGTGATGCGGAGCGCGCAGACCAAGAGCAAATTACGGCTGCACCTTGAACACTTGAATGAAATTGGGTGGGTCGGAATAGACCAATTCAAGCTGATGTGCGGCGGCTAATTCATTCACCAACGGGATTACAAGTTGCAAATGTTCGCTGTACCCCGGCTTGTAGCGCGCTTGCCACCACAACCCCGGCGCCAATAGAACATATTGGATTCGCTTTTGGCGAAGGTCCTGCGCGAGTTCGGACGCGGACGCATATTCTTCGCGAAAGGAAACAGTCTTGCGTTCGCCGTTCACGTAATCCACAACAGGTTCTTCGGTCATGACCAAATCGGTGGGCAAAGTGTTTGCCTTCAACCATGCGGTTCTCGCATACACATCGCCAACGTGCAAAAGCGAGCTTTCAATACGGGCGCTCTTGTACAAATTCCCAAGCACCAGAACGGCAACAACAACAACAAAAACTGCACGCGGGAGCGGACTGGTATCGAGTCTGCGCCAGCGTCCCGCAAGCCAGACGAGAACCGCTTCCATTGCCAACAGGAAAACCATCTGCAATTGCGGCGCAATCGGATACAAAAAGCGAACGCCTTCCCACTCCCAAAAATAGATGACTCCAAGATAGACGACAGGGAAGAGATTGAAACTCGAAATTCCTTCTTGACGTATCCAAGTGACAAAACCCAGAAGGACCAGCGCTGTAAAGAGCAGCCCGGAGATAAATGGTTGCGGCGCGAGTCCGAGAGAGTTCAACAAATTTTTCTCAGTAACGCCTCCACCGAGCGGGACCAACACCTGACGCAATAGCACTCCGCCATACCACGTGATTCTGTCCTGAGGGGCAACACTCGGAATCAGACCCGCATCACTCGATGCGCTGGATGTCACTTGACTGACATAGCCGCTGGGAATCAAATCTTGAATCGTGACAGGCGTAAGCCAGACGATTACGCCCACGATGAGAATCATCAATGCCGGAAGGAGCAAAAAAGATTTCCAGAACGCGCGCCCATTCTTCCACAACAGATAAGCAAATACGGTGAACACAAGGGTTATGCCAATCGTTCGAATCAAGACGGCAAAAACAAGGGCAAGACTCATCCACAGATGCCATCCGAACACTTGACGCCGATTCACCGACTGCTCCGCCAGCACAAACGCCGCCAAGCAGCACGCAAGGAATGGCGGTTCCGACATGACCATCCGTGTATAGTCCACAACCAACGGAGACAGGGTGTACAAAACGACAATCGCGAGCGCCCACCAATACGAACGTACGCGGCTAAAATTTCGCCAACCCCAAAACAACAGAATCGCATTGAGCAGGGTCATGCCCAGCGCGATAACGCGCAGCGCGTCAAGGTTATTCGGCGCGAGCCAGAGAATCGGCGCCAACAACAACGGAAAACCAATCGGATAATGTGTTGGCTGGACTGAACCGGGGCTGTTAATCAATCCATACCGGTCGGCATGCAGCAACGATTTTCCCAAAACGATATACGTTGCATCATCCTGAAAATGCGCGCCGATTTGAAACTCACCATTTTTGGCAACAAAGAGAAATACGACGGCAATCATCATTGCGCTCCACAGCGCGATTTGAAGGCGTGTGGGGGCTGCCGCTTTCTCGGCGACCATTTCCATGAATCGTCCCTTTGACAAGATTGATTGCGCGTTGGTCCAAAGCCGCCCGGAGTACGAATCATTCATCTGTTGCGCTCCGCTCTTTTCCTTTTCTACGTGGTGTTATGCTCAGTTTCAAACCGTCGCGTCGCGACCTTTATCGCGCTCGAGCGGTTTGTAACTTGGGCTCGGAAATTTGTTTGGCAACCAAGCGAACAGTGGTGCGAACCTGCGCGTTGTGCAGCGCGCCAGCACAAACGCAAACGCCGCGCTGCTGTACAAATAATACAGCCAGTGCAGAGCCATTGCGCCGAGCATAAAGCCAACGCCATGACGCCTCAGGAAAAAACGATACAAGTCGTAATTGAGCAGCACGAGCGCGGCGACGAGGGGCACAAGCAGCCAACCGACTTGGGGTGCGAGCGCCAGCAGCGCGAGCAGCGCGATGCCGAGCCAACACAACAGCGCGCTGATGCGATGGGAAACGCGCAAATTCAAATCGCGCGGCAATTCGCGTTCCTGCGCCAGCAATTCCGCCCACGGAATGGCGCGGTCGCGAATATCCGTCCGCAGCATGCCTTTGAACGTCCACCGTTTCAAATGTTTGACTTGCAGGTCCTTGTCCAAACGCACGCGACAATTCATGCGCCGCAGACGATAGCCCAATTCAATATCTTCGATCGAAGGGCGCGCATACGAATCGCAAAAGCCGCCAGCGCGTTCAAAGACATTTGCGCGAATGGCGCCGCAGCCCGCCCAAAAACTGGTGGTGTCGGTTGGAGAATTTTGGTGAACATAGTGATGCAGCAAATTCCGGTACTGTGACAAAAAATTGGAGGCGCCGGGCGCATCGTCATACGAACCAAACACAGCAGCCAACTCCGGATCGCGGAAGGCATCGTCAAGCCGCGACAGAGCATCCGCCTGCACCACCACATCCGAATCAACGAACCACAATATTTCGCCGTGGGCTTGCATCGCGCCAAGATTGCGCGCGACAGCCGGACCACTGCGCGGCGCGGGGGTTTTCAGCGCGCGTACGCCACGCGTGGTGGGCACATTTTGAGAACCATCGGTCGAGCCATCGTCCACCGCGATGATTTCATACGGCGCGGGATCGAGTCGGAGCAACGCTTCCAAACAACACCACCACGCCACGCCGCCATTATAGACCGGGATGATGATAGAAAATTTTTGCATGGTTCGAATTCTAAACGACACGCCGCCGGTATAGTCGCGCGAGCAGTGCGCGCCCATTGATCAGCCGCGCGCGTGTGGGACACTATGTGCGGCATCCTTGCCATTCGCGCCTGCCGATTCGAGCGGCGGTGTCAGCGGAGTATAATCGCGTGGGCTCGCATCAACCGCATTGGATGCGAACCCTGTTTGTTTTACTTTTGCCAAACGCGCGCGCCACCCCTCGCGCCAGTCCGCAAGTGTGTTGTACGTAAAGGCGATAAAGTATCCAATGGCAAAGCCGACCAAAAAACCATAAACGAATCCGACAAGACTGCCTCCGAAAGTGACACTATACCCGATAAAGAACTGATCGAGCAGTCCCAGATGCGGACCGACCACTTCGCCGCCTTTGATGACCAACCACAAGGTCGCAATCAACATGCCGCTGCCCACAACCAATCCGACGACAATTCCGTTGATGGTCGCGTTCATGCGCATGACCTGCGTCAGTACAACTTTTTCTAACGCGGTAGGTTCCTCTTGAAATTCTTGACTCATACCCGTCCTCCAACGTGCGAATCGGATTCATTCAAGGCTTAGAAATCCAGTATCGTCCGCAAGACCTCAATTTGCGCGCGGCGCTGAATGTATGCCATGTACATCACAACGCTCGCATTGCGCAGAAAAGCGAAACCCCACCCCCCGGCGAAACCCACGAGCGCGCCGAAAAGCAGCGCGATGAAACTGCCCTCCAGCGTGATGCTGTAGCCGGGAATGTACTCGCGCAGATTGCCAAAGAGCTCTGCAGCGCCTTCGCTTTGGGTAAGCAGCATGGACAGCGTCAAGAAAAAGAGAATCAGCCCCGCCGCCAAACCGATGGCGCTGCCGAACGCTACCGAATCCAATTTGACAAAGACTTGGGTCAATACCTCTTGAACGGTGCCCGCGACCTCTTGCACTTGGCGCTCGGGCTCGACCAAAACTTGTTCGTGATATTCCTTATCGGCATTCACGCTCCAGAGATCATTCTTTTCTCCATACAGTAGGTTGCGCACCGCCAACATGCCCGTGAGCATCGAATGGTCTTGATTGTTGTACCGATGCAGCCCATTTCGCCCGATCGTCTGGAAATTTTCCAACGTCGCAACATAGTTGCGCAAGGTCTGCAAATGTTCGCGATAATCCGAGTCATAGACCGGATACGATTTTTCGACGCGAAAGACACAGCCCTCTTGCACATCCTCATAGCGCGCCAAACCGATGCGCGCGATTTCGCGCTTGCCCAATTCCACCAACGCGGCATCGGACATCGTCCACACCTCATCGCCCTCGTTGCAAAAATATTCCAATCCCAGACTCGTCTTGTTCGGGTCGGGCACCATCGCCGGACTCCAATTCTTGAAATTTTGAATTCGTCCCACGCGCACTGACGGGTCGTGGACATAAATCCAGTTGTCCGGAAAGAGGTCGGGTTGATTCACAATCAAGCACACGGTCAGGAAATCGCGATAACGCAATTGCTCTGCCGCGTGCGCAACCAGCGCGGGCGGCGGCGGGTCCAACTTTAAGATAAATTCTTTGAGCGGCATGCTCGAAATGAAATCGGTGCCCCCGATGTATTCCGTTCCGTTTGCGCCTTGCACGACCACGCCGGTGATGCGATTGTCACAGCGTTCGATGCGCACCACATCGCGCTGCAATTGAACTTGCCCACCGCGCTGTTCCACTTCCTGGCGCACTTTTTCCCACATCATGCCGGGTCCCAACTTCGGATAATGAAACTCTTCAATCAGCGTTTTGATTTTCTTCCCCGGCTTGACAAACATGCTCATGACGGCAGTCTTGAGCGACAAATCTTTGATGCGCTGCGCCGCAAATTCGGCTTTCAGTTCCGAAGTCGAAATGCCCCACACTTTTTCGGTGTACGATTTGAAAAAGGTGAAAAAGAGCTCGCGCCCAAAACGATTGATGACCCAATGCTCAAAAGTGTCTTCATTGCGAAAAGGCGAAATCTGCCAACGCAGATAGCTCGCAATCACCCGAACACTACGCAAGACGCCCAGCCCCATCAACGCGTTGAACGGTTTCAGCGGGTAATAAAAGAATTTCTTGTCATAGTAAATGCGCGAGAGGCGCGGACGCAACAAGAAATCCTTGCCCATGACTTCATGCCACATGCGATTTACTTCAGGCGCTTTGGTAAAAAAGCGATGCCCGCCCATGTCGAAATAAAAATTCTTGAAATTTTCCGTGCGCGAGATGCCGCCGACTTTGTCACGCTTTTCGAGCACCACCGGATGCTCACCCAGCTTGACCAATTCGTACGCGGCGGTCAACCCCGCCGGTCCGCCGCCGATAATGACAAATTGCCGTTCATGATTAGAACCATTTCCAGACGTTGTCATTTTTGCGTTCTCCTAAACAGAATGCACCCGCATCCACTGCGCAATTCGTTCGCGCACATGCCGAGACGGGTTCGATACGACTTGCCTCATCAAACGGCGCAAATCGGATGCGACAACCAACATAAACAGGGTGACGACGAAAATTACCACTGCTGCGCGTTCCAACGCACCCACATTGGACATGGACCAAAACACAACGACTGCCAATAACGCACCGAGCGCCGGACGCAAGAGCAAGCCAAACTCTCCGCGCACGCGCAAACGCGCACGCGCAACTCCCCATGCGATGCCCCACACCGCGCATTCCGCCACACACAACGCGAGTCCAACCCCGCCCAGCGCGAACCGCGCATACAAAAGTGGAATCAAAGCAATCGCCAACAGCGCGCCGCCCAGCTGCGCCAGCATTTCGGCATTCTGCTGTCCTGCGGCAATCAAACCAAAACGGTAATGTCCGTCCAACCACGCCGCGCCAAATGCAAGCCCTAGCCATGCGAGTACGGCGCCGCCCGCCAGGAATTGGGAACCATATGCGGCGGTCATAACTGCCGGCGCCAACATCACCCACGCGACGACAATCGGCAAACAAGCCCACGCGACCAGCCACATCGAACGCGCCATCAAATGGTCAAAACTTGCATCGCGCTGCCGCCACGTGCGCGCCAGCGAAGGCAAAAGGTTGAAAAAGTAAAGATAGATAAAGGCGTGCAGCGCGACAAAGATTCGCATCGCTGCGCCGAAATAGCCGACCTCTGACGCGGGCGCAATCAAGCCCAGCATGAGAATCGCGCCGTACATGCGCACGACCCAAAAAATTTGACTCAAGCCAATCGGCAAACTCTCGCGCAGCACGCGCAGCGAAAAATTGATTTTGAATTCCAAACGCAAACCAAAATCGCGATGCGCTCTGTAAATGCCGTACGCTGCCGCGCCCACAATACCAACGCCCTCCGCCACCGCGACCAGCCAAATTTGGGATGCCGCGCGCACGCCGATAAACACCACCACAGCGAAAAGGGTTTGGCGCACGATATTCAACACCGCGACCGTCCGCATTTGGTCATAGCCCTGAAACACCCACTGCAAGAGCAGCGGCATCCACAGCAAATCGAGCGCATAAATCAAAAGCAGCTGCGTCACCAACGGCGGATGTTCCAACGCAACCGCAAACGCGACGACCGCAACCATGGCAATCAACGCCAACACAAAGCGCAGCGTCACAATCTGCTGCACCAACGCCTTGGCGTGTGCGGGCGCTCGAGCGATTTCGCGCGCGCCATACGGACCGAGCCCTTGGTCCACAATCAAGCCCGCGCAAAACAATGCCGCCGCCGCAAATTCAAAATAGCCGTACGCCGTGGGACCGACCACGCGCGCGAGATAAGCAATCGCCGCAAAGGTAATCACCTTGCTCAGCATTTCGGCGATGGAAAGGTAGAAATAATTTTTAGCCAATGCCGGTCACGCTTTCAGGCAGATGCGCTCAACGCGTCGTCAGCGTCGGGGGAACGCTTTCGTAAAATGCAACATTCGCGCGTTCCGCTTGCGTCAAAGGTTCGACCTGCCGCCACACGCGCGCGCCGATGGTTGCCTGCGCCAGACTCGTCGGCTGATAGACGATGCTCGACCACAAAAAGACTTCGGTGGTGCAGTGGCACTCTTTGCGCGCCACCGATTCCCGCAGATGTTGGGCTTCCGGCGAATTCCAAATTTCCCAAAACGATTTTTCGCGCAGGTTGCCGATGGGTTTATGCAGCTCACACACGCTCACATCGCCATTGGAATAAATAACAGCGCTCAGTCTGCCCGCGCGGCACGGAATCACTTGCGTATTCTCTTCCAACGTCTTGAGCTTTGCCCATTGCAGCATCGGCTCGACCATGCCGCCATAGCGTCCCGCCTCGCGCGGCGCCCACAACCGCCGAATGTATTCATACAAATCGCGATACGCATTGAGGTCGGGCAGCAGCAGCGACGGATTTTTGCGGTCCCCGCGAATCAACGCCAGATTGTGATGGTCCATTTGGGGGCAGCGTTCAAAGAGATACGTCGTGAGCCGTTTGATTTCGTCCAGGTTGATATTCGTCGCGGTCGAAATCGCGTGAAGGCGCAAACGCGGATCGCGCGCTTGAATGGCGGCAAGCGCGTCGTACGTTTTCATTGCGTGTTCAAACGCGCCCGGCGCGACGCGAAACTTGTCATGAAATTCGGCAGTGCCATCCAACGATAGTTCGACGGCAAATAATTCCAAATCGCTCTCTTCAAGCGTCGCCGTAATTTGCGCCACCATCTTGTCCGTGTACCAACCGTTGGTGGGCACATAGATTTGGCGCACGTGATTGTGGCGGATGAATTGACGACAGATCGCGGCAAATTCTTGGCGCAAGAATGGTTCGCCGCCGGACAAATTTAGGTTCTCGATGCGACCCAGCGACTGCGAGAGCTGCACGAGTTCGTCCATACTCAAATCATCGCGACGATTGAGACTGCGCCAATAAAAGCAGTGGTCGCATTTCATGTTGCAGATGGAATTGATAAACAAAATGACAAACGGCGGACTGGGAAGCGCTTGATAATTCTTGAGCGTAATGCGCGCGTGACGGGTCATACGTTCCAATATGTTCATCTTGCCTCCAAAAGAATTTGCCCCTACGCGGTCGGCGCGAGCTGCGGTGTCGGAACCGCAATGGGTTGCGCGCGCGGCTCTGCCCAAGGGACCACATTCCATTTCTCCAACGCGAGCGTGCGCAGTGTGTTCATGTACATTTCGAGATGCGCTTCGCGCGACCACCAGCGCAGAAACGCGTTGTACCCGTTTTCACCCAATTCGTTTCGCAACGCTGGATTTGCGCCAAGGCGTTGAATCGCATCCATCAATTCTTGCTCCGTGCGAAAGACAAAACCGCCTTGACTGTCCTGCACCACTTCCGGCAGCGCGCCGAGATCGCGCACAATCACGGGCGTCTTGCGCGCAAAACTTTCAATCAAAATGATGCCAAATGTTTCAACCGTCAGCGATGGCACAATGCACGCGAGCGCGTGAAAATAGAGCCTCCCCAATTCGCGCTGCGATTGCGCACCGAGAAATTTAATGCGCGCGTCGCCGCTCGCCATTGCGCGCAGGGTTTCGCCGTACGTCCCTTCGCCTGCAACCAACAAGTCAATATCGCCGACGTGCTTCCATGCTTGAATCAGCGTATCGAGTCCTTTGATGCGTTCGAGGCGTCCCACGAATAAAAAGTACGGACGCGTTTGCGGACGCGGCGCGGGATTTTTCCAATCGTCGTCGGCGCGCTCGATAAAGTACGGCAGATGTTCCACCGGGTAGGGGAATCCGCGCTGCGCGTGCATTTGCGCCGTAAAGCGACTCGGCGCAAGAAATTTGTCCACGTGCGCGCCCGCGTCGGCAAGCATAGACGAATAGCGCCACAGCTGCGGCGGTTTCTTGGAAACGAGCGAACACTTGAAACATTCGGGTTTGTCACACGGACGCGAATTGTATTTCCACAGCACATGCGTTGGACAAATCAACCAATGCTCGTGCGCCGTGTACAGTTTGAGCGGGCGACCGCGCGTCGGCTTGAGCGCAAGCACTTGCGGACCCAATAGCGAAATGTTGTGATAATGAATCACGTCGTACGGTTTGTGATTGAGCAACTCGACGACGCGTTTTTCTTTGAATCCCAATCTGCCGGTTTGCTGTGTCAACAACGGCGACAGCGCGCCCGCCCGGCTGCGCAAGCCATGCACCGTCACATTCGGATGACCGGCAAATTGCATCGTCGGCGCGGCGGGATGCAGGAGATGATACGCGTCTAAACAATGCACCACGTCCACGCAGTGCCCGGCGTCGCCCAACGCGTGCGCGAGCCGATAAATGTACATGGCGTCGCCGCCGAAACTGTACGGCGGATAAAACGTGGTAAGGTGCAAAATATTCACCGGACGCTACCTATCGGGTTGAACTGTTGGATGATTCGCGCGAGTTGATGCGCGGCGGCGTCCCATGTCAAACGCGCGGCAGCCGCGCTTCCCTGCGCGCGCAAACATTCCCGCAATCTTTCGTCCGTCAACACAGCCGACAGAGCTGTCGTCAATTCGTCCGTGCAGCGCGGGTCAAAATAGAGTGCGCCGCTGCCCAACAACGCGGGCAATGGACTCGCATTGGTCGCGATGACGGGACACCCGCACGCGGCGGCTTCGACGGCAGGCAGTCCAAACCCTTCCATCCGCGACGGCAAAACGAAAACTGTCGCGCGATTCAAGAGCGCGACCAATTCTTCATCCGGCAAATAGCCGGTAAAAATAACGCGCTCTTGCAGACCCCACTTTTGCGTACGCGCTGCCAACGCGTCCGATTCGCCATAAAAAATTTCGTGACGATATTCGCCGACAAGCACGAGCTTGATATCGCGCATTTCGGCGCGCGACGCGATTGTCGCAAACGCGTCGAGCAGCGCGGCAAGATTTTTGTGCGGCGCGAATCCGCCGACGTACGCAATCAACCGTCCGTTTTCGAGACCCAATGCGCGCAATCGCGGCGTGAGCGACGGATGGTCGAGAACACGAAAGACCGGGTCTGCCGCTTCGCCGACGACGGCGACGCGCGTTGGCGGCAAATGAAATTTTTCGACGATGCCGCGCCGCGAATATTCAGATACGGTGACAATGGCATCCGCCTGCATTCGTCCCGCCGCCGTTTTGATGTTCCAAAATAGTTGACCGATGCGACTCGGCTGTGTCCACTGCGGAAACGTTTCGGCGATGATGTCATGAATCATCACGATTTTTTTGGCGCGGCTCCAAACAGGGACATAGCTGTAAATCGTCGGAAACAGCAGGAGGTCAAATTCTCGCGTCGCGAGCGCGCGGCTCATGCGCCACAAATCACGCGCGGCGCGATGTCCGTCATATGAAGCCGCCTGCGCGGTGGGAATACTCGTGCGCACCCATTTGATGTCGGCTTCGGGCGGCAGTGACTCGGTTTGTTCCGTCGAATCGAGACAGAAGGTGTACTGATTCGCCGCATCCGTTCGCACCAACGCGCGCAGCAAAGCGCGCGCGTGTCGTCCATACCCGCGCCGGTTCTGCCAACACGTCGCATCAACGCCAATATGCATTTGTTAAACTCGCGCGCTCGCGCAATCGGAATTCACCTGGTGACCCACGCAAGGGAATGGAATCCGCCGTTTTCACAGTTCAAAAGAATAATTTCTTCTAGAGCATAAATGACGCGCGTAACAAGGGTGTAACAACAGGGATTACAAAAGAGTTGCTCATTCGCTTGTACGACCCCTTAAGGGCAAGACAATCAGGTGAGATGACAGCAACTTCCCCCTTCCTTCGAGGGCAAGACGATTGGGGGAGACAAGGGCAACTTCCCCCTTCCTTCGAGGGCAAGACGATTGGGGGAGACAAGGGCAACTTCCCCCTTCCTTCGCAGGGAAGGGGGTCAGGGGGTTAGGTATTTTCAAACGAATGCGCCAAGGCGGGGGATGCCATTTCGCGTCCGGTGAGATAAGCCGCCGCTTCGCCCAAACTCCACGCGGCTGCCATCAGCAACGCGAACGGCAAGGCGCGCAAAAACGCGCGGCGATGACGTCGCGTCGTCATCACGCGATACGCAATGCGCCATACCAACACAAGAGGAAGCAAAGGGCTTGCAACAATCAAAAACACGCGACGCGCGAGCGACACCTCGCGCGCGCGCATAGAGCCGAACACGCGCCCCCATTCATACCGCTCTTGGAGCGCACGCGTAAACGACAAGGTGCCGCGATCTTCATGGACGACAATTTGCGGTCTCTGCCACAAGGTCACGTTTTTTGCAAGCAGCGCCCAATGCACGTTCACTTCGTTGTAGCGTTCCGCCCAATGCTCGCGAACCATTTCCAACGCGCGTCGTTTATACGACACGTTGACATCGGTAAGAAACGCCACCGCTCCTTCGCGCAGCGGCAATTGATAGCGTCCGAAATCCAAAAAATACAATGCCCAATTCAGCGCGCCCTGCCCCGCGTGTTCCACCGCGCCGCCAATGACAGCGTGTTCTAATTCGCGATGCGCGTGGATGATTTGCGCGCACCAGTCTGGATTGGGGATGGCGTAATCTTCCAACTGGCAGATGATTTCGCCGCGCGCCGCGTGAAAACCAGCAGTGCTGCGCCGGTCATAGAGGTGATGGCGCGCGCCGGGCGAAACAGCAGCGATTGACGGGACCGCGCGCATTTCTTGAAAAACAACTTGAGGAAAGCGCGGCGCGAGCGTTTTGATTTCCGCAATCGTCGCGTCATAAGGCACAATGATTTCGATATTTTGGTCGCGCGTCTGCGGCAGCAAGTTCAACAAACAGCGTTCTAAAAACGCGCCACCGCCCACCACGCGGATAACGATTGATAAATGTGGGCTCTTGAGATTCATCTATTGACAGCTCTATTCAATTTTTGGAAAAGGCGCGTCGCGGATAAAGGCTTGCGGGTAAATGCATTGCCGGGAGCAGGTTTCGTCGCGGGAAAGATGGGCAGAAATTTGCCGTACATTTTCAAGAGAATCGCCCATGAGCTGTTTCCCTTTGGGAAACGAGCTCGCCACCAACGATGAAAATGGCGGC
>Ga0070741_10002380_pt1 | contig 51113 bp, 41 predicted proteins | sample Coa_R1_4_FD_66440 | JGI IMG/M metagenome (GOLD analysis project Ga0070741, IMG submission 66440) | Surface soil microbial communities from Centralia Pennsylvania, which are recovering from an underground coalmine fire - Coalmine... | ecosystem: Environmental > Terrestrial > Soil > Unclassified ... | reverse complement strand
GTCAGCGAGCCGATCCGCAGGGCGGGGTCGATGTCGATGTGGATGACGCCGGAGATCAGAGCTGGCACGCGCGCATCATGCCATCCGGGCCGCGGAGTGGCGCGGTAACCGGCGGCCGTACCCAGTAGGGGCGGATCGCGCTGGTCCGCCCTTCCAAGGGAGGTCGATCGAAACATGCGTCCGCGTCGCCGCCGCGCCCGCCGCGCCGCGGTCGTCCTCGCCGCGGCGGTGGGGGCCGTCCTGCTCACCCCGCTGGCCACGTCCGCCGCCTCGACGGCGAGTGTGAGCATCGCCGACAGCCCGCCGGACTCCACCTGCGGGAGCAACCCCTACTGCTTCGACCCCAGCACGGTCCACGTCGACGTGGGGGGCACGGTGACCTGGACCAGCAGCTCCGCCGCTCCCCACACGGTCACCGCCGACGACGGCTCCTTCGCCAGCGGCGACCTCGCCGCCACCCAGAGCTTCTCCCACACCTTCGCCGCGGCGGGCACCTACGCCTACCACTGCGCCATCCACTCCTTCATGCACGGCACGGTGGTGGTGGGCAGCGGCACGAGCGGCGGAGGCGGTGGCGGACCGGCCCCGGCCACGTCCAATCCGGCGCCGCCGGCGGTCCGCCCCGCCGTCTCGCCGGCCAGCACGCCGAGCTCGAAGCCCGGCGCGCCGGTGGCAGCGCCCGGCGCCTCGTCTTCTCCGGCGCCGCCCGGTGCGCCGGCCGCCTCGACGGCGGCGCCACTCGCCCTCGGCGGCACGACCGCGTCCGCGACGCCGACCGCAGGCGACTCGTCCGCCGCGGGCTCGACCCCCTCCGCCATCGCGGTCACGCCGCGCGGTGGGGGAGGCGCCGGCCCCGCGCTCCTGGTGGTCGCCGGGGTGCTGGCGATGGCCGCGGTGGTCGCCTGGCTCCTGCGCCGCCGCAGGTCGTCGTTCACAAGAATTCACTGACAACGGCCTGACGGTTCTCTACACTCCGTCACAGAACCGTCCGATCGCGTCAGAACGAATGCGCTGAGGCGACCGGCTCGGTCGGGGCAGGATGACCGTCACCGTCAGGGTGACCGGTGCAGCCGCGCGCATCCGTGTGCGGCCGTGCCGGCGCGCGCCGGTGCGGTCGAGCGCAGGGGGCAGGAAACGCGATGCGTGTGCTGACCGTGGTGACGGAAGCGCCGCCGATCCGCAGCGGGGTGGCGCTCACCGTCGAGCAGCTGGCCGGACGCCTGGAGGCGCGCGGCCACGAGGTGGACGTGATCAGCTCGGCCGACGTCGGCCGGGTGTCCTTCGGTGAGGTGCGCCTGACCGGGCTGACCCGGCACTGGCGCGAGATCCGGCGGCGAGTTCTGGCCGCCGACGTCGTCAACCTGCACGGCCCGGCGCCGTCGTTCTCCGACGCCTTCCTGGCGCTGTGGCGCACCATCCCGCGGCGCCTCCGGCCGCAGCTCGTCTACACGCACCACTGTGAGATCGACCTGCCCGCGGCGGGGTTGCTCTGCCGTGCATACGAGCGCGCCCACTGGCGCCTGGCGCGTGCGGCGACGCACGTCGTGGTCAGCAGCGAGTCGTACCGGCGCATCGCCGAGGAGCACGGCGCGCGCAGCGTGTCTGTGGTTCCCCACGGGCTGCCCGAGACGCACGTCCCGCGGTTGCCAAAGGGGCCGCGCTTCACCGTCGCCTTCGTCGGGCAGCTCCGCCCGTACAAGGGCGCCGACGTGCTGCTGCGCGCGGTGGCCGAGCTTCCCGACATCGACGTGGACATCGTCGGCGGCGGGCACCAGGAGGAGGCCCTGCGCGCCCTCGGGGCGCGGCTCGGCGCCGGCAACGTGCGCTGGCTGGGTCGCGCCAGCAACGTCGAGCGCGATCGTGCGCTGGCGCGCGCGCACGTCATCTGCCTGCCGTCGCTGACCAAGGCCGAGGCCTTCGGCATCGTGCTCCTCGAAGGCATGCGTGTCGGCGCGGTCCCGGTGGCGTCGGACCTGCCCGGCGTACGGGACGTGGCGGGCGCCACCGGGCTGCTCTGCACGCCCGGCGACCATCGCTCGCTGCTGCAGGCGCTGGTCCACCTCCGCGACGCGCCGGACGACTGGCGGCATCGCAGCTGGCTGAGCAAGCGCGTCTCGACGCGATACCAGTGGGAGCAGGCGGCGCAGCGCTACGAGCAGATCTTCGCCGGTCTGCTGGGTGCGCCGGACGCCGTCGGCGAGCCGCTGCTGCCGCTGCATGCGCTGGGACGCCTCGTCACCGCCGACGACGCGGAGCAGGCGGCGCTGGCGCCGGTGCTCCAGCTGCCGGCCTGGCGCCCGCTCGACGCCATGGAGCGCGCCACCTGGCGTGACGAGGATCCGGTCGGCGTGTGGGAGGCTGCGCGCGGAGCCTGATCGGCGCCGCGCTCATCCATCTTTACAACGCTTTGCCCCGCTCGAAACGGGGGCATCGGATACTGCGCGGACCGTTCATCGAGAGCAGGGTCAGGAGAAAGGATGTCCACGAGGGAACGCGTCTTCGGCGCGCCAGCCGTTCGCGCACTGGTGCTCGCCGCCGCGCTCGCGGTGCCAGCCGCCACCGTCAGCTCCGTCGCGCTCAGCGCCACCGCATCGGCGCAGGTCGTCACCACGGTGCCGCTGTACTTCGACTCCAGTCCCCACACGACCGAGGGAGACACGTTCGCCCTGGTGGCGGGAGCGGCGGGAGTAGTGACCATCACCCAGGTCACCAGCATCGACTGGGGTGACGGAACGCCCCTCGACACCACGTCAGGGCACGTGGTCGGCAACTCGATCACGGCATCGCACGTGTACAGCGAGGAGGCGGCCACGCCCTACACCGTGACGGTCACGGGCGCCGGCCAGCAGCTGGTGCTGGACCCCAATCCGGAGTGCATCGCGACGATGACCTGCACGCCGGTCGCGTTGCCGGTCGCCCTCTTCGGCACCACCACGGTGACGGTCGACGAGGCGAAGGTCACCCTGCACCACGTCAAGCCACAGATCGTGCCGGGCGGTGCCTTCGACGGCACGGTGGCCAAGGGGAGCGACCGCAAGAGCGCGGGCGCGCCCTCCGACCTCAGCTCCGTCATCGACTGGGGTGACGGCAGCACCGCCACCACCTGCACCAGCTGCCTGGTGGCGACCGCCGGCGGCTTCGACGTCAACGCGGCGCACCAGTACACCAGGCCGGGCATCTACGTCGTCTCGACCATGGTCAGCGACGACGGCGCGAACGTGCGCAAGAAGCCGGTGAAGTCGCGCATCATCGTGCCCCTCGTGGTGGGCACGGCGACCAGTGACGAGGGCTCGACGTTCAGCGGCTCGCTCGGCTCGGTGCTGGTGCCGGCGCACCAGCAGGACCTCGGCGCCATCGACGACGGCAGCGGCGACGTGCAGCCGGCGATCTCGTTCCCCACCATCGGGACGGTGACCGTCGACTGGGGCGACGGCAGCGAGAACAGCCTGGGGAGCATCGACTCCAACGGCGTCGTGAGCGGCTCGCACACCTACAGCGACGAGGGGAGCTACACCATCACCCTCACCGCCGCCGGGACGCCGGTGACGCCCGAGGTGGCCATCTCCACCACGGGACCGTGGGTGGCCAAGGGCACGGTCACCGTGTCGGACGCCCCGCTGACGGGGACCGCCGGCAGCGGCAACCCGTTCCCCGCCACCGCCGGCCAGTCCTTCAGCGCTCTGCTGGCGAACGTCGCCGACACCGACCCCACCGCCCCGGCGTCGGACCTCTCCGCGACCGTCGCCTGGGGTGACGGCTCGACCACCGCTGCGCCCCTGGTTGCTGCCACGGGTGGCGGATACACCGTCAGCGGGTCGCACACCTACGGCAGCCCGGGCACGAAGAACGGCACCGTCCACGTCGTCGACGTCGGCGGCGCCACCAAGGACGTCACCTTCACGGTGAACGTCGCCGCATCGCAGGTGCTGGGCGTGACCAGCCCGCCGAAGCAGCCGACCTCCGGGGTGCAGGGCATCGTCACGACGCCGAACACCGGCGCCGACCTTCCCTTCACCACGGCGCTGCTGCTGGTGGTGTCGGGTGGCAGCCTCTTCGCGGTGGGTCGTCGCCGGCGCTAGTCGTCGGGGGGTGAAGTGCAGGGCCGTCGGTCTCAGACCGGCGGCCCTTTTCGCGCTCCCGCGGCGGGCACCGGGCACCAAAGCCCGTGCCCGGTGCCCCGAGCTAGCCGTCGGGCGCGGGACTCTGCGTCAGCAGCGTCACGTACGACGCGACCGGGAATCGCCTGACCCTGACCACGCCGACGGCGCGCAGCGACAGCTCGAGCTACCTCGGCTTCACGTACACCGACGACAACCTGGTCGCCTCGGTCTCGGCGCCCGACCCCAGCCATCCTGGATCGCGGTTGACGACCACCCCGACGATGGCGTACGTCTACGACGGGGACGGCCGTCAGATCCTCTCGACCGATGCCAGCGGGGCGCAGACCTCGCGGATCACGGAGCGGACTTTGGGGCGACGTCTGCCGACGAGTACGCGTCTCAGGCATCGCAGTTCCTACAGCGGAGCCAGGCCGAAGGTCTGCCCACCAAAATCGATGCCAATGGCGTCATCCGCACGTACGATCCGGTGACGAATGAATTCGGAGCATCCAATGCCAACGGGACGATGAGGACGTACTTCGCGCCTGACCCCGCTGCCCACGGGTTGCCGACCAACTGGGACTACTGGCTTTCGCAACCAGGCATGGAGCCGTGGAGGCCATGACCTACACTTGTCCGGTCTGCGGTTATGACGGGCTCTTTGAGCTTCCATGGCAAGGAGAGTGTCCCTCGGATGATATCTGCCCCAGTTGCGGGATTCAGTTTGGGTACCACGACGCTGCCGGCGGTGACGACGAGGGGCGGAAACGGATCTACCTGGAATGGCGGGAGCGATGGATCGCCGGTGGCATGGCTTGGCACAGCGCGAGCGTCGAGCCGCCACCCGCGGGATGGGATCCGGCGGCACAACTCCGACGGGTGACCGGCGCTTGACCGTGCCTAACGCGGGAGCAGCTCGCGGGCAAGAATGTTCGCGTGGGACGTGATCCGTGCGGTCGATGGCGACCTAATGCGATACGTCGTACGGACCGAGCGGCTACGGGACCTTGGCCTCTTAACGGGGTGAACCGAGATGGCGGGGCGCTTGTCATCTCCCTGTCCTGGCAGAATCCTCCGGTCCAGGAGGTGTAGAGATCGCCTCGGGCGACTGCGGAGCAGGCGGGGCGGACATGGCGACCTCTTGTCGTGGTCCGACGGTGGCGCCGCCGGCCGGTTGGTGTAATCCTGCCGATATGCCAATGACCCCAGACGGTACCCCGGCGCGCGCGGCGATCCTGGATGCCTACGTGCGGTGGCTGTCGAATCACGACGACGCAGATGAATGGGTGTGGGAGGTGGTCCACGATGGCGTCTGGTGGTATGGCGAGCCCCTTGAGATGCTCGCGTTCATCACGGACGTCGCACAACGGCTCGCAGGAAACTCCGTCGCCCTCGCAGAGCTCGGTGCCGGCCCGCTTGAGGATCTACTGGGAGGCGACGCCGAGACGATGGCCGCTGCCGTGCGAGAGGCAGGAGTGAATCCTGCCTTCCGTGAAGCGCTCCGGAACGTCAACGGAGTCAAGCACGGCGAGGAGGGCTATGAGGAGTTACGTCGTGGAGTGGAGTGTTAGGGGCTGGCGAGGCCGTGGCCGGCGATCTCCCTGCCTAGCCCACGGGTCATCGCTCTGACCACCGTGGAGACGGACGAATTCCGTCGACTGGTCGCCATCACCCTCGACCTGTACTCGCACGTCATCGAGGGCGTGCAACGCGAGGCCGCGCGGGTCATGGACGACCTGGTCGGGGCCGGCGCGTAGGCAATGCGCGCGCGTATCAAACCGCCGACGCGCGCGTCACCTATCACATGGGAGGAGCCCGGTCCGAGCTTAAAAGCATGTGGTGCCGGCGGTGGGACTCGAACCCACACGGGGTTGCCCCCAACGGTTCTTGAGGCCGCCGATCATGTGTTCGGCGGCGTCCGCCAGCGGCCGGAAAACCCTTGTAGGAAAAGGCGAACGGGCTCCTGCTGTTCGCGGAAGACCGCCGGGAACTGGGGGCGTTCGTGGCGGGTTGTTGTCGCGGTTGTTGTCAGCCCAGGAGCTCAGCCATCATCCCCGGCCGCCCGGCCGCCCGGCCGCCCCGCGCGGACTGCGACACGGTGCGGAGGGGTGGACGCGGGACGGGCCGGTTGCATGGGCGGCCACGGTACCAAGGCGGGGCGATCTTGACCAGCATGGGAAGCCGCACCCCTTGCCGCGCCGTCGGGGCAAGGGGACCAACAGCCGGCGCCTATGGCAGCCGAAGGCGTGGCGTGAATGGGGGTTGACAGAATCGAGGGGTGGCCTCAAAGTCCCGCCCGGGAATGAGCCGCAGCACCGGTCAGTGACTGGCTGCTCGGCGGCCTCGCCCGTGGCGGGCGGGTTGGCGAGGAGGCCAGAAGGGGTGAATTATGGCTTGGCTTCGACGTGTTCGGCGTGCCTCGACGTCCGCCACCGCAGGGCATGGTCCTGCACGTCGAGGACGGGGCGGGCGTCGCCTTCTCACCGTGGGGATGCCACTTGCGGTGGTGGTGAACGCCCTGAGCGCCGTCCTCGGAGTGGGTCCGCTGTCCCCGGTCATCCCGGCGCTGGCACAGTCGACCTATGCGCAGAGGGTGATCGCCGACAGTCCGGTGTCCTATTGGCGGCTCAACGACACCGGCTCCACGGCAGTCGATCAGATGGGCGCCAACAACGGCGGCGTCAGTGGCGGTGTGACTGAGGGCCAGCGGGGTCCCATCGCAGATGGCGGTGCGATGAGCTTCGACGGCACCTCGGGGTGGGTGAACCTCGGCAACAGCTCGACCCTCCAGCCGCAGAATTGGTCGATCGAGGCGTGGATGAACGCCACGAGCGAGTCGCAGGCCTGCTGTGAGAACGCCGGACGCATCTACCGGGCTCGCCATGACGGTCAGTGGCTCGACGCCAATGCCTCGGGCACGATCAACGGTGCCGAGTGCGTCAGCGGTGGCTGTCCTTCCACGGTCTCCGTCGCGTCGCCGTCGAACGGGTACCTCGACGGGCGCTGGCACTACGTCGTGCTCACCCTCGACAGCACCGCGATGCACCTCTATGTCGACGGGTCACAAGTCACCAGTGCAACTGCGGGCGGGACCACCGGCTACTCGGTCGATGGCATCGCACTCGCGCGCGATGGGTCATGTGGCTGCAGCTACTATGCCGGCCTTCTGTCCGAGGTCGCGTTCTACAACTATCCGCTGACCGCGACGCAGGTGAGCTCCCACTTCGCGGCGAGTGGCCATAGCGCCCCAACCGGTGGTGTCGTGCCTCCCACGGAGCACAGCGCTGGCGCCTCCCCGAGCGCGCCGAACGCGCAGGAGTCGCAGGGCTGCTACTGCGAGCCGATCAACACCGCGTACGGGAACTTCTGGCACACAGCGGACGACCTGTCCGTGCCGGGTCGCGGAGTGCCGCTGCAGCTCACCCGCACCTACAGCTCGGTGAACGCCCCGAACAACGGGCCGCTCGGCTACGGGTGGACCTCCAGTTACACCATGTCACTGAGCGCCGATCCGGTCACGGGCAACGTGACCATTCGGGAGGAGAACGGGGGACAGGTCTCGTTTACGTTGGCCAATGGCGTGTACTCAGCACCGCCGCGCGACATCGCGACGCTGGTGAAGAACCTCGACGGCTCGTACACGTTCACGCGCGATGCACGGCAGAAGTACACCTTCAACGCATCCGGGCAGTGGACGGCGGTGACCGACCTCAACGGCTACACGACCTCACTCGCCTACAACGGCAGCGGCCAGCTGGCCACCGTCACCGACCCGGCGAACCGAGCACTCACCTTCACCTGGACCGGCGCCAATCTCACCAGCGTCTCCGATCCCATCGGGCGCCAGGTCTCCTATGCCTACAACGACGGTCTCGGCAACCTGACCGACGTCACCGACGCCAACGGTGGCCTGACCCACTTCACCTACGACAGCAGCCATCACCTGCTCACGATGACCGATCCCCTTGGTCAGATCACCACCAACGTCTACGACACCAGTAGCCGGGTGACCTCGCAGACGGTGACCGTGGTGGCCAACGACCGAACGAAGGACCGGACCACCACCTTCGCCTACACGGGCGACAACTCCTCCGCGTCGGGCGGCACCGTGACGATCACCGACCCCAAGGGCAACGTCACCGTCGAGCAGTACCAGAACGGTGAGCGCATGGTTGTCACCAAGGGCAACGGGACGGCGCAGGCGGCGACCTGGTCGTACACCTACGACCCTGCCACGCTTGGTGTCGCCACGGTTGTCGATCCCAACGGGCACGTGACCCAGATGAGCTACGACAGCTCAGGGAACGAGCTGACCTCGACGGATGCCCTCAACCGCACAACGACCAACACCTACGACTCGCTCAACGATCTCACGTCATCGAAGGATCCCAATCAAGTCACGACGACGTACGTCTACGATGCCGCGGGCAACTTGCAGAGCCGGTCGACGCCGCTCGTGGGGTCGAGTCCGCTCCAGTCGTCGACGACCACGTACACGTACGGCGACTCCACCCATCCGGGCGACGTGACCTCGATGACCGATCCCGACAACAAGGTGTGGGCGACGTCGTACGACACCAACGGCGACCTCGCGAGCACCACCGACCCGCTCGGCGACGTCACCACCTACCAGTACAACGCCGTCGGTTGGCGCACCGCGACGGTGAGCCCGCGCGGCAACGTGAGCGGTTGCAACTGCGCCGCCCAGCACACCACAACCTACGACTACACCGACCTGCGTACCACCCATCTCAATGGGTTCGGCGACATCGGCACCGTCACCGATCCTCTCGGGCACACGACGCAAACGACGTACGACGCCGCTCGGGACGTCATCGCCAGCCAGGACGGCGACGGCAACAGGACCAACTACACATATGACCTGGCCCGCGAGCAGACGAGCGTGCAGCGGCCCGATCAGGCGACGCTTCGGACCGACTTCAACCCGGACGGCACGATCCTCGACCAGGTCGATGGCGCGGGCAACACGACCAGCTACGGATACGACGCTCTCGCACGCGTCACTTCGACGACCGATCCGCTCCAGCGCGGTACGTCGTTCACCTACGATGGGGTCGGCAACCAGCTGACGCTCGTCGATGCACAGTCGCAGACGACGACCTACGCCTACGACAGCGCCAACCAGCTCACTGCGATCAGCTACAACGACGGTCACACGCCGAATGTGACCAACATCACGTACGACAGCGATGGTCATCGCACGGCGATGACGGATGGTACCGGCACCTCCTCCTGGGTGTGGGACAGCCTGCACCGCATGACGTCATCGACGAACGGCGCCGGGCAGACCGTGGGATACGGCTACGACCTCAAGGGGCAGCTCACCAGCATCACCTATCCGGGGAGCCACGTGGTGCAACGCGGCTACGATGATGCCGGTCGCTTGACGTCCGTTAGTGACTGGCTGGGCCACACCACGACCTTCACGCCTGACCCCGACTCCAACGTCACCGCCGAGGTCTACCCGAACGGCACCACGGCGACCACCGGCTACGACAACGCGGACCGGCCGACGTCGATCAGTGATGCGCCGACCAGCGCACCATCGAGCCCCTTCGCCTCCTTCGGCTATACGCGGGACGCGAACGAACAGGTGGGCTCGGTCACCTCGGCGGGTGTCCCGGCGGACACCCACAGCTACACCTACACGGCCCTCAACCAGCTGCACACCGTCGACACGCAGTCGTACGGGTACTCCACGGCCGACAACGTCGTGCAACTCGGGAATGGCACCCAGCTTGCGTACGACGCGGCCAGCCAGTTGACCACCACCGCCCCGGCGGCGATCAGCCTGGTCGGGACGGGCTCGGGTGGGGACACCGGATCGAGCAAGTCGGTGACCGTGACGCTCCCGTCCGGCATCCAGGCCAATGACCAGATCTTCGTCGCCACCACGCAGCAGAGCGGCAAGACGGTCAACACGCCGACGGGCTACACGCAGGTCGCCTCGGTGACCTCGACGGGCTCTCCGGCCGCCAACACGGTGCTCTACCGCAAGACGGCGGCCGGTGGCGAGACGAGCGTGACGGTGTCCTACGGCAACAAGTTCGCCAAGTCGATCGTCGCGGTCGTCTATCGTGGGGCGGACCCGTCGAACCCGATCGACGTCCAGACCTCCGCGACGGCCGCAGCGACGACCAGCGTCACGACTCCGTCGGTGACGACCACGGTTGCAGGCGATCGGATGGCGTTCTTCGGCGGCGCTGTCGGAAACGGCACGGGCACTTCGTGGACTGCCCCGACCGGGATGACCTCTCGTGTCCAGTTCGCGGGGAACGCCAGCACGGCCGCCGGCGTCTTCGATCAAGTCCTGGGTGCTCCCGGAGCGACGGGGACCCGGACCGCGACGCTTGGCGTTAGCGCACAGCTGACGGGCGTCGCTCTGGCCTTGCGCGCGCCGGCCACCACCTACGCCTACAACGCGCGGGGAGACCGAACCAGCGTGACCCCGCCCGGTGGGACCGCGACCACGCTGACCTATGATCAGGCCAATCGGCTCACCGCCTACGGAACCACCGCCACATACACCTACGACGGCGACGGACTCCGCCAATCCAAGACGGTGAGCGGCACCACCGATGCCTTTACCTGGGACGCTGCTGAAGGGACGCCGGGAGTGCTTGTCGACGCGACGTCGGCCAGCACGACGTACTTCGTGTACGACTCCGGAGGCATCCCCATCGAGCAGATCAGCTCCTCGGGCGCCGTGGACTTCTACTACCACGACCAACTCGCGAACACGCGTGTCCTAGCGGACACCTCCGGGACCGTCGTTGGCACCTTCACGTATGACGCGTTCGGCAAGCAAACGGGGCGGACCGGGACGGTGACCACCCCTCTCGGCTTCGCCGGCCAGTACACCGATGTGGAGTCCGGCCTCCAGTACCTCCAGGCGCGCTACTACGATCCTGCATCGGGTCAGTTCGTGACTCGTGACCCCTTGGTTGCGAAGACCCGTTTGCCATATGCTTACGTTCACGGCGACCCGCTCAACGCGACTGACCCAAGCGGCCTGTACGACTACCAGGACACCGAGCAAATCGGGACCGTGAAGGCAACAGGTGGGGCTTGGGCCGTCATGGCCTACATGCAGAGTCACATGTCCCAAGTGTTTCCGTTCTCGACGGGCAGCTGCTCGCAGGTACAGCTCGGTGCCACCTGTGACCTCACGCCCTTCCCCTTCCTCCATGATCCGGTGACAGTGAGTGAAGTGGGCTGCTCCGACTTCACGTTCACGACGACCTCGGCGAGCGGGTTGGGAGGGGGCAATACCATCAACTTCAGCACCTACGAGAAGGACGGGTTCGTGTACCTTCAGCAAACCGCGCATGCGCCCAACGCCAGTTGGTGGGAGAACATCGTTGCACCGACCATTGCGTCGGAGACGTGGCAGGAACAGGCCCGCAACCTGCGACAGCAATTGAACGTCGGCTCGGATGGCGGCCCGCCACTTCCAGGCGGGGAGACGCCCGAAGAGTGCTGGTCCACGGGCGTCTGCGGATGATGCAGCAGGACCTTGGGAGCCCAGCGATGAGCAGCGGCGAACATGGTGAGACGCGCGGTGTGACGCGCGGACAGATTCTTCGCTGGGCGGCGGCGGTCCTAGGGTCTGCCTTGCTCGTCGCGCTGTACGTGGACTTCATTCACCAAGCGCTCAGAGATGCCTCGGCGTTCGGCCTCAACCCTCTCGACGGGTTCCTGCTCGCCCTCCCGCCAGCACAGGTCGCCTTCATGGTGGGCGGAGGCATGGCAGCCAGAATGTCGGGCCGATCGCAGTTCGCCGTGAAGTGGGCAGCGAGAACCCTCGCGTTGTCCCTGGCCCTCGACTGCCTGGTATTCCTCTACTACCACGTGGCACCGTGCGCGGTTGTCTGCTGATGGCACTGACGTAGCGACAGGACTCGTAGGACGATGAGTGTTCGTCGGCGGGCGCACGGCCGCATGCCGGAGGAAGCCTTGGTCCCGTGGATCGTCGACCATCCTGCTCGGGCTCTTCGAGCGCTGGCCGCCTACGAGAACATCAAAGGAGAGCGCCTGCGCGAGCTCGGCGCGACGAGTGTCTCCGCGTTGCGCCGAGAGTGGCGCGAGGTGCAGGAGCCGAAGGCTCAACACCCGAAGGTCGAAACTGTTGTGGCGGTCAGCGTCAGGACCCGTCCCTCGGCACGCCGGCACCGCGGGAGGACGACACCTACACGAGGCGGATAGAGGTCAAGATGGTACCCGGCATCCCAGCGACGACCGCGACGAGGAGCCACCTGCGGGCAGCGAGTAGGTCGTTGCCCTGGCGAGTCCCTCGGGCCATCGCGAGCAGCGCTCCCCGGTGCCACACAACCGCCTCCTCGCCGACGACCGTCTCCAAGTGGCCGGCACGATACTGCTTGAATCGGTGCAGGTTCAGTCCGATCGACTGCATGGGCACAGTTGCCAAGAAAGCGTTCAGGGCCGCCAGCACCAACGCCGCGTCGACGACACAGAAGAAGCCGAATGAGGACCACTGAAGCCACGAAGGATCGTGGCGCGTGCGGAGTGCAACACTCGTCGCTCCCGACGCCACAGCGAAGAGAGCGAGAACGACCGTCAGGAGGGAGGACGCCTTATCCATTAGGCTTGCGGCGGAGCTCTCGGCGTGGGAGGCGCTTCGTAACGAGGCTTCGAGCGCATACTGGGCCACCTCCGGGTGGGGCGTCCCCTGCAAGCCAGGGAATGTTCCCTTCAGAGATCAGGATGCTCTCGTCGACCGCCCCAGCCCGTTGAAAGTCGCCACGAGCGGAGGCGGCCACCCTGCGAGCGAACTCCTTCATGTTCGCGCCTCTGATCGGACCAGGAGCTCCGCCATGATGGCGTGTCCGATCTTGCCCTCGAATACGTCATCGAGAAACAGCCACTGGCCGTTAGGGTTGGCCTCCAGGAAGTACGTCGCACCGTCTCTCGTGAAGATCCAATCTTGAGTCGAGAACCCAAGGTGCAGCGCCTCAGCGATCCGGAGGGCATCCGCCCCCAGCGATGGGGTGGAGGAGAGGCTGGTGGTGGGGGAGGAGTGGGCCGACCTCGACCTCGTGTTCCCCAACCGTCTCGGCCGCCCCATCGAGGCGGGTGACCTTCTGAACGCTTTCTACCGCCCCCTGCTGGCCCGAGCGGGGCTGCCACGGCTGCGCTTCCACGACCTGCGCCACACCGCCGCGACCCTGCTCCTGGCGGCCAACGTCCACCCCAAGGTCGCCCAGGAAATGCTCGGCCACAGCACCGTCGCCATCACCCTCGACCTGTACTCGCACGTCATCGAGGGGATGCAGCGCGACGCCGCGCGGGTCATGGACAGGCTCGTTGGAGCGGGTGCGTAGGCGATGAGCGCCCGTTGTTGTCAGCGTTGTTGTCAAACCGCCGACGCGCGCGTCACCTATGACATAGGCAAAGCCCGCTCTGAGCTCAAAAGGGGTGGTGCCGGCGGTGGGACTCGAACCCACACGGGGTTGCCCCCAACGGTTTTTGAGACCGCCGCGTCTACCATTCCGCCACACCGGCACGGGTGGGACGAAGCTTAGCGCCCCGCCGCCGCCCGCTGGAACCCGCGGGCCCCGCGCGGCGTAGAAAGGAGCAGATGGACGACGAGGCGCTGCTGGATCAGGCCCGCCACGGCGACTCGGGGGCGTTCACCGCACTTGTCGAGCGCTACCAGGACGAGCTGTACACCATGGCACTGCGCCTCTTGGGGACACCGGCGGATGCCGCCGACGTGGTCCAGGAGACCTTCCTCCGCGCCTACATGAACCTTCCCCGGCTGCGCCATGCCTCCGTCCGCGCCTGGCTCTTCCGCGTCGCCGTCAACGCCAGCCGCGACGTGCAGCGCCGCGCTGTGCGCAGGCCGGCCGACTCCCTGGAGCAGGACGACGGCAAGGTCCTCGAGCTCCCCTCGCAGGAGATGGGGCCCGAGGCGGCGGCCGAGGCGAAGGAGCGCGCTGAAGCCATCCGTGCCGCGGTCATGCAGCTCCCCCTCGACTACCGTGTGGCGGTGGTCCTCCGCGACGTCAACGACCTCTCCTACGAGGAGATCGCCGAGGCGCTGCGCGTCCCGCTCGGGACCGTGAAGTCGCGACTCAGCCGGGCCCGCCTGCAGCTCGCCGACGCCCTCCGTGGCTCGGCCGTCCTCTTCACTGCCGAGGGACGGGGCTAGATGGGCGCCCGCCACGTCACCGAGCTCTTCTCCGCCGCCTACGACGGCGCGCTGAGCCCCGCCGAGCGCCGCCGGTACGACGAGCACCTCTCCGCCTGCTCGGACTGCGCCACCGCGGCCGACCAATTCCGCCAGGCGATCGACGCCGTCCACCAGCTGCCCGCCGCGCGCATGCCGCAGCGCGTCGTCCTCCCTGCCACGCCGCCCCAGCCCGAACGCCGGCGCATGCCCGCGGCGCTGGCGCCGCTGGCCGCGCGCCTGCCGCGTCCGCAGATCACCCCCGCCTGGGGGGCGGGCCTCATGGCGGCCGCCGGAATCGCGGCGGTCGTGGTGGTGGTCCACGCCCACGTCGGCGGGCCATCCCCCACCAGTGCACCGGCGGCCCTCGGCGCCAGCGCCCCCGACCGCGCCGTCCCCGCCATCGGCGGGGGATCCGCCGGGTCGGCCGCCGCCCCCAAGCAGGCCGCCGCGGGTATCGGCACGTGCCCGCTGCCGCTCGCTGTCGTCCCCCAGCCGAGCGGGCTTCCCGCCGCACCGCCCGGCTTCACCAACGTCGCCACCGCCACCTCGCAGCAGCGCCCCGCCGAGCAGCTCGTCCTGGCCACCACCTCGGCCAGCTACTCCCCGGGCTCGCAGGTCCTCATCTACGCGGCACTGACCACCTCGACCGGTCACGGCAGCGCGGTCATCCCCTGCGTCAGCCTGCACGACCAGGGTGCCCTGGCCCTGGGCCCGAGCGGTGGCACGATCGGATCCGCCGCCTCCGGCGCTGGAGCCGCCGCCCCCGCGAGCCCCGGCGCTACCCCAAGCTCCCCCTCGATCACCGGGGCGGAGCGCGCAGCGGTTCCCGGCGCCCTGCTCACCCCCGAGCAGCTGCAATCGTTCGCCCCGTACAGCGTCCTCCCCTGGATCGCCACCGCGTCGCCCACCGCCGCCGCCATCGCCAGCCTGCCGATGCAGGTCCTGGAGATCCCCGCCAACGCCGTGCCCGGCACCCAGCTCCAGCTCGTCGCACTGGTCCCGTCGGGCCTGCCGGGCGCCACGGATTCGCCCGCCATCGAGGCGGTGCTGACGCTCACCGTCTCCTAGACTTGCCCGCATGCTCGGCCCGCGCGCGGGCGCGCTGACCTTCGCCGCAGCCGTCCTCCTGCTCCTCTCCGGCTGCGCGCCGAGCTCCTCCTCGCCGCCCGGCGCCCTCGCCACCACCACCGGCGGATTCGTGGTCATCACCGCGGGCGGCACCGCGCTGGTCGACGGCCAGGACGACGTCCCGCCCACGCTCGACCTCCGGGTCGTCGTCCCCGGCGGCGTCACCGCCCAGCAGGTCGTCGCCAAGCTCGACGGTGCCGACCTCTCGCTCCAGCGGGCACAGGACGCGCTCACCGCCACCGTCGCCCCCATGCCCCTCGGCTCGGCGCACACCCTCGACCTCGCCGTCCCGGACCGGGACCCCCAGCGCATCGCCTTCCACGTCGCCCCGCCCGCGGGCGCGGCCGCGGCGCTGCACACCGACCCCGCGGCCGGCACCGTCCTCGACCTCGCCTTCCAGTTCGCCCCAACCGACCGGGAGGCGGTGGAGTCGGCGCTCCCCGGCGGCGCCACCGTGTCCTGGCCCGACGCAACCCACCTTCGCGCCACCTGGCCCACCGGGCCCGGGGGCACCCTCCAGCTCCCCGCCGGACTGGCGACCGCCCGCGGCAGCCACCTCGCCGCCACCCTCAGCCTGAACCTCAGCGCCGTTGCGCACGGCGCCCTCCGCCGCAGCGCCATCCCGGTCGAGGCGGCCGCCGCCACCCCGAAGCCGCTGGTGGTCGCCTTCACCGCCGCCACCGCCGCCTCGCGCGCCTCGCTGGCGGCCCACGCCGACCGCATCTCCGTGGTCAGCCCCACCGGAGTCCGGGTCACCGCCGGGGGCGCCCTCAGCGGAGCGCCCGACGCCACCGCCGTGGCCACCGCCACCGCCGCCGGCGTTCCCGTCTGGCCCCTGATCCAGAACGACGCCTCCGACAGCGACGGCATCGCCGCCATCCTCGCCGACGACTCCGCCGTCAACCGCCTGGTCCGCGACGCCGTCGCCCTCGGCTACCCCGGCGTCCATCTCGACATCGAGGGGGTGCCCGCCGGGTCACGCGACCGGCTCACCGTCCTGGTGCAGCGGCTGGCGGCCGCGCTGCACCAGCAGGGCCGGCAGCTCGCCGTCGCCGTGGTGCCGCACAAGCCCGAGCACCTCAACGTCTACTCGGCCGCCTACGACCTGCAGGCGATCAGCGCCGCCGCCGACCTGGTGACGCTCATGGCGTACGACGAGCACACGGCGCTGAGCGACGCGGGCCCCGTCGCCGGGCTCGACTGGGACGAGCAGATCCTCTCCGGCAGCCTTGCGGAGATGCGCAGCCGGAGCACGGCACTGCTCGGCCTGCCGCTCTACTCCCGCGCCTGGCAGGGTGGCCAGGTCACCGCCGACTCCTACGCCGCCTCGATTGCGAACGCATTGAACGCTCAGGGCGCGCGCGTCGACTACGACTTCGCCGCCGCCACGCCGGTGGTCCGCGGACCCGACGGCGGACTGCTCTACTTCGACGACGCGCAGAGTCTCGCGGCCAAGCAGTCGCTGGTGGGCAGCCGGCACCTGCGGGGAGTCGCGCTGTGGCGGCTAGGCTTCGAGGACCCCGCGATGTGGGACACCCTGCCCACCGACCCCCCGCGTCCCTGAGCCGAGAGGACCGACCGCCCGGTCAGCTCTCCGGCGCGCGGGGCTGGTCGCCCAGGTCGGGCAGGTCCATCTGGTTGATCATCTCGCGGAAGATGGCGAGCTTCTCGTCGTCCTCCTCCGAGGTCTCGGCGGCGCCCTCCTCGCCCTCCTTCTCGTTCTCCGGCAGGACGCCCGCCTTGTCGAGCACCTCGCCGGCGACGAAGATCGGCGCGCCGACGCGCACCGCCACGGCGATGGCGTCGGAGGGGCGCGCGTCGATGTCGAGGTCGCGCCCGTTCTGGCTGGCGCTGATGCGCGCGTAGAACACCTCGTTGCTCAGCGAGGTCACCACCACCCGGTGCACGGTGACCTCGACGGCGCCGAGCACGTTGACCAGCAGGTCGTGGGTGATGGGCCGCTCCGGGGTGATCCCGGTGATCTTCAGCGCGATCGCGTTGGCCTCGTGGATGCCGATCCAGATGGGGAGGTACCGCTCGGCCTCCTTCTCCTTGAGGATGACCACGTGCTGGTGCGTCGGCATGTGGACGCGGATGCTGTCCACGGCCATCTCGATGAGGTCAGCCATGCCCCGGATGATAGCGCCGCCGCCTGAGCGTGCCCGCCTGCGACAGGATCGTGGGGAACGGCTCGGCCACGCTCCCGCGCCGGGCCGGTTCAGCCGGCGGGATCCTCGCCGACGGTGGCCCCCTGGCCCGGCGACTCCTCGATGCGCAGGGTGAGCCGGACGGGCAGCTCCCCGAGCCGGGCCCGCACCCCTCCCAGCAGGTGGGCGGCCAGGCACTCGCAGGTGGTGTTGCGCACGGGCAGGACCGCCACCTCGGCGGCGGGGAAGAGGAAGCGTCGCCGCCCCTCGCGCACGGCCAGGTGGCCGTCGGACTCAGGTTCGATGACCACCTCGGGGCACTCGCCGGGGAGCAGCATGCGATGGTCGAGCTCGGCGCACTCGGCTCGCAGCGCCGCCTTCAGCGCGGCGAAGTCGACCAGCGTGCCGTCGGCCCGCACCGCCCCGGCGGCGCGCAGGGCGACCCGGTAGTTGTGCCCGTGGATGCGCTCGCTGCCGCCCTCGAGGATGCTGAAGTGGGCGGCGGCGAAGCCGATCCCCTCCTTGTCGACGTCGAGGACGGCGTGGGGCGGGGAGGCGGGATGGGGCGCCATGCGCGGCTACCATAGCGCGTCGTGGCGCGCGAAACCCTCCTGCTCATCGACGGCCACGCCCTCGTCTACCGGGCCTTCTTCGCCATGCCCGCGCTGACCAACAGCCGCGGCGAGATGACCAACGCCGTGTACGGCTTCACCTCGATGCTGCTCAAGGTGCTCAACGAGCACCATCCCACCTACGCCATCGCCGCCTTCGACCTGCCAGGCCCCACCTTCCGCCACGAGGAGTTCGCCGACTACAAGGCGCAGCGGCCGCCGACACCGCCGGAGATCGTGCGCCAGATGCCCTGGAGCCGGCAGGTGGTGGAGGCGATGAGCATCCCCATCGTCGAGATCCCGGGCTTCGAGGCCGACGACGTCATCGGCACCCTGGCCCGCAAGGCGGAGGCCGCGGGCCTCGACGTCCTCATCCTCACCGGTGACCTCGACGCGCTGCAGCTGGTCACCCCTCACGTGCGCGTCTACGCCACGCGCCGGGGCATCACCGACACCGTCGTCTACGACGTCGACAAGGTGTTCGAGCGGTACGGCTTCGACCCGCCCAAGGTGGTCGACTTCAAGGCGCTGCGCGGCGACGCATCGGACAACATCCCCGGCGTTCCCGGCATCGGCGACAAGACGGCGATGTCGCTGGTGCAGCAGTACGGGACGCTGGAGAGCATCCTCGACGCGGTGTCCGGCATGAAGGAGGGGCGCGTCAGGAAGGCGCTGGAGGAGCATCGCGAGCAGGCCATCCTCAGCAAGCGCATGGCCACCATCGTCACCGACCTCGACGTCCCCTTCGACGTCGAGACGGCGCGCTACCAGTCGTACGACCGCGAGCGCGTCATCACGCTGTTCGACGAGCTGGAGTTCCGCAGCCTGGTGCCGCGGCTGCCCTTCGCCGGTGACGGCGCCTCCGGCGGCAACGGCGCAGCGCCCGCCGTGGCGCAGGCGCCGACCCTGTACGCGCAGCCGGCGCAGGGCGAGCTGTCCTTCGACGCGCCGGCGGCGCACCCGGCGCCCGCCGCGGCGGCGGTCGAGGTGGTGCGCGATCCCTCGGTGATGCGCGACGTGGCCGAGCATCTGCGTGCGGCGAGCGGCGTGGCCGTTCGCACCGCCGTCGACGAGCCGGCGCGGCACGGCATCGTCGCGGGCGTCGCGCTCGCCGCGCTGGACGATCCCACGCACGCCTGGTACATCCCCGTCGGTCACCAGGTGCTCGACGGCTCGGCGCCGGACGAGACCATCGACGCGGTGCGCGTGCTGCTCGCCGACGAGGGCGTCGCCAAGACCGCCTACGACGTGAAGCGCGAGATCCTCGCCTGGCGTCGCAGCGGCACGGTGGTGCGCGGCTTCGACTTCGACCTGCTGCTCGCCGCCTACCTCCTCAACCAGCGCACCCGCGTCCCGCCGCTGCCACAGCTGGCGCACGACCTCGTCGGCGCGTCGTGCGACGCCGAGGAGACGGTGCTGGGCACCGGCCGGGGCGCGCGCCGTCCCACCGACCTCGACGTCGAGGAGGCGGCCACCTGCTACGGGCTGATGACCGCCCTCAGCGGTCCCGTGCGCGCGGTGCTGGAGCGCGACATGGCGGCGATCGACGTGCGCCGCCTGCACGACGACATGGAGCTGCCCGTCGCCCAGGTGCTCGCCGAGATGGAGCTGCTCGGCATCCGCGTCGACCCCGACACGCTGGAGGCGCTGCAGGTCGAGCTGGAGCAGCGCATCCGCGCCATCGAGGCCGAGATCCACGAGCGCGCGGGCTACACCTTCAACATCGCCAGCACGCAGCAGCTCGCCAAGTTCCTCTACGACGACCTCGGCCTGGCCTCGGGGCGGCGCACCAAGACCGGCCGCAGCACCGACGCCGACACGCTGGAGGCGCTGCGCCTGGAGAACCCCATGGTCGACAAGGTGCTCGAGCACCGCCAGCTCACCAAGCTGAAGGGCACCTACGTCGACGCGCTGCCCCAGCTGGTGGAGCGCGACGGTCGCGTACACACGTCGTATTCGCAGGCGGTGGCCGCCACAGGACGGCTGTCGAGCAGCGATCCCAACCTGCAGAACGTCCCCATCCGCACCGAGGTGGGCCAGCGCATCCGCGCCGCCTTCGTCGCCGATCCCGAGCACCTCCTGGTCAGCGCCGACTACTCGCAGATCGAGCTGCGCGTCCTCGCCCACGTCACCGAGGACCCCGCGCTGCTGGAGGCCTTCCAGCGCGGCGAGGACATCCACACCACCACGGCGTCGATCGTGTACGGCGTGCCGCCCGAGCAGGTGACGCGCGACATGCGGCGCAACGCCAAGGTGGTCAACTTCGGCCTGGTCTACGGGCTCTCCGAGTTCGGCCTCTCGCGCGACACGGGGATGTCGCGCGAGGACTCGGCGGCGTTCATCGAGCGCTACTTCGCCAACTTCGCCTCGGTCACCGAGTGGCTGAAGCAGACGCGCGAGCACGTCCGCCAGTGGGGCTGGGTGCAGACCGTCTTCGGCCGCCGCCGCTACATCCCCGACGTCCTCGCCGCCAACCGCGGCATCCGCCAGGCGGCCGAGCGCATGGCCGTCAACATGCCCATCCAGGGCGCGGCCGCCGACATCATGAAGTTCGCCATGATCCGCCTCGACCGGGCCCTGCACGGCAGCGGATTGCGCGCCCACCAGCTGCTCCAGGTGCACGACGAGCTGGTCCTCGAGGTCCACCGCGACGACCTCGACGCGGTGGTGCCGCTGCTTCGCGAGGCGATGAGCGGCGCCGCCGAGCTGCGCGTCCCCCTGGACGTCGAGGTCAAGGTGGGCAGCAACTGGAGCGAGATGGCACCGCTGCTGCAGGCGAGCACGCCGGGCTCGCTATGACCGCGCGCCGGCAACGCACCTTCATGACCACGCTGCACCGCGTTTGCGCCGCGTGACCGGGCGATAGCCCCGCTGCATGCCCGAGCTCCCTGAGGTCGAGACCGTCGCCCGCGACCTGCGCGGCGCCATCGTGGGACGCACGGTCCTCACCGTCGACGTCCTGCACCCCGGCGTGATCCGCTTCCCCCTCCCCGAGGCCTTCGCCGCCGGCCTCACCGCTGCGCAGGTGCGGGCCGTCGACCGCATCGGCAAGTTCATCCTCTGTCCTCTCGACACCGGCGACGAGCTGGTGGTCCACCTCGGGATGACGGGCCACGTCGTCATCTGCGCGCCGGGTGCACCGCTCGCGCCGCACACCCACATGCGCGCCGTGCTCGACGACGGCCGCGAGCTGCGCTACGACGACGCGCGCCGCTTCGGCCGCCTGCTGCTCGGCTCCCGCGAGGCGCTGCGCGCGGCACGCGTCCTGCCGGCGCTCGGGGTCGATCCCATGAGCGAGGGCTTCACCTCCGCCCACCTCGACGCGGTGCTGCGCCGCACCACCCGCCAGCTCAAGGCCGCGCTGCTCGACCAGGGCGGGATCGCCGGCCTCGGCAACATCTACGTCGACGAGGTGTGCCACCTCGCCGGAGTGCGGCCGACGCGGCGCTGCCACCGGCTGACGCGCCGGGAGCGGCAGGCGATCTACGACGCCATCCCGGTGATCCTGCACAAGGCGATCGCCAACCGCGGCAGCAGCGTCGACGACTACCGCGACGTGTGGAACGCGCAGGGATCGATGCAGGAGCAGCTGCAGGTCTACGGGCGCGGCGGCCAGCCCTGCTTCCGCTGCGGCACGACGCTGGTGCGCACGGTGGTCGGCGGGCGCACCACGGTGTACTGCCCCAGGTGCCAGCGATGACGGACGCGTTGCGCGTCTGCATCGCCACCTACGACGACGACCCGCCCGAGGGCGGCCAGGGCGTCTACGTGCGGGGGCTCCGGCAGGCGCTGCAGCAGCGCGGCGTCGACGTGCGCACCGTCAGCGGGCGTGGGCCGAACGCCATCCCCTATCCGCGCATCGTGCACCGCGCGCCGCTCGACCTCTCCCTCGCCTTGACGCGCAACCCCGCCCCGCTGCTCAGCCCGCGGCCCGACCTGGTGCACGCGCAGGGCGGCCCCGGCGGGGTGCTGCTGGCCCGGCGGCTCGACGTGCCGCTGGTCTACACCGCACACCACACCTACCGGCAGGCGTACGGGCCGCTGGCCCCGCGGCGCGCCCTCGGCCCGCTGGAGCGTCGCGCCTACCGGCTCGCGGCCGCGGTCATCGCCGTCTCACCCTCGACGGCGGCCGCCGTTTCGGCCATGGGTGTCCGCAACGTCGAGGTCATCCCTCCCGGCGTCGACGTCGAGGCGCTGGCGGCGCACGGCGAGGCGCTGCGCGACCCCACCCTGGTCCTCTTCGCCGGGCGCCTGGAGGTGGAGAAGGGGCCGCTCGACGCCGTCGCGGTGATGGAGGCGGTGCGCGCCCGGGTCCCGGCCGCCCACGGGGTGGTGGTCGGGGGCGGCCGCCTCGACCGGGAGGTGCGGGCGGCGGCGGCGCGGAGCGGGGGAGGGGTGGAGGTGCTCGGCCGGGTCTCTGACGAGGAATTGCGCCGCCTCTACGCCGCCGCGGCGGTGCTGGTGGTGCCGTCGCGCTACGAGGGGCTGGGCGTCGTCGCCCTGGAGGCGGCCGCCGCCGGCGTGGCCGTGATCGCCTACGACGTCACCGGGCTGCGTGACGCGGTCGGCGGTCGTGGGGTGCTCGTGCCGGCCGGCGACCGGTCCGCCATGGCCCGCGAGACCGCCGGCCTGCTGGCCGACCCGGCGCGGCGCCGGGAGCTCGCGGCGAGCGCTGCGGCGGGGGTGCGGAGCACGCACGCGTGGGGGAGTTGCGCGGAGGCGGTGCAAGCGTTGTACCGTCGTGTAGTCCACACCCCCTGACGGCGCTCCCTCCCCCCAGGCCCGTCACCACAGATTCGTGACACGCCGCCGCGCAAGAGGTGGGGCGTTGGACCCGTCTGTCCCTAGTGACCGCCGCCGACGGCATCAGCCGGAAGCGGTGGGGGCGGTTCCAGGGGCAGCACCGCCGCCACCTTCCCAGGGCAGGGATTCGACATCGCCGTGCGTGTGCGTCGAGCCGGTGCCCGTGCATCTGTACATCCGTTCACCAGCATGGGAGACACGGGCGAATGAGGACGCTGACGGTCGTCACCGAAGCACCGCCGGTGCGGAGCGGCATCGCCCAGACAGTCGCCCAGGTGACGGCCGGGCTGCGCGGCCTCGGCCACGAGGTGGAGCTGTGCACCGCGGCCGACGTCGGCCGGGTCAGCCTCGGTGAGTTCCGCATCACCGGCCTGGTCCGCCACTGGCCGGTGCTGATGCGCGACCTGGCGCAGTACGACGTGGTCAACCTGCACGGCCCGGCGCCGTCCTTCTCCGACGCCTTCCTCGCCCTCTGGCGCACCCTGCCCCGCGATCGCCGTCCGGCCCTCGTCTACACGCACCACTCCGAGATCGAGCTGAGCGGCCTGCGTCCTCTGTGCAACGTCTACAACACCGTGCACGCGCGGTTGATGCGCGCCGCCGACGGCGTCGTGGTCAGCACGCCGTCGTATGCCGACGCGGCGCTGCGCGCCGGCGCGCGCACGGTGCGCATCGTGCCCCACGGCGTCGCCGAGGACGAGGTCGGCCCCGAGCAGGTGCTGCGGGCGCGGCGCTTCACCGTCGCCTTCGTCGGCCAGTTGCGCCCCTACAAGGGCGTCGACGTGCTGCTCCAGGCGGCCGCCGCACTGCCCGACGTGGACTTCGACATCTGCGGCACCGGCCATCAGGAGACCGAGCTGCGCGAGACGGCGGCGCGCCTCGGCCTGCGCAACGTCCGCTGGCACGGCGCGGTGAGCAACGAGGAGCGCGAAGCCGTGATGCGCCGCGCCCACGTGGTCGCCCTGCCCTCGCTGACGCGCGCCGAAGCCTTCGGCATCGTGCTGGTCGAGGGGATGCGCGTCGGCGCCGTACCCGTCGCCTCCAACCTCCCGGGCGTCCGGGACGTGGCCGGTGCGACCGGCCTGCTCTGCGAGCCCGGCGACCCGCGGTCTCTGGTGCAGGCGCTCTGCTACCTGCGCGACGACCCCGCCGAGTGGGCCCGCCGCAGCGTCGCATCCGTCGACACCGCGGGGCACTACCGCTGGGACGAGGCGGCCCTGCGCTACCACTACGTCTACAACGAGGCGGTGCTCGACCGGCGCCTCGCCTCCACCATCGTGCACCTGGAGCCGGCCATGGGCTGGGTGCGCCGGGCGGCGATGTCCTGCCGGGCCTCGCTGATGCTGCTCGATCCCGTCGAGGAGACGCTGCGCGTCTCGGCGGTGTCCGGTCTCGCCCTGCCCGACGAGGCGCTGCGCACCTCGGTGCCGCTGCTGCAGTCGCTGGCGGGCCGCGCCCTGGTGGCGGGGGAGCCGTCGGTCATCGCCGACCGCGTCGAGTCGTCCTTCCCCGCCGCGTTCGGCCGCCGCTCGCAGCTGCGCACCGCCGTCTGCGTGCCCTTCTCGGCGTACGCCGGCGACGTCCGCGGCGTGCTCAACCTCTCGCGCACCCACACCCGCGGCTACGGCTGGACCGACGTCGACTGGGCGACCCGCCAGGCCTCCTCCCTGGCCCAGCGCCTGCTCCGTCCCCAGCCGGGCGGCCTGCCGGTTCCCGTCGCGGCGTAGCCATCGGTCGAGGCGGGCCGTCGCCGAGAGGGTGGTCCGGCAGCCCGGGCGTAGACTCGCTCTCCGATGCCCTCCTTCGAGCTCGTCGCCCCGTACACGCCCGCCGGCGACCAACCCACCGCCATCGAGTCCCTCGACCGCGCCCTGCATGCCGGCGTGCGCGAGCAGACCCTCATGGGCGTCACCGGCAGCGGCAAGACCTTCTCCATCGCCCACGTCATCCAGAAGCAGCAGCGCCCCACGCTGGTGCTCTCGCCGAACAAGACGCTGGCCGCCCAGCTCTGGGCGGAGTTCCGCGAGTTCTTCCCCAACAACGCCGTGGAGTACTTCGTCTCCTACTACGACTACTACCAGCCCGAGGCGTACATCCCCCGCACCGACACGTACATCGAGAAGGACTCCTCGCGCAACGAGGAGATCGACCGCCTGCGCAACAGCGCCACCCGCGCGCTGCTCACCCGCCGCGACGTCATCGTCGTCGCCTCGATCTCCTGCATCTACGGCATCGGCTCACCGGAGAACTACCTCGGCGAGTCGCTCTCATTGAAGAAGGGCGAGTCGATCCGCCGCGACATCGTGCTGCGCAAGCTCGCCGACCTGCAGTACTCGCGCAACGACCAGGACTTCGGCCGCTCGCGCTTCCGCGTCCGCGGCGACGTCGTCGACGTGCAGCCCGCCTACGAGGAGGTGGCCACGCGCATCGAGTTCTGGGGCGACGACGTCGAGTCCATCAAGGAGTTCGACCCGCTGACCGGGGAGATCCTCGCCGTGCGCGAGGAGTTCCAGGTCTTCCCGGCATCGCACTACGTCACGCCGCGAGAGCAGCTGGTCAACGCGCTGGAGCTCATCGACCAGGAGCTCACCGAGCGTGTCGCCCACCTCGAGGCGCACGGCCGCCTGCTGGAGGCGCAGCGCCTCAAGCAGCGCACCACCTTCGACATGGAGATGATGCGCGAGACCGGCTCCTGCGCCGGGATCGAGAACTACTCGCGGCACCTGAGCGGTCGCGCCGAGGGCGAGCGCCCCTTCTGCCTGCTCGACTTCCTGCCCGAGGACGCGCTGGTGGTGGTCGACGAGTCGCACGTCGCCGTGCCCCAGATCGGCGGCATGTACGGGGGCGACCGCTCCCGCAAGATCCCGCTGGTCGAGTACGGCTTCCGCCTTCCCTCGGCGCTGGACAACCGCCCGCTCACCTTCGCCGAATGGGACTCGATGGTCGGCCAGATCGTCTACGTCTCGGCCACGCCCGGCCCCTATGAGGAGCAGCACTCGACGCAGGTGGTGGAGCAGATCATCCGCCCCACCGGCCTCGTCGACCCCATGGTCGAGGTGCGCAGGTCCGAGGGCCAGATCGACGACCTGCTGCGCGAGATCCGCCTGCGCACCGAGAGCAGGGAGCGCACGCTCATCACCACGCTGACCAAGAAGATGGCCGAGGACCTCACCGACTACCTGCGCGAGATGGGCGTGAAGGTGCGTTACCTGCACAGCGACATCGACACCCTGGAGCGCGTCGAGATCATCCGCGACCTGCGGCTCGGCGTCTTCGACGTCCTGGTGGGGATCAACCTGCTCCGCGAAGGACTGGACCTCCCCGAGGTCTCCCTCATCGCCATCCTCGACGCCGACAAGGAGGGCTACCTGCGCGGCTACCGCTCGCTCATCCAGACGATCGGCCGCGCCGCGCGCAACATCAACGGCCAGGTGATCATGTACGCCGACTCCGAGTCGGAGGCGATGCGCCAGGCCATCGACGAGACCGAGCGTCGCCGCACCCTGCAGGTCGCCTTCAACGAGGCGCACGGCATCACCCCGCAGACCATCGTCAAGGCGGTGCACGTCCTCGAGTCGCATCGCGAGGAGCAGAAGGGACGCGCCGTCGCCTTCCAGGAGGCCGCCGGCCTGCCGCCCGACGAGCTGCTCCGCCTGGCCAAGTCGGTCGAGCGCGAGATGAAGGTCGCCGCCCGCGAGCTGGAGTTCGAGCGCGCCGCGGAGCTGCGCGACCGGCTCACCGCCATCCGCCGCCACATGGACGGCGAGGCGCCGGAGCCCGCAGGTGCGGGCAGCGGGTCGCGCGGGCACGGACGTCCACGGCGGAGGCGGCAGGGACCGTAAGGCCTCGCGCGACGCGGTGGGTCTCCTTCCCGGAGGCCCGCTGGATCAGCGGGGAAGGATCGCGAGCGGTGTCGCCGGCGGTGCGACGGGAAGCTGCGGCAGGCTGCCGGTGCTCGGCGGCGGCGCCTCCATGGCGGGCGCGCTGACCGTGGCGGCAGGCGCCGTCACCGCGGGGGTCGCGTGCACCACCGGCTGCGTGCGCATCCCGCCACGCGCCGTGTGCGGTGCAGCGGTTGTGACCTGCTCGGCGCCGGTCGCAGGCGGCGACACCGCCGCTGGGGACGGCACCACCTGCATGCTGCACACCCAGACTCCCATCGTCCCCGCGTACAGCTCGCAGACCGGGTACTGCGGCAGCGCCGGCGACGCCTGCGGGTCCGGGTCCTCGTAGACGAACACGCCGGGATCCGTGTAGTAGGCACCGCGCTCGCTGTACGGCTGGTAGATGTTCCCCTGCTCGCTGCCGGTCTGCCAGCCGGCGCCGCAGTCGTTCTGGTTGGCGGTGCTGCCGCTGTTGCAGTCGGGGGAGCGCCAGTCGGTGCTGTTCTGGTCGTTGTAGACCGACTGGTCAGCACAGGTCGAGCAGCCGCCCTGGTACGCCTTGCGGCGCATCGTGTCCGCGCCGGCGCAGAAACCGTCGGCGCAGGCACCGGTGCCCGCGTCCGCGGCGCGAACCGGGTCGTGCGGGTCGGTGGGGTCGACGTTCTCTGCGATCAATGACGCGGGGTCGCCGGCGCTGCCCTGGGCGTGCGTGTTGGCCTGGACGGCGCCGCCGTCCGACGGGCCGTTGGCCACGCGCGCGTCCTTGTGGTGGTCGTCCGTCGGGTTGACGCCGTCGTGCTCGCCGTTGTCGAGGTTGTCGTCGGCGCCGAAGTACACCTGGCTGCCCAGCAGGTCGGTGGCGTTGCGCTTCGCGGCGCTCGACTGCTGGACGCCCACCGACGGCGGCGAGGACGGCGGCGGTCCGAGCAACTGCTGCGGCAGGGGGAACGGTCCCTGCCCACCGCCGATGATCCAGGTGGCGACGTCGGTGGCGAAGCCGATCGGGTTGACGACGACGAAGCTGCCGGTGCCCGTGTCGAACACCAGCGCATGCCCCGTCCCCATGCCGGGATCCAACGCGATCGAGCCGGCGTGCGGGCTCTGCCCGTTGGGAAGCTGGTCGCTGTTGACCGAGGCCACGTGCCACCGCTGCGCGTACGTGCCGCTTCCCGAGTTCACCTGCAGCGTCGCGTTGTGGCAGCCGGGCTGCGCCGACTGTTGCTGGTCGTTGCGGTCGGCGGTCTTCGAGCATCCCTGCTGCGAGGGGTCGTAGCCCCCGCCGCTCACCGCCTGCGCCTGCAGGGTGGTGGCGGCGAGGCCACCGGCGACGACGGTGGCGGCGCCGGCTCCGCCGAGCAGGGCGCGAAGGATGCGGGTGGTCGGGCGCATGGGCGGGGATGGCCTCCGGATGGCGTGGCTGGCGCGTCCGTCCCCCCGGGTATGTGACGGCCCGCCCCCGGCCGGTCTTGCACCCGACCGAACAATCCTTGTGTCTTCGCAGAACCACCTTGACGCATCGTACATGCGTTCGTTACCGTCTCCCCCATGGCAACCGCCCCAGCCCGCCGACCTCCCGCCGCCCGCGCGCGGCACCTGTGCTCCGCCTGCGGCGCCGAGTCGCCGAAGTGGCAGGGGCGGTGCCCCTCCTGCGGCGAGTGGAACACGCTGGCCGAGGCACCGCCCGAGCCGGCGCGCCTGGTCGCCGGCCGGGTGCGGCCCGCGATCTCCGGGCTGACCGAGGCGACGCGACCGCGCCCCCTCGACTCCGTCAGCGGCGCGGAGGCGGCGCGCATCCCCAGCGGCATCGCAGAGTGCGACCGGGTCCTCGGCGGGGGAGTGGTGCCCGGCTCGCTGGTCCTGCTCGGCGGCGACCCCGGCATCGGCAAGTCCACGCTCGCCCTTCAGCTGGCCCGCCGCTTCGGCCGTCCCGAGCGCCCGGCGCTCTACTGCACCGGCGAGGAGTCCGCCGCGCAGCTCGCCATGCGCGCGGAGCGCATCGACTGCGCGACCCCCGAGGTCGCCGTCCTCCCCGAGACCGACCTCGACGTCCTCCTCGCCGCCATCGAGGCGGCGGCCCCTCCGCTGGCGGTGATCGACTCCATCCAGACCGTCTACGACGCCGCCGTCCCCGGCGTCCCGGGGAGCGTCTCCCAGGTGCGCGAGGCGGTCGCCCGGCTTCTCCTCTGTGCCAAGGCTACGGGCGTCCCCGTGCTCGTCGTCGGCCACGTCACCAAGGAGGGCGCCATCGCAGGTCCGCGCACCCTGGAGCACATGGTCGACGTCGTCCTCTACCTGGAGGGCGAGCGCCACGGCGACCACCGCCTGCTGCGCGGCATCAAGAACCGATTCGGCGCCACCGGCGAGTTGGGCATCTTCGTGATGCGCGACGCGGGCATGGCCGAGGCGGAGGCACCCGGCCGCGCCTTCCTCGACGAGGGCTCGCTCGGCGTCCCGGGCAGCGCCCTGACCGTGACCTGCGAGGGCTCCCGCCCCCTCGCCGTCGAGGTGCAGGCCCTGGTCGCCGGCACCCAGTTCAACATCGCCCGCCGCACCGCCTCGGGCTTCGACCTCGGCCGCCTCCACCTCCTCCTCGCCGTCCTGGAGAAGCGCGCCGGCATGCCCTTCGGCCAGGCCGACGTCTACGTCAACGCCGTCGGCGGCGTCCGCCTCGACGACCCCGCGGCCGACCTCGCCCTGGCGCTCAGCATCGTGAGCTGCGTCCGCAACGCTCCCCTGCCCGGCGGCTGCGCGGTCCTCGGCGAGATCGGTCTTGGGGGCGAGGTCCGCCGCGTTCGTCGCACCGAGCAGCGCCTGGCCGAGGCTGCGGCGTTGGGGCTCGGCCGCGCCGTGGTCCCCGCCGGCTTCAGCGGCGACCCCCCGCCCGGCATGCGGCTGCACCGGGTCGCCACACTGCAGGAGGGCGTGCGACTGCTGTCCTGACACCTTCGCGCGCCCGTCAGCACGCACGCCCGCGACGAACCTGTGGCGGTATGTACGACTGCCGTGTGGTTCAATCGAGCGCACGATGCCGCGCCACACTCCGGACGCCCTGAAGCGCGCCCGACGCCTCGCCCGGCTGGTCGGCGCGCTGGTCGGCCTGCTCGGCGGCGTCTTCTACGGGCTCTGGATCATCTCCAACTCCCAGGGCAGCCTCCACAACGACCGCACCATCGCGCTGGTCGCGCTGCTCGCCGCCGGAGCCGCCGGCCTCGCCAGCGGTGCGCTGGCCGGCCCGCTGCTCTCCGTGGAGCCCTTCGTCTGGCTGGAGCGCACCCTGGAGACCGCCCCCGCCGGCGAGCTGATCGGCGGCACCTTCGGGCTCCTCGTCGGGCTGGTCGTCTCCGCGCTGGTCGCGGTGCTGCTCAGCGGCATCCCCGACGGGGTCGGCTACCTCGTCGCCCTCGCCCTCGCCGTCGCCTTCGTGTACATCGGCGTCCACACCGGGATGCGCCGCCGCGTCGACATCGCCTCGGTGTTCTCCCAGGCCGGCCGCCGAGGCGCCGCGGCCGCCGGCGCGAATGGCGGCGTGATCGCCGACGACGGCCCGCCCCCCCAGGACGGACCGCCCGTGCTGGTCGACACCAGCGTGCTCATCGACGGCCGCATCCTCGACATCGTCGCCACCGGGTTCATCCCCGGCCGCCTGGTCATCCCCAGCTTCGTCCTCGAGGAGCTGCAGCGCGTCGCCGACGCCGGCGACTCGATGCGCCGCGCCCGGGGCCGCCGCGGCCTCGCCGTGGTCGACGGGCTGAAGCACAGCCCGGACGTGGTCTGCGAGTTCCTCGACACCGACATCCCCGGCGCCGCCGACGTCGACTGGCGCCTCATCAAGCTGGCCCGCCAGATGGGCGCCGCAGTGATGACCAACGACTTCAACCTCAACAAGCTGGCCCGCGTCGAGGGCCTGCGTGTGCTCAACCTCAACGACCTCGCCAACGCGCTGAAGCCGATCGTCAGCGCCGGTGAGGCGATGGAGGTGACCATCGTCAAGGACGGCAAGGAGCCGCACCAGGGCGTGGGCTACCTCGACGACGGCACCATGGTGGTGGTGGAGAACGGGCGCCGCCACATCGACAGCACCGTCGCCGTGACCGTCACCAGCGTCCTGCAGACGCCCGCCGGCCGGATGATCTTCGCCATGGTCGGGTCGCCCGACGAGGCGCCGCCGCCCCCGCCCCGCACCGCCACGCGGCCGCGGCCCGGCACCCGGGCGACCCGGGTCGGCAACCGCTGAGCGTCGCCGCCGTCGTCCCCGCCTACGGCCGGGGCCTGCGCATGGGTGCCGACAAGCTCTGGCTCGACGTCGGCGGCCGCCCGCTGATCGCCTTGACCCTGGGCTCCATCGCCGCCGCGCGCTGCGTCGACTCCGTCTGCGTCGTCGCACCGCCGGAGCGCTGGGATGCGCTGCAGGAGCACGCCGCCGCCGCCGGCATCGCCGACCTGCGCCTGGTCGAGGGCGGCGACCATCGCCGCGACTCCGTCCGCGCCGGCCTGGCCACCGTGCCCGGCGCCGAGCACGTGCTGGTGCACGACGCCGCCCGCCCGCTGTGCCCCCCGGACGTCTTCCACCGCGTCCTCGACGGCGCCCGCGAGCATGACGCGGTCACCGCGGCGGTGCCCGTGGTCGACAGCATCAAGCGGGTCACCGCCGACGGCCGCGTCGTCGAGTCGCTCGACCGCGGCGAGCTGGTCGCCGTGCAGACGCCCCAGGGCTTCCGCGCCGACATCCTCGCCGCCGCCCATCGCCGCGCCCTCGCCGACGACGTGCGCGCCGACGACGACTGCGCCCTGGTCGAGCGCATCGGCGTGGAGGTGCGCGTGGTCATGGGCGATCCCCTCAACCTCAAGGTGACGCGGCCCGTCGACCTCGACGCGGTGCGAGCCGCGGTGGGGGCGCCGGTGTGATCGGCAGCGCCTCCTTCCGCATCGGCCATGGCGTCGACGCCCACCGCCTGGTCGAGGGGCGGCCGCTGATGCTGGGTGGCGTCGCGATCCCCTACGAGCGCGGACTGGAGGGCCATTCCGACGGCGACGCCGCCACCCACGCGCTCGCCGACGCGGTCCTGGGCGCGGCCGGCGCGGGCGACCTCGGCCGCCACTTCCCGTCCGGCGACGAGCGCTGGCGCGGCGTCAGCAGCCTGACCCTGCTGGAGCACGCCGCCGAGCTGGCCCGCCGCCACGGCTGGGTGGTCGAGTCGGCCCAGGTGGTGATCATCTGCGAGCAGCCGCACCTCGGTCCGCACGTCGACGCGATGCAGCGCGCGCTGGCGGCGGCGCTCGGCGTCGAGCCCGCGCAGGTCGCGGTCAGCGCGACCACCACCGACGGCATGGGCATGACCGGCCGCGGCGAGGGCATCGCCGCCTCGGCGGTGGCGCTGCTCGCCCCGATATCCTGACGCGCCATGGCGCTGCGTCTCTTCGACACGATGACGCGCCGGCTGCAGCCGGTGCAGCCGCTGGAGCCCGGCCACGTGCGCATCTACACCTGCGGTCCCACCGTGTACGCGCGCGTCCACATCGGCAACTTCCGCACCTTCATCTTCGAGGACGTGCTGCGCCGCGTGCTGGAGCAGCGCTTCGCGCGCGTGACCCACGTGATGAACCTCACCGACGTCGAGGACAAGATCATCCGCAACGCGATCGCGCATCAGCAGAGCCTCGATGACGAGACGCGCCCGTGGATCGCCGCCTTCCACGAGGACCTCGACACCCTCGGCCTGCGCCGAGCCCACCACTACCCGCGCGCCACCGACTACATCCCGCAGATGCTCGACCTCATCGAGAAGCTGGAGGAGCGCGGCGTCACCTACCGCAGCGAGGGCTCGGTGTACTTCCGCATCGCCGCCTTCCCGCAGTACGGACGGCTGAGCGGCGTGCGCGCCGACGCGCTCATGGCCGGCGCCAGCGGCCGCGTCGACGCCGACGAGTACGACAAGGAGTCGCCGCGCGACTTCGCGCTGTGGAAGGCCGAGAGCGCCGACGAACCCGGCTGGGACACCCGCCTCGGCCATGGCCGTCCCGGCTGGCACATCGAGTGCTCGGCGATGAGCATGTCGCTGCTCGGCGAGCACTTCGACATCCACTGCGGCGGCGTCGACAACATCTTCCCCCACCATGAGAACGAGATCGCCCAGTCGGAGGCGGCCACCGGGCACGAGTTCGTGCGCATCTGGTGCCACAGCGAGCACCTGCGCATCGGCGGTGAGAAGATGGCCAAGTCGCTGGGCAACTTCTCGACCGTGCACGACCTCGTCGCGGCGGGGGCGAGGCCCTCGGCGATCCGCTACCTGCTGGCGGCGACGACGCACTTCCGCAAGGTGCTCAACTACACCGACGAGGCGCTGTTCACGGCGGGGCAGGCGGTGGAGCGCATCGTCGCCTTCCGCGACCGGCTGACCGAGCTGGCACCGGCGCCCGGTGACGGCGCTGCCGACCAGGCGGTCGGGATCGCCGAGCGCGCAACCGAGAGCTTCGACGCCGCCCTCGACGACGACCTCAACCTGCCCGAGGGCATGGGCGTCTTCTTCACCGCGGTCCGCGACGCCAACCGCCTGCTCGACGGCGGGAGCGTGACCGAGAAGGGACGCGAGTGGCTGCTCGCCCTGGTCGACCACGTCGACGACATCCTCGGCGTGCTGCCGCTGGTGGCCCGCGAGACGGCGCAGGGCCTCGACCCCGACGAGCAGGCGCTGCTCGACGCGCGCGCCGCCGCCCGCGCCGCGCGCGACTGGGCGCGGTCCGACGCGCTGCGCGACCAGCTCGCCGAGCGCGGCGTCGCCGTCGAGGACACCCCGCAGGGCCAGCGCTGGCGGCGCGGCTGAGCCATCGCCTGGCGTGGACATCCTCTACGGCCGCAACCCCGTCCTGGAGGCGCTGCGCGCCGGGCGCAACGCGCGCAAGCTGGTGGTGGCCCAGGGTGTGCGGCAGGAGCCGCGCCTGCAGGAGATCCTCAGCCTGGCCGCCGAGCGCGGCATCACCGTCGAGGAGTCGCCGCGCCGCCGCCTCGACGACATCGCCCACACCGAGCACCACCAGGGCGTCGCCGGCTACTTCCACTCGCGCGAGCCGCTCAGCCTCGACCGCCTGCTGGAGCAGGCGGGCCGGCCCGCGCTGCTGCTCGTGCTCGACGGCATCCAGGACCCGCAGAACCTCGGCGCCCTGGCCCGCACCGCCGACGCCGCCGGCGCCGACGGGCTGGTCATTCCCCGCCACCGCGCCACCGGCGTGACCCCGGCCGCCGCCAAGGCCTCCGCAGGCGCGACCGAGTACGTTCCGGTCGTCTCTGTCACCAACCTGGCGCAGGCGCTGGAGCGCATCGGCGACGCCGGGATCTGGCGGGTCGGCCTCGCCGCCGACGGCGAGACGCGCTACGACCGCTTCGACTACACCTCGCCGGTGGCGATCGTCGTCGGTGCGGAGGGGGAGGGGCTTCGCCCGCTGACCCGGCGCCACTGCGACGCCGTCGTCTCCCTGCCCATGCGCGGGCACGTCGCCTCGCTCAACGCCGCCGTCGCCGGCGCGGTGCTGCTCTACGAGGCGGCGCGCCAGCGCGGCTTCGGCGCGGGATGATGGCCGCGTGCGCACGCTCATCGTCGACGGCTACAACACCGTGCACGCCTGGCCGGCGCTGCGCAGCGTGCTGCACTCGCACGGGTTGGAGGAGGCGCGCACCCGGCTGATCGCCGCCCTCGCCGAGTACGCCGCCACCGAGCGCGTGCGGGTCACCGTCGTCTTCGACGCCCCGCGTGGTCCCGGGCGCGCCAGCGAGGAGATGGTCGACGGCGTTCTCGTCCGCTTCAGCGGCGGGCACGAGTCCGCCGACCACGTCATCGAGCGGCTCGCCTACCTGGCCACGCGCGGCGGGATGGCCGAGGACGTGGTGGTGGCCACCTCCGACCGCCTGCAGCGCGACATGGTGCGGGCGATGGGCGTCACCACCGTCGACGCGCGCACGCTGGAGGCGGAGGTGAGCGCCGCCGCGAGTGGCACCGCGGAGCGCGCCTCACGGCTGCGCGACCAGGCCGGCAACGCCCGCCGCGTCGAGCACCACCTCAGCGAGGAGGTCCGCGCCCGCCTGGAGCGCCTGCGCCGCGGCGAATCCGGCGAGCCCGCGGAGCCGCCTCCACCCGCACCCTGACACGCCGAAGGCTCGCGGGAGCGCCCGCCGACCCGGTGCTACCCTTGCCCGTCGGCGAGCCGGTGTAGCTCAGTGGCAGAGCGTCCGCCTTGTAAGCGGAGGGTCAGGGGTTCGAATCCCCTCGCCGGCTCCGTGCCGGTGCCGCGCCGGTGAGCGCCACCAGCACCGCCGCCGCCAGCACCACGACGCCACCGAGCAGCCGCACCGCGGAGAGCGCCTCACCGAGGACGATCGCCGCCAGCACCGCCGTCGTCGCCGGCTCCAGCGTCGACACGATCGATGCGCGTGTCGGGCCGACGCGCGCCAACCCGGCGAGGAACAGCGTCGCCGCGATCAGCGTCGGCACGATCGCCGTGCCCACGACGATGCCCCAGCCCGCACCGTCGAGCCCGTTGAGCTGTGACGTCACCGCCCCGAACACGAGGAACGCGGCGCCGCCGACGCTGGTGATCACCGCGCTGGCGAAGAGCGCCGGCACGCCGCGCATCACCACGCCGCCGGTGAGGATGTACGTCGAGTACACCACCGCCGAGGTCAGTCCCAGCAGCACGCCACCCACGTCGAGATGCCCCGCCGGCGACGGCCCGACCACCAGCAGCACGCCAGCGCAGGCCAGTCCCAGTGACAGCACTCGCATCCGCGTCAGCGGCTCGGCGACGACGACGCGCGCGAGCAGCGTCACCAGCACCGGGTAGACGTAGAGCAGGATCGAGGTGATCGCCGCCGGGATGGTGCGCAGCGACGAGAAGTACGCCGTCGCCTGCAGCACGTAGAGAACGCCCATCGCCGCCACGCCGGCAAGCCGCCGCCGCGAGAGCCGGACGGCGTCACGCCGCACCAGGACGAGCGCCCACAGGACCACCGCCGCGAGCCCGAAGCGCACACCGAGCAGCGTCGGCAGGGTGATGCCGTGCCGCGAGGCCAGCTTGCCGAAGATGCCGAGGGTCCCGAAGCTGAGTGCCGACACCGCCACGAAGGCCAGGCCGGCGCGGTCGGAGCGAGGGCCCGGGAGCTGCACGGCAGGACATGTGAGCACAACCACGCACCGCGCCGCGGCATGCGTGTTCCCTCACAGCCGCCGCTTTCTCCGCATCGCGTCCGAATGGCGCGGTGGAAGGACGTCAAGGCGTCCGCCGTCAGGGGTCGACGCGGGTGGTGCCGAGGAAGGGGGCGTCGCCGAAGCAGAAGACGCCGCCGTCGGCGCCGAGGAGCCAGTAGCCGGCGCCGGACGCCGTCGGAGCCATGGTCACGATGGGCGAGCTGAGGTGGATGCCGCCGGTGCTGCCGTAGAACGGTGCGCTGAAGGAGAAGATGCCACCGTCGGCAGCAACCATGCGGTAGCCGCTGCCGCCGGCGGAGGCGCCGACCACCGGGGCGTTGAGCCGCGTGCCCCCCATGCCGCCGAGGAACGGCGCGTCGCCGAAGGTGAACACACCGCCGTCGGCGGCGAAGAGCCAGTAGCCGCGGCCGGTCGGCGTCGCCGCCATCGCCACCACGGGCGCGTTGAGGCGGCGGCCGCCGGTGCTGCCGAGGAAGGGCGCGTCGCCGAAGCAGAAGATGCCGCCGTCGCGGGCCACCAGCCAGTAGCCGCGGCCGCTGGGAGTGGCGGCGATGCCGACCACCGGCGCGTTGAGGTGCGTGCCGCCCATGCCGCCGAGGAAGGGCAGGCCCCCCTCCGCGAAGACGCCGCCGTCGGCGGCGGCCGCCCACCAGCCGCCGGTGCCGGTCGCCGCGCCAACCATCGGTGCGTTGAGGTGCGCAGGTGCCAGCGAGGCGAGTGGCAGCGCGCTGCCGCGCTCGTACATGGCGCCATCGAGGGCAAGGATGGTGTAGCCGGGGCCGCTCGATGCGGGCACCAGCGCCGCGGGGGCTGCGGCCGCCGCGCCGACACTCTGCGCGAACGCCTGCAGGGACTCGCCGCCCGCGACGCGAACGCGCGGCAGCGTGAGGCGCTGTGCGGAGGTCCAGGTGGCACCGGGCCGGGTGGTGAAGGCGTCGGCGAAGCCTGCGCCGCTGACCGCGGCGACCGCCGTCGCATCGACCGCACCGTAGGGATAGGCGAAGTCGGCGACGGACTGACCGGTGAGCTGCTGCAACGCGGTGCGCGACGACGCCACCTCGAACTGCACCGCCGCCGCGTTCAGCTTGGTGAGGTCGGGATGGTCGACCGTGTGGGCGCCGATGGTCATGCCGGCGGCCGCCATCTGCTGCACCTGGGCCGCGGTCATGTAGCCACTGCGTCCCAGGAAGCCGCTGACGACGAAGGGCGTGGCGGTGAACCCCTCGCGCTGCAGCACCGGGAGGGCCGCGGTGAAGAAGTCCTCGTACCCGTCGTCGAAGGTGAGGACGACGGGCCGTGGCGGCAGCGCCGCTCCGGTGGTGAGCGCGCGCCGCACCGCGGCCGGGCTGACGCTGTGGAACCCCTCGGCGTGGAGCAGCGACATCTGGGCGGCGAAGTCGGACGGCGTCACCGACAGGCCGAAACCCAAGGTGTCCGACGCCACCGGGTTGACGCGCACGTAGTGGTACATGAGCACCGGCACGCCGGCCGACGCGGGCGGCGCGGCGAGACTGACGGGCTTGGGCGACGGAGGCCAGAACAGGCTGGCGTGCGCGCTCGACGTGGTGGCCAGCAGCGCGCCGGCGAAGGCGGCGAGGCACGCCGCGACGGTCCGTGGGGAGGGGGGCATCGCGCGGAAGCATGCCTCACGCCGGCGCTCTGCGCCGGCACCTTAACTGAAACCTAACCGCACGTCACCCATCGGAACCCGGCCCGCTCGGCATCCCACCCGCTGCACGCGTGTTCGCCCACCGCCGCCCGCATACTCCGCATCGAAGAGGAAGCGGTTCAGCCAACCCAAGGGAGGCAGAGCAAGCACATGCCTGGTGCCGTCGTCGTCACCGGGGCGTCCACCGGCATCGGTCGCTCCACCGCGCTGCGCCTGGCGCGCAGCGGATCCACCGTCTTCGCGGGTGTCCGCAGGCAGCAGGACGCCGACGCGCTGCGACGCGAGTCGCCGCAGATCACGCCGCTGATCCTCGACGTCACCGACCCCGAGCAGCTCGCCGGCGCGGCGCGCGAGGTCAGCGAGGCGGTGGGGGACCGCGGATTGGCCGGGCTGGTCAACAACGCCGGGATCAGCGGCGGCGCGCCCACCGAGTTCGTCCCGCTCGACGAGCTGCGCGGCATGCTCGAGGTCAACGTCGTCGGCGTCGTGGCCACCACGCAGGCGTTCCTGCCGCTGCTGCGCCAGAGCGGCAGGGGACGCATCGTCTGCATCGGCTCCATCGGCGGCCGCATGGCCGTGCCCTTCCTGGCGGCGTACTCGATGAGCAAGGCCGCGGTCAGCGCGCTCTGCGACTCGCTGCGCGGCGAGCTGCGCCCGTGGGGCATCGACGTCGCCCTGGTCGAGCCCGGCGCCATCAGGACTCCCATCTGGGACAAGGGACTTCGCGGCGTCGACGAGTCCATCGGCAGGTGGCCGGCGCAGGCCATGGAGCTCTACGGGGAGACCATCCCCAAGCTGCGCCGCATGACCGAGAAGACGGCTGCCGCCGCCATCGAGCCGGAGCGCGTCGCCAGGGTGGTGGAGCACGCGCTCACCGCCCGGCGTCCGCGCACGCGCTACCTGGTCGGTGCCGACGCGCGCATGCAGGCGGCGGTGCGGCGCGTCCCGGACCGTGCCCGCGACGCGATGATCGCGCGCACCATCGGACTGCCCAGGAAGGCGTAGCCGCGAGGGCTAGCAGCCGCCGCTGAAGCTCAGGGTGTAGACGCCGCCTGCGCGCACGGTCAGGAGGACGCCGTGCGCCACCGCCGTGGCCACGGCGCGATGGCCCAGGTTGTCGACCGCGCCGAGCAGTCGGCCGGCCGTGATCGGCACCAGCAGCCGCCCGCTGACCGTGGTGGCCACGATGCCTTTCCACGTCGGCGTGCAGGACGGCGCGCGCACCACCAGCGCGTGGTCGTGGGCGAAGGTCTCCGCGGTGACCGTGCCGCCCACCTGGTACTGCCATTCGCCGTCGGCGAGCGGCACGGCGTTGCCCTGTCCCTTGGCGCCCGACAGCGACACCACCGAGCCCAGTTCGCTGCTCAGCGCCGCCGGCACCGCGGCGCCGCCCATCAGCGTCCGCCCGAAGTAGATCGCCGGCGTCCCGTAGACGGTGCTGGCCACGGTGTGCGGCACGATCGAGCCGGCATCCGCCTGCCAGCCGTCGCCGTCGATGAGCATCCCGGGATCGACCGCGGCCACCATGGCGGCGCGGCGGTCCCACTCCGCTGCGCTCCAGGCGTCGTAGAGGCGCACCGTGTCGGCGACCGCGGCGAACTGCGGCGCGGCGGCGCTGGCGTCGACCATCGCGTCGTGGCGGATGGCGTGCGCGTCGGTGTGGATGGCGTCCATGTACCGGTAGAGGGCCAGGGCGCCGGTGGCGTCGCCGGGGTTGGCCAGGGTGGCGGGGATGTCGTACTGCCAATCGAGCTTCACGCCGTCGGCGCTCAGGTCGTCCGCCCCGGTGCCCAAGAGCTGCGTCATCGTTTCTGCCATCTGCGACGCGAACTCGGGCGCCGTGGGGTCGACGATCTGGGAGGCGGCGGCGGTGCGCGCCTGGCGGAAGCTCATCGGCACGGTGACCACCCCGTGGCCCCAGAGCGGCCACCACAGCAGCACGTGGCAGCCCATGCGATGGAGGTCGTCCACCAGCGCGCGCATCCCCGCGGCGCCGCCGAAGCGGACCGGGTCGGGCATGGCGTCGCCGATGCGCTCCTGCCAGCGCGAGTCGATGACCACCGTGAGGTGCTGCACGTGGTAGCGCGCCTGCCAGTCGGCGACGAAGCGGCGCACCCAGTCGGCGGTGAACGCGGGGCTGCCGCGCTGCGCCTTCTCGGCGAGCTGCTGGCCCCAGGTGTCGACGATGGGGTCGCTCCACCAGGACGGCCGGGTGCCGGGCGGCGAGGCGACGGTGATCGCGTTCATCGCGGAGAGCGCGTCGTGGTACGCGCGCAGCCCGGTCCCGGGGTCGGGGGAGAAGGTGACCACGAAGCGCGGGAAGCGGACCATGCCGTCCAGCGCCGGCCCGGCGCCGACGTCCTCGCCGGGGGCCGCCTCGGCCAGCGGGTAGTCGATGGCCAGCATGCCGTCGCGGCCCAGGCTCATCGTCGACGCCGAGGGCACCTCGACGAGGCCGATGCCGAACCACCCTGGTGCGGCCCGCAGCTGCACCTGCAGGGGAGGCGGCGCGAAGGGCGTGCGCGCCACCGTCGACACCTGCGGCGCCAGCGACGCCGAGGGACCGCGCGGGTCGGGGGTGAAGCCGTCGAGGATGCCGGCCATGGCCAGGCCGCGGTGGCCGTCGCCGAAGAACCCGGTGGTCAGGGTGCGCTGGCTTCCCGGCGTGGCCGAGTAGGCGACGGTGAAGCTGTGCGGGCCGGGTGTCAGCACCGCCTGGCTGAGCACCGCGCCGGACGCCTCGACGATCTGGGTGGTGAGCACACCACCCTGCAGCGTGGTGCGGGCGACGTCGCCGTCCGGCAGCTCGGCGCGCCCGGCGACCACGGCCAGCGGCATGCTGGTGTAGACCCGACCGTCCGGCGCGGCCAGGGTGACCACCGCCGAGTCGGGCAGCGCCCAGATGGCGTACGAGGGCTCGGCGAGGTGCAGCGGCGCGCCGCCCACCGCGGGGGTGAGGTCGTACGCCGCCAGGCGGTCCTCGGTCGCCGTGGTGGGCAGGGCGCTGACGAAGGGGTGGGCGGCGTTGACCGCGCCCGCCAGGACGCCGAGCAGCAGCACCGAGACGAAGGTGCGCACGGCCGTGCCGCCGGCGCCGGGCCGGAGGAGGTGGCGGATCAGAGGTCGCCGGGACATCTCGTGGGTGCCGTCGCTGCTGATGGTTGGCGGGTCAGTCGGTCGGGACGCTGAGGTCGTCGCGGAGCATCACGTGATCGACCGTCGAGCTGAACACCTCCCGATAGTCGCTCTTCAGCAGGACCTCGATCTCGGGATAGTTGGCCAGGTCGTCGGACTCGGCCAGGATTATGGCGGGCCTCAGCGCGCGCACCCGATTCGTTACCTCTCCGTTGGACCCGAGCAGCACCTCGTTGTTGTAGATCGGTGCGGTTGGAAGGAGAACGGGCAGGTCGGCGAGAAGGTACGGCCAGGCGTCGGAGGACCAGACCACCGCCCGGGCGCCGCGGAACCCGTGCGCCAGCAGCCATTCCGCGGTGGCCGTGTCGGCCGGGGCGCGGAGGTCGAACTCGGCCTCCCACTCGCTCCAGGAATGGCCGCCGGTGGCGGCCTGCCAGGCGCCGGGGTAGTACGTCTCCAGGTTGCGGTAGCCGTTGCTGCCCAGGCTCGCCGCGGCGGGGATCCAGTCGAGGCCCGCCGACCTGGCGAGCAGGCCGGCGGCGACGAGCGACGCCGCCAGCGGGACTGCAGTCAGCAGCCCGGCGCGATTGGCGCGAATTGCAGCGATCGGGCGCCACGACGGGCGGCGGCTGGGCAGGATCGCGGCCAGCGTCAGCGCGCAGGGGATGACCGCAGGCGCGAGGAAGTGCGGGAACGGCTGCTGCGCCGCCGCGGGCACGCACAGGGTTGCCACCGCCCACACCGCGAACATCCAACCCGGGTGCGACACGCCGCGGCGCCGCGCCAGCACCGCGCCGCCGACCGCCGCCGCCACCACGGCGACCAGCAGGATCGCCAGCGGCAGCCCGTGGGCGCCGGGCGAGGTGCTGTAGTTGTAGTCCGGGGTGACGTAGAACCCGGCGAGGGCGAACCACAGCGTGCCCGGGCGGACGAGGACCAGCAGGGGCACCACCCATGCGGCGGTGACGGCCACCACGGCGGCGACGTAGGCGAGGATGTGCCGGCGGCGCGCCGCCGGATGCACCAGCAGGATCAGTCCGAAGGCGCCGACGTCGGCGATCGCCGTCTGCTGATATCCCAGCGCCAGCGCGGCCAGCATCCCGGCGAGCGCGGCCCAGAGCCAGCCGTCGATTCGCCGCTGGTGCAATCGCACCACGATGATCGCGGCCGCCCACGCCACCGGGGCGATGAGCACGGACTCCGGGATCATCAGCTCGGCGTCGACGAAGGGGAAGCCGAGCAGCACGGCCGCGGCGAGCAGGGCGGTTGCTGCCTTCCATGTCCCCAACAGGCGGCGGCTCATGTACGCCATGGCGGCCAGCGCGACGGCGCCGGTGAGGAAGGTGACCAGGTGCAGCGCCGTCTCGCTGCTGCCGAAGAGCTTGACCACGGCACCGGCGGTGACCAGGTGGAGTGGCGGCTTGTTGTTCCAGATCTCCGAATAGGGCAGCTTGCCGCTCAGGATCTCGCGGCCGGTGCTGGCGTAGCCGGCCTCGTCGGTGTACCAGTGCGGCTCCAGGAAGGAGGGCAGGCGCAGCAGGGCGAAGGCGACGGCCGCGGGCAGCCACCAGAACGACGCCGGACGCAGGCGCCGGGAACGCGCTGCCGGAGCGGGGGCGGCGTCCGGTGTGGACGGCGGGAGGGTGGGCGTCGAAGTCTCGATGGGCACCGACGCTGTAGTATCCCGCGCCGATGCGCCCCGCTCCGCTCCAGCAGCGTTGATCTCTGCCGCCCGGCTGCCGGGGCTGAGCCTGGTGCTCCCCTGCCACAACGAGGCCGAGAACCTCCGCTGGCTGCTCCCCCACATCGCCGAGGTCATGCCCACGCTGGCCGAGCGCTACGAGGTGGTGCTCGTCGACGACGGGAGCAGCGACGGCAGCGGCGAGGTTGCGCTCTCGCTGGCGGCGCAGTCGGGCATCGACCTGCAGCTGCTGCGCCACGAGCAGAAGAGCGGCTACGGCATCACCGTCGCCGACGGGCTGCGCGCCACGCGCCTCGAGTACTCCGCATTCACCGACGCGGACGGGCAGTTCGAGGTCGCCGACCTGGCGCTGCTCATCCCCCTGCTCGACCGCGCCGACCTGGTCGGCGGCTGGCGCGAGGAGCGCAACGACCACGCCGCGCGCTCGGTGGTGAGCGGCGTGTTCAACCTGCTCCTGCGCGTCCTCTACGGGCTGCGCGTGCGCGACGCCGACTGCGCGCTCAAGGTGATGCGCACCGACTTCCTGCGCAGCATCGACATCGAGTCGCGGTCCGCACTGATGAACGCGGAGCTCTACATCAAGGCGCAGCGCGGCGGCTGGCGCGTCGCCCAGGCCCCGGTGCCGCACCATCCCCGCCAGCTCGGCGTGCGCAGCGGGGCGCGGCCGCGCGCGATCGCGCGGGCGATCAAGGAGCTGGTGCTGTTCCGCATCCGCCTGGCCCGGCGAGGGTCGTCAGCGGGCTGAGGCGCGGGCCAGCATCTCCGCGGGTTGGGCGGCGAACCAGTCCCAGGTGTGCCGCAGCCCCTCGTCGATGGGCGTGCGCGCCTGCCAGCCGAGCCAGCGGGTGGCGCGGTCGGTGGCCAGGCAGCCGCGCCGCACCTCGCCCGCGACCTGCGGGTCGTGCTGCGGCGCCAGGCCACGCCCGTGCAGCCGCGCCAGGGTGTGGACGACGGTGCTGACGCTGGTCTCGCGGCCTGTGCCGACGTTGACCGCGCCGGACCTCGCGGTGCGCAGCGCCGCCAGGTTGGCGGCGACGACGTCGAGGACGAAGACGAAGTCGCGTGTCTGCTCGCCGTCGCCGCGGATCAGGGGGTTCCTGCCGTCGAGCAGGCGGGTGCAGGTGATGGCGACGACGCCGGCCTCGCCGGTGCCGTCCTGGCGCGGACCGTAGACGTTGCCGTAGCGCAGGGCCAGGGTGCGCGCGCCGGTGAGGCGGCGGAAGGAGCCCAGGTAGACCTCCTCGGCGGCCTTGCTGGCCCCGTATGCGGAGCGGGGCTTGGGCTGCAGGCCCTCGTGCGCGGGGAGGGTGGCGGCGTCGCCGTAGACCGCCCCCCCGCTGCTGGCGGTGACGATGGCGCGAGCGCCGGCGTCGGTCGCCGACTTGAAGAAGGCGATGCTGCTGGCCACGGCGGTGCGGACGTGGGTGCCGGGGTCGCGCATCGCCCGGTTGACCCCGCCCCGCGCGGCGAGGTGGAGCACGGCGTCGGGCTTGAACGTGCGCAGGAGGCCCGCGGCCTGCTCGCTGCCGCAGTCGGTGACGGCGAGGTCGGCCTCGGGCGGCAGGGTGGCGGGCGCGGCGTGGCTGAGGTCGTCGAGGACGAGGACCTGGGCGCCGCCGGCGACGAGCGCTTCGACGGTGTGTGAGCCGATGAACCCCGCCCCGCCGCTGACGGCGATGCGGCGAGGGGCGGTGCGGCTCAGGGCCACGCAGGGACCTTGCGCTCCTTGGCGGAGGGGCCGGCGGCGGCGAGCGGGGCGCGGCGGAGGAAGGTGTCGAGGGGCTCGTCCTGCTCGGCCTCGTGGGCCGGCTCCGCGGTGCCCCTTCCAAGGGTCACGGCGGCCGCGGCGGCCAGTGCGATGGGGAGGGTGACCGTGGCCCGGAGGAGGAGGGCGATGGTGGTGCCGATGCCGAAGGCGACGCCGGTGCGCAGCAGGAGGCCGACCACGATGGCGTCGGCGGGGCCGATGCCGAAGGGCAGGGCGCTGAGGCTGCCGCCGGCCTGGGAGATGCCGTAGATGCCGGTGGCGGCGGCGACGGTCATGGCGCCGGGGTTGCCGGCGGCGGAGAGGCCGGTGGTGAGGAGGTAGATCTGCAACCCGCTGAGCACGAAGACGGCCAGCGTGGTGGCGGTGAAGGTGAGCAGGAGCATGGGGTCGGCGGCGAGGACGCCGACGGCGGCGCCCATGCGGCGCAGGCCCTGGGTTCGGGTGCTCAGCACGGGGAGCCGGGCGGTGAGGCCGAGGAGCCGGAGCGCGGCGCGTCGGGCCGGGGCGATGCGGGCGAGGGCGAGGGGGGTGGCCAGGAGGATGGCGCCGCCGGCGCAGAGCCCTACGGTGACCGCGGGGCCGCCGATGGTGGGGGCGAAGAAGGCGGCGCCGGCGCCGAGGAGGAGGACGAGGCTGAGGAAGCGCTCGTAGACGACGGCGGCGACGCCGGTGCTGCCGGGGATGCCGTCGTCGCGGCGCCACATCCAGGCGCGGACCAGGTCACCGCTGGCGGCGGGGGTGAGGTTGGACAGGGTCTGGCCGGCGAGCTGGGTGCGGGTGAGGCTCCACCAGCTCACCGTGTGGCCGAGGCGGCGCAGGACGAGCTTCGTCCGCAGGTTGCGGACCAGGGTGATCGGCGCGTTCAGTGCAATGGTGATGACCAGCGCAGGCACGCTGAGCGTCCGCACGGCCGCCCACACCTGGCCGGGGCCGGCGCGCCAGAGGAGCACCCCGAGCGCCGCCACCCCCACCACCCCCGCCAGGCGACGAGAGGTGACGAACGATCGGGAGGGCATCGATGGGCAGCATAGCCCACACGTCTTTCAGGGGAATGACGGGTGTGGTGCCGGGGCTGCTGGGGGGTGGTAGAGTTGGCCGTCGCTCCTCGGCGGGCGGGCCGAGGAGGTGGGGCGGCGACCGGGCCCAGATAGCTCAGAGGTAGAGCAACGCCTTGGTAAGGCGTAGGTCGTGGGTTCAATTCCCACTCTGGGCTCCAGTGTGATGTCTCAGGAGATGGTGGCCACCTGTCTCACGTCATGGTGGCCGACTCCAGGGCGGCCGGGCGGTGTGCCGAGGGGCTGGTAGGTGGTCACACGATCCACCCCTCCCACCTATCCATTTCGACTATGATGTTGGACAACATGACATCCCCGTCGCGGCCTTCTCGCCCGAATGAGCCGTCGCGCACCTTTTCGGCCGCCGCGGCCAAGAACCGCTTTGCAGAGGTCCTCGACGCCGCCGACGGAGGTGAGACGGTTGTCATCACGCACTACGGCGCGACACGGGCGGTGGTCATCTCCGCAGAGCGGTACCGTGCCCTGACCCAACAGCCCGAACGCGAACTCGACCTGCTCACCGAACGCTTCGACGCCATGCTTGCCGCGATGCAGACCGATGGGGCCAAGGCAGCGATGCGCGCCGCGTTCAACGCCTCGCCGAGCGAACTGGGCCGTGCCGCGGTCGCGGGTGCGCGCCTGCGCCGCCGCACCCGTCGGGTTGCCTGAGGCGCCTGCGGGCCTCTACGTGGTCGCCGGCGTCAACGGCGCCGGCAAGTCCAGCATCTTCGCGGAGCTGGCGCGCCAGGCGGGAGTCCTGCTCTTCGATGCGGACGCGGTCACGCAGAACCTCCTCGATGTGAATCCGGGTCTGGGGCGCGACCAAGCCAACGCGATCGCCTGGCGAACCGGCGCGGACCTGCTTCGCAAGGCGATTGACCAGCGGCTCGCCTTCGGCCTCGAAACGACGCTGGGCGGCACCACGATCCCCGGCCTGCTCGAACGGTCGCTGCAGGAAGGTCACCCGGTGTTCATGTCCTACGTCGGGCTGGACGGCGTCGAGCTGCACATCGCGCGTGTCCGACAGCGTGTGGCCCGTGGCGGGCACGACGTTCCAGAGGATCGCATCCGCGCCCGCTACGCGAACAGCCATGCCAATCTCATCCGCCTGCTGCCACGCCTGGAAGGGCTTCGTGTGTTCGACAACAGCACTGAGGCGAATCCAGCGGCAGGCCAGGCACCAGTGCCCACGGAGATCCTGCGCACGACGCGCGGGCGCATCGATACGGTGATCGATTTGGCCGCGGTGCCGCAGTGGGCGAAGCCCGTCGTGGCGGTTGCGCTCGCTCTGCAGCGCTAGCGAACGGGCCACCTTCCCTCGACCGGCCTGCGGCGGGCCTGTCCGCTCGCGAAAGGTCATGTGTTGTCTCAGGACATGGTGGCCACCCTGTAGCCTTCAGCCCAGCCGCAGCTCTGCGTGTGGCAGCGGCGGCCCACAGCCTTCAGGAGGGGCATCCAGCGTGGTGCGGGTCCAGGCTCGGTCCCTTCGCGACGCACGCCTGAAGCTGTGCGAGTGGGGAGCTGCGCCCGGAGTCTCGCTGCACAGTGATGCTCGTCGAGGCGACAGCGGGGTTCCCGACTTGCCCCGAAGCGACCACGGTGCGCATCGGCGTCACGTTGTTGCCTCTCACGGGGGTCGCTCCCGTCGAGCTGGGCTTCCAGGCACGTCCTGGCAGCGTGGAGTTCGCAAGGCTTCCTGCGGGCGACGGCACGCTGGGCGACGCCTGGGGTGTCATCCGTGGGCCTGAACTGCGGGTGGCGGCCATCGGCACGCCGCCTGGTCGCGGTCCCGCTTGCGCCGGATGGAAGACAGGGAGAACGACAGCGGCGACCACGGCACCGGTGGCGCCGGCGGCGAGCGCAAGGTGCCTCGGTAGCCCGAGCAGGCGTGCGCCCGGCTTCCACCAGCCGAGCAGAACTCCGTGCCACGACCCATCGCGAGCCACGCGACGACCACGTGCGATCCGGGTGTTGATGGCAGCGGTCGTCGTTCCTTCCCGCTCCGCCTGTTCCTCCGCCGTGTAGCCCTGGACTTGGCCCAGGAGGGCTGCGGCGTCGCGCGGTGACTTGCGCCGCACCGCTTCGATCGCCGCGGCAGCCTCGGCCCGGTTGACCACCGTGTCGCACGGATCCTGGTGGTCGGCGGGCAACTCGAGGTCGGTGAAGGTGACGTGGGCCCAGCGCCGAGCGCCGAACGCTGCGGCGGCTGAGGTCGTCACGGGGCGCAGCACGGCCCGCCAGTCCGAGGGACTCCTGCTCGCGTAATAGCGACGCAGGCGCCAGTGGACGTCCTGAAGCACCTCGTCGACATCAGCCGGGATGGTGATCCCGCGCGCACGGATCAGTGTCGTGATCAGTCGGCGATTGCCATCAACAAAGTCGTCGACCGGCAGCCTCTCCGGCAGGTCGTCGACGGATGCCCATTCCGGCAGCATGGCCAGAACCTCCAACGCAACCGATACGGTCGGTCGCGCCGGGTCCTTCCCACCCCGGCGTGCCACGAACCTTGGATCCTTCCCACCCCTCTAAACACCTAAGACGGCCCAATCGCCAAAATCTGGCACGAGGTGCCAACGGGCGCTCACTCCCGCTCAACGGCGCCCCGGGCAGGGTTGTGGGGCCGGTGGTGTCGGTCGGCGCGCGTCGGCCCTTCGTGGCGGCCCCACCGTAGCGGCGGTCCTTTGCCTCGCCCCCGAGGTTGCCCGTGCCGCCGGGATCGATGGACACGGGGCCTGCCGACGGTGATGGCAAGATGTTTAGTCTTGGCTGCGGCACCAGTTCTGTATCAGCATGGAAGGCGACGCAGCCTGCGCGACTTGGATGGAAGGGGTCGACGGGCCTCGCGCAGGCGCCGACGCCCACGCCTACTCAACCAGCGGCGGCGCTGGCCAGAGGGAGACAGACCTCGTAGGCGTCAAGCACCTGCTGACCGAGTACCCACGTCGGGCCGACGGTCACGCATGTCGTTGCCTGAGGCCAGCCGCTGTGCTCGCCAACGGACGGTGCCGTTACGGTGATCAGCACGCCGACGAGGCAAGATGCCACCGCGAGTTCAGAGAGCTTCTTCATTCCTTCCCTTCCTTTCCGAGCACCGCCTGGCGGGGGCCATCGGAGTCGACGCCGTCGATCCGGGCGCCACCGCCTCCTTCACTAGGTTAACGACAGTCGCGGCTACGGCATTCGCCGTTGTAGCTGACCCACGGTCAGACGACGACCACCGGTGCGCTGCACTGCTCACGTCCGGCTTTCGGCCATAGCTGCGACTCACCAGGGAAGGGTGACTTCGTCCCATGCTCGTGAGGCATCGAACTGTGGTCAGATTTCATCTCGGAGACCTCCGGCCATGACCAGAGCCAGGCACCGACGGGCGAGCTGGTTCATGCTCGGTGGCCTCGGCACAGGCACGGTCGTGACCGGTACGCTGCACTTCTTCGCACTTCATCAGACGGGCGACACCGCGCTGACAGTGGGGTTCTACGTTTTCTTGGGGCTCTTCACCATCAGTGCTGTCGTGAGCATCGTCAGCGCGTTTCGTCGGGACGAGGCCGACGTACGTTCCATGGATGCCGACACGCGTCGCGACAACGCCGTCAGTCAGCCTCTCGAGACGCTGGATCAAGAACTTCCCAACGCCCTCAAGAACGACGAGGCGATGGAGAGGTGGTTGGCGGCTTATGGCGAAGTGGGCTCGCTCATCGAGAAATTCGCGAGCGACGACGCCGGGGACAACTCGAAGCACCCCGACCGACGGTTAGGAGAATGAAACAACCTCATCCGGAGGTGATGCCTAGACGGCGAGACGATCCGTGAGGACAATGAGGTCATCACCGTACGAGGTGTGACGTAAACCATCCGAATCGAGGAAGGAAATGAACATGTATAGGCGGTGGTTGACACGCACAGAAAGCGTGGTGACAATGGCCTTGGCAACCGCTGTCGCGTGCGCCCTGACCATCACGTATGCACCGCACGGTTTCCGCGTTGTGGCAACGACGGCGTTTGCAGCAACGGTCGCCATGTCATCACGAGCGTTGGTGCATGTCGCACAGCTTAGGCGGGAATCCCGCACAACGATGGCGTCCGTTGCGACCATGACCACATGGCTGTGGGCCACCCAGCGACAACTGCACGCAGTGAGCGAGTGTGGTCGAAGCATCGAAGTGACACTCATCGAACTGAACGAGCTGATGGATTCTCGCGCGAGTGCTCGGACTGACCACGCTCCGGTGGCCAGTTGCCTGGAGGTGCCGTCGATGACGGTCCCTTGTGGCCGCGACGTATCGCTCCGAAGCGACGGCAACATCATTCGTCTTGGCGGAAGTCGGCTCGATGACGTGAGCGACCTCAGTGACCGGGGCAGCGCAGCAGGGCGCCTGCTGGGAACGGTCAGCTAAGGCCGGCGGACGAGTTGATGCGGGCTGTCCGGGTCCAAGGTTTCCGGGCAGCCCGCAAATGGCAGTAGTCCTGCGACGGCGGTGAGCTTCGCGCTCCAGTCCGGCGCATGCAGCCGGGGCGTCAGCACGACATTGCGCGCCGGCCCGCGATCGCCCGCCTCGCGCCTGGCGAGCATTGCCACGGCCGCCTCGGCCATCGCGGTGGTGGGCTGCACCACGACCGGCACCTGCCCCGCGACACCGCCGCCCCAGGGCAGCTCGTCGAACCCCACCACACGCAGGTCGCCTGGGACGCCGATGCCCTGCTCGTAGGCGGCGCGGAGCACGCCGAGGGTCATCAGGTTGTTGGCGACGAAGACGCCGTCGGGAAGGCGATCCTCGCGGATCCAGCGGAGCAGCGCTGCACGGCCGCCGTCTTCGCGGTAGTCGGCATGGGAGAAGGCGCCGCGCCCAGCTCCTGCTGCGGCTAGGACCTGGCGGAACCCCAGGAGGCGTTCGCGGGCGGTGGTGGTGTCACGCGGCCCGGTGATGCACGCGAGATGTCGCGCGCCGGCGCCGAGCAGATGCTCGGTGGCCGCGCGACCGCCGGCGACGTTGTCGACCAGCACGCAGTCGACGGCGGTGGGGAGGCGGCGGTCGATGGCCACCACCGGGATGCCCCGGTCAATGAGCGGACGCACGTCGGTGGCGGTCTCCGAGGCGGGCGCGATAATGACGCCGCCGACACCCTCGGCGACCAGGACGTCGATGGCGCCGCGCTCGCGGTCGAGGTCCTCGTCGGTGTTGCAGACGATGACGGTGCGGCGCTCCTTCCAGGCGGCGTCCTGGACGGCGCGCACGATCCGGGTGAAGAACGGGTTGGTGATGTCGGCGACGACGATCCCCCACACCGTGCTCGACCTGGCGCGCAGGTTCCGGGCGGCGTGGTTCGGACGGTAGCCGAGCTCCGTCGCCGCGGCGTGCACGCGCGCCGCCAGCGTGGGGTCGACGCTGCTCTTGCCGTTGAGCGCTCGCGAGACGGTGGCGAGGGAGACCCGGGCCCGCCGCGCCACATCGGCGATGCGTGGCGTCTGTGCTCGGCTCACGTCGGTGCGACTCCTCACCAGCCATCAGGTACTTGAGAAAACGTTTACCCACCGGGTACTATATGCGGCGGTCTGGGCGGCCGCAAGGGTCCCGGGCCGCACCCCGGGCTCGCCGCCCGGTACGAGCGCTGAGGAGAGACCATGGCGAGGCTTGGGCTGTTGACGTTCTCGGACGGACGCGACTTCGCGTACGCGCACACGCGCGAGTTCAGCGAGCAGGCG
>Ga0070741_10002379_pt1 | contig 51116 bp, 48 predicted proteins | sample Coa_R1_4_FD_66440 | JGI IMG/M metagenome (GOLD analysis project Ga0070741, IMG submission 66440) | Surface soil microbial communities from Centralia Pennsylvania, which are recovering from an underground coalmine fire - Coalmine... | ecosystem: Environmental > Terrestrial > Soil > Unclassified ... | reverse complement strand
GAGGTCCGGCATGGGAACGTCTTTCGTTACAGAAGCGTGTGGCCGATTCTGATCCTGGCATGGCTGGTTGCGATCGCCGGCTTGGCGCCGTCCTCTCCTGCCGCGGAACGGCTGGTCGTCTATTCAGGGCGGGCCGAGCGCCTGATCAAGCCGGTTCTCGATGCCTTTCAAACCAAGACCGGCATCCAGGTGGATCTGCTCTCGTCCGGCACGACTGAACTGGTTAACCGCCTGCAGGTGGAAGGCGAACGGACCCAGGCGGACGTTCTGATCACCAACGACGCCGGTAGCCTGGAACGAGCGCGGGAACTGGGGTTGTTGCGGCCGCTCACCATGCCGGAGATCGAGCGGGCGATCCCGTCGCAGTTCCGGGCACCGGACAACAGTTGGGTGGGATTGTCGGGACGCTTCTGGATCGTGGTCTACAACACAACGCGCGTGAAACCGGACGACATTCAGTCCATCCTCGACCTCGCGGAGCCCCGTTGGAAGGAGAAGATCGCGATTCCGAATTCGGGCAGCGAGTACCTGCAGGCCGGCGTGTCGGTCATCAAGGCGACCTACGGGGACGAAAAGACCAAGCGGTTCCTCCAAGGGCTGAAAGCCAATGCCGGCACCCAGGTGTATCAGAAAAGCTCGCAGATCGTGGAAGCCGTCGCGAAAGGACAGGTGGACATCGGACTGGTGAACCACTACTACGTCTATCGACACCTCGCAACCCAGCCCGGATCCCCTATTGCCGTGCTCATGCCGGATCAGTACGAAGGGGGGATGGGTGCCATCATGAACGTTGCGGGCGTCGGAGTCATGAAACACACCCGCCATCTCGCCAGCGCGAAACGGCTGGTCGAGTTCCTCGTCGCCGAAGCCGGCCAGAAAATGTTCGCCGATCTCAACAAGGAATACCCGCTGCATCCCGAGGTGAAAGCCGACCCCGCCTTGATCGAGCGCAAGACCTTCCGCGCCGCGACGGTGCCGTTGGCCCGGTTGGCGGAACTGCGGGAGCCGACCATATCCCTCATCGAGCAGGTGGGGCTCCGCTGACGGGCCGGCACCGCATGACGACGGCCGTTCGACATATCCCTTTCCTGCCGCTTCAGGTGCTCGCCGCTGCGACGGCCGGCCTCCTGACGCTGCCCCTGCTGTACGTCGGATTTCTGGCCTTGTCGGCCGATCCGGCCGTCTGGACACGGCTGTGGGCCACACGTATTCCCGAGTTGCTGACCAACACAGTGTCGCTAGCCGCCGGAGTGTCGCTGGCCGCGTGTGTGCTCGGCGTTTCCCTCGCCTGGCTCGTCGTCCGATTCGACTTCCCCGGACGCCGTATCTGGGAGTGGGCGCTGGTGCTGCCCTTGGCCATGCCGACTTATGTGCTCGCGTACGTGTACAGCTTCATCCTCGGGACGGGAGGTCCCTTCCCCTTCTTCCCGCCGCACAGCTTTGCCGGCGCGGCGCTGGTCCTGACCCTCGACACCTTTCCGTTCGTCTACCTGTTGAGCCGGGCGGCGTGGCTCAATCTGAACGTGTCGTTCGAAGAGGTCGCCCGGTCGTGCGGCGCCTCGCGCTTTGAGATCCTGTGGCGCGTCACGCTGCCGCTTCTGCGGCCGGCGATCGTCGCGGGCCTCGCGCTGGTGATTCTGTATGTCGTATCGGACTTCGGCGCCGTGTCGCTGCTGCGATACCAGACGCTCACGTACGCGGTCTATCAGCAGATGACCGGCCGCTACGACTACACGGCTGCCAGTATCCTCAGCCTGCTTCTGGTCGTCTTCGCATTGGTGTTCCTGGTCGCAGAACGCTGGTTCCGCCGGAAAAGCCGGTTCTACCAGACGACGGGCCGCTATCGACTTCCCGAGCGCCAACGGTGCGGACCACTGGGCGCGCTGTTTATCACCGGCTATCTCGCGATCGTGCTGGGCGCCGCCTTCCTGGTTCCGGCGGTGCTGCTCGCCCGATGGAGCATCTCCGCAATCGCACAGGACGCGGTGGACAGCCGTTTCTTCGGGTTCATCTGGAACAGCACGGTCCTCTCAGGAGTGGCCGCGACCTGCGCGGTCGCGATCGGTATTCCCTTGGCCTACATGGCTGCCCGGCGTCCTTCACGGTTCAACCTAGCCTGCCTCCAGGCCGCCTATGCCGGGTATGCGCTGCCGGGGCCGGTCGCTGCCTTGGCGTTGTTGGTGCTGTTCTCCCAGGTTGCGCCGTTCTGGTACGGCTCCATCGTCGTGCTGGTGGTTGCGTATATCGTCCACTTTCTGCCGGCCGGCCTGCAATCGTTGGAGCCAGCCCTACAGCAGGTGACGCCCAATTTGGAAGAAGCGGCCCGGAGCCTGGGCCTGAGCACGCGGGAGACGCTGCAGCGCGTAACGCTTCCCTTGGTGCGGAACGGGTTCATCGCGGCCTGGGTCTTGATGTTCCTGCATTGTATGAAGGAACTGCCCGCCACATTGCTGCTCCGGCCCGTCGGGTTTGACACGCTAGCGATCCGGGTGTGGCTGGAAGCCAGCGAGGAATATTATCAACTGGCCGCTCCATCGGCGCTCTTGATCGTGGTGCTGACGCTGCCGGCCCTCATGTTGCTCGTCCCCAAGGATTGGCGCGCCGCCTGATGGAACGCGCGAGGCGTGAGGAAACAAAAATTCCACCCCCGCCCCTCGATGGGAGAGGGCGGGCTGAAGTTGAAACTCATGACTGACGGCTGATAACCGGGCGAGGGGGCAAGAATGCCTTTCCCTTACCTCTGACCGCTGGCCTCTGGCCTCGCGCCTATTTTCGAATTATGGACAACCCAGAAGAACCCTTGAAGCATCCCCTCCTGGAGTTACGCCAGGTATCCTGCGCCTATCAGACCGGACACCCGGCGATCTCGGACATTTCGTTCTCAGCGCGGGAGGGCGAGATTCTCTGCCTGTTGGGACCGTCCGGGTGCGGCAAGACGACAGTTCTCCGCGTCATCGCCGGATTCGAACCGGTCTCCGTGGGCGAAGTCTGGCTCTCGGGGCGGCTCGTCTCCGCGATCGGGTTCACAGTTCCCGCGGAGCAGCGGCGCGTCGGCATGGTCTTCCAGGAATATGCGCTCTTTCCGCACCTCCGCGTGGCCGACAACGTCGCCTTCGGCCTCCGCCGTCTGACTCGAGACCAGCGCAGAGCCCAGGTGCAAGCCATGCTGGAGATGACCGGTCTCATCGGCTTGGAAGGGCGTTACCCGCACGAACTGTCCGGAGGACAGCAGCAACGGGTGGCGCTGGCCCGCGCCTTAGCGCAGAAGCCCGTCATCCTTTTGCTCGATGAGCCGTTCAGCAACCTCGACCCCGACATGACCGGTAAGATGCGCCAGGACCTCCATGACCTCCTGAGACGGACCAAGACGACCACCATCCTGGTCACGCACGATCACGATGAAGCCTTCGCGATGGCGGATCGGATCGCCGTGTTGAACCAAGGCCGCCTGGAGCAGGTGGACACGCCGGAAGCGATCTACCACACGCCCGCGACGCCGTTCGTGGCGGACTTCGTCGGCCAGGCGGATTTCATCCCCGGCGTTGTGCAGAACGGCGTGGTGCGGACAGAAATCGGTGACTTTCCCAACCAGGTCGGCTACGACAACGGAGTCAAGGTCGTGGTCATGATCCGTCCGGACGACGTTCACATTGTGCCCGCCAAAGACTCGCCCGCTCGTATCCTCTCCAGGCAGTTCCGGGGATCAGAAAATCTCTATGTGATCGGCTTGCCGTCCGGCCAAACCATCCATGGCAGCGAAGCCTCGACGCACGTCTATCCCGTCGGCACACCCGTTGAACTTCAGGTGGCGCCAACACCCATCGTCTTGTTTCCAGCACGCTGAACCAAAGACATGAAAACCGAAACAGCCGCTAAAACCCTCTGAAGAATGGCCAGAATTTTCCATTGACAGATTTTCTTCTGCCATGATATTGATAACGCCTCTCAAATTCATCCATTTCGACTTTGCCAGACACAAGGCCGGAGGAAGGGCGGGTTCATCGAGGTATGGAAATCTTGAAAGAAACGGTCGACTACGGGGTGATCGGGATTCTGTTGGTTCTCAGCGTCTGGTGTGTCGCCGTCGCCGTCGAGCGATGGCTGTTTTATCGCCGGGTGGACGTTTCGCAGTTCCCGAACCGCCAGGTGTTTGAAATTGCGCTGACCAAGCGGCTGGTCATCATCGGCACGGTCGCCGCCAACGCGCCGTACATCGGGCTGCTGGGCACTGTGCTGGGCATCATGTTGACGTTTTACACGATGGGCACATCCGGCACCATGGCCGTGAACACGATCATGATCGGCCTCAGCCTGGCGCTGAAAGCCACTGCGGTCGGCCTGTTGGTCGCCATTCCCTGCGTCGTGATGAACAATGTGCTGAGACGCCGCGTCACCGAACTGCTCACGCTACACAAGGTGCAACATGGATCGTGAGATGGACCAAATCAACGTCATCCCGTTGGTGGACGTGATGCTGGTCCTGCTCGTCATCGTCCTGACGACAGCGACGTTTATCACGACCGGGCAAATACCCGTTGATTTGGCCAAAGCCAAGGAAGCGGGCGATCGCAGGGACGTCCCACTGGTGATCACCCTGACGGCGGAAGGCAGGCTCTACCTGAACGACCGCCCCGTGCCGGAAGACGGGTTGAGGATCGTGTTGAATCCCCACCCCAGGGAATCCCTGGTGGTCGTCCGGGCCGATCGCGTAACGATGTTGGAACGATTCGTCCAGGTGGTGGACGAAGTGCGCGGGCTTGGATTCCAGCAAGTCAGTTTGGAGGTCGTCAGGTCATGAACAGGCCGGCTGGCGAATCTCATCAGCGCCTCATCAATTATCGGGTCCAGGGATGGGCGGTGTCGGCGGCCACCCATGCGCTGGCGGTAGGAGCGGCATTTGCGCTGACATCCACCTTGCACTTGCCCCCGCAACCCGAACCGTTCAAGTGGGAAGTCTCGCTGGTGCAGCCTCCCGCGCCGCAGATCGTCGAGCCGCCGCAGCCCGATCCACCCCCACCGAAGCCGCAGCGTCTGGAGCCGCCGGTGCTCGAGACAAAACCGGTGGTCCAAACAGTCCAGACCGTGGCGCATGTCGTCCGGCAGGAGATCCGCGAAGTGACGCCCGAGATTCGAAATGCCGTGCGAACCACCGTCCAGCCGGCGCAACAGGTCGTGACGCGCACGATGGAGTCCGTCAACCAGACGGCGCAAACCGAGTTGGCAGCGGTTCAGACCGTCGACGCAACCGAAGCACGGCGGGTCGTAACGGAGCCGACCACAGTGGTGCAGGAGGAGGCGCCGGTGGTTCGGGAAAAGGTTCCAGCGACCGTTCAAAATATCGTTGAGGAGACGCCATCCCCCCTCGTGGCTGCAACCCCGGCCCCCGTGTTGCGTCAGGCCGTTGAACGTGAACTGGTCGCGGCGATCCAAACGGCAGCGGTTTCGGAAAAATTGGTCGAGCCAGTCCAAACGGGCCCAATTCGGGAACGCCAGGTTGTTAGCGAACCCGTTTCTGCTCCGACGACGGAGACTGCGCCGATCCAACAGGCCTCGATCCGCGAATTGCCGGTGCAACCGTTGCCGGCCACCAAAGCGGACTATAGTTGGCTGGCCGAGGCGTTGTGGAACCGTGTCGAGCAACTCAAACGCTACCCACATCTTGCCAGAATGAACCGGTGGGAAGGCATGGTGGTGTTGCAAGCCGTCATTCGGCACGACGGACAGCTCGTCGATCTGAAGGTGGCGGAAAGCTCCGGCCACGCGGTGCTCGATCAGGACGCTATGGAAGTCATGAGAAAGGCCTGCCCGCTCGATTTGAAACACCCATTGGGTAAGCCGCAGGTGGTGGTGCACGTGCCGATCAGATACCAGTTGCAATAGACGTTTCCCTCTCTCCTCAGCGGGAGAGGGTGAGGGCGATGGCAGATCTTGGCGTCGTGAGGGTCACACTGATGGCCGAGCGGAAACAGCTTTGTTGAGATCGTCGGAGGAGAATGCACGTGAAACAGCAAGATTGTGATGATCGATTCTTCTTGGCCGTAGGACTCTTGACAGCGATCATGTGGCTCTGTGGAGGACCGACCTGGGCGCAGAACCCGCAGGGTAAGGCGGAAAAAAGCTTCTCGGCGGTCGTGACCGATACCCAGGGGGTCGAATCGGAGGTCAAGAACCTCATCTTCTACTGGGAAGAGAAGGTCAGCGAAACAGCGTTTGTGCCGCACGAGCTGAGAGAAGTCCCAGTTAAGAAAGGGGCGGCCACCATCAAGGTCAAATTCGAATCGATCAAACAGATCGATGTCAAAGCGTCTCCGGACGGCGGGCTCCCGACCGTCTCCATCAGCCTCACCAACGGCAAGACGGGTGAATTTGCTCTGGCCATCAATGGGAGTTTCAAAGGCTTGTCGGATTTCGGCGACGTGGAATTTCCGGCCAACGGCCTAAAGAAGATCGTCTTCAAATGACAAAAAGTCCTACCAGCAGTCCTCAGCATCCGCTCACGCACGCGACCGGCAGCGCGGCCGGTGGCGGTTCCTGTCCATTTGTAACGTAACCTTAACAATTCCATAACCAAGAGGAGGCTTCGATATGGGTGGGCAGTTGGGAGAGTTGATATTGAGAATAAGAACTAAAAACAAAATCGTTTCCTTCTTCATTGCCTGCATCATCGCGGGGGGACTCTCCTTTATCCCGCTTGCTGTACCGACAAGTGCGGAAGAACCGCCGGGACAGACCGCTGGCCCTCAAGAGGCAACGGGGCAAGGACCGGAAGCGCCGGCGCCCGACCAGAAGCCGCTGAGAATTCCGCTCACGGAAGTGATCGGGACGGCTCCTGAAGCGTTGGAGCACATTCCCGGCTCCGGCCGTGTGGTGACACAGGAAAGCCTGTGGAAGAACCATCGGCTGACGATCAACGAAGCCTTGCGCGAAGTTCCCGGTGTGAATGTCCGGGATGAGGAAGGGTTGGGCATCAGACCCAACATCGGGATCCGCGGCCTCGACCCAACAAGAAGCCGAAAAATCCATATCATGGAAGACGGCGTCCCGATCATGCTCATGCCCTACGGCGACCCGTCCGCCTATTACTTCCCGCCGGTCTTCCGTTTCGACCGGATCGAGGTCCTCAAAGGCAGCGGGCAACTCCTTTTCGGCCCCCAGAGCATCGGCGGCGTGATGAACCTGATCACCCGTATGCCGTCGCTGACACCGCAAGGCAATTTCGAGTTCCGGGGAGGCAATCTGAATTATTTCAATACGCACTTCGATTACGGAGGAACCTGGGGGAAAAGCGGTTATCTCGTCGACTACACCCACTATCAGAGCGATACCCCGCGGTTCACCAATATTCGCGCCAAGGTGGACGACTTCACGTTCAAAACGGTTCAAGAACTCACCGCTCGGACGACCATTTTGGCGAAGTTCAATTACTACCGCGAAGATTCCGGCATCGGCTATCAGGGCTTCACGGAAGCCGACTGGGGAGCGCGCGGCGATGATCGGCAGACGCCGTTCACCCACGACAACTTCGATTTCCGGCGCGCGGGCGTCCACGTCGCGGTCCAGCACATGTTCAACGCGGACCTGAGCGTCACGACGAACTTCTTCGGCCATTACATCCAGCGCGACTGGTCGCGGCAGAATCAATTGGCGCTGGCGGCCGATGGCACCCAAATCGGCGGCAGTCTCACCGGCAACAACCTGCCGGCCACGGCCTTTACTGTCGTTCCCGATCCACAGCGTCGCTTCACCAACGAGCGCGAGTATTGGGTGTACGGCGTGGAACCTCGTTTCCACCTGACCCATCGGTTGCTGGGCATCCTCAGCGAAGCCGACTTCGGCGCGAGATTCATGCATGAAGAGTCCAACCGGAAGCAGTTCTTGAATCAGATCACAGGAATCGGCGGCTCATCCACCTGCCTGGCAAGTCCGGCGGCCGCAACGTGTTTAGGCGAAAACAATATTCGGAAAACCAACGCCTATGCCCTGTTTTTCCAAAACCGGTTCTTCGTGACCGATCAGATCACGGTCACACCGGGCTTCCGGGTCGAACATGTGAACTACGAGCAATTCAACAAACTGCCCCCCACCGGCGAAACCTTTGGCAAGACTACCATCACGGAAGTCCTTCCGGGCATCGGCGCGACCTATTCGCCGATCAAGAATTACACCTTCTTTGCCGGCGTCCACCGGGGCTTTGCGCCGCCGCAGGTTTCGGATGCGATCACGGGGACCGGCGCAGTGGTCGATTTGGACGCCGAGTTGAGTTGGAATTATGAACTGGGGCTGCGGAGCACCCCGATCCAGTGGCTCGGGTATGAATTGACCTTCTTCCAGATGGACTTCCAGAACCAGATCGTGTCGCAATCCGTCGCAGGAGGCGTCGGCGCGACCTTGACCAACGCTGGACGGACGCGCCATCGCGGCATCGAATTCGCCGTGAAGGCCGATGTCTTGGATGCGGTGACCGGACAGAACCGGAATGAAGACATCATCGCCGATCTGAATTACACCTGGGTCGCCGATGCGGAGTTCAGGGGAACCCGCAATAGCGCCATCACCGGAGCTGCGCTTCTTCCTGGTGAGGCTGCAGTGTTCAGCGTCAGCGGAAACCGGCTCCCGTATGCGCCCAAGCATATGCTTACGGCCGGACTGGGGTATATCAACAGGAACGTCGGGTTCGACGGTCGGGTGGAGACCCAGTGCATCAGCGATATGTTCGGAGACGACCGCAACACGCACAATCCGACGCCCAACGGCCTGCGCGGCATTATTCGCGGCTGGTGCGTGTTGAACGCGGCAGCCAATCAGTACGTGAAGCCGATCAACACCACGTTCTTCGTCACCGGGAAAAACCTGTTGGATCAGTTGTTCATGGTGGACAGGACGCGCGGGATCTATCCGGGCCTGCCGTTGATGGTGCAGGCCGGTGCCCGGTGGACGTTTTGATCCTCCCCGTTCTGTCCCCCGTCTCGCGGGGACGGAACAGGGGGTGTAGAAACAACGGGTAGAGGAATAGGAAATGGAACCCGTCCCGACGCGCGGCAGGATCAACGTAATGGACTACGGCCAGGTCCGTTGCCTATGCGGCCGGCTTCTGGCTCGATGGGTCCCCGACGGCATCCAGGTGAAGTGCAAACGGTGCCGGAGGGTCGTGACGATTCCGTTCGCTGAGATCGAGGGGGCGCCAGCACCCTGCGGCGCCCCGCTCAAGACGGTCGCGACATGAACGCGGTCCGCAGATAGCGCAATGTAACCTTCGGCCAGAGGACCGGCGAGTCCTGAGCCCAAGGCGATCTCCTTTTCGCCTCATCCTTCGGAGAGGAGAGGCGACGGACGGGTCGTCTTGGGCTCTTCTATTTTTGGACTGTTCTGTGAAGGAGCCAGCGCGATGAACAGTGCCGGGCCTGCTCTGCAATGCCATCATCCCGATCTCGTCGCCATCCTAGAGGAGTTGCGCGCGCTCGATCACGTGCGCCTGCCGGCTCAGTCCCTGACGGACATTCGCGCTGCTCGAATACGGCGTCTCGTCCGACGAATCGAAGACCTCCTGCCGCATCACAAGGGCCACGGCGAGCGGACCGCCGGCTATGCGCTTGCGCTCGGAGAGGCCCTCGGGCTGTCCAATGCCGCATTACGTGATCTCCATTTCGCCGCCCTGCTTCACGACATCGGTCTGTTGACGGTTCCAGCCGACATTCTGTCTAAAGCCGGCTCGCTCACCGGCGATGAGTATGCCGCGTTCCAGAGCCATCCGCGGGTAGGCGCCGAACTGCTGGAGCCGATCCGGTTCCTGCGGGAGGCCGCGCTCCTGATCGCCCATCACCATGAACGCTGGGACGGATTCGGCTATCCCTACGGCCTCCGCGGCGAGTTCATTCCGCTCGGCTCCCGCATCCTGGCGGTCGCTGACGCGTTCGACGTTCTCCTTGCCAGAGATGCACGCCACAACTCTTCAGATCTGCGTTGGGCCTTGCGTCTCTTGCAAGTCGGCTCTGCCTCCCAGTTCGATCCTAAGTTACTCGACGTCTTCGTTACCTGCTGTGAGGACGCAGCAGATTTGCTTTGGCGCAGAGTGCATAGGTGCCATGCTCAAGGTCCTTTCCACAACCCTATGAGGTAGTGACATGATGACAACGCGCCACGTTGTTCGCACGACCCTTCCCACTCTGTTGATGGGCTTTCTTGTCTCCGCTTCGACAATCCACGTTGCTGGGTGTTCAGCGGGAGGCGATTCCGGCGGGGGAACCTCATCAGCTTCTGCGGGGACGCCGGGCGCCGAGCAGGCAGTCGGCGAAAGGCTGTTTCTCGAAACCCGCTTCGCCCAATCGTTCAAGGTGTTTCTCGACAACGGCGGGAACGTCAACTCTGCCAACATCAATGACCCGGTCGTGGATAGCGTAGAAACGACGACACCCGGTCAACCGATTAGTCCAGGTCCCTTCCAAGGCAAGTCCATCAATTGTCGTTCGTGCCATTTCGTAGACGACACTCTGGGCACGCAAGGAGGAGGAATGCGGACCTACAGCGACTTTGCTCGGCGCAGTCCGGTCCCGGCTCGATCGGATGGGAAAACCCACACTCCGCGCAATTCCCCGCCGTTGGTGAACGCCTCGCTGGACCGGCCTGGCGGCCCCCTCTTTCACTTCGACGCGGAGTTCAATTCGATGGAGGATCTCGTTGCGGCGACCTTCACGGGCCGAAATTTCGGATGGCTCCCGGGTGAACGGGCACAAGCGATTGCCCATATCGCACGCGTTGTGCGCGGCGACAACGGTACCGGTGACCTGGCTCAGCAGTTCGATGGTCTGCCCTACCGTATTCTGTTTACAGGTACGAACGCGTCAATACCTGAAGAGTACCGCTTACCTCCCGAGTTTCGGGTCTTCGTCGGCTCGGGAAGCGATCAGGAGATTTTCGATGCGGTCGTCAAGGTTGTTGCAGCTTACGTGAAAGGTCTGCTCTTCTCGCAAACCGACGACAACGGCACACCGATCCGTTCGCCGTTCGACGTCTTCCTGCAACTCAACGGTCTGCCACAGCAGCCTGATGCCAACGAGTCGCCCCTGGACTACAGTCGGCGACTCCGCGCACTGATCACGGATCCTCAGTTTGTTCCGCAGTTCGTCACGGCAAATCCCAATACGCCAGATGGCCAATTCCAGTTCCACAATCAACCGTTCGTATTCGGAGCCCAAGAGCTGGAAGGCTTGAAGAGCTTTCTCGCAGAACCATCTCAAATTCCCCCCACAGCGGCGGAGTTAGCGGCAGGCAAAGTCGGCAACTGTCTCGCCTGTCACCCGGCGCCGAACTTCACGGATTTCAGGTTCCACAACACGGGCACGACTCAGAACGAGTACGACGCCATCCATGGCAATGGATCGTTCATGGCGCTGTCGATTCCTGACCTTGCGACGCGGAACGCTCATCACAATCAATATCTCCCGGCAACCGAGCAGCATCCGGGAGCCCAAGAACCGTTTCGTTCTATCCCATCTGTCGCAGATCGTGCTCTCGTCGATCTTGGCCTTTGGAACATCTTCGCCAATCCGGACATGCCGAATCCTCAAGTTAAGATTCGCGCCATTCTTTGCGAATCTCATCCGGCACCTTGCCCGGCCGATAATGTCCTGCTCGTCGACACCGTCGCCGCTTTCAAGACTCCGGGCCTTCGTGACCTCGGTCACTCCTCGCCCTATATGCACAACGGCCAGTTCGACACGCTGGACGCCGTTGTCGGATTCTATCGCGGCGTCTCGAGCCAAGCTCGATCCGGCACGCTGCGAAACGGAGATCTCCCGATTAATCGCCAAGTTCAGGGAATTGCGCTTACCGCAAACGACGTGGCGGCGCTCGTCGCGTTTTTACAATCGCTCAACGAGGACTATCAATGACCGAGGAAGGCTCAACTGAGGCATTGGCTCACAATACAAAACGCGGGTCCAAGAATCCAAAGGGGTGAGGGTTGTGCCGCCTTCACCCTACCGGGCGGGGTGCTCTGTTCCTCCTGGGCTCCCCGCCCGCCCATCTTTAGACAAAGCCGCAGCGTCCTGCCGGCGAACCGTTCGAACGCAGGCAGACCGGAGCGTTCATCGACGACCATGAATGAGAGCCCGTCGAGGCCATGAACCACCGCCCACGGAGGGACCCTATGCGTTGCGCCGACTCGAGAGCACAATTTGCGTGTGACCCGGCTCGCAGGGCGAATACTCGCGCCTCCCTGAGCTCCTCTGGACTCCGGGATGATTCCTTTTCGATCCAAGAACATGTCCCCGCATCGCACCTGTCCCCGGACGTCGCGCATCGGGTGCAGGAGTTCATCAGCAACCATCTGCATGAGGGCTTGACCCTCAAAGATCTGGCGCGGTTTCTGGGTTACTCGGACAAGTACTGTTCCGATCTCTTCAAGGCCCTCACAGGCATTCCGTTTTCGCACTATCTGAAACGCCTTCGCCTCGAGCGGGCTGTCGGCCTGCTCGCGGAGTCGAACGCGACGCTATCCTGCATCGCCGAAACCCTCGGCTTCAGCGATCAGTTCGCCTTCAGTCATTTTTTTAAAAACGCCGTCGGCTGTTCCCCTCAACGGTTCAGATCGCAATGCTTCTCACGCCGGCTTCGCCTGAACCCTCCACGCGCCGCATGGCCGAGCCGCCGCTCCAAACCGCCTATCAGGCGTTGAAGCTGAGCATCGCCGCGGCTGAACGGCCTTCCACAGCCGCCGGATGGCACTCCCGGGGATCTGGAAAATGAACATGGTCAATGCTTCCGCGTCAAGCTATATTGATATTGAAATGCAATCTCAACAACTGCCGAAGCCGCAGGAGCCGACGGTGTCACCGCGTCCAGGAGAGAAGACGACATCAGGATGGCCGGCGGTCGACAGACCTGGCCGCTGCTTCGCCGTGCTTGCCGCGCTGCTCCTCTTCACCTTCGCGTCGAGATCCGAACCGGCGACGGCCGGATCAACGGTCGGCTTTCTCATCGTCGCGCCTGACCGCGGATTTTTGGGCAATCAGGAGATCCGCGCCGTGTTCGACGACTTCGCGCAACGTTATGCGCCGGCGGCGTTGGCCTTCGTCGGGAGAGACGACAACGGGATGGGAAGCGAATACTCCGACTATCTCAGCCGGGCGCTGGCCGACCTTGAACATGGCGGGGCGACCGACATCGTGGCGATTCCGCTTTTTGTCTCGTCCTCGGATCCCGTGCTGCAGAAAGTCGTGACCCATCTGCCCGCCTATGGACGGACCGGAACCCTTCGATGGGCTGAGCCGATGGTCGAGAGCCACCTCATCCGCCAAATTCTGCTGGATCGCGCGATGGCGGCGAGCCGCGACCCGGAGCAGGAACGCCTCCTCCTGGTCAGATTCGGCGCAACCGACGAAACCGGAGAGAATGCCATGCGCCGCGACCTGGAACGGTACCTGGCCTACATTGCGCGATACCTGAGCTTTCGAGAAACCAGAGCCGTCCTCTACTACGACCGCTCCGCACCGGACGCGGAAAAGAAGAACAAGGCGGCGGATCAGGTGATCGTCGAAGCCGCCGCCAAAAAAGGACGGACGCTGGTGATCCTAGCGACGATCGGCCCGAAATTCGATCAGACGATGGCGCTGACACGCTGGTTCGGCGACAAGTTGCGCGACTGGGACGTCGCCTATGTGGCCGAAGACCTCCTCCCGCATCCGAACGTGCTGCTGTGGCTCCAGAAGACCGCCAACGCCTTTCTGCCGGTGTCTCCGGCAGAAATCGGTGTCGTGATCATGCCGCATGGCGCCACCCAACCGTGGAACGACGCCGTGGAGCGCGCGATCGCGCCGCTGCACTCCCGTTACCGGATCGAGATGGCCTATAGGATGGGCGATCCGACCGTGATTCAGCAAGCCGTCCAACGTTTGGAGCGGTAAGGAATCCGCCGCATTGTGTTCGTGCGCCTGTACGCCCTCGCTCACCATCTGAAAGATCACATCGAATATATCCTCGGTCTCTCCGATTCACTGGAGCCTGACGGCCGAACCGCCGCGCATGATCGGGGGCTGACCCCTCCGGCGCAAATTCGCGGCGCGGCGCTCTTCGCGACGTTCGGCGGCTACGAGGAAGATCCGGGTATCGTCGAGGCGCTCCATGCACGGATTCAGGAAATCAGTCGTGACCCGTCGCAGGAGATCGTGATCCTCGTCGCGCATGGCGACAAGCGCGATGAGGACAATGCGCACTGGCTCTCGATCATGCGGGCTCATATCGAGCGGCTGAAGCGGGATCCCCACTGCGCCAAGCTGAAAGCGATTCTGGCGGCCACCGTCCGCGAAGACTGGCCGGACCTCCGCGAGCATGCCGTCGCCGAGGTCAGGCACCTGATCGAAGCCCACGCGAAAACGGGACGGGTGCTTGTGATCGCCGACCGGCTCTATGGGGCGGGGCCATATCGGAAGTTCTTCGATGGATTGGACTATGTGCTGAACGACAAGGGACTTGTTCATCCGGCGCTGACTCACTGGCTCGAAGCCGGGATCAATCAAGCGATTTCGGTCTTGACCCGACCAGTCTCCGCTGTTGATCGTGTGGCGAAGCCCTGAGACGGGAATACAGGAGGGATTGCGATGACTTGCCCGAAATGCCAAGGCCTGCTGGTGATCGAACGGTCTTTAGAGTTCTATGCGCGCAGGGATGTATGGCGCTGTATCAATTGCGGCGCGATTCCGTCCGTCCGACCTTCCGTGTTGCCGGACTTGCGTGCGCCGGTTCATCAGCGCCGTCGCGCCCGAACGATTCCGATCGCTGCCGAATCGGAGGGAAGGCGCCGTGCGCAGCGCGACAATGTGGGATAAGGAAAGACAGTCCATGTTGCTCATCGGCCACCGCGCTCCTCGGTTCCGAGTGCCGGCGTTGCGGGACGGAGCGTTGACGTATCTGGATTCCGCCGGCTTGCGGGGACGCTGGGTGGTCCTGTGCTGCTTGCCGAGGTTGAGCCTGGTCGAGGCAACCATCGTAGATCGCCAGGCCGCGACGTTTGCCGACTACAGAGCCGAGTTTCTTGCCGTTGCGCCTGACGATCGTACATTGCGTCGGCCATGGCTCGTCAGGCTCGGCGCCTTGCGGGCGCCCCTTCTGGTCGACCCCTTGCGCCGCCTTCACCGCGCGTACGGCCTCGTCCAGGACCAGACCCTGACCCGGTGCCGGACTTTCTTGATTGATCCGGACGGTCTGCTCCGTTTCCATTTGGTGCACGATCTGACCGGCCGGGGTCTCGGCGCGATCATGGAAATCCTGCGCCTGTTCCAACACCAACGGACGGCGGCGTGGACGCCTTCATGTGCAAGAAGGAGGTGAACGATGCAGAAGGGTTTGAGAAGCGACGGGCGGGCGACGCTGAATGTCTGCGGATGCGGCCGGCTCCATCTAACTTACGGGCCGATCACCATCCATTTCAAGCCGGACGACTTTCTCGCGTTCGGAGAAGCCGTGACTCAGTTAGTCGAGCAATTTCGACTGGCCCAGAGCGATCGGCTTGTTCCACCAACGCCGACCGGACACGAGACGGTCTGCCATTAAAGGAGGAATGCCTGATGAACATTCGCGAATGTCCGCATTGCCGCCAACACAGCCTGGTCCCCACCGGGGCGTTTTGGGCCTGTGCAAGCTGTGGCTATGCCATTACCGGGTTTGCGCTGGCGGTCGAATTGAGGGTCGCCTCAAGGAGAGAAGCCGTTGAGACCCGATGACTGGATGGTCCTGATCAGTCTGCTCACCTCGTTGGGAATGCTGGTGCTAGCGGCCGCCGGTCTATGGCTGTGGACGATCATGGCCGCGTCGCCTCTTCCCACGGTATCCGTGAGCCTTCCGCCGCTACCCTAACAGGATGTTGAAAAAGTCCGCCAGCCGGGTACCCGTCTGACGGGTGATCGCGTCGCTCAGCGGCTCAACGTCTGAGACCCGTTGCAACGGAGAGCGCAACGGGTACCCCGAGTACGCCTCACCTCTTCGCTCGCTGCGGCCCGGGTACCCGCCTGGCGGGTGCGACGGCCTTTTTGAACATCCTGCGGGGCCTTCTGATCGCATGTGCGCTCCGTTCTGGTCCTGCGTGTCGAGGGTGTCCAAATAGTTTTTCAACACCCTGCTAAAGAACAAACGGGGGAGAGATGGACCGTCTCTCCCCCGCCGAACGCGACTCGAAATGGCTTTATGACCCTGCCTTCTTGATCTGCTCGGACAGGTAACTTTCGAGCCCGACCTGCTTGATGGTTCTGAGCTGAGTCTCGAACCAGTCGACATGCTCCTCGGTCTCGACGACCATATCCTCGAGCTTGTGCCGCGTGGTGAAATCCCCGACCTTCGCGCAATGCGCGATGGCGTCGCGCAGGAGTTTCACGTCGTCCTGCTCGAACCGCAAGTCCGCCTGAAACAAGTCCGGAACGCTGTGGCCGCTGCTGACGGTTCCCAGCTTCTGCATGTCCGGGGTGCCCTCGAGATAGAGAATGTGATCGATCACCTTGGACGCATGGTCCAGCTCTTCCTTGGCCAGTTCGTGAAACTCATGCTGCAGGCGTTCATACCCCCAGTTCTCGCACAGCGAGGCGTGCAAGAGGTATTGGTGGACCGCCGTCAGTTCCATGGTGACCACCTTGCTCAGGAAGTCGACGACGCCTTCTTTTGCTTTCATGGCCCGCCTCCCTGTCGAAGAAGTTGCGCGCCCTTACGGCCTACTCCTCTTTGTGGATCTGCTCGCTCAAATAATTTTCCAAGCCGACCTGCTCGATCAACTCCTGCTGGGTCTCGATCCAATCGATGTGCTCGTCCACGTCCTTCACCATATCTTCAAGCATGTGGCGCGTGGTGAAATCCCCGACCTTGGTGCAATGGACCACACCTTCGCTCAAGATGGCCAACATCTCTTGCTCAGCTTTCAGATCCGCCTTGAACTGCTCGGGAACGGTTTCACCGACGTGCACCGTGCCCAGCCGCTGCATGTTGGGCACCCCCTCGAGATACAGAATGTGTTCGATCAGCTCTTCCGCATCCTTCATCTCATCGAACGCCCGCTTGCGGACGTGATGATGCAGGCGTTCGTAACCCCAGTTCTCGCACATCTTGGCATGGACAAAATACTGATTGATGGCCGTCAAATCCGCGGTGAGGATCTTGTTGAGCAGATTGATGACGCCTTCCTTCGCTTTCATGCGAACCTCCTCCGGTCCAGGGGGTTAAGGTAGATTGTCGAATGATTGCCTCTGGAGTTCCGTACGGCTGAGCGTACGCCGTTCATCATCGATCATTATCCTTCCCCTTCGCGATTTCGTCAACAAGAAAGATACGTATAAGTGACTACTATTCTCATCTTCGATGAAATCGCGTTTCATAATCTTTTTTGCTTTTCGCCGCCTCGGTAAGCCGGACGATGCAGACCGAAAAGACAGTTGAAGAGAGAGATGCGGCGGAGAGGCGGACGGCTGAAACCTTTTATCCGGCTTCCCGATAACCGCAATCTTCATTGCGGCACTGGACGGTTCGACCGGACTGTTTGCTGACTTTCTCAACGAGAAACGGCGCCTTGCAGGTCGGACAGGATTTATTCACCGGGCGATCCCATAACGCGAATTCACACTGCGGATACCGGCTGCAGGAGTAGAACGCCCGGCCCTTTCGCGTCCGCTTCTGCACCAGATCGCCGCCGCAACCCGGTGTCGGGCACTTGACTCCCAACGCGACCGGCTTGGTGGTCTTGCAGGCCGGGTACGCGGAGCAGGCGAGGAACTTCCCGAAGCGGCCGGTCTTGACCACCATCGGACTACCGCACTTTTCGCAGGTTTCTCCGGTCGTGATCTCTTCTTTCGGCACGACTTTGATGGTACCGTCGGGCAGCTTCTCGAAGTTCTGGGTGTTCTTGCAGGGCGGGTCCTCCTTGTAGCCGGGACACGCCAGAAACTTTCCGTTCCGGCCCCACTTGATCTCCATCATGCGGCCACACTTTTCGCACGGGATGTCGGTCGGCGGATGGACGGTGTCCTTAGGGCCCGGAATGTGCCGCGCCTTTTCCATGTCTTTCGTAAACGGACCGTAAAAGTCTCTGACCGCGGCGACCCACGGCTTGTCGCCTTCCTCGACCTGATCCAATTCCTGCTCCATTTGCGACGTGAAGTCGACGTTGATGAGGTCGGGGAAGCCTTTGAGGAGAAATTCGTTCACCGTTTTGCCCGTTTCCGTGGGGACGAATCGGCCGTCGACCTTCTCCACGTACTTCCGCTCCTGAATGGTGGAAATGATGCTCGCGTACGTGGACGGGCGGCCGATGCCTTTCTCTTCCAGCTCGCGAATCAGCAACGCCTCGTTATAGCGCGGAGGCGGCTGCGTGAAATGTTGTTTGGGCGTAATTCCCGGCACGCTCTGCCCGTCCTGAGCGACCAGACGGAGACGCTCTCCCTCGCTCAGATCCGGCAGCTGACGCTCGGCCTCGTCCTCGGCGTCCGACGCGGCCTTCTGATTCCCGTTGAGGGCGTCGGTGTCCTTGCTTTCCATATAGACGGCCGTATAGCCAGGAAATTTGACGACCGTCCCGGTCGCCCGAAAAATGTAGCGATCTCTCGTGCCGATCGGCGCGCAATCCACCCGTGTGACATCGAGCACGGCCGGCACCATCTGCGACGCGACGAACCGATTCCAGATGAGCTTGTACAAGTTGTAGAGATCGGGCTCCAGGTACGGCCGGACGGATTCCGGATCGCGCGCGACCGAGGTCGGCCTGATCGCCTCGTGCGCCTCCTGTGCGGCCTTCTGGGTTTTGTAGACATTGGGCGTCGCCGGCAGATACTCCTCGCCGAACCGTTCCCGGACCAGGCGCCTGGCTTCTTCCATCGCTTCGCTGGAGATCCGGGTCGAATCCGTCCGCATATAGGTGATCAATCCTGTCGGCCCTTCGTCGCCGATGTCCACACCCTCGTACAGTTGTTGAGCCAGGGTCATGGTTTTCTTCGGCGTGAAGTGCAGCTTGCGGGCCGCTTCCTGCTGGAGCCGGCTGGTGATGAACGGCGCGACGGGATTGCGCCGCTTCTCCTTTCGCTCGATGGATCGGACGACGAACTCTTTCCCCTGCACGTCTTCCACGATCCGCCGGGCGTGTTCACCGGACGGGATGGAAGCTTCCTGCTCGTTGATGCTGTGCAGCTTGGCCTCGAACGGAGGAGGTTGGCTGCCGGCCAGCGTGGCCGTGATGGACCAATACTCCTCGGGACGGAACGCTTCCCGCTCCTTTTCCCGGTCGCAGATCAATTTCACCGCGACCGATTGGACCCGCCCCATGCTCAAGCCGCGGCGGACTTTCTTCCACAGCAACTGGCTGCCCTGATAACCGACGATTCGATCCAGAACACGCCGCGCTTGCTGGGCATGCACCAATTTCATGTCGATCTGCCCTGGCGACTGCAACGCACGTTTGATAGCCGATTCCGTGATCTCGTTGAAGAGGACCCGATAGATTTTCCCGTTTTTCTTCTTCCCCTTGCCGTCGATCTCCTGGGCGATATGCCAGGCGATCGCCTCGCCTTCGCGGTCAGGATCCGGCGCGAGAAACACCTTATCGGCCTCCTGCGCTTTCTTCTTGATCTCAGCGAGCACTTTGGCTTTGCCCTTGATCGTGACGTACTGAGGCTCGAAATCGCGTTCGACGTCGACGCCGAGTTTGCTGGTCGGCAGGTCTTTGACGTGGCCGACGGAAGCCATGACGGTGTACCCGCGACCCAGGTACTTCGTAATCGTCCGGGCCTTCGCCGGCGATTCAACAATGATCAATGATTTCGCCATTTACGCTTCCACTCCTTAAAAAACGGTCATGCCGCGATCGTCATCCAACTATATCAGATCGTGACGGCATGCCCATCTCTCGATTGGTTCAATTATAACCGAAGGTAGGACTGCCCGGGCAGTTGGCGGACGCGCTGCTTCAACTCCAACGCCAGAAGGAGCGCGGCGACCTTCGAAGGGGAGAGACCGGTTTTCACGACCACGTCATCCATGTGCTGCGGCTCATGGGAGAGCGCATCATAAACCTTTGCTTCGTCTCCGCTCAAGCTGGACGATGGTTCGTGCGCCTCGAACGCCCTTGCGTTCACACGCCGCTTGAAGACGGCATCGACCTGCGGCAGGATCTCGTCGATCACGTCCTGCGCGCATTCGACCAGTTTGGCGCCTTGCTTGATCAGTCCGTTCGGCCCGCGGCTGTTCGCCGCCTTCGCGAACCCGGGCACGGCGAACACCTCGCGGCCCTGATCGGCGGCCAATCTCGCCGTGATCAGCGATCCGCTCTCGATCGCTGCTTCCGCAACCACGACCCCCAAACACAAACCGCTGATGATCCGATTGCGCCGGGGAAAGTGATAGCTGTGCGGCAGCGAACCCGGCGGCAATTCGGACAGTACGGCGCCGTGGGCTTCGATCTGTTCGCGCAGCTTGTCGTGTTCGGGCGGATAGGTGCGGTCCACGCCGCATCCCAGTACCGCCACCGTCCGCCCGCCGGCGGCCAGCGCGCCGCGATGCGCGGCCGCATCGATCCCTCGCGCAAGCCCGCTGACGATCGTAAAGCCAGCCGCCGCCAGGTCCCGGCTCAACTCCTCCGCCAAGACCCGCCCGGCCTGGCTCGCGCGTCGCGCTCCGACGATCGCCACCGCACACTGGTCCGACAGCTCCAGCCGTCCGGCGACATACAGCACCGGCGGTGGATCCGGAATCATCCTGAGACGAACCGGATATTCCTCGTCGAGGCAAGTGACCACGGACAGATTCAAGCGATCGATCGCGTCCAACTCCCGGTCGATGCGTTCGCGGGCTTGCGCGTCGGGCCCTCGTTGAATGGCCTGTGCCAAGGCGGCACTGCACCCCGCTCCGGTCAATTCCGCGGCCGACGCCGTCAAGACCGCCCCAGGCGAACCGAAGGTCTGCACGAGCCGGAACAGCGCCGCCTCGCCCAGCCCGTTGACGGCCCGCAACGCGAGCCAGGCGTGCAACGCTTGCCGTTCTCGCGCGTCGTGTCGCTCCCGCGCCTTTGTCATCGCGTCACCGGATTCAGGTGTGCAGCAGAGGGACAGCACGGCCCATCAGACAGATCAGAGTACGACAATGTCGTATTGCTCCAGGTGCAGCTTCTCGTCTGGCGTCACAATGATCTTGGCCGAGAAGTGGCGTTCCAGTTCTTCGATGCCCTGCCGCTCCTCGTCCTGGAGCAGTTCCGCCACCGCGGGATGCGCGCCGACCACGACTTTCTGCCCATCGCCCAGGCTGCCGATCCGCCGGATCTCGCGGAAGATCTCGTAGGCAACGGTCATGGACGATTTCGTATAGCCCCGCCCTTCGCAGTACAGACAGGGCTCCGACATCGCCCGCAGAAGATCTTCTCGAACCCGTTCGCGCGAAAGCTCGATAAGTCCCAGATCCGAGATGCGGGAGATGCGCGTGCGCGCCTTGTCCGACGCCATGGCGTCAACCAGCGCCTGGTAAACCTTCTCTCGGTTTTTTTCCCGCTCCATATCGATGAAGTCGATGATGATGATTCCGCCGATGCCCCGCAGCTTGATCTGGTACGCGATCTCCTTGACGGCTTCCAAATTGTTTCGGAGGATGGTTTCTTCCTGATCGCGTTTGCCGACGAAGCGTCCCGTGTTGACATCGATGACCGTCATGGCCTCCGTATGGTCGATGACGATATACCCGCCGGACTTGAGCCACACCTTCCGACTGAGCGCGCGGGCGATCTCCTGTTCAATGCCCAGGTAGTCGAACAGTGGCTCTTCCTTGTCGTAGTATTGGATCCGCGACACCTGCTCCGGCGAGAATCGCTGCACGAAATCCCGAATGGCGTCATATTCTTCCTTCGAGTCGATGAGCAGCCGTTCGACTTTCTTCCCGAAAAGATCGCGCACTACCCTGAAGCTCAGGCTGAGGTCCGAGTGCAGCAAAGAAGGAGCCGGCTGTTGGTCCCGTCTCTTCAGGATGTCCTGCCACAGAACGTGCAAAAATTCGACGTCCGAGCGCAGTTCGTCTTCTTTCACTCCCTCGCTCACCGTCCGGACGATGTACCCGTAGCCAGGACGCCGGAGCCGCTTCATGATCTCCTTCAGCCTCGCCCGCTCTTCGTCGCGGGGAATCCGCCGCGACACCCCGATATGGTCGACGTTCGGCATGAACACGAGATACCGACCCGGCAGGGACACGTAGGTGGTGACGCGCGGCCCCTTGGTGCCGATGGGCCCTTTGGAGATTTGGACCATCAGCTCCTGCCCCTCGCTCAGCAACTGTTCGATCGGCTTCAAGGTCTGGCGACGGGGCCGAGGCAATTCAGGGCCCTTGTCGTCATCCTCGCTGTCCATTAAGGTGTCGCCTGGCTCCGTATCGGTCGACAGGTCCGAGACATGCATGAAGGCCGCTTTTTCCAACCCGATGTCAACGAACGCCGCCTGCATGCCCGGCAAGACCTTGGCGACGCGCCCCTTGTAGATGTTGCCGACAAAATCCTTGTCCTTGGCCCGATCGGTGTACAGATCGGTAACCAGCCCGTTGTCGAGCACCGCCACGCGCGTTTCTTCGCGCGCGACGCTGATCGCAATCTCTTGTCCCATACGAACTCCTTCAAGCCGTCGGCTTTCAGCGGCCAGCAGTCAACGTACGGCTGAGGCTGATAGCCGACGGCTTGTTCAATAAAACAACGTTAACCGACGACGCTTGACATTCAGTAGAAGACCGAGGGCCGCCATCGTCGTTATTGTGGCGCTTCCCCCGTAACTCATCAAGGGCAGGGGGATGCCGACGATCGGGAACATCCCGGCGGTCATGCCGATGTTGACGACGACGCAAAAGCACAGCATCGCGATGACGCCGGCGGCCAGCAGCGCGCCGAGGACGTCCTTGGCGCGCGAGGCGATCTCCAGCGAAAGCCAGATCAGCCCGACGAAGAGGGCCAGCAAGAGCAGGACGCCGAGGAATCCCCACTCCTCCGCAAACACGGCGAACACGAAGTCCGTGTGTCCCTCCGGCAGGAATTTGAGCTGGCTTTGCGTGCCTCCATACAGCCCCTTGCCCAGCAACTCCCCCGATCCGATCGCGATGCGGGACTGGAGCGCGTGATAACCCTTCCCGCCCGGATCGTACTCCGGGTCGACGAAGGCCATAATCCGGTGTCGCTGATACTCATGCAGCGAACCCCACAACAATTCCCAGGCGAAGGGGAAGAGCATGAGCGAAAACAACAGAACGATCCCGATCGCCTGCGACCGCATCCCGACCATCAGCAACATCGCGGCGTAGACCGCCAGGAAACTCAGTCCGCTGCCCAAGTCCGGCTGTTTCAAAATCAACAACAAGCCCGGAAACATGATCAGTCCAGGCAGAACCACGCGTTGCAACCATCCGATGCGCGGCGCGCTCGAATAGTAATGCGCGAGCACCAGGATCAGCACCAACTTCGCGAACTCGGAGGGCTGAAACGCAAAGGGGCCGATCGGAATCCATCGCTGCGCGCCACGGCTGGTCTTGCCCATGACCAACACGACGGCCAGCAACACCAGGATGATCGCGTAGAGGGGGTACGCCAGCCGCGCAATTTTGTGATAGTCGACGATCAGCATCGCGACGAACGCGGCGCTGCCGAGCGCGATCCACATGAGTTGCTTCAGATAGAACGGCGTTCCGCCCTGCTGGGCGTGGGTCACGCTGTAAATCGACAGGACGCCCAGAAACAAAATAGCCAAGATCAGCCCGATAAACCGCCAGTCGAAGCTGTCGAACCCGCGGTTATCGATCATGCGGTCGATCATCGCGTCTCCATTGGCGCCGGAGCGGTCGGCAGACCGAGCCCCTGCGCCACCACCGGAGCCTTTGGCGGCAATTTCACGAATGCCTCGATGAGCTCCTTAGCCAACGGCGCAGCCGCCGACCCTCCGTGCCCCATATGCTCCACCAAGACGGCGACCGCGATGCGCGGCTTCTCAACCGGCGCGTAGGCCACAAACCAGGCGTGGTCGCGCAATTTCTTGGGGATATCCTTCTCCGGTCCTGTCCTGAGCGCCGCGGTCTGCGCGGTCCCGGTTTTGCCGGCGATGCTGATGAGCGCGGACTTGGCGCGGGTCGCGGTCCCTTCCCGCACCACCCCGGCCAGCCCTTCCTGAATGAGTTTCAGCGTTTGCGGTTTCACCTCCACCTTGCCGCGCGCGACGGCCGGCAACTCCTGCAAGCGTCCGGTGGCGCGGTCCATGATCGCCTGGACGAGCCGCGGCCGGTAAGCCACGCCGTTGTTGGCGATCGTCCCGATCATGCTGGCCATCTGAAGCGGCGTCACCGTGACATAGCCCTGGCCGATGGAGGCCGAGATGGTTTCTCCCGGCAGCCATGACTCTCCTTTCACTTTTTCCTTCCAACTGGTGGACGGGACGATCCCCACACGTTCGGACGGCAATTCGATGCCGGTGGGTTGTCCTAATCCAAATTGCTTGGCGTAGTCGGCGATGGTGTCGATGCCCATCCGCTGTCCGACCGTGTAGAAATACACATCGCAGGAATGGACCAACGCCTGCTCCAGGTCGATGAAACCGTGTCCCCCGGCTTTCCAGTCGCGATACAGGCGCCTTCCGAACTGATAGCCGCCGGTGCATCGCACGGTGGTCGAGGGACTGACCGTCTTGGTCTCCAGCGCCGCCGCCGCCATGATCACCTTGAAGGTCGAACCGGGCGGATACTGGCCCTGCGTGGCCCGGTTGTTGAGCGGGTGCCCTTCGTCCTGTACGATCTCCGCCCATTGTTTGGGCGTCAACTCCCGCGACAGGACATTCGGATCGAAGGCTGGCCGGCTCGCCATGGCCAAGACATCGCCGTTGGTCGGATCCAACGCCACGATGGCGCCGGCTTCTTCTCCCAGCAGGTCTTCGGCCAACTTCTGCAACCGCACATCGATCGTGAGATACAGATCGTCGCCAGCCTCCGGCTTTTCCACGACGGCGCTGCGCTTCTCATGGCCCAGGGCATCGACTTCGACGCTCTTCTGCCCCGCTTTTCCTCTCAGGAAACGATCGAACGTCTTTTCAACCCCGTACTGCCCGATCATGCTTCCCTGGTGCAGTTCTTCGAATTCGGACCGTTCCAACTGTTCGGCCGAGATCTCACCCACGTATCCCAGAAGATGCGCACCGACCGCACCGCCCGGATAGTTGCGCTGAGACTCGACCTGAATCATGACGCCCGGCAGATCGAGACGATGAGCTTCGACGATGGCCGCCTCGCGCAGGCTCAGTCGGTCCTTGATCTTGCGGGGAAGCAATTTCCCGCCCTTCGTAGCCAATTTCCTGCGCACCACATCCGGATCAAGCCCGAGCAGCGAAGTGAGTTGCTGAATCAGCGTCTCGCGATCTTTCACATCCTCCAGCGTCACATAGAGCGTAAAACTCGGCACGTTGTTCGCGAGCAGCACGCCGTTTCGGTCGTAGATCTGCCCGCGCACCGGCTCCAGAATCACCGAGCGGGTCCGGTTGTTTTCCGACAGGTCTCGATAATAAGGTCCCTCGCGGATCTGCAAATGCCAGAGCCGAAAGGCCAGCAGAGCCACCACCAGCAGCAAGCCGATCCGCAAAACGGTCAGCCGCCGTTGAAGCTCGCCCAGCTCGACATCTTGAAATCCGACGGACGCCATGCTTTCGTTTCGGGGTTACTCGGCTAGCACCCACCGGTCTCGAACCCGCTCTTCAAGAACCCAATACACTCCCGCGCCGAGTAGCGCATCGAAGACGGCCTGTGGAACAAGGACGGAACGAACCGCCAGTGCGACAGCAGCCAAGTCGCCGGTCCGCGCCAGAAACAGAAAGAGCACACCCGAGCAGCAGGAGATGATGAAAAGACCGGCCAGCATCACGGCGGCTGTGACATGCGCGACCTGACGCCCGGCCAATCCGGCCAGCAGGCCGATTCCGCTTTTTGCCGTCAGGTTGAACCACAAGTCCCCGGCGGAAAGCAGATCCTGCGCGAACCCGAGCAACAGACCCGCCAGGAACCCTTCCAGCTCTCCGCGAAAGAACCCGATTAAACAGACTGAAACGAGCACCAGATCTGGCCGAACCCCGCCCAGGCCGAGATAATGAAGAATCGTCGCCTGCATCGGCACAAGCGCCAGCAGAAACGCTCCATACAGCGCCGCTCTCATGGTGTCCCCTTTGCTGCGGGCCGAGACGGCAGCAGGTCTTCCGCGCTCGCGTCGGTGTTGCCGTACGGTGCCGTGATGACCAAGACTTCCTCCAGCTTCGAGACATCCACCTCGGGAAGAATCTCGGCGGACTGGAAGAGCGCCCCTTCCTCTTTTTCAATGCTCGTGACGGCGCCGATCATGAGGCCGCGCGGAAAGCCTCCCGTCAACCCCGACGTCACGACGCGATCCCCGGCGCGCACGGTTGAAAGCAACGGAATGTATTTCAGTCTGACGCCGCCCTCGGCGGTGCCTTCCACGATGCCTTCGTCCCTGGTGCGCTGAATGAGGCCGGGGATGGCGTTGTTCGGATCGGTGATGAGCAGCACGACCGAGGAGGAGTTCGTCGTCTTGACCACCCGCCCCACCACTCCGGCCGGCGTGATGACCCCCATCTCCGGCCTGACACCGTCGGCCTCGCCCTTGTTCAGCAGCACCGCGCGATACCAGTTGGTCGCATCCCGGCCGATCACCTGGGCGGCCAGCGTATGCGGCGCGCCTTTCCGTTTGAATTCCAGCAACGCAGCCAGACGCTGCGTCGCGGCCGCAGCTTCCCGGAGCTGACTGTTCTGCCCCCTTAACTCCTCGATCTCTTTCCGCAGCACCTCGTTCTCCTCGCGCACATGCTGCAACGCCACATAACCGTCCCACAATTCGGCAAGGCCACGATCCACCGCCGAAAGAGCCGCAAGCGGCACGCCGAGCACCTGCCCGACCGGTCCACCCAGGTATTGCAACAGCAGATGAATCTGGCCGGGGAGCAAAAAAAGAACGGAGAGCAGGAGGGCGAACAGAACGATGGCCAGCCGTCTCGTGCCGTATGTCGAACGAAAAATGGCCATCCACATCAGGGATGGAACCTTACCGGAGGGTGCTGCACTGCGACATGACGGACACTTTGCGAAGGAGATCGAGCTCGTCGAGGATCTTTCCCACGCCCAGCACCACGGATGTCAGCGGATCATCCACGGTGATGATTGGCAAATTGGTTTCCTCCCGGAACCGTGTATCCATCCCCTTCAGCAGAGACCCTCCTCCGGTCAACACAATGCCGCGATCGATGATGTCACCGGCCAGCTCCGGAGGTGTATTCTCCAGCGCGACTTTGATGGCATTCACGATCGTCCCGATAGGCTCCTGCAAGGCTTCCCTGATCTCGGCGTCGTCCACCACGAGTGTGCGGGGGATGCCGGAAATCAGATCGCGCCCCTTGATCATCATCGTCTTGCGCTCCTCGAACGGATAGGCCGATCCGATTTCCACTTTGATGCGCTCGGCCATATGCTCCCCGATGAGGAGGTTGTACTTCTTCTTGATGTAATTCATGATCGCTTCGTCCATGCGGTCGCCGGCCACTTTCACGGACTCGCTGTACACGATGCCGCCCAGCGAGATCACGGCGATATCGGTCGTCCCGCCGCCGACGTCCACAACCATGTTGCCCGACGGTTCGGTGATGGGCAGACCGGCTCCAATGGCGGCGGCGACCGGCTCCTCAATCAAGTAGACTTCCCGCGCGCCGGCCAGTTCGGCGGAATCCCGCACGGCCCGCTGCTCCACCTGGGTAATGCGCGACGGCACGCCGATGATGATCCGCGGCCTGACGAAGGCGCTCCGATTGTGGGCTTTGCGGATGAAGTACTTGAGCATCTGTTCGGCCATTTCGAAGTCGGCGATCACGCCCTCCTTCATGGGTCGGATAGCGGTGATATTGCCGGGAGTGCGCCCGAGCATTTTTTTCGCTTCGGCCCCGACTGCGAGAACCTTTTCACTCTTCTTCTCCACGGCGACGACGGAGGGCTCGTTCAGCACAATCCCCTTCCCATGCACGTAAACCAGGGTCGTCGCAGTGCCCAGATCGATCGCGAGATCGTTCGAGAACCAGCCGAAGACATCGCCAGAGAGTCCCACAGTTTGTCTCCCTTCCTCTCAGTCCTGTACGTTCCGCACGGTTACGCCGCCATTCCCTTCATTCGGGCAGATCCAGCCGACCGGCGTCCAACACCTGGGTATGAGCCACCTCGTCTCCGAGGCGAAGTCCCCGGTCGTTGCCGATCACGAGCAGCGCTTCGAAGGACACAACGGCGAGCGAACCCACCCACCCCACATAGGGGATCTGAAACAGCAATAGAGCCGCGGCGAAGGGCAGGTTGCGGATAATGGATTCCTTAAAGCCGGCCGCTTCACGCGTGTGCGGGACAATCGTTTCGAGACCAATCAACCGCTTGCCGACACTACGACCACCGGAAAACCCGTCGGCGACCAAGACATAGGCGAGCCCAGCGAGGAAACCGACCGGAGGAACGATCTTGTCCGCAGCGGCGACGACGAGAAGATCGATCAGCTTCGCGATGAACCGGTTGAGGACGTGAGCCTTGGGGTAGACATCGATATTCGACGGACTGACCCCGGCGACTTCCTCCGCCAACTGACCTCCTCGCAATTAGTGGACAAGTATAACAAATTGGGTTATGCAGCACAAACAAACAGACGATCCACACGAATGCCCGCCAACGGACGACGGAAGCGGTCCATGGGCGAGTCGCGGCCGAATCGGAGGTCGTCGCACGGGCTCTGCGCTCCCGTCGCTTGCCTTTGCGCGTGACGGCTGAGTAGAATCCGCCAGAGTCAACGAGGAGACCGGACATGATCAAATTGATGCGAGACGCCGCCCACAATTATCCCTGGTTGCTGAAGTCGATCATGGGCATCCTGGCGGTCGCGTTCATCATCACGATGGGCTGGTGGGGATTCGGTGAGTCGCAGAGCAATGTCGTCGCCTCGGTCGGCGATTTGACGATCACCCGCGACGAGTACCGGCGCGCCTATGAAAACACCTACCGCTTCTACAAGGACAAAATGCAGGGCGACTTCAAAGAAGAGACGCTCAAGCAGTTCGTGCTGGAGCAATTGATCGAAAACCGACTCTGGTTGGTCGCGGCGAAAGAAATGGGGCTGGCCGTGACCCCGGAGGATTTACGGGAGGACATTCTGCAGCGTCCGGAGTTTCAGCGGAACGGCGTGTTCGATCCGGACATCTATCGCCGGCTCTTGGCCGCGAACCGCTTGACGCCATCGATTTTCGAAGCGGCGCAGACGAAAGAGATTCTCGGCGAGAAAGCGAGAATGATCATCAGGGATGCGGTCGCCCTGACGCCCGCGGAGATCTCGGAAGCCCAAGCCCTTGTCGCGCGGCAAACGGCTGCGGACACGGGCAAGAATCCGACAGCCACCGAGCGTATTTACCAGGACTTCTTGTTTCAGAAACAGCAGCGCGCGCTGATGGCCTACGCCGAAGCGCTCAAGACCCGAGTGCCCATCAAGATTCACAAAGAACTGCTCTAGCTCCTCGGCGAACAGCGCGGAGCAAGGAGCGAGCAACCCACCGCGATCGGCTGTTCGTGCTCAGCTTTTAGCTCAGAGAATCAGCATCGCATCCCCATAACTGTACAACCGATACCGTTCGTTGATCGCCTCCTGATAAGCGGCCCGCATGCGTTCGAGCCCGGCGAAGGCGGACACCAGCATGAGCAGCGTCGTCCGAGGAAGGTGAAAGTTGGTCATCAGGCTATCGACGGCTCGGAAGCGATAACCGGGAACGATAAACAACTCGGTTTCCCCTCGAAACGGCCGGACGGTCCCGTTCGGATCGGCGGCCGATTCCAACGCGCGGACGACAGTGGTTCCTACCGCCACGACCCGACCGCCGGCGGCTTTCGTCCGGCGAAACAATTCCGCCGTCTCCACCGACACCTCGATCCATTCGGCTCCCATGGGGTGATCCTCGATGCGCTCCACGGTCACGGGTTTGAAGGTGGCCGGGCCTACGTGCAACGTGACGGTGGCGAGCACGACGCCGTGATCGCGCAACGACTTGAGTACTCGGTCGGTGAAATGCAATCCGGCGGTTGGGGCGGCGACAGCTCCCTCTTGGCGCGCGAACAGGGTCTGATACCAGATCCGGTCCTCGACGGTCGGCTCACGCTTGATGTAGGGGGGGAGAGGCATCCGACCGATCTCCCGCATGACTTCCTGAAACGGCCGGGTCGATTCGACGCGCACGGTCGTTCGAGACTCGCTGCGATCCATGACCACCGCGCGGGTCTGTGAGGTCAACTCGATCGCATCCCCCGGCCGAAATCTCCCCTTCAGGAGGACCTCCCAGATGCCTCCTCCTAGATCCTTGACGAACAGCACGTCCACCCGTCTGCCACCGGGCTGCCTGCAGCCGCTCAGACGCGCCGCCATCACTTTGGTGTCGTTGACGACGACGAGATCTCCGGGCTTCAGCAAGGAAGGCAGATCCAGGACCCGTCGATGGAAGAAACAGCCGACTTCTCGGTCCACGACCAGGAGGCGAGCCTGGTCGCGAGGTTCAACGGGTTTCGACGCGATGAGGCTCGAATCGAAGGGAAAGTCGAATTCGGAAAGCAACATCACGGGCCGGGAACGGATGGCGGTCTCACCAACGAAGCGGACTGGAGTTCAGTCCCCGGATAGTAATAGCGCAGGATCGTCGCAAAGGAATAGCCGAGCTCGGCGAGTTCCTTCGCGCCCCATTGACACAACCCGACAGCATGGCCAGCCCCATAACCGGATACGACTACATCAGGGCCGACAACATCCAGATCGAACTGCGTGCTGGGAATCGCCGCGTACCCGATGACGCGGCGCAGGTCCTCGCCGCGCAGATACAGTTCTCCCCCGGAGTGCAGGACACGGAGTTTCGTCACCCGACCGGCCCGGCTGTAGGATGCCGGTGCAAGCGTCGCGATCGTGCCGACCGCAATCCCCTGTTGCCGGAGATTCCGCTCCAGGGTTTCCAGCTTGAACGACGCCCGCCACCGATAGTAGGGCGATTTGACGTCGAACGGACACTCCACGCCTTTTAAATAAGGCAAGTCCTTCGACCAGACGTTGAACGCATCCTCTGTGAGTCCCGCTGCGGTGGAGGAAAACGCCGCATAGATCGGCGCCTGGTGATACGTCACGACGAGCCCGCGCGTCTCTTCGACCGCTTGCTCGATCCGGCCGTCGATGCCGTGCCGTCCCCGATACACCTGATCCTGGGTGCCGGCGACCAGATCATAATCACGGCCGGCGCTCACCATCCGTTGGTAGAGCGCGTACGTACGCGCAGCGACCGCCTGAGCCTTCAGCACCTCCGGATGCCAGGCCGCGTTGACTTCCGAAGGAACGACTCCCTTGACATATTCTTCCAGATCCAGCTCGTTGACGACCATGAGCCCCTTGCCCCGGCGCAACACGGACACTTGCCCGGCGACCTCCAGCGCCGTCGTCATGTCCGATCCGGGTGGGGCGCCGTTCGCGTTGATCGACAGTCCGCTCGATGGCCCCGTGGCGATGACGAGGGCGAGGTACCCGCTCGACGCCCGGACAACGAGCCCATCGGCGGGCACTTTCTCTCCGTTCAGCACGATCGAGCCGCCGACCGCCGTGAACGAAATCGGCGGCGGCACCTCTCGTCGTTCTCCGTTCGAGAACAGGAGCGTCAGGCGATCGCCGGCCCGCAGGTCGATCCGCTGGGCGTCCTGCGAGAGCAGCACGCGGACAGACTCGGCCGCAGCGGCCGGCACCCCGCACGACGGTCCCGCCCACTGCCACACGCACAATCCCGCCAACATCGTTGTCACGAGTTTCATCGCCTGAACAGCCACGAGAGGAGAGTCAAGAGCAGACTCAGCACGACGCTGAGGAGAATGCTGGTCGCAATCGGAAAGTAGAAGCTGAAGTGGTCGCGCTTAATCGAGATATCGCCGGGGAGCTTCCCGAACCACCCGAACGTTTCGCTTAACCCGGGCAGCTTGTCCAACAGAGTGAGCAACAGGCCGATGAGCGCAATGCCCAGCCCCAGCGCCATCAAGAGCTTGCCTATCGGACTCCACTCGAACATGGCGCGTCATTGTATCAGACACTCGGCGATCTGGACCGCGTTCAGGGCGGCGCCCTTTCTCAGATTATCGGCCACCACCCAGAGGTTTAGACCGTTGGGGATCGATTCGTCCTCGCGGATCCGTCCGACGTAGACTTCGTCCTTGCCGGCCACATCCAACGGCATAGGGTAAATCTTCCGCTGCGGATCGTCGTACAGTTGCACGCCGGGCGCGGTGGACAGAATCGCCCGCGCTTCGTTGGCGGTCAGCTTCCGCTCCGTCTCGATGTTGACGGCCTCTGAATGCCCGACATAGACCGGCACGCGCACGGTCGTCGCCGTCACCCGAATCGACGGATCGCCCATGATCTTCCGGGTCTCGTTCAATAACTTCATTTCTTCCTTCGTGTACCCGGAAGGAAGGAACTCGTCGATGTGCGGCAGGCAGTTGAACGCGATCTGATAAGGATAGACCTTGGGCCGCGCTTCCTTGAAGCTCAGCAGGTCCCGCGTTTCCTCTATCAGTTCGTCCATCGCCTCCTTCCCCGTGCCAGACACCGATTGAAAGGTGGTGACGACGATGCGCCTGATCCGCGCACGGTCGTGGAGCGGTTTCAGGGCGACGACCATTTGGATCGTCGAGCAGTTCGGATTGGCAACGATGCCCTTGTGCCTGAACACATCGGACCGATTGACTTCCGGGACCACCAACGGCACGTCTGGTTCCATCCGCCAAGCCGCGCTGTTGTCGATCACCACCGCGCCGGCTTTCGCGGCGATCGGGGCGAACTCCCGGCTCACATCGCTCCCGGCCGAGAACAGCGCGATGTCGACGCCCTCGAAGGAGTCCTTGCTCAGCACTTTGACGGGAATCTCTTCGCCGCGGAACGACACGGTTCCGCCGGCCGACCGGGCGGAGGCCAGGGGCAAGAGACTCTCGACCGGAAACTTGCGCGCTTCCAGCACCTCGATCATCTCGGCCCCGACCGCGCCGGTCGCTCCGACCACGGCCACCCGATACGCTGCTTTCTTGGCCAGCATCCGTTTTGCTCCCCTTCCGTCTTCCGAGTCGCCAGAACCGGGGACCTGTTGCGTCATCGAGAGCACCGGGTACCCAGCCCGAAGCAATGGCTGCCCGCGTCACACGTTGCGTCTATGTTGCCACAATCACGCGAATCCGGTGATTGAACGTATCCGCGACAAAGATCGTCCCGTTCCCGTCGACGGCGACCCCGAAGGGATAACTCAGGCTGGCCTCCTCGGCCGGCCCACCGTCTCCTGAAAAGCGGGCGACTCCCGTGCCGGCAATTCGCGTCACGATTCTTCTCCCACGATCCCATCTTCGGATCAGGTGGCTGTCGGAATCGGTCACCAGAATGTTACCCTGTCGATCGACCGCAATGCCATAGGGACGGGACAGGCTCATCGAGGGCGCGTCCGTCTCACCCTGATACCGATATTGGCCGCCGTCGCCCAGGACGGTGCCGATCAGACCCGTGACCGGGTCGATCTTTCGAATCCGCCCGTTAAAGGTATCGGCGACATAGAGTTCCTCTTCCGGACCCAAGGCCAGCCCGCTCGGACCCGCCAAGCAGGCGTGAATCCCGCTTTCCCCGTCTCCGTTGTAGGCGGCGGTTCCCGTCCCCGCGACGGTTCGAATGATTCCCGTTTCCAGATCGACGACGCGGATCCGGTTGTTGCTTTGGTCAGCGATGTACAAGCGCCCTTTGCGGTCCACGACCACGGCTGAGGGTTCGTTCAACGCCGCGGCGACGGCAGGCCCGCCGTCGCCGGAGAACCGAGGTTGTCCCGTGCCAGCGACGGTGGTGATCACGCCGGTCATCCCATCCACACGGCGAATCCGGTGATTCATCGTGTCCGCGATGTAAAGATTGCCTTGCTCATCCACCGCGACGGCGGAAGGGAAATTCAAGAGCGCCTCAGTCGCCGGGCCGCCGTCTCCCGCGAACCGCCCCTTGCCGGACACGACACCGGTGACGAACCGCACCGTCCCGCTCAGATCGGCCAGTTGTGCGAACCGCTCGGGATCTGATCGATCCGGAGTCCCCAAGGGATCGTCATCGGCTACGGACGGATGCGCCGGAGAGAGACCTCGTTGATCATCCACGGGGGCAGTCGGTCCCTCCCGCCTTCCCGCAACGGTCGTGATGATGCCGGTGGCGAGATCCACTTTCCGGATAACGTGGTTCTCCGAATCGGCGACATACACATGCCCGCGTCCGTCCACCGTGACGCCCTTGGGCTCGTTCAGGCACGCCGCCGTCGCTTGCGTTCCGTCTCCGAAGTAATCCGGTTCGCCCGTGCCGGCGATCGTGTGAATCGTTCCCGGTTTCGCGGAAACCAACACGACCCTAACCTCGAACGCTACACGAGATTGCGCGCAATCGCGTCCCCCATTTCAACCGTTCCTACGATCCTGTCACCCGGACCGGCGATGTCCTTGGTCCGATAGCCCAGATCCAGCGTCTTGACGATAGCCTGCTCGATCGCTTCCGCTTCCTTGTCCAAGTTGAACGTGTAGGAGAGCATCATCGCCGCCGACGCGATGGTCGCGATGGGATTGGCGATGTTCTTGCCGGCGATATCCGGCGCGCTGCCATGGATGGGTTCATAGAGACCGGCATGGGCGCCGAGGCTGGCCGACGGAAGCATGCCGATGGAGCCGGTCAGCATGGCCGCCTCGTCGCTCAAGATATCGCCGAACATGTTGTTGCAGAGCAGCACGTCGAACTGCTTCGGGTTCCGGATCAACTGCATGGCGCAGTTATCGACATACATGTGGGTCAGCTCCACATCCGGGTAGGCTTTGTGAACCTCCGTCACCACGCGCCGCCACAACTCGGACGACTCCAACACGTTCGCCTTGTCCACCGACGTGACCTTTTTGCGACGTTTGCGCGCCGCGTCGAACGCGATCCTAGCGATGCGCGCGATCTCTTCCGTCGTATAGACCTCGGTGTTGACGCCCCGCTCGCCGCCGGGAATTTTTTCGATGCCTTTCGGTTTGCCGAAGTAAATCCCTCCGGTCAGCTCCCGCACGACGAGCAGGTCGATCCCCTCGATGACCTCCCGCTTCAGCGTCGACGCGTCGGCCAGCATCGGATAGAGTTTCGCCGGACGAAGATTGGCGAACAGGCCGAGCTGTTCCCGCAACCCCAGCAGCGCCCGTTCCGGCCGGAGACCGTACTCGAGCCCTTCCCACTTGGGACCGCCCACCGCCCCGAGCAGCACGGCGTCGCTATGCTTCGCCAATGTCAGACTCTCTTGCGGCAGCGGAACGCCGATTTTGTCGATCGCCTGCCCGCCGATGTCCCCTGCAACGAATTCGAACGCATGTCCGTACCGTTCCGCGACAGCCTTGAGCACTTTGACTGCTTCGGGCATGATCTCTCGGCCGACGCCGTCGCCGGCCAGCACCGCGATCTTCGCCTTCACTGTCATTTCCCTCGGTTTTCAGGATCCAGATCCGGTGTGCCGCAAGGCATTCTGTCGGTATTACCTTCCGTGAAGCGTATCTCGGGTCTTCCGAAACGAACGACGTTTCACGAGCGACGACATACGCGCCTATTCCAGCACTTCCTCATCCTGCGGACGCCAGGCCGGATCCACCAGACACAGAAACTCGATGGGCACAGCGCCGTCATTCAGCAGCGACTGTTTGCCCCCGGGCGGCACGTAAACTACCGACCCGGGTTCCACCGGCACCGATCGGTCGCCGAAACTGAAGACGCCCCGGCCGGCGATAAAGTAATACACCTCCGACGACGCTAGCCGGTGCCACTTCGACCGTTTCCCCGGCTCCAGTCTGCCGTGCGCCAGGCTGTACCGGAAGGCCAACGGCGTCTTGGCCGGATGTAGCAGTTCCCGCAGCCAGGTATGATCACCGGCCAAAAACTCCGGGCATTCGTTCAGGCTTGTCTTCAGCACGCGCGCCCTCGTTGGCTCATCACCGTCGCAGCCCTCATGAACGCAAGACGCTCGCCGCGTAAGTGGCTTCCTCTCGCTTTCGACGGCGGTGAATGTGAGGCTGATGGCTGTTCGCTGCCGGCTACTCGGTATGTTTGATCAAAGGTGTCCACTCTATCTCGTGCCGCCCGCTCAAATCAAGCTCACCTTCTGCGCGCCATCGGCCTGTTTGGACGCCCAGAACGCAAGCTTGTTCAAGGCATTCAGGTAAGCCCGTGCGGACGCCACGATGATGTCCGTGTCTGCCCCATGCCCCGACACGGTGCGCCCTCCCTCTTCGAGCCGCACCGAGACTTCGCCCTGCGCGTCCGTCCCGCCGGTGATAGCCTTGACCGCATACATCAGCAGCCGGCTCTTGGTCTGCGTCATCGCCGCGATGGTCCGATAGACGGCGTCGACCGGCCCGTCCCCGGTGCCTGTTTGTTTGACCGGGTGGCCGTCGATTTCCAACTCGACCGTGGCGGTCGGAATCTTGTCGGTGCCGCTCTCGACGTGCAGCCATTTGAGCGCCACCCGCTCCGAGATCTTCGCGATCTCCTCGGAGACGATCACTTCGAGGTCTTCCTCGTAAATCTCTTTCTTCTGATCGGCCAGACGCTTGAACCGATCGAAGGCGCGATTGATCTCCTCATCCGTCAACGTGTACCCGAGTTCCTCCAGCCGTTGCCGGAAGGCATGCCGGCCCGACAACTTGCCCATGACCAGTTTGCTGTCCACCAGACCGATGGATTCCGGCCGCATGATCTCGTAGGTGGTCTTCTCCTTCAGCAACCCGTCTTGATGAATGCCGGACGTGTGCGCGAAGGCATTGGCCCCGACGATCGCTTTGTTCGGCTGGACCACCATGCCCGTGATTTTGCTGACCAGGCGGCTCGTCTTGGAGATCTCCTCCGTATTGATCCTGGTGTCGGCGCCGTAGAAGTCCTTGCGCGTCCGCAGACCCATGACGATTTCTTCCAGCGCGGTGTTTCCGGCCCGCTCGCCGATGCCGTTGATGGTGCACTCAACTTGCCCGGCGCCCTCCAGCACGGCGGCCAAGCTGTTGGCCACCGCCAACCCCAAATCGTTGTGGCAGTGGACGGAGATCACCGCCTTCGAGCAGTTCGGCACCTTTTCCCTGATCCCGCGGATGAGCCTGCCGAACTCCTGCGGGACCGCATAGCCCACCGTGTCGGGAATGTTGATCGTGCCAGCCCCCGCATCGATCACCGCTTCCAAGACTTCGCACAAATAGGAGGGATCGGACCGGCTGGCGTCCATCGGCGAGAACTCCACGTCGTCCACGTAGCCCCGCGCGCGCTGGACCATTTCGACCGCCCGTTTTTTCGCTTCTTCCCGCGTCATCCGGAACTGGTATTTCAAATGGATATCCGAGGTCGAGAGAAACGTATGGATGCGGACCTTGGGCGCGCCCTTCAACGCTTCCCACGCGCGATCGATGTCTTCGGGCCTCGCCCGCGCAAGACTGCAGATGATGGGCCCTTCGACTTCCTGGGCGATCCGCCGCACCGCTTCGAAATCGCCAGGAGAACTGTAGGCGAAGCCGGCTTCGATGATGTCCACCCCCAGCCGGGCCAGTTGCTTGGCGATCATCACTTTTTCCTCCACGTTCATACTGGCTCCCGGCGACTGCTCGCCATCCCGCAACGTCGTGTCGAAAATCCGAATCATCCGTGTCATATCGGCACCTTTCTCCTTGAGCATTCAGCCACCAGCAAGCGGCCGATAGCTCCTGAGCGATTCGCCACGAGCTATCCACCGGCGCGTTTCGCTCAGAAAAAACAAAAGCCTCCATCCCGTTTTCAGGGACGAAGGCTTCACGCGCTCCGTGGTACCACCCTGATTCAGCGACCGGCTCAAAGTTCACAGGTCGGTCGCCCTTCATTGCACCCGTCTCGTGGGTGAGGCGGGGTCCGCTACACAGGACGCCTCTTGCACATTATGGAAATCGCAATGAGCGCCCGTTCACGGGCCCGGCTCGGAGGCGAGTTCGGCGAATCACGGGTTGGTTCGCACCGGCCACCAACTCTCTCGATTCCGTGTCGATCGCCTACTATTCCTCGTCGTCGCCGTTATTCTTTGCTGTCAAACAACTGCAGATCGGCCTTGCCCTGGCCGCTGCGCCTCCCGAACGCCTTCGCCAGCCATCCGAAGCCGCGCTCGACCGGCCCAGACACCGCATACGCGGCAAAGATAACAAATAACATGACCTGAGGCCAAGCCATCACCAGCATGAGCCCGAGGATCACCCAGACCAGGTAGTTGAAGTGACGGCCGCCCCTGAACTTCAGATCCTTGAAGCTGCGATACTTGATCGTGCTGACCATGAGGAACGCCAGCGTCAGCGTAATGACCAGAATCAGCAGCGGCTTGACCTCCGCCCCCATCCGCACGATGTGATGGTCAAAGATGACGAGCGAGGCGACCACCCCGGCCGCGGCCGGAATGGCCAGGCCTGTAAAGTATTTGCTGTCCGTGCTGGCGACAGTCGAGTTGAACCGAGCCAGACGGACGGCCCCGAGGGCCACATAGGCGAACATCACCGCCGCCCCGAACATACCCTGCCCGCTGAGCGCCCACGAATAGATCAGCAGACCCGGCGCCACCCCGAACGACACCACGTCGGCCAACGAATCGTATTCCAAGCCGAACTGGCTCGTGCTGTTTGTCAACCGCGCCGACTTTCCATCCAAGACGTCGAACACCATCGCGACCAGGATCGCGATCGCCGCCGCGATGTAGTTAGCGTTGAAGACCGCGAGAATGGCAAACACGCCGCAGCAGAGGTTCCCGGTCGTGAACAGGTTCGGGATCAAATTGACGGCCCGCCGGCGCTTGCCATACCTTGCGAACGCGCCGCGGAATCCGGTTCCTCTCATCGGAGTTCTCCCAAGACGGTCTCGCCGCCTTTGACCCGGTCGCCCACCGCCACGCGCAGCACGGTGCTCAGCGGCAGGAACGTGTCCATCCGCGAGCCGAACCGAATCAATCCAAACCGTTCCCCGCGCTGGACCGCCTCGCCCGGAGACACCCAGCACACGATGCGGCGCGCGATCACGCCAGCCACTTGCACACAGAGCACCTTCGCGCCGCCGGCGGTCCTGAGCAGGAGCGCGTTCTGTTCGTTTCTTAACCCGGCTTCCGGCCTGTTGGCGGCCACAAAACGGCCCGGCTGATAGACCACGTCTTCGACCGTTCCCTCGCAGGGGATCCGGTTGACGTGGACATCGAAGATATTGAGAAAAATGCTCAGCCGGATGCTCCGTTCCTTGAGAAACCGCGGCTCGTATTCTTCATCGATGGCGATGATCTTGCCGTCCCCGGGAGCAACGATCAGCCCCGGCTCTTGAGGGATCGTACGCAGGGGGTTCCGGAAGAACCACGCGGTAAAGAGCGTGAGCGCGCTGAACACCGCGGCACCGACCGGCCAACCCAGCCACCCACAGGCGAGTGTAAGACCGCCCGCTGTTCCCACAAAGGGAATTCCCTCTTTGACGATCGGGAGGCCGGCTGCGCGATCCGCCATGGCGCAATCAATTCTTCGATTTATCGACCAGCTTGTCCTTTTTCAGCCAGGGCATCATCGCGCGCAATCTGGCGCCGACCTCTTCGATCAGATGGGCTTCGCCTTTCGCCAGCAATGCGTTGTAGACGGGACGGTTGGCTTGATTCTCCAACACCCACTCTTTCGCGAACTGGCCGCTCTGGATCTCCGACAGAATCTTCCGCATCTCTTTCTTCGTCTCATCCGTGATGATCCGCGGCCCTCGCGTCACGTCGCCGTATTTCGCAGTCGTGCTGATGGAGTAGCGCATGTTGGCGATGCCGCCTTCATAGATGAGGTCTACGATCAATTTGACCTCGTGCAGGCATTCGAAATAGGCCATTTCCGGCGAGTAGCCGGCTTCCACCAGGGTTTCGAAGCCGGCCTGAATCAGCGATGTGAGCCCGCCGCACAGGACGACCTGCTCCCCGAAAAGATCGGTCTCCGTCTCCTCCCGAAAGGTGGTCTCGATCACGCCGGCTCGCCCGCCGCCGATCGCGCTCGCATAGGCCAAACCCACTTGCTTTGTATTGCCGCCGGGGTCCTGGTGAATCGCGAGCAACATCGGCACGCCGCTCCCTTTGGTGTACTCCGACCGGACCAGATGCCCCGGCCCCTTGGGCGCGACCATGAAGACATTGATGTCCGCCGGCGGCACGATCTGGCCGAAGTGGATGTTAAATCCGTGACCGAACGCCAAGTACGATCCCGTTTTCAGGTTAGGCGCGATCTCCTGTCGGTAGATGGCCGGCTGGGCCTCGTCCGGCGCCAAAATCATCACGACATCAGAGGCCTTGACCGCGTCGGCGACCGGCATCACCTTGAGTCCGCTCGCTTCCGCCTTCTTCCATGAATTCCCTTCGCGCAGCCCGACGACCACCTGGACACCGCTTTCCTTCAGGTTGAGGGCGTGCGCATGGCCCTGGCTACCGTACCCAACCACGGCGACTCTCTTGCTACGAATTTGCTGCAGATCGGCGTCCTTGTCGTAATAGATTTTCATAGTCATTCCCTCACATGCAGGCGATAGGCAATAGGCGATGGGCTAAGGGCACTATCCTGGACCACTCCTTCCCATAGCCAATAGCTTCTCGCCCATAGCCCGCTACTCTTTCACAACCCGTTTTGGTTGAGCGGCGGCCGTCCTGATGGGCTCTCGGGCGATGGCGACCCGCCCGGTCCTGATCAGTTCCTTAATGCCAAGCGGCTGGAGCAGGTTGATAATCGCTTCGATCTTCTTCGGATCTCCCGTCACTTCGATCGTATAGGTCGTCGGCGTGGAATCAATGACGTTGGCGCGGAAAATGTCGGCGATCCGCAGGGCTTCGGCGCGGTCCTCGGACTTGGTATGCACCTTGATCAGCGCCGTTTCACGCGACACGAACTCGCTCTCGTTGAGGTCCACCACCTTAATGACGTCGATGAGCTTGTTGAGCTGTTTGACGATTTGCTCGATGATCCGGTCGTCGCCTGACGTGACGATCGTCATCATCGACATCGACGGGTCGAGGGTGGGCGCCACCGACAGGCTCTCGATGTTGAAGCCCCGCCCGCTAAACAGTCCGGCCACGCGCGAAAGCACGCCGAACTTGTTTTCCACCGTGACCGAGATGATGTGTTCCATAAAAAAACCAGCCAACAGCGATTAGCGCATCGCAAGCAGCCGATAAGCTCTGAGCTGCTGCTATTCGCTGTTTGCCGCTCGCAGTATCACGCGGTGAGCACCGTGTCTTTGTCCTCCGGCGTCACCGGTGACGGCGCCGCTTGCTTCTTCTTCAGCCCCGGCGGATCGGCCAGGATCATTTCATGGTTGCAGCCGCCGGCCGGAATCATCGGATAGCAGTTTTCGTACTGGTCCACCGGCACATCGACGACCACCGGCCCATTCACGGCAAGGGCTTCCTTGAGCACACCGTCCAAGTCCGAGACCTTCTCCGCCCGCAGGCCGACTGCCCCATAGGCTTCCGCCAACTTGACGAAGTCCGGCACCACATCCAGGTAGCTCGACGCGTATCGCCCTTCATAGAACAGGTCTTGCCACTGGCGCACCATCCCGTGGAACCGGTTATTGATGATGACCAGCTTCACCGGCAGCTTGTTCACGACGGCCGTCGCCATCTCCTGCATATTCATCTGTACGCTGCCGTCGCCGGCGATGCAGAGAACCAGCCGATCGGGAAAGGCTGCCTGGGCGCCCAATGCGGCGGGGAATCCGAACCCCATCGTGCCCAATCCGCCCGACGTGAGCCAGCGGTTCGGCTTGGCCAGTTTGAAATATTGCGCCGTCCACATCTGATGCTGGCCCACATCGGTCGACACGATCGGGTCACGATCCTTGGTCAATTCGTAGAGCCGTTTGATCACATGCTGCGGCTTGATGGGCCCCTGCGGATCCTGTTCGTAGGTGAGAGGATAGGCCTTCTGCCATTCGCGGATCTGGTCCCACCACGGCTTCCGAAGCTCTTTCTGATCCCCGTTCACCGTCGCCCGCAGGATCTGATTCAGTTCCCGCAACACCCGTTTGCAATCGCCCACGATCGGGATATCGACATGAATGTTCTTCCGGATCGAGGTCGGATCGATGTCGATGTGAATGATCTTGGCATACGGACAGAACTCCGAGACTTTTCCGGTCACCCGATCGTCGAAGCGCGCGCCGACCGCGATCACGAGATCGGAATAGTGAACCGCCATGTTGGCCCAATAGGTGCCGTGCATCCCCATCATCCCCAAACAGAGAGGATGCTCGCCGGGAAACGCGCCTAGGGCCATCAGGGTCATATCGACCGGGATCTGGGCCAGTTCGGCCAACTCCAGCAATTCCTTGGACGCGCCGGAGAAAATCACCCCGCCGCCGACGTACAGGATCGGCTTCTTGGCTTTCATGATCGCTTCGGCCGCCTGCTTGATCTGCCACTTGTTCCCGTCGTACGTTGGGTTGTACCCCCGGATCGAGACCGAGCTCGGGTAATGGAAGTCCGCCTTGTTCATCGACACGTCCTTCGGAATATCGACCAAGACCGGGCCGGGACGGCCGGTGGTGGCGATATAGAAGGCTTCCTTGATCGTGACCGCCAGGTCGTTCACGTCTTTCACCAGAAAGTTGTATTTGGTGCAGGGCCGGCTGAGACCGACGTTGTCCGCTTCCTGAAACGCGTCGTTTCCGATCAGGCTGGTCGGCACTTGCCCGCTGAAGCACACCAGCGGCACGGAGTCCATGTAGGCGTCGGCCAGGGCGGTAATCACGTTGGTCATGCCCGGCCCGGACGTGACAAGCGCGACGCCGGCCTTGCCGGTGGCCTTGGCATAGCCTTCGGCCATATGGCCGGCGCCCTGCTCGTGCCTGGTCAGGATGACCTGAATGTCACTTTGCTGATGCAGGACATCGAAGATCTTCAAGACGACCCCGCCCGGCAACGCGAAGATCGTCTTGATGCCTTCGCGGCGGAGGCATTCGACAAAGATCTCTGCACCGGTGAGCTTCATAAACTCTCCCCCCCTTGCTCCCTACAGCCCCACACGTGAGACAGACAACCTCCCCGCGCGTCTCCAGTGACGACGCTCGGCAACATTTCCGATCTTATTGAAAAATCAATGACTAAGATGGGCGATGGTATCATCGCCCATCGGCGGCGTCAATAGGAATTACGGCGAACCGGAGAAAAACGGCGCGCTGACAGTCTCGGCCGTTTTGTGCTAGGGTTCGATTCTCGACCTGCTGGTCCGGCAGGGTTCGATTCGGACAAGTGAGCGCGGTGCCGACAATCCACGTCACAGTCCTCTCAAGGCAAGGCTGCCACTTGTGCCAGGTCGTTTACCGGATGGCGCAGCGACTTCAGCGAGACATGGCGTTCGACCTGACCAAAGTGAACATCGACACCGACCCGCACCTGGCCAACCGGTACGGGAACCGTATTCCTGTCGTGTTGATTGATCAGGCGGAGTGCCTGTCAGGCAAGATGACGGAACGGGACCTGCGACGGGCGATTCAAAGGGCGCGCCGGAGGAAACCTATAAGCCGGATTCTGTCCCGCCTGAGAAAAGCTCTCACACGGCGGTGATCATTTCTCTGGGACCCGGATCGCTCCGGGCCTCAAGCGACCTACCCGAGGACCTCGGCCGGGCCAGCCTTTCCGAATCCGGTCGGCATGCCGACCGCTCCGGTCGTCCTCCTATTTGGTCTTGCTCCGGGCGACGCTTACCGTGCCGTTTGTGTCGCCACAAACGCGGTGGGCTCTTACCCCGCCGTTTCACCCTTGCCTGATCCGAAGGCGACCGATATGGGGTCCATGTCGCCTCGGCCATCGGCGGTCTGTTCTCTGTGGTGCCGGTGTCGGATCACTCCGCCTGGGCGTTACCCAGCGCCCCGCCCTTGGAGTCCGGACTTTCCTCCCATCGGGAAACCCCGATGAGCGATCACCCGATCTCCTCCAACGCGCAGGGTCAGTATAGTCGTCGGTCGCGACTGTTGCAAGCGCAGCGATGTGGAGCAAGAGGCTCAACGGCGTCACAGGGGCGGCAGGAGAAACTGCTCTATTCAGCCGGCTGATGGGCCGCGGCGACCGGAATATCAACAACGCCGACATTCGCCGGGTTGAGTGGCAAGGGAGCCGCGTCGGCTCGATAGAAGCGTGCATCCTGCAGGAGTTGATCTTTCAACGCAGTCAAGCACCGCTCAGTGACTTGGCCTTTGAGTTCTTCAATGGCCAAGGGAGTCGCACCGAACAAGTGATAGTAGGCACTCCCCTTGGATGATGCTGTGTATTGCCTGGTGTGCCCGTCCCACCGTTGCAGGTCCAACGTCATCTGCGCCTCGTAGTCGTATTGCAGGGGAAGGAGCGGAGTGGCTAGGAACATAGACGCGCCGATGAGAAACCCTTTGAAGGCGGCCTCCCCGGCATGGGAATCCACGGTCTGCCGCAGCGACAGGCGAGCGACCACGTGCTTCCGATCACTCAGCGGCGGCTGGGCGTGGGCCGGAAAGAAGAGCTGCGAAAAGACGCCGGTGTCGTAAAGGGCGCTTACCAAGCGGCGGTCCAGGTCGGCGTTCGGATTGAGCGGCGCCCCGTTTTGCTCGATGGAGATAATGTGCAGCACAGCCGGGACCCGCGCTTCAGCCGGAATGAGGGCAATCGTCGTCGGTGCGGCGGGCGGAGCCATCTCCGCCACCTGGGTCCACCGCGCACACCCGCCGCAAAAGACCGCCAAGGCCCCGCAAGCGGTGACGGCCGCCACCAAAGGCTTCCAACGTAATCGATCGAGTCGCGACGCCGGCTGGACGGTCATGTCACCTTTCTTCCCTGGCTAGAAAAAGAACGAAAAGCCGGCGAACGGCAAACTGGAGTTGAGACCGAGGTTCGGCATGCGCGTGCCGGCATTAGAAATGTGATGAAAGCGATACCCGACAGTAAACGCCGCCTGATTCGTCATGAACCAGGAAGCGCCGAGCCCGGCCGTCACGATGAAGTTGAAGCGAGACGACTCTTCGGGAATGCGTCCGCCCAAGTCCGTCCAGAACGGGCCGCCGGCGAACTCGACGTAGGGCCGCAGACGATTGAGCGTCACGAACGTATATTTGATCTTGGGCGTGAACCCGATCCCGTGCGTGAGCACCGGTTCGCGGAACTCAAGGTAGACCACCTCGGCACCGACCGAGGTCTGACCCCGATACCAGCCGTCTCCCACCGGCTCATGGAGGACCATCCCCCACGACGGCATCAGCGCCGGGCCTTCCTGCTTGGTCACGTGGTCCTTCGTGAGTCGGTGCGGAAGCAGGTAACCGGCGGTCAACCCGATCTCTTGCGTGCCGGCGGGGAAATACGGCTTGATTTCCTCGGCCTGACCGTTCCTGGCTGGACTCACAAAACCACCCGCTAGCAACATGACCACAAGAAATGCTCGTCCCCTCATGCGGTATTGCCGTTCATCTTCTTATCGGCAGAGCAGCGGTTCGACTGAACCCCGATGCGAGTGCCTACACAAAGCTAGCAGAAGTTTGCGCGTTGTCCAGGAAGGGAAACCACGCATGAAGACCCAATCAGAGCCGGAGCGCGTAGAACGGTCCAAGGACTCGATGGCGCTCCCCGACCCGGTGCCTGTCCTAGTGGCGATAAGCCGTGAGCGAGAGGAAGCGACGTCGAGGGTGAGAGGATCGAAAGGACGCGCACGATACCTGAGAGAACCACCACCTGTGGAGGAAGGTTCTGCCGGTTGCGCGAGCTCACGTGACGAGCGGTACCGTTATTGCGCGCGCGAGATCCACCACGCGGCGACTTCCTGGAAGGTCTTCTCTGACCCAACCTTGTAGTCGCGGCTTGACTCATAAGCGGACTCACCCGTAGGCTCCACCGAGGTTTACCCTGAAGAGGACAGTCAGGTCCCGGGTCGGTCGGACCGTGAACATCCATTACACCGAAGCGCAGCTCTCCTGTTTCGTGGAAGAAGTGACCGCAGGCAAGGTGATCGTGATCACCAAGGCTGGAGAGCAGAACAGGGGGCCGGGAGTCTTGGGTTGCGAGCCGCTTCGTAGCCGCTTTTACCGAAGCGGCGATCATCCTGTCACAAAAAGACTCCCGACCCCTTTTATCCCTCGCGTCGAGCAGCCGTCTCGACGGCCATATTAAGCAAGGTAAACACAAGCAAACAACGCCGTGCCAGCCAAAGAGAACCCGATCGCCCAAAGATATAACCAGGAACTTCCCGCCAGCATTAGGCGGGTCAATACGGTGCAAAGTATTGAGGCGACGATCATTCCTGCGACAGGTTGCCACCACGACATGACAATAAAGCCGAATAACGGCAGCACAACATGCCGATTCTTGCCGGAAAGGTGAGGACAAAATAAGACACGCGAACAGTACGATTTATGGGTAGTTCAGCGTACCAATTTCTAAGAACGAAGCGTTGAATATCGAAACTGGACAAGAAGCAGTACATGCAACCAGTGAATTCCCAAAAGCTCATAGCACCCGTTGCCTGACTTTCGACTTGGATCTGACCCCCACAAGCTGGCGTCAGACTCCCGCCCTCTCTTGACAGCAATGAAGAATGACGTCAATACACTTTGAATCACCAAAGAAGAAACTCTGCCTAGGAAGAAGAAATGGTGCCTGGAACGGTTTCCTGATCGCATGCAGATGATGAGGACGGAATCGCTTTACCCACTCAGGGACGGGCCTGAAGAGTCAAATAGTCCCATCGCGATACCTCCGAGCGGCAAGCGCTCCCACAGCGGAGGCCAAGTCACTGATCTCCGGCTGCAGTGCGCGTTTTAACTTCGAGTCGGTCGCGAACGTATCAACCGTCCACATCAATAGGGCAAGCGCTCCGACGACGTGTCGTTCAGGGTCACTCTCGGGCTGCCTCGCGGGGCGGAGCCGTTTGTTGTGGATCCTGAGAACCTGCTCCACGGAGAGCGGGCTTCCGTGGACTACTGAACTGAGGTAGATGTACATGGCATACTGAAAGAGGTCAGGTTGGCTCGGGTTCTGCTTCTTCTGCACCTCCGCAAGCCTTGCCTCTACGGATTCGACCTGTGCCCACGATCTGGCCCAGCGCATCTTTCCGTTCCGATCTCGCAACCGAAATAGATGGCGCACTTTTCGCCGTGCTTGCTCAAGCTGCCTTTTGCGGGCTTTATAGTCGTTCGGGCGTAAGATCATCGCGGCCCTCTCGAGCAAGCGCAGCCGCTCTACTGGCAAGTAGTGCCAAAACCTGAGGGCCCGCGAATACGTGTTGGTGAGGCGAATCCAGGCGTAGTTAATCTTAATCTCCAGCATGGTCCGCACAAGGACTCCGGCTTCGTACGCCGAAGCCTCTTTGATCTGCATAATCGCTGCTGCGAGGCGGCGGTTGCGCACAAGGAAGCCGTAGCCCGCGATAAGCAGTGGGCGCCGGAGATTTTTTCCGCTCGCGATCCTCTCGAGTTTTAGGGCGAGCTTGACCGCTTGCCGGAGAAGCGCCCGATTTCTGTCTCTACTCCTCACCTTATGTCTCTTGTGTCAGCATATTACCATCTTCTAACAGCTAGAGATCGAGGCTAAGGGTCGCTGCGTGACTTGACACTGTGAAGCCACCCGCGTGATTCATGAACGCTTCCGCCACGAACACTGTGCGCTAGGAAGGAAGGCCTAGGAGAGCTTGCACTTCTTGGGCGAGTGCCAAAGCCTCGGCCTGTGCGAAAATAAGGGGTCAGGCATGAGGCACGGACTTATTGGCGGAGCGACGCCATCAACCGCCGCTCCGTCTAGGGGTCGGGAGTCTTAACTCAGAACACACCTCCGGAAAAGACTCCCGACTCCTGTTCCCCGTAGAGCGAAGAGGTCACCGATGTCTCGGTTGATTGCTGTCCCTGTCGGTCAAGGTGACGCTTTCTACCTTGAGAGCAGAAGTTCGTCGGTGCTTATCGACGGGGGCCGAAGCCGCTCCGGATTCGCGTCGATTTTCGAGACGGCGACGCGAGCCCCAGGCGTTGACGTCGCTGTTTGTACCCACAACGACGCCGATCACGCAAATGGAATCCTTGGGTTCCTCGAAGCCGGGATGAGGTGTGGAGAGGTTTGGTTGCCTGGCCGTTGGCTCGGTGCCTTGCCAAATGTGCTCAAGCCGTTCGTAGAGGTCTTCGTCGATCTCGCGAAGAGCGTCGCGCAAGTCCCCGCGCCAGCAGGTGGCAAACAACAAGATGGCTCTGAGCTCTCGGCGATTGAGGAATATGCTGAGGGGCTTGGCGATAGCGTTAATCAAGCCCGAAGTAACGAGCAAGGGCCGCCGGTAGGCGAGGACGGCTGGCCGGACTCTTATGTCAAGATGCTTGAGCAAGCCGAACCCTGGGAGACCTGGGCGACGCATTGGTTATGGACTCTCGAAGATTGGTTGCGGCTAGAATCTGCCTATCAACCCTGCAGACACTTGGGGCCGTGGCACGCCCAACTATTGTGGTCTGCCATCGAAGCGGCCAGCCGAATCCGGGCCATCGCGATGGAAGCCTTCCATCATGGCGTTCCCATTCGGTGGTTTGAATTCGATGTCACCGCGTCTTCAGGGGGCACACCGGCTCTCCCACTCTTGCCTTTGAACGCCCGCCCCGTTGCGCGAGTAAGTCCGCTGGTTGGTCCGCTGATAGCTTGGCTCGCCCTGACAGTCTGGAACAAGGAGAGTCTCGTATTCTGGTGTCCACCCACAGATGAGCACGGAGGGGTTCTCTTTACCGCGGACTCCGACCTAGCCAGAATAAGCCTTCCGCGCGAATTAGCAGATGCTGTTGCTACCGCGCCTCATCACGGATCAGAATCAAACGCACAGGCGTATTCTGCTATAGGCAAAGCTGTAGGCACAGTAGCCCAATCCATAATGTGGGTTCGGAGCGATGGCAGATACCGGAGTCGTCCTGGACAGACGTATCTGAGCCTTCCGTCTCCTCGCTTCTGTACACTTTGCCGGAGTCCATCATCCTCAAAGCAAGCGGTGCACTTCGTTGCACACGGGGGCGTCTGGAAGCCGATCGCAACACGCCAATGTCACTGCCGATAGTTGCGCTGGCCGTCAAGCCTGCTTGGCAAACTGGTCTGGCAGGATGGTGTCAGCGCTCAATGTAAAAAAGAGGGACAAGGCAAAATACGGGGTCAGGCATGAGGTATGGACTTATTGGCGGAGCGACACCATCAACCGCCGCTCCGTCTGCGGATCGCGCCGCTCCGCATACAGGGCATAGAGGAGACTGATCAATCGAGTCATCACGATCGAGATAGTGGACCAGCTCAACGGTCGGAATAAATGGGGTCGTGAGTCTTTCCATGACAAGAGCACAAGCTATTCGGTAGGAGATCCCCTGTCAAGAAAAGACTCCCGACCCCTTTGCCTCGTCACGACCCTTTCTTTTGCCAGGCACCTTTTTACACTCTGTTATGAGAACACTCTTCCGTGCTGGCAAGGGAGTCAGCGGCTAAGGCCTTAGTCGCTTCCGGTGCGGCAGTGGCCCATCCGAGTGGACGAAATTTACCATTATGCCGGATGCCGAGAAAACGTCTGAGGTCTCTAATTCGACCCACGAACTTGCGTAGTGAAATGATTCTTCATCCGTCTCAATGTCACTGTGACTCTTAACCGCCAGCCGCATCTTCTTGACCTTGGTGATCTCGGCAACCACCGCGAAGTTAAAGCCGTCCCAGGAATCCGGGGCTTCCGTTCGAATGCGCTGAGCCTGTTCAGGTGTGCATGTCAGCTCAAGACGAAGCTCGATCGGGGCAGTCATTGAGAAAGACACCACGTACTTGTCTTCGCCATCTCTCTTTAGGTCCATCAACTCAACATCGTAAAATAACGCTGGCCTGCCCCCACGGATGAGTGCATCCTGAAGGTCAATGGTTCGAGGTTTGTAATCGCGCTTGGCCAGATCGTCCCAATTTGTGCTGGCTCCTGTTCTCGAAACCATCTCTTTGAGAGCGCGTAATGTGGACTCTTCCTTCTCCATCGCCACGCTCTCACGTGCCCTGTTCTCTTTGTACGAGTTAAACTGTCCCATCACGAACCACCCGAGCACACCGACGCCGACAGAAGCCAGCATAAGTGTCTTGATGATCTTCCCGCTCTTCGATGTAGAGGGGTTCATCAACAACCTCCTTGCTACCCTGCGAAGAGTACCACCCGCCAGTCTATAAGCTCCGTCATGCCTTGAATGGTGGTCACACTGACGCGATTCATGGCTACCCGTTTTGCAAGACTGTGGTTATGAGACAAACTTTCTAGCACCCAGCGGCAGTAAAGGGCGTAGCCCGCGATCCACCGCCTCACATCATTTGCAGATCATCTTCGTTCCGACGCTGCTGCCCAGCACCCCTCAATAAACGAGCGAGACTTCCCTGTGCATTGAGATGGGTCAGTAATGCCCTTGCGCTTCGCCCAGTCGTACCCTGCCTTATGGCCCGAACAATCCACCGTGCAAGGATAGCCGTGGAAATTCAGCCCCCTTTTGGGCGGGTGATACCTCGGCAACTTTGAGGCATCCGTGCAAACATATTTACTCTTCTCATCGCTGTCTTTCACATAACCACATTCGGCAAGAACATTCTCCGCGAAGGCGAGGCCCATGAGCATAGCTATTAGCCTTAGCATCTCAGGATGCCGCCTCGATTAAAATCTCTAATCCGTAGCCTAACAGGTCGGCAAGTTGTTTTCGAGAGCGTTTCAAGCCCTGCTTGGACCTCGTGATCCATGCCATAGGGTGCGCCCCTGAGAAAAAGAAATCGCAACGTTGAACCGTTCCTGATGGCGGCAACGCCTATCCTTGATGGTTTAGCGACAGTGGCTTACCATATGCCGCAGGGGACCGAAGACTTGTTAGAGAAGTGCCAGTACCTTTCGGTCATAGCCGTGTCTGTCAATACCTCCCGGTCATCAGGGTGAGTAGAATCTGCCCCTGAACGCAGAACACGGGAGGAGCAAATGGGCAAAACAATCGTGTTGCGGACCAACGCCGAGCCATGGTGAGCGCCGTG
>Ga0070741_10002378_pt1 | contig 51125 bp, 51 predicted proteins | sample Coa_R1_4_FD_66440 | JGI IMG/M metagenome (GOLD analysis project Ga0070741, IMG submission 66440) | Surface soil microbial communities from Centralia Pennsylvania, which are recovering from an underground coalmine fire - Coalmine... | ecosystem: Environmental > Terrestrial > Soil > Unclassified ... | reverse complement strand
CGCGAACGTCAAGCTTCCGACGCCGGAAACGGTCTGGAAGCAGGAAAGCACCGGGGCGCTCGGTGTCGGGCACCCGGTCAGGCTTACCTACGACAACGGTGAAGGGCTCGAGTTCCGCCGCACCATTTCGGTGGACGACAAGTACCTCTTCACGATCCGGGACGAAGTCAGCAACAAGAGCGCAAACGCGGTCACGCTTTATCCGTACGCGCTGATTTCGCGCCATGGCACGCCGCAGACCGCCGGCTACTACATTCTCCACGAAGGCCTCATCGGCGTGCTCGGCGAGTCCGGCCTGCAGGAGTACACGTACAAGAACATCGAGGACAAAAAGACCGTCAATTTCGACGTGACGAACGGTTGGCTCGGTATCACCGACAAATACTGGGCGACCGTGCTGCTGCCGGACACCAAGGCGCGTCTGAAGGCCCGTTTCTCGACCGGCACACTCGGAACGACCAAAACCTATCAGACCGACTACCTGCTCGACGCGCAGACGATCGCCCCGGGCGCAACCGGCTCGGCCGACGCGCGGCTGTTTGCCGGAGCCAAGGAGGTCGCGGTCGTCAATGACTACGAGAAACAGCTGCAGCTCAACCGCTTCGATCTTCTGATCGACTGGGGCTGGTTCTATTTCATCACCAAGCCCCTCTTCATCGCGATCGACTACCTGTATCGCCTCGTGGGAAATTTCGGTCTCGCGATCCTGATCGTCACCGTGCTCATCAAGATCGCGTTTTTCCCGCTCGCCAACAAATCCTATGCCTCGATGGCCAAGATGAAGGCCGTGCAGCCGCAGATGATGGCGCTGCGCGAGCGCTACGCCAACGACAAGGCGAGGCAGCAGCAGGAGCTGATGGAGCTGTACAGAAAGGAAAAGATCAATCCGCTGGCCGGCTGCCTGCCGATCGCAATCCAGATTCCTGTCTTCTTCTCGCTCTACAAGGTCCTGTTCGTCACCATTGAGATGCGCCACGCGCCGTTCTTCGGCTGGATCCACGATCTGTCGGCGCAGGATCCGACCAACATCTTCAACCTCTTCGGCCTGATCCCGTTCGATCCGACGACGCTGCCGGTTCTCGGGGCATTCCTGCATCTGGGAATCTGGCCCATCATCATGGGCATCACGATGTGGGTCCAGATGAAGCTCAATCCGGCGCCGCCCGATCCGACGCAGGCGATGATCTTCAACTGGATGCCGCTGATCTTCACCTTCATGCTGGCGAACTTCCCGGCCGGGCTGGTGATCTACTGGGCGTGGAACAACCTGCTGTCGGTGGTGCAGCAGAGCGTGATCATGCGCAAGCACGGCGCCAAGATCGAGCTGTTCGACAATATCAAGGCAATGTTCGTGAAGACGCCGCAGCAGTAAGGCGTTGCCCTGAGTCCTGTTAGCCGGCGCCGGGCTCGTCGCCCAGGGAGCTTGGGCATGACATCCGATGGACCCTGAGTTCACCCGCGCCGAACTGGAGGCCGGCCGACGCCTGTTCGCCGGCGAGTGGCGTTTCACGGCTGCCGCCGGTACCCCTGCCTCGCTTCCCGCAATGCGCGGGGTCGAAATCGCGTTTGCGGGCCGCTCCAACGTCGGCAAGTCGAGCCTGATCAACGCCCTCACCGGCCGCAAAAGCCTTGCCCGCATCTCGCGCACGCCCGGCCGCACGCAGGAGCTCATATTTTTTACCGGCGGCGAAGGGCTCGACGTGGTCGACATGCCGGGATACGGCTATGCCGCCGCCGCAAAGACCAAGATCGCCGCCTGGACCTCGTTGATCGCGGCTTATCTGCGTGGCCGCAGCAACCTCGCCCGCGTCTACGTGCTGGTGGACGCAAGGCATGGGCTCAAAGCCGCGGACGAAACGGCGCTCGACCTTCTCGGCCAGACGGCGGTCAGCCATCAGATCATCCTGACCAAATGCGACGAGATGAAGCCGGCCGAACTGACCGGCCGCATTGCCGAGGTTGAAGCCGCCCTCGCGAGGCGGGCGGCGGCATTCCCGAAGATTCTGGCGACTTCGGCGCGAGACGCGACGGGCATCGCCGACCTGCGCGCGGCCATCGCCCGCCTGCTGGCCGAGCGGCGGTGAGGGCTTGAGCTACTGCAACTTGATGTCCGCCGCCTTGATCACGTTGCCCCAGCGGACGACCTCTTCCTGCATGTATTTGGCCGTCTTCTCGACCGAGCCGCCGAAGACTTCGGCGGACAGCTTCTTCAGGTGATCGCGCATTTCGGGCTGACGCAGGGCCTCGTTCACATCGGCATTGATCCTGGCGACAACCTCTTTCGGCGTCCTGGGCGGCGCCACGATCCCGTACCAGGCGACCGCCTCGAACCCCGGCAGACGTTCCGCGATCGCCGGCACGTTCGGCAAGGCCGGAAGCCGGGCCGGCGACGCAACCGCGAGCAGCCTGAGCTTGCCCGCTTCGACCAACGGGAGCGAGACCCCGAGATTATCGAACATCAGGTCCACGTCGCCGGCGAGCAGGCCCTGCAAGGCCGGCGCTGACCCGCGATAGGGTACGTGACGCAACTTGACCTTGGCCATCAACGAAAAAAGCTCGGACGTGAGATGGGAAGTCGTGCCGTTGCCCTGCGTGGCGGACGTGACCTTGCCGGGATTTTTCCGAAGGTAGTCGATGAGCTCGTCGAGGTTCGATGCCTTGATGTTGTTCGGATTGACAAGGAGCGCGTTCGGCACCTGCGCCATCACGATAATCGGCTCGAATTTCGTCGGGTCGAAGCCGAGCTTTGGATAAAGACTTTGATTGATCACAAGCGGCGGCGGCGGCGCCGACAGCAGGGTGTAGCCGTCGGGATCCGAACGGTAGACCGCTTCGGCACCGATGTTTCCCGCAGCACCGGTACGGTTTTCGATCACCACCGGCTGCCCCCATTTGCGCGACAGCCAGTCCGCGACGAGCCTCGGCACCGCATCCGCGGTCCCTCCGGCCGGAAACGGCACGATGATCTTGACGGACCGCTCGGGATAGCCCTGGGACCAGGCGGGACCTGCGAACCAGGCCAAAGCCGCAAGCCAGACCAGTCCGCACGCAGATCGGGTGATAAAACAGCGCCGGCGCGCATCGAGCATCGGATGTCCTCCCCAGGCCGTCGCGGTTGGCCCGCGTATTCGTGAGCCGACAGTCTAACAGCGCCGCCGGGCATACGACACTGATGAAATACCTTTGCCGATCAGCGATAACTCCCGGGTGCAATCGGCCGATTTGATTTTTACAAGCTGGCGAGTAGCTTCGACCTGCGGACTTCGCAGGTGCGTACTGAGCATCGGTGTTCAATGGCGAATACGCGACCGTATGTTGTGATCGTCGGCGGCGGCATCGGCGGGCTGTTCGCCGCGAACGCACTGGTTTCGCAGGGCCTGCGGGTATCAGTCTTTGAACAGGCGCCGGCTCTTGGCGAAGTCGGGGCGGGCGTGTTCATAACGCCGAACAGTGTCCGCCAGCTGCAGCGGGTGGGACTCGGACCCCTGGTCGAGTCGCGGGGATCCAGGATCGGCGCGACGTCCCGATATTTCCGCCATGACGGCACGCCGATCGCGCCGGTCCAGGTCACCGACTCGACGGGCTGGAACGCCACATTCGGAATGCATCGGGCCGACCTTGTCGAGCTGCTCGCAAGCAAGCTGCCTGCTGATATCATTCACACTGGCCATCGCTGCATCGGCTTTGCGCACGAGGGCGACGTGGCCCGCGTTTCATTCGCCAACGGCGCAGTGGCCGAAGGCGATATCGTCGTCGGATGCGACGGTATTCACTCGGAGCTGCGGCCTTATGTGTTCCCGCCCTCACGCCCGGTCTTCTCGGGCTCCGTCGCGTACCGCGGCACAGTTCCGCACGAGCGGATTCCGCACTGGCCGAACAATGCCTGGCTGATGTGGCTCGGCAAGGGAAAGCATTTCCTGACATTTCCCGTGCGCGCAGGCACCCTCATCAACTATGTCGGGTTCGTTCCGGCGGACGAAGAGATGAAAGAATCATGGTCGGCGCCCGGCGACCCCGATGTGCTGCGCCGTGAGTTCGCCGGCTGGGACCCGCGCATCGAGACTCTCCTGGCGCAGGTGCAAATGACGTTCCGCTGGGCCCTGTACGATCGCGAGCCGTTGCCGACCTGGACCAAGGGAAGGCTCACTTTGCTCGGCGATGCCGCACACCCGATGCTTCCCCACCTCGGACAAGGCGCCAACCAATCGATAGAGGATGGCATGGCGCTTGCGACGATCCTTGCGCGATCGACCCCGAAGAGCGCGCCGGCCGCGATCCTTGCCTACGAGAAGCTGCGCCGTGAGCGGGTGGCACAGGTGCAGCGCGGCGCACGCGAAAACGGGCTGCGCTATGATTCCGCATATTCCGATCTGGGCGTCCGCGACGCCGAACTCGCCGCGCACGCGGCCTTCCGCAAGAAGCTCTACGATCACGACGTCGTTCCCGATGCACAGGCCGCGGCAATGGCGCTGACATGATGGAACACTTGCTCATCGCCCTTGCCGGATTGATGGGGGCGGCCGGCGTCCTGCTCGCCGCAGCCTCGGCACACGGGAAACCGGGCTCCGGCCTCGACAGCGCCGGCTACCTCCTCCTTCTGCATGCTGCCGCCGTCGTGGCGGGAGTAGCTGCCATGCGCAGCGGCCTGCTCCTGCGGCCGCCCGGCCTGCTCGCCCTGTGCGGTTTCGTGCTCGGGGCCGGATTGTTTGCCGCCGACGTTGCCGCGCGGACCTATCTCGGCAGCCGCCTCTTTCCGTTCGCGGCACCGGCAGGCGGCATCATCCAGGTCCTGAGCTGGCTGCTGCTGGCCATCGCCGCCCTCATGGCGCTGCGCGCAAATTGAACCCCTTCCGCCGCGCGGATTGGGCCGGTAAAAGGGCGCCACCTTGTCGCCCAAGCGAGAGCCGTCAATGAAAATCGATCCGCAGACGCAGGCCCGCATCCTGTCCGAAGCGCTGCCGCACATGCAGCGCTACGACGAGGAAATCGTCGTGGTGAAATACGGCGGGCATGCCATGGGTCAGGAGCAGACGGCACGCGACTTTGCGCAGGACATCGTTTTGCTCGAGCAGACGGCGATCAACCCCGTCGTCGTGCACGGCGGCGGCCCGCAGATCGAGGCAATGCTCAAGAGGCTCGGCATCAAGTCCGAGTTCGCCGCCGGCCTGCGCATCACCGACGCAAAAACCGTCGAGATTGTCGAAATGGTGCTGGCCGGCTCGATCAACAAGCAGATCGTCGGCTACATCAACGCCGCGGGCGGCAAGGCGATCGGGCTTTGCGGCAAGGACGGTAACATGGTGCAGGCGCGCAAGGTCAGTCGCACCGTGGTCGACCCGGATTCGAATATCGAGAAAGTCATCGATCTTGGCTTCGTCGGCGAGCCGGAAAAGGTCGACGTCACCATGCTCAATCAGGTGATCGGCCGCGAGATGATCCCCGTCCTTGCGCCCGTAGCGACGTCCGCGAGCGGCGGCACATTCAACGTCAACGCCGATACCTTTGCGGGCGCAATTGCAGGCGCGCTCAAGGCCAAACGCCTCCTGCTGCTGACGGATGTGCCGGGCGTGCTCGACAAATCGAAGAACCTCATTGCCGAACTGTCTGTGGCTGACGCACGCAAGCTGATCGCCGACGGCACAATTTCCGGCGGCATGATTCCGAAAGTCGAGACCTGCATCTACGCGCTCGACCGGGGCGTCGAGGGCGTCGTCATCATGGACGGCAAGGTGCCGCATGCCGTGCTGCTCGAGCTTCTGACCGACCACGGTGTCGGCACGCTGATGCACCGCTAGCCGGACGCGGAGCAAGGTAGAGATTCCCCATCGTTTGGATGCCGACTAGCATGGCGGCATGATTCGCGGGTTCATGCTCACGATCGCCGCGTCAATCGCGCTGACCACGACGGCCCGCGCCGAGCTTACGCTCTGCAACCGCACAAGCTACCGGATGGATGTCGCCATCGGGCTTGAACGGCGCGCGAATGTCGCGACGCGCGGCTGGTTCCGCGTCGACCCGGGCCAATGCCGGCAGGTTATGGACGGAGCGCTCGATGCCGACATGGTCTACGTGCATGCGCGCACGCCGCCGGTTTACGGCAACGCGCCGCTGCCGCAGAGCGGCCAGGCCGACTTCTGCGTCCGCAACGATGATTTCGAGATCGCCGATGCCCGCAGCTGTCCGGCAAGCCAGCAGGCCCAGTTCAGCGCGGCCAGGCCTTCCGACTCGCCGAAGGGTCCTGTGGTCAATCTCGCGGAAGAAGCCGACTACGACGACGTGCAGGCGCGGCTCGCCGGCATCCAGCGGCTGCTGGCGATCGCAGGCTACGATGCCTATCCGATCGACGGCGTGCCGGGCGCCAGGACGCAGGCCGCCATCGCAAAGTTTCTGCATGAACGCAGACTTGCGGCCGATGCCGTCGCCGCCCCGACCTTCTTTGACGCGCTGATCGAAGCCGCGCGTAATCCGGAAAGCGCCGGCTTTTCGTGGTGTAACGACACCAAATATCCGGTCATGGCCTCGCTCGGGTTCGCCGAGATGGGCGCGATCGTGACGCGCGGGTGGTACCGCGTCGATTCCGGCCAGTGCGTGCGCCCGGACCTGCGCGGGGACCCGCGCCGGCTCTACAGCTATGCGGAAGCGGTGGATGCCTCGGGACGCGCGATCAGGCGCGGCGATGCGGTCCTGTCCTGGGGCGGCGCCCTCACCCTGTGCACGCGTGACGGCCGCTTCGAGCTTGCGGACCACAAGGACTGTGCGGCGCGCGGCTTGAATTCCGCCGGATTTGCGGTCATCGATCTGGGAAACCAGCCGGCAACGATCGTGCGCTTCAAGGACCAGTAACGCCGTGCCCGCCACGTCCCGCCCCTCGCCGCGCGGTTTCGGCCACGTCGAAACCTGGGTGTTCGATCTCGATAACACGCTCTATCCGCATCACCTCAATCTCTGGCAGCAGGTGGACGAGCGCATCCGCACCTACGTGTCGGATTTCCTGAAAGTGTCGAAGGACGAGGCCTTCCGCCTGCAGAAGGACTACTACCGGCGATACGGCACGACCATGCGCGGGATGATGGCCGAGCACGGCATGAAGCCGGACGACTACCTCGAATTCGTGCACCAGATCGATCATTCGCCGCTCGAGCCGAATCCGGCCCTCGGCGGCGCGCTGGAAAAGCTGCCGGGGCGCAAACTGATCCTCACCAACGGCACCCGCAGGCATGCCGACGCCGTGATGCGGAAGCTCGAGATCGATCGGCATTTCGAGGATGTCTTCGATATCGCCGCCGCCGGCCTCGATCCGAAACCGCTGCCGCAGGTGTACGAGCGTTTCCTGGCACGGCATGGCGTCGATCCCGGCAAAGCCGCGATGTTCGAGGATCTGGCGCGCAATCTCGAGACGCCGCATGCCCTCGGAATGACCACGGTCCTGGTCGTGCCGGAGGGGCAGCGCGAGGTGTTCCGGGAGGCGTGGGAGCTCACGGGGCGCGACGCACCCTACGTCGACTACGTCACCGACGATCTCGCCGGCTTTCTCGACAGTGTCCTGCGGCGCTGATCACGCGCCGGGGATGACCTGCTGCGCCAGCACGGCAAGCCCGATGCCGGCGATGCCGGCACCGACGAGCCGTAGCGGCGACAGGCCGACAGACCTGCGCATGAGCACCCGAGTCACATGAGCCGCAGCAAGCGCAATCGTGGCCTGAATGACGGTAAGGCCGAGCAGGTAGGCGTAAAGCGGGGTCGGCTCGGCGCCGTAGATCGATTCGCCCAACGCGTAGCCATGAATCGCACCGGTGACGGCGAACAGCGCCAGCGCGATACCCGCCGGCATATCGCTGCGCCGTACCAACAGCGCGCCAAGCGCCAGCACGGTGAGCGCAGCCAGAATTTCGGCGCCCGGCACCGACGTCCCTTGGACGTGAAGCGCGACGCCGCCCATCATGACCACCACGAAGGCAATCGCCAGCGCCGGCGCCGAACGATGCGCGGCGGCCAGGCATCCGACCGCGACAACCGCAGCCAGATGGTCGATGCCGATGACCGGATGGCCGAGGCCGGACAGGACGCCCTCCATGAACGTCGCCGGCGTGCGACCGCCCATCACGTGGTGCGCAAAGGCCGGTGCGGCACAGAAGACCGAAGCGAAGAGACCCAGACTCAAACGTACAAATTGCCGATTCATGCGATTTCTCCCGCCGCAAGCTTAGCTCAGCGCGCGCGGCTTGACATCCCCTGCCGCGCCACCGACAAACCGCAACCGAAACGAGCCGGAGCATCCATGTCCACCGACACGCTTGCCAGGACCATCGACGCGGCCTTCGAGGCACGCGACAAGATCGGCCCCAGGACCAGGGGCGCCGTGCGCAAGGCCGTGGACGCCGCGCTCGAGCTCCTCGATACCGGCAAGGCCCGCGTCGCCGAGCGACGGCCGGACGGGCAGTGGCACGTCAACCAGTGGCTCAAGAAGGCGGTGCTGCTCTCGTTCCGCCTCAACGACATGAGTGTGATCCCGGGCGGCCCCGGCAAGGCGGTGTGGTGGGACAAGGTCGACTCGAAATTCAAGGGATGGAGTGCCGCGCGTTTCCGCAAGGCGGGCTTCCGCGCCGTGCCCGGCTGCGTGGTGCGCCGTTCGGCCTTCATTGCGCCGGGCGTCGTGCTGATGCCGTCCTTCGTCAACCTCGGCGCCTATGTCGATTCAGGAACGATGATCGACACATGGGCGACCGTCGGCAGCTGCGCGCAGATCGGGAAAAATTGCCATATCTCCGGCGGCGCCGGTATCGGCGGTGTGCTGGAGCCGCTGCAGGCGGGGCCGGTGATCGTCGAGGACAACTGCTTCATCGGCGCCCGGTCGGAGGTGGCGGAAGGTGTCATCGTGCGCACCGGCGCGGTTCTCTCGATGGGCGTCTACCTCGGCGCCTCGACCCGCATCTTCGACCGCGAAACCGGCCAGATCACGCAAGGCGAGGTGCCGCCCTATTCCGTGGTCGTTCCCGGCACGCTGCCGGGTAAGGGCGGTGGCCCGGGGCTCTATTGTGCGGTCATCGTCAAGCGTGTGGACGAGCGCACACGCTCGAAGACGAGCATCAACGAACTGCTGCGAGACTGAAGGCCGACCGTGTCCGCCGACCCTGTTGCCATTGCCCGCGACCTGGTGCGCTGCCCCTCGGTGACGCCGGCGGAAGGCGGCGCGTTGACCTTTCTCGAGGGCTTGTTGAAAAAGGCCGGCTTCACCGTTCACCGCATGACCTTCCGCGAGCCCGGAACGGACGACGTTGAAAATCTCTATGCCCGCATCGGCACCGCCTCGCCGAACCTCGTGATCGCCGGCCATACCGACGTCGTGCCTCCGGGCGACGAGAAGGCCTGGAAGCATCCACCGTTCTCCGGCGACGTCGCGAATGGCCAGATGTACGGCCGCGGCGCCGTCGACATGAAAGGCGGCATCGCCTGTGCGCTCGCCGCCGTGCTCGACCATCTCGGTCAACACGGTGGAAAGCCGAAAGGCTCGATCTCGTTCCTGATCACCGGCGACGAGGAAGGCATTGCCGTCAACGGCACACCGAAGCTGTTGAAGTGGGCGGCGCAGCGCGGCGAGAAGTTCGATCACTGCATCCTGGCCGAGCCGAGCAACCAGGACGAGCTCGGCGATACCATCAAGATCGGCCGCCGCGGCTCGCTCAACGGCCACCTTATTGTGACCGGCAAGCAAGGCCACGTCGCCTATCCGCATCGTGCCGACAACCCGATCCGCGGCCTGGTGACGCTGGTTACGGCCCTGCAGGCGGAGCCGCTCGACAAGGGCAGCGCGCAGTTTGCGCCCTCGCACCTCGAGTTCACCTCTGTCGACGTCGGCAACAAGACCGTCAACCTGATTCCCCGCGAGGCGCGCGCCCGCTTCAACATCCGCTTCAACGACAACCACACGCTCGAGTCGCTGAAAAAGCTGATCGAGGAGCGTGCAGCGAAGGCTGCTGCGGGAAAAATAAAATTCACGTTCCAGTGGGAGCCGTCGAATGCCGGCGTGTTCGTGACCAAGCCCGGGCCGTTTACCGAACTGGTCGCGAACGCCGTTGCCGAAGTCACCGGCCGCAAGCCGGCGCTGTCGACAACCGGGGGCACGTCGGATGCGCGCTTCATCACGCATTATTGCCCGGTCGTCGAATTCGGCCTCGTCGGCCAGACCATGCACGCGACCGACGAGCGGGTGCCGATTGCCGATCTGCGCGCGCTGACGACGATCTACCGCAAGATCATCGATCGGTACTTCGCCTGAGGCAGCGGCACTGGCAGTCCGTCAACTTAAGAACCCGTGTCGCAGCAAGTTGGCACCAGCGGCAATGACCGCGATCAATACCAGCTTCCTGAATGTCTCGGGCGCAATTTTATCGCGCATATATTTTCCGACGTGCATGCCGAGCCCGACCGGCAACAACGCAGCCGTCGAGACTGAAACGTCAAGCCAACTGAACTCGCGGCTGGCCGTCAGAAAAGCCGCCAGCAAGCCGGCGGAAATGACGAGATACAGTGATGCTTCCTTCGTGAACGCCTTTCCACGCAACCCCTTTGCAAGCAGAAATACGAAAACAAGCGGTCCCGGCATCGCGGCAATTCCTCCGAGAACCCCGCCGAAAAAGCCGAATGTGATACCGGTTGGCAAAACCAGACGAGATCGAAACTGCAGGTTCGGCGCGAGCAGTGCGACACCGGCGGCACCCATGAGCACCAGGCCCGCGATCATCTCTGCGACGGCCGCGTCGAGCGCCAACAGGACTCGAACTCCAAGGAAGAGGCCGGGAATCATGCCGAGAATCACCGGCATCAATTGCATGAGGCATCGGCCAGTCCTTCCACCCTCCAGCGCCTGCGGCAAGTTGCTGAAGATCAAAGGCATGCTTAGGAGCATGGCCGCCGATTTGATGTCGAGGCAAAGCGACAACAGCGGCAGTGCGACGATCGGCATGCCGACCCCGATTATCCCCTTCAGGAGGCCGGCGACGACCAGGCTGCAAATCACGGCAGCGACGATACTTGCGTGCTCGGAAAAAAGAGCGCGGATCAGCATGGATTGACTGTTGACGGCTCTCAGATGCTCTCGACGATGACAATCTCCAACTCGCTCGCGCCGTCCTTCCTGCGGTGCGCCGCGGCCTCAAGGTACTCGACCGATTCGTAGCAAGCGACGGCGTCATCGAAGTTCGGAAACTCGATGACGACGAAGCGGCGAAATTTTTCCGGACCCTCGAGAATCCTGAACTTGCCGCCGCGCGCGAGGATCTTGCCGCCAAACTTTTGGATGATGCCGGGCACGAGGTCGGTATACTTCTTGTACTGATCGGGATTATTGACCTTCGAGCGCGCAACCCAATAGGCGACCATCTCATCCTCCTTGCCGACCTTGAGCCCTTGCGAGGGCTGCAGCGCATACTTGCTGCAAGGTTCGCCATTGTCTCGTGCGAACAGTTCGACCCATGCCAAACTGTTTTCGATTGATATGCTTCCGGTGTGAGCGCTACCATTAAGGATGGTCGCGGCTGCAAACCTGGTGGAAGTGGCTGCTCTCGTGGGTGATACTGCGCGAGCGACGATGCTAAACGCCCTTATGGGCGGCCAGTCGCTGACGGCCACTGAGCTTGCGTACAGCGCCAATGTCTCTCGCTCGACTGCGAGCGGCCACCTGAACAAGCTGGTTGCCGCGCAGCTTTTGACAGTCACTCGCAAGCGCCGCTTCAGCTATTATCGGATTGCGTCCCCGCTCGTCGCGGCAATGCTGGAGAGCATGAAGGTCGTCGCCGCGATCGAGGCGCCGCCACGCCATCAGCCGCGGTCAGCAAACGATAACGCACTCCGTTTTGCCCGAACTTGCTACGATCACCTGGCTGGCCAGGTCGGAGTCGCTGTTACCGATGCGCTTGTAGCCATGGGGCACATCGTACTTACCGATGAAGGTGGAGAAGTCACGTCTTCGGGCGCGCGCTTCCTCTCCACGTTCGGCGTCGATCTGGCGCCGCGAACCCGGCGCATATTCTGCCAGCCTTGTCTCGACTGGAGTGAGCGCCGTTATCACCTCAAAGGACTCGTCGGAGCTCGGATTCTCGCCCGTCTACTGGAACTCGAATGGCTCAAATGTGTGCCGGGCAGCCGTGCACTCCGGCTGACGTCGTCCGGAAGAGCGGGCTTGTCTGAGATCTTCCAGATCGAGATCAACGACGCCGGTGTGCCAAACGGCCGATCACGCGACCAGCGGCGGCTGAGGGCCTAGGCTGAGCGAAGCGACATCGCTGGCGAAAATCTACCGCAAGATTATCGATGGTATTTCGTGCAAGGGCGCCTCGCCCTTGGCCGTTCCCGACTATGCGGTCTGCTCACGCTTCAGACCAACGTCGCATCGAGAGTGATCTTCGTATTAAACAGCTTGGATACCGGGCAGCCGGCTTTCGCCTTGGCGGCGAGTTCCTGAAATTTGGCGTTGTCCGCACCGGGGATTTTTGCCTTCAGGGAGAGATGGACCGCGGTGATCGCAAAACCATCACCCTGCTTCTCCAGCGTCACGTCCGCCCGGGTCTCCATCTTTTCGGCGGTCAGCTTTGCTTCTGCCAGGATAAGCGATAGCGCCATGGTGAAGCAGCCGGCATGCGCCGCGCCGAGCAGCTCTTCGGGATTGGTGCCCGGCTTGCCTTCGAAACGGCTGGCAAACCCGTAGGGATAATCCTTGAGCGCGCCACTCTTCGTCGAAATGGCACCCTTGCCGTCTTTGAGACCGCCCGACCAGACCGCCAATCCATAGGTACTCATGACTCACTCCTCTGCAATGATCGATCGACATATAAGGCACCGCAGCTGCGTCGCCAGGACGTTCAGAGGCCGGAACGACGCGCTCAGTAGTCCACGCGCATCAGATAAAGCCCGTCGGGCGGCGCCACGGGGCCGCAGGCGGTGCGGTCGCGTGCATCAAGCGCTTTCGCGAGGTCATCCGCGCTCCATTTGCCTTCACCGACCAGCACCAGCGAGCCGACCATCGAACGCACCTGGTTGTGCAGGAATGACCGGGCGGCGGCGGTAACATCGACCTCTTCGCCGTTGCGCTCGACCTTGAGGATATCGAGCGTCTTCACGGGCGATTTCGCCTGGCATTCGGTCGAGCGGAACGTCGTGAAGTCATGCCTTCCAATGAGTCGCTGCGCCGCGATGTTCATCGCATCGGCATCAAGCGGGCGCGACACGCGCCAGGCGCGGCCAGCTTCGAGCGTAAGGTCGGCGCGGCGATTGATGATGCGAAAGAGATAGTGACGCCGGATCGCCGATGTCCGGGCGTTGAAATCATCGGCCGCGCGTTCGGCAGCAAGAACCGCAATCGGATGCGGTCGAAGATGCGCGTTGAGCGCGTCGCGGATGGTGTCGGTATCCCAGTCCTTCGCGAGATCGACATGGGCGACCTGGGCACGCGCATGAACACCGGCGTCGGTCCGGCCAGCGCCCTGCACCAGCGTCTTCTCGCCCGACATCGCTTCGATCGCCGCCGAAAGCAGGCCCTGCACGGTCGGCTGGCCGGACTGGACCTGCCAGCCAGCAAACGGCCGGCCGTCATATTCGATGGTGAGCCTGTAGCGGGGCACTTACGCCTCCGTTCGTACCCGCGAACGCGGGAACCCAGGACAACAAAATGAACGGAGATCGAAAGAGCGGCTCATCCCAAAACCGTTCCGCGTTTGATTGGTGTGCCGCGCAGGAATTCGTCCGCCGACATCGGCTGCCTGCCGGCGCGCTGCACCAGCGTGAGCCGCACCGCGCCCTGACCACAGGCGACGGTGAACCTGTCATCGAGCACCGTTCCGGCAGTGCCCGCACCTTCCCCTTTCGTCGAGCGCAGCGCCTTGATGCGCACGCCGGCGAGATCGAACCAGGCACCAGGAAACGGTGAAAGGCCGCGGATGTGATCGTGCACGTGCTTCCACGGCTTCGACCAGTCGATGCGTGTTTCGTGCTTGGAGATCTTTTCGGCATACGTCACACCCACTTCCGGCTGCGGTGTCAGTGTGAGCGAGCCGCGTTCGGCGGCGGCAAGGGCCCGTAACATGAGATCCGCACCCAGGCGCGCCAGCACGTCGTGCAGTTCGCCTGCGGTCATGTCGGCGCCGATTGGTGTCCGTTCCGCCATCGCCATCGGCCCGGAGTCGAGTCCTTCATCCAGCTTCATGATGGTGACGCCCGATTCCGTATCGCCAGCCATGATGGCGCGGTTGATCGGAGCGGCGCCGCGCCAGCGCGGCAGCAACGATGCATGCACGTTGAAGCAGCCGAGCCGCGTCGCCTCGAGCACCGGCTTGGGCAGAATCAGGCCATAGGCCACGACCACGGCTGCATCTGCCTTGTGCGCGCCGAATGTGGCGCGTGCCCCGTCATCTTTCAGTGTCCTTGGGGTATGAACCGGCAGCGAAAGCCGGCGTGCTTCCCGCGCGACCGGTGTGTGCTGGAGATCCATGCCGCGGCCGGCGGGCTTCGGCGCGCGGGTGTAAACCGCCGCGATGTCGTGGCCGCGCGCGGCGAGCTCGATCAGCGTCGGCACCGCAAAATCGGGCGTGCCCATGAAGATCAGGCGCATTGAGGCACCATCACGCGCGGGGCGCGCGCGTCCGCTGTCAGCCGATGTGATGCGAAGGCACTTTATCCTCCGAGAGCGGCTTTGCGCCTTCGGTTTTCCTCGCCGCTTTCTTGAATTTCTTCATCACCATATCGCGCTTGAGCTTGGAGATATGATCGATGAAGAGCACCCCGTTCGTGTGGTCGATCTCGTGCTGCAGGCAGGTGGCAAGAAGCCCCTCGGCTTCGATCTCCCGCGGCTTGAAGTCGAGGTCGAGGTATTTCACCCTTACCGCCTTCGGCCGCGCCACTTCCTCGTAGTACTCGGGGATCGACAGGCAGCCTTCCTCATAGACGGCCTTCTCTTCGGACGCCCAGGTCACCTCCGGGTTGATGAAGACCTGCGGCTGCTTCGGCTCGTCCTTTTTCGCGAGATCCATGGTAACGACGCGCTGCGGCACGCCGACCTGGATTGCCGCAAGCCCGATGCCGGGTGCTGCGTACATCGTCTCGAACATATCCTCGATCAACGCGCGCAACGGCTTGTCCACCGTCGTCACCGGCTCCGATTTGAGCCGCAGCCGCTTGTCGGGAATGATGAGAATGTCGCGAACCGCCATGGCCGCGATGTAAGGGCAAGGGTTCGTGCGGTCAATCGGCTTGACCAAGCGGCTTGATCTTGAGCCACCGGCGCAATCGCCTTACCGTTCGCCGTTCGTTCGCCCAAGGGCGCGAATCGCGGTAGAAGCGCGTCATGTCTGAGACGGCCGTATTCCTTGCCGTTGTCTGTCTGCTCGCGGGCCTCGCCGCCGGCGCCCTTATCGTCGCGTTGGCTCGGACGCGCACAACGGCCGCCGCTGCCGAAGGTTTCGCGCAGATTCACGGCCGCATCGACGCCATGGCAAGCTGGCTACAAAACGCTCATGGCCAACTGCAACACGCCGTCAATGAACGGCTTGACGCCGTGAGCCAGAATCTCGGTGCCTCAATGCAGAACACGACCAAGCACACCACCGAGCATCTGCAGCAATTGCATGCGCGGCTGGCGGTGATCGACAGCGCGCAGAAGAACATCACCGACTTGGCCTCAACCGTGACGTCGCTGCAAAAAGTTTTCGAAAACAAGCAGCGCCGCGGCGCCTTCGGCCAGGCCCGCATGGAAGCGATCGTTGCCGACGGGTTGCCGCAGGGCGCCTATGAATTCCAATTCACGCTGTCGAACAATTCGCGTCCGGATTGCTGCATCCACATGCCGGACAGCCGCCATCTCGTCATCGACGCCAAATTCCCGATGGAGGCGACGACCGCACTGGAAAATGCCAAAACCGAAGAGGAGCGGCTTCAGGCAACACGCCAGTTGCGACAGAATCTGGGCAAACATATCGACGACATTTCCGAGAAATACCTGATCAAAGGCGAGACGCAAGACGTCGCTTTCATGTTTATTCCGTCAGAGTCCATGTTTGCTGAACTTTACGATCAGTTCGACGATGTCTTGCAGAGGGGCTATCGCGCCGGCGTCATCATTGTGTCGCCGTCTCTCCTGATGCTGGCGATCCAGGTCGTGCAGCAAATTCAGAAAGATGCCCGCATGCGTGAGGCCGCGGACAAGATTCTGAAAGAGGTCGCGCTCATGATCGAAGATGTGCAGCGGCTAAAGGAGCGCGTCGACAATCTCGACAGGCACTTCGGCAACGTCAACAAAGATATCGCGCAGATCGTCACGTCGGCCGAAAAGATTCTCGGGCGCAGTGAGAAGATTCAGGGCGTCGAGTTCAACGACGAACTACCAAGCGCGCAGATCATTCCCGGCCCGGGTCAACGCAAGCTGGAAGCCGGCGAATAACGCCATGGCCATCTCGCCTGACGCGCGATCGCGGCCGTCATGGTTCGAGACGCTTGCGGTCTATTTCAAGCCGCGTGTCCTGATCGTGCTGCTGCTCGGGTTTTCCGCCGGGCTGCCGTTTTCGCTTGCCGGGCAGACGCTGCAGGCCTGGATGACGGAAAGCGGTGTCGATATCCGCACGATCGGCCTGTTTGCCGCTGTCGGAACGCCTTACTGGGCGAAACCGTTGTGGGCGCCGGCGGTCGATGCCCTCGACGTCCCCCTGCTCTCGCGCCTCCTCGGACGCCGGCGCGGCTGGCTGATGCTCACGCAAATCCTGCTCATCGTCTCGATCGTATTGCTCGCGATCAACGACCCCGCGGCAGCGCCCTGGCTGGTCGCCGGCGCGGCGCTGCTGGTGACGACGGCGTCGGCCACGCAGGACATCGTCATCGACGCGTTCCGTGTCGAAAGCCTGCCCGAAAACGAGCAGGCCGCCGGCATGGCGTCCTACGTCGCCGCCTACCGGATCGCGGTGCTTGTCTCGAGCGCCGGCGCCCTGTTCCTGGTCAGCGGCTTCATGCAGTTCGGCCTCACGCAGCAGGCCGCCTATCGCGCAACCTTCATTGCCATGTCGGTGCTGGTCCTGGTCGGTATGGCGGCGACTCTTCTGGCCTGGGAGCCGGAAAAATCGGCGGCCGCCGCAGCCGATCACTCATCGCACGCGCGCGACAGTTCGTGGAGACGCGTCAGCGACACGGCGGTCGCCAGCTTTTCCGAGTTCCTGTCGCGCGACATGGCCATCGTGGTTCTGCTGTTCGTGATGTTGTTCAAGTTTGCCGACACGCTTGCCAGCGCGCTGACGACGCCGTTTGTGCTCGAGACCGGATTCACGCGCGTCGAGCTCGCCGCCATCATCAAGGGCGTCGGGTTTGCTGCGGCGATTGCGGGCGGCTTTGCCGGCGGCTCTGTGGCGCGCGCCCTGCCGATGGCCACCAGCCTCTGGATCGGCGGCATTTTGCAGGCAGTCGCCATTTTCGCGTTCGCGTGGCAGGCCGTCGTCGGCCACGACATTGCATGGCTCACGTTCGCGATCACCGCCGAGAATTTCACCAGCGGCATCGGAACCGTCATTTTCGTTGCTTATCTTTCCGCGCTTTGCGGAAATCCGCTCCACACCGCCACGCAGTACGCGCTGCTGACGGCACTCTTTGCACTCTCGCGAACCGTGCTTTCGCTCGGTTCCGGCTATATCGCCGCGACGACCGGATGGATGTGGTATTTCGTCATTTGCGCAGGCGCCAGTATTCCGAGTTTCATCCTGCTCGCCTGGCTGCAGCACGGCGGGCACTTCGCGACGCTGTCCACCAAGCGATCATAAGAACGGCACGCGCCCACACCGTTGCCACAATCATGAACCCGATGCGCGGAACGATGGTCCGCCGCAAGCGTTTGGCTCCCGTTACTGGGAAGGAGACTGGTCATGTGCCTGAACTTGAAACTCTCGGTGGCGGGCTGTGCGCTCGCAGGCGCGATCGCATCGTCAGTGCCCGCGGCAGCAGACTGGCACAACCCTTATGTCTATCGTGAAACCAGCGGCAGCTGGACGAACGTCACCTATGACGACGGGGTCTGTCGATATTACTACTCGCACAATTCCTACGACAATCAGATGAAGCTCAACAAATACGGCGATTGCTCCCGCATCGTCATCGGGCCTGATGGCATGGCACGCCCTGTTTACGTCATCCAGACGCCGTACGGTCCTGCCGAGACGTACGGCAGCGGCCTAGAATAGCGTCCGCTGCTTGATCGCCGCCGCGAGCGTGCCTTCGTCGAGATAGTCGAGCTCCCCGCCGACCGGCACGCCGTGCGCAAGGCGCGTCACCTTCACGTTCGCGCCGGCCAGCAGCTCCGTGATGTAGTGCGCGGTGGTCTGGCCGTCGACGGTAGCGTTGAGCGCGAGGATCACCTCTTTAACCGGTGTTTCGTGCGCGCGCGAGACCAGCGCCTCGATGGAGAGATCTTGCGGGCCGACGCCGTCGAGCGGGGACAGCGTTCCACCGAGCACGTGGTAGCGCCCGTTCACCGCATGCGCGCGCTCGAGTGCCCACAGATCGGCAACGTCTGCGACGACGACGATGATCGAGGCGTCGCGCCTGCCGTCCGTACACACGGTGCACGGATTTTGCGTGTCGATGTTGCCGCAGACCTTGCAGACCTCGATCTTCTCCATCGCCGTCTCCAATGCGGCGGCGAGCGGAGCCATCAGCAGTTCGCGCTTCTTGATGAGGTGCAGCGCCGCACGACGCGCCGAACGCGGCCCCAGGCCGGGCAGCCGTGCCAGCAGCTGGATCAGGCGCTCGATTTCGGGTCCGGCGACAGCGGTCGGCATCAAGTCAGATTCAGTCCGGGCGGCAGCGGCAGGCCGCCGGCGACTTCCTTCATTTTTTCCTGCAGCACGCCCTCCGCCTTGCGCCGCGCGTCGGCATGGGCTGCGATGATGAGATCCTCCAGAATTTCCTTTTCAGAGGCCTTCAGCAGCGAATCGTCTATCTTAACGCCCTTGAGCTCGCCCCTGGCCGAGAGCGTGACCGTGACCATACCGCCGCCAGCGGTTCCCTCGACCTCGATCTTGTCCAGCTCGGCCTGCATCGCCTGCATCTTCGATTGCAGCTGCGCGGCCTGCTTCACCAAGCCAAGGAAATCCGCCATCGGCTAATCCTCGCGCTCGTCCCCGGCGTCAGTATCGGCCGGTTGTTCCACCTGATCCGGCCCGTTTTGCGTCACGCCGATGATCTTGGCGCCAGGGAACCGGTTGAGCACGGCCTGCACGAGAGGATCGCTTTGCACGCCGCGTTCGATCTCGGCCTGCTGCGCATCGGCCTGGGCACGCACTGTCGGGGCGCCCTGCTCCTTCGACACCACCACGATCCAGCGCTTGCCGGTCCACCCGGTTAGCTTGCGCTGGAGATCGTGAACCAGCGTCTTCGGGGCGCGTGGCTCCAGCGCAATCTCGAGCTGCCCGTCCTCGCAACGGACCAGGCGGACGTCGCGTTCCAGCGCCATCTTCGTGGTGATGTCACGCTTCTCCGCGGCAAGCGCAATCAATTCCGTGAACGAGCCAATCGAGAGCGTCGGCGATGCAACGGGCTCGCCATAATAGGCCATCGGTTCCTTGGCCGGCAAAGGCGATACCGCAACGGACGCGCGTGGCGAGCCACGCGGCGCCTCATAACGCGGCGCGTAATTCGGGGATGCCACCTGGTCGGCACCGCCGTTGCCCTGGATCGTTCGTCCAGGCGTTCCGCTGTTCTCGCCCAGTGAGCGCACGACCTCATCAGGTGTCGGCAGGTCGGCGGCATAGGCAACACGGACAAGCACCATTTCGGCGGCGGCAACAGGCCGGCCGGACACCTGCACTTCGGAGATTCCCTTCAGCAGCATCTGCCAGGTACGCGACAGCACGCGCATCGACAGCTGGGCGGCAAAAGCGCGACCTCGGGTGCGCTCCGCCTCCGACAGCGAGACGTCATCGGCGACCGCCGGTATGACCTTGACGCGCGTGACGAAGTGCGTGAATTCGGCAAGATCGCCGAGGATGACGGCGGGATCGGCACCGGTTTCGTATTGTTCGTGCAACTCCTTCAGCGCCGTTGCGGTATCGCCCTTCATCAGCGCCTCGAACAGATCGACCACGCGTACGCGGTCGGCAAGCCCCAGCATCTGGCGGACGTCTTCGGCGCGCACCGGACCGGCAGCATGAGCCACGGCCTGGTCGAGCAAAGAAAGCGAGTCGCGCACCGAACCCTCCGCCGCCCGCGCGATCAGCGCAAGCGCGGCAGGCTCGACTTCCGCATTCTCTTTTCCGGCAATCGCCCGCAGATGTTCGACCAGCCGCGCCGCTTCGACGCGGCGAAGATCGAACCGCTGACAGCGCGAAAGGACCGTCACCGGCACCTTGCGGATTTCAGTGGTGGCGAAGATGAATTTCGCGTGCGGGGGCGGCTCTTCCAGCGTCTTGAGCAGCGCGTTGAAAGCGGCGCCCGAAAGCATATGCACTTCGTCGAGAATGTAGACCTTGTAACGCGCATTCATCGGCGCGTAGCGGATCGCATCGTTGATCTGCCGCACGTCATCGACGCTGTTGTGCGAGGCGGCATCCATCTCCAGCACATCCGGGTGACGGCTCTCGATGATGGCCTGACAATGCACGCCCATCACCGGCATCCTGACCGTCGGTTCTTTCACCGAGCCGTCAGGCAATTCGTAATTGAGCGCGCGCGCCAGGATGCGTGCCGTCGTCGTCTTGCCCACGCCGCGCACGCCGGTGAGAATCCAGGCCTGCGGGATGCGCCCGCTCTCGAAAGCGTTCGAGATCGTGCGCACCATCGCATCCTGGCCGATGAGATCGTCAAAGCTGGCCGGGCGGTATTTGCGGGCAAGCACGCGGTACCCTTCGGCCGGCGGCTCGGCCGAAACTGAACCGGAAGCAGCGGATTTACCGGGCTCGTTCATCATGCCATCCGCTTCGCCGCCGCGCGACGCGCGGACTGATCGCGAACAAGTCGAGGAGACGGTGGGAGGCTGACGAGCGACCCGAACCGCGCTCGTTAGGGCTGCTTCCTTCCGGACCTGACCCGGTTGGCGAGTGGCTCGTCCACCGCCAACCTCCCGCCGTCTATATCGGGCCAATAATGCGGGAAAGCAAGCAGCCGGGCCGCGTCTCTGCTAGCTTTCCTCCGAAAGAATCTTGCGGATTCGTCCAATGAATTCAGGGCCAAAGGGCTGGTCGCTGCATCCGCAGCTCGCCGAAGATACCGTTCCCGTCGGCGACCTTCCGCTCGCACGCGTCCTGCTTGCGAAGGACGCGAACTATCCCTGGCTGATCCTCGTGCCGCGCCTTCCCGGCCTCGTCGAGCTTACCGATCCCGATGAACATACGCAGGTACAGCTGCTCGCCGAAATCTCCGCGACCGCGCGCGTCCTGAAAAATGTCACGCAATGCGATAAACTGAATATTGCCGCGCTCGGAAACCAGGTGCCGCAACTGCACGTGCACGTGATCGCGCGCCGGCGCACCGACGCCGCATGGCCGAAACCGGTGTGGGGCGTAAGACCGCCGTTGGCCTACGAAAAGGAGCGCCAATCCGCGCTCGTGGATTCGTTGCGCCAATCGCTTGCGCCTGCGGGTCTCACCGTCATGGACCGCTAGTTGCCGTTCTGCGAAAAACCGGTATGACCCCGACCCCTTCCCGCGTCCTGATCATCTCGCTGCGCCGCATTGGCGATCTGCTTCTGTCCACGCCGCTGGTCCGCAGCGTCCGCCGCGCGTGGCCGGACTCGCAAATCGATCTCCTGGTGTTCGAAAACACCGCCGGGATTGTCACCGGGAACCCCGACGTCAGCCGCATCATCACCATGCCGCAGCGGCCGACAGCGCAAGAGAGCCTGCGCCTGATCTGGCGGCTCTGGCGATCCTACGACATCGCCATTTCCACCCAGAGCGGGGACCGGCCGACACTTTTTGCTTTCGCTGCCGGCCGTCGGCGCGTCGGCGTCACGACCGAGGCCGATCCCCGGCTCGCGCGCACGCTGAAGCGGATCGCGCTGCATCGGACCGTTGCCGCCGCGGAAAGGCTTCACCGCGTCGAACAGATGCTTCGACTCGTCGATGCGCTCGAAATCCCGCGCGTTCCCGAGCTCGTTTGTCCCGCTGCGGCACGGGCCTCACCTATTGCCGGTACCGGCAAATACGCCGTGGTCCATGCGGCGCCGATGTTCACCTACAAGGAATGGACAGCCGAAGGCTGGCGCGCGGTCGCAGCGGGCCTCACGCAGCGCGGCCTCTCGATAGTTGCAATCGGCGGCCCCGGAGAAACCGAACGTCGCTACCTAGAAAACGTCTGGCGCGGCGTCTGCGAATTCCACCAGCTGGAATGGCCGCAGACGACAAGGCTGCTGGCGAAGGCACGCGTCTACGTCGGCCCGGATACATCCACGACGCATCTTGCCGCCGCCGCGGGATGTCCGACCGTCGCGTTGTTCGGCCCGATGGATCCGCGTGTGTGGGGACCATGGCCGGTCGGCGGCCTCACCGCGCCATGGTTGGCAAGCGACACCATTCAGAATCGCGGCAACGTCTGGATCGTGCAGAATCCCCTGCCCTGCGTGCCCTGCACCTTCGAAGGCTGCGAGCGGCACATCCGCAGCCGCAGCGTGTGTCTCGACGAGCTTCAGGTCAAGCAGGTTATGGCAGCCATCGATCAGGCCCTTGGCTGACCGCGACCGCGAGCCCACATTGCGCCGCGCCTGCCCGCGTGCGAATTTGCGCGGCGCATGTCATTCCGTCTCGGCCCGAAGCCACGTCTGGGCTACACAAGCAGCCGCATCGAACGAGCGGCCGAACTGCGGTCCAATGCGTCCGCCCTCGCCGCGCTGACGCGGAATACTGACGCCGGTGCTTACGTGATCGGTGGCGAATGGATCGTTGCGAAAAAAGGATCACCTCTCAACGATCCACTGTTCACGCTGGCGGAAGCGCAGGCACTCGGTCCCGCAACTGAAACAATCTTTCTCGGCCTGCTCGACGGCGCGCCGCGGTTTGGACATGGCTTCGCGCCGCAAACCGCCGAAAGCCTGAAAGGGCGCAGCGATCTTCACGTCACGGACCTGCGCTCGATCGCGGTGCAGGGACTTGTCCAACCCGATCACCTGCCGGCGATCGCGGAGGCAAAGGCGATCCTGCACTGGCATGCGCGCCACCGGTTCTGCCCCAATTGCGGGGCGGCGACGCAGATCGTCTGCGGCGGCTGGCGGCGCGATTGCCCGCAATGCAGGGCCGAGCACTTCCCCCGCACGGACCCGGTGGTCATCATGCTCGCCGTTGACGGCGAAAAATGCCTGCTTGGCCGCAGTCCGCGCTTCGTGCCGACGATGTGGTCGTGCCTTGCCGGCTACGTCGAGCCCGGAGAATCGATCGAGGATGCCGTGCATCGTGAAACACGTGAGGAGGCCGGAATCACGTGCGGCCGCATCGTTTATTTTGCCTCGCAGCCCTGGCCATTTCCGACATCCCTGATGATCGGCTGCCACGCACAGGCACTGACGCGCGACATCGTGGTTGACCGCGAGGAACTTGAGGATGCCCGGTGGTTTACCAAGGAGGAGATCGCGACCATGCTGATGCGGAAGCATCCGCAGGGCTTGACGACACCGCCGCCCGTGGCGATCGCGCATCACATCATCCGCGCGTGGATCGAGGACGAGGTCCGCTTTGAGTGAGCCGGGATCCGATCAGGGCAGTCCCCGCATTCTGTGCGCCGGCGGCGCGGTGCAGGACATCGTCATGCGCGTGGACAAGTTCCCCGATGCCGGCACCAAAGTTCAGGCATCGGATTTCCTGATCACGTCGGGCGGTCAGGCAGGCAACGCCGCCGTCGCCGTGGCCCGCCTGGGCGGCCGCGTAAGCTTTGCCGGCCCGCTCGGCGCGACAGACGACGAATTTGCCGGCCGCATACTCGCAAACCTGGCACGCGAAAAGGTCGACTGCAGCGGCGCCGTTCGCGTCCCCGGGGCAATTTCGTCGGTTTCACTGATTCTCGTTGACGCGAACGGGGAGAAAATGATCGCCACGCGCCGCGACCAAGGGCTCGGTTCGATAGCACCCGAGCATCCCGAACGCGCCGTAGCAAACGTCGACGCGGTGCTGCTCGACAACCGCTATCCGAATTTTGCGATACCGATCGGCAGAGCCGCACAGGCGCGCGGCATCCCGCGCGTGCTCGACCTCGACAAGGCCGCACCACTTGACGATCCACTGTTGCTCACCTGCAGCCATGTGATTTCGTCGGCCGAGGCGCTGCGCGGCAGCACCGGCACGAGCGACCTGCGCGCCGCGCTCAAAAAGCTCGGCCAGCATTTCAAAGGCTTCCTTGCCTTTACAGACGGTCCTGACGGCGTCTACTGGCTGGAGAAAGGCGAAGTTTGCCATATGGACGCATTCAAGGTGAAAGCCATCGATACACTCGGCGCCGGTGACGTCTTTCACGGTGCCTTTACATTCCGCCTTGTCGAGAGTGGCGACGTGCGCGATGCGCTGCGCTTCGCAGGGGCGGCTGCCGCCATCAAATGCACACGCTTCGGCGGGCTGATGGGTGCCGCAACGCGCGCAGAGGTCGAGGAATTTCTCCGCCAAAACCGGGGTTGAGCACTACTTCTTCGACGGACACGGCGCCCCGCACGGCGCACAGGCGCCGGCAAAGTCCTCGGGCGAAACAGCGCGTCCGCTCGACGGGCTCGTGAGATGATCGGCGAGAATCGCCCCGACGCCGAGCACGACGACGATGATGTAGACGAGACGCACGGCGCTACTCCCGAGCTAGGCCGAACAGCGGCCGCAGACGGATGCCGATCAGACAGCCCGGCAACGCCGCCAGAAACCAGATCCAGCCGTGCAGGGAGCCTGAGGCGATGCCTCCGACAAAGGCGCCGATATTGCAGCCGAACCCGAGGCGGGCGCCCCACCCCATCAGCAGGCCGCCGATGCCTGCCGCGAGAAGAGACTTTGCGGGCGGCCAGGCCCCGCGCGCGAAAGGCTTGGCCGCTGCAGCCGCCGCCATGGCGCCGAACAGCATGCCGAAATCGGTCAGACTCGATGTGTCGGAAAGCACGGACTCCGCGAGTGCCCGTTTGGGGCCCGGCCACTGCCAAAACGCCGCGTGTGAAATATCAACGCCGAGTACGGTGGCCGCCTTCGCGCCCCATACGGTGTAGCCGAATGTCACGCTCCAGGGATGTCCGCCGGCCGCAAAGACAGCGACGCAGAGAATGCCTATTGCGATGCCCCCGACTACATAGCTGCGTGAGGGCCTGTAGTCGGCTCCACGCTTTCGCGCGACCGCGATGATCAGGAGCGCCGCAACCGCAATGGTGGCAAGCGTCGCGATCAGCCCGCCCCAGGGGCCGAGATAGTCGGACGCCAGGACCGGATCGACGCCGCCGAGCGCCAGAAAGGATGGCAGCGACAGGCTGCCCAACACGCTGCCGATGACAAAAAACAATAATGTGATCAATATCCGGCCTGAGCCGCCACCGACGGTATAGAGCGTGCCCGACCCGCAGCCGTTCGCGAGCTGCATGCCGATCCCGAAAACGAAGGCGCCGATAACCAGCGAAGGCCCAAGCGGCGCGATGGCCCCGCCGTATTTCGGCACCAGCGCCGCGACAGGAACCACGACCACCGCACAGACAGCAATGACGATCAGTCCGCCAAGCAGACCGCCCGCTTCACCACGCATCAGGAAGCGTCGCCATGACGCTGTGTAGCTGAACTCGGCTTTCAGAAACGCGACCCCCAGGCCGAAGCCGCCGATGATCAGCGCAGCGGAGGCAGGCTGATGATCGAGCAGCACCAGCGCCACCAGTATGGCTGTTGCGCCCAGTGCCAGCCCGAGAAACAGTCGGTCGATACGAACGGCCGCGCCCTGTTGGGACGCGGCCACACTCACGGTCGTCATTGGAGCTCCGAAACGCAGATCAGGATCCGAGGCCAAGGGCTTTCTTCAGATCGTCCCACTTCGTGCGCGAAGATTCAATCGGACGGTTTCCGTTACTGGTCCATTCCACCATCGAACCGGCATAGAGCTTCGCGTCCTCCCTGCCCAGCAGCTCGTGGAACACGAACCAGTCGGTCGAAGCCCAGTGGCCGGTGTTGCAATAGTTCACAACCGGACCGGCAGAAGCGGCGTTTGCGATTGCGGCAAGTTCCGGCTTCGGCTTCAGGCGATTGGCCTTCGCATCGTAAAATTCGGCGCTGTCGATGTTTAACGCACCGGGAATATGACCGTAGGCTTTGGAGGCCGGTGCCTTTTCCTTGCCGAGGAAGAACGAGGCGGGCCGCGCATCAACGAGCGTCGCTCCGCCCTTGCTTTCAATCGCTTCGACATCCGCCGCTTCCGCGAGGATGCTCTTGTCGACCGTCGCGGTAAAGATTTTCGGCGACGGCGATCTGGTGCCGGTCTCGAGCGGCAGGCCGGCGCTACGCCATGCGGCGACGCCTCCATCGAGGATAGAGACGTTTTTCACGCCCACATATTTGAGTGTCCAGTACGTGCGTGCCGCGGATCCGAAATCGAGGACATTCACGCCGGCCGGCACCACGACCACATGGGTGTCTTCGTCGATCCCGAGATCGCCGATCAGTTTTTCCAGCTCCGGGACGGTCGGCACCATGAACGGCACGTTATTGCGCGTAACGCGCCAGCCGGCCTTGTCGTAATCGCTGTGCACGCTCTTCGGGATATGTCCGGCGGCATACGCCTGCGCGCCTCCGCCGTCGATCGCCGAACGAATATCGAGCACCACGAGGTTGGCGTCGGCAAGGTGACCGCTGAGCCACTGCGGCGTTACGAGAGGCTCCGCATGCGCGCCGGCAACTGACACGGCCATAGCGGCGCTGAACAGCATGAGGGCGCCAAGCCGACGTAGGACTTGGAGCGGGTTAAATCGCACTGACGTTTTCATGGCATCGCTTCGAGGTTGGGAATTGCCGCCTTTGCGGCGGCGCCGATTTCTATTGAAATAGAATATCGTTCTCTGTAAAGACAGATGCAGCTATCAAAAAAGAATGAGCTACCAATAAATGCAGAAATTATAGTATTATATACTATATTTTAAAGGATCCGAGAAATGGATGCCATAGACCGGAAGATCCTTGCTGTTGTGCAGGAGGACGCATCCCTGTCGGTCGCCGAAATCGGCCAAAGGGTCGGCCTGTCGTCGACGCCGTGCTGGAAACGGCTGCAACGTCTCGAAGCGGACGGAGTCATCACCCGCCGTGTGGCAATCATAGACCCAGACAAGGTCGGACTCGGCATCACCGTGTTCGTCTCGATCGAGACCGGCGATCATTCGCAGGAATGGCTCAGGAAATTCGCGGATGTCGTTGGCGCAATGCCGGAAGTAATGGAGTTCTATCGGATGGCTGGTGACGTCGACTATATGCTGCGCGTCGTCGTTCCCGACATTGCGGGATACGACGCGTTCTACAAAAAGCTGATTGCAACGGTGCCGCTGAAGAACGTCACGTCGCGGTTCTCGATGGAGCGGATAAAGTCAACGACGGCTCTGCCGCTGGCAGAGGTCAAATAGCCTCACGAAGACCTCAGGTGCAGGCCTTGCCGTCGTAGACGGGCGGCGTGATGCGCGGGCTCATGAACATCTGATCCGAAAGTGACAGCGTGCCCGTGATCGTGTAGCCGACGATCGGGGTGTAGTTGTAGCTCACCTCGCTCCACACAAGCGAAGTCCCCGGAATTGCCAGCGCCGCCGAGGGAAGCGTTACGGTGGCTCCGATTGCGCGGGCCGTACCGTTCAGGGTGGCACTCCACGCGACTGTTGCCTTGCCCTCGGAATCGATCTTCAGGCAGGTAATCGTGGCCGCCAGGTTGCCGACTGAATAAGGTTTAATGATCGCCGCCGATGCATTGAGAACGTTGCTCATGCCGTCCGCGGTAATTGTGGTGGCCTGGGCCGTGAGGTTGGCAAGCGCGCCGGCAGTCAGCGTAACCTTCCGGTCTGCTGCGATACCGTCAGTCACATCCACCAAACCGAAGTAAACCGAAATCATGAGCGGCGCGAGAATGGCGAACTCGACCGCGGACACTCCTTCACGATCGCGCCTGAAGGAGCGCAGGAGGCCGGTCATACGCAGCGGAATGTCTTTCATGACAGATCGCCTAGTGACAGGAGTTCGAGGGCGTTACGGTTGAGAACGGTTCGTTACAGAAAACTGCGGTTGCCACCAACAGCCGTTTGTTGCCGCTCAAATTGCCGAGGTTGTTCCCGAGGAGCGAAACATAGATCGGCCATTGATAGTACAATGTCACGACTTCGATCTGACCGGGCGTTCCCGGGCTGTAGTTCAGTTTTGATTCGTCGACTTGCCCACCCGTGACAGGCAGATCGTTGTTGATGGCGGCGAAGCTGTCGTAGGTTTTGACATCGACATAAACGCCGCCGAGGCAATCGAACAGGCCGTGGATGCGGGCGCAGACTTCAGCTTTGAAATCTTCCTTGCTCCATCCCTTCTCCTGGGCCTGTCCGGTCATGATCAGACGCGCCGAATCGGTCACCGCGGTTTCTAGGGTCTGGCCGGCAAAAAATACGAGCGCCGTCTCAAGAATGGCGAACGTCAGTCCAAGGAACGGCAGCGCCACCAGGCTGAACTCGACGGCGGCGGAGCCGTCCTGATGGCGGATAAACCGGCGTGCAATCCGGTTCGGCAGGATTCTTGTGATACGGGCCAAGATTTTGCCACGTGCGCGCTTTTGCATGACAGACGTCTCGCTGGTAGACGACGCCGAAAACACCGGTTTGAATAGCAAACGCGCCTTGTCGATTTATTGCCTATGCGCGTCGATTTCTAGTGCCGGCGTTAACTGGTCGGCAACTGCGTCAATCAGCGTGCCGTTCCTGAGCCCTGAGCCTGGCCGTTCCGGGCGCCGCTCTGGCTTATGGTCGCGTTGAAATAGGCAGGCGAATCGCCGAGCGTGATCCGGCGCTCGCAGTTCGGCCTGCAGCTGTAGGACTCGCGCTCGACCCCTTTGTAGACCACGACGATATCATCGGTGCCCGCGCCACGTACCTCGACCGTTTTGCTCATGAGCACCCGACCGGTCCGATCAAGCGCCAGAAGATTGGTCGAGCCGTAACCCTTCCCGGTAAGCACCAGGACGCCGCCGGTTTGCAGCGTGGCGTCGGCAATCAGTGGATTGCCGATGATGATGGTCGCAACGCGGTCGGGCAAGTTGATGATTTCTGCCTGATCGACGCTGATATTGACCGTATCATCGGCTCGTGCCGCCCCCGCGACATGGATTTGTGCAGCCACGACTGCCGCGACCCACAAGCAAAATGGGCGCCTGTAGATCCTCGACAAGGCTGACATAGAGCCCTCCCGCCGCTTGTATAGGCAAAACCGGCGTCGGGATCGTCGCCGGCAACGATTCAAGTTGACTGGAAATTGGTGAATGAAGTGCAAAGAGGAGGCTCTTCCACGTTCTTTGTTTCGGCGATTCTTCGAAATTAACCACTTGTTAACCAGTATGACCGAACCGCCACGGCCAAACTCAACAACGCCTGGTTCACCGGCAATATTAACCCACGCGCAAGAGGCCAAATCCTACGGTGTTCGGAGCCCGGTCGTTACCACCGTCGAAAGTAACCGAACCTCAAGCCGCGAGCCCTAGTTTGCACGAATGCGCAAACCCTACCTGGTGTGATCGATGATCGCGGACGCAATCAGGCTCTTTCTTTTCCCGGCGCTGATGGCGTTTGCCGCCTCAAGCGACCTGTTGACGATGACGATCTCGAACCGGCTCCCGATCGCACTCACTGCGGGCTTTTTTCTGCTGGCGCTGATCACCGGCATGAATCCCTATGCCATCGGTATGCATATCGCGGCTGCCGTAGTTGTTCTGGCCGTTGCGTTTGCTTTCTTTTCACAAGGCTGGATCGGCGGCGGCGACGCCAAGCTCGCAGCGGCAACCGTCCTTTGGTTCGGCTTCGACCATCTTCTCGACTACGTGATCTACGCTTCGCTTTTCGGCGGCGCGCTCACTCTGGCGATACTTCAGTTTCGCAGATTGCCTCTCCCAGGCTTGTTCGCCCGTCAGGCGTGGATTTCGCGCCTGCACGATCGTGCGGGCGGCGTGCCCTATGGCATAGCGCTCGCGGCGGCGGCGCTCATCGTCTACTCAAAAACCGGTTGGATGCCCGGCTTCGGGCTTTGAGGATCGGCGTCGTTAGCGACGCAATACAATATTAACTCGATTTAGATACCGCTCCTTAACCATACCTTGACCTTTAGCTGTTGAAATCCGGTGCGAAGGCCGCACCGGCGGCGAAGTGGTTTACGCGGCCAGGTCGGCCGTCAAAGTCACGGTGAGAGTGAGCGTATGAAAGCTGCACGTGTCGTCGTACTGACCGTTGCGCTGGCCGCAGGTGGCGTAGCCGCTTTGCTTGCCGGCCGATCCGACAAACCACCGGCGCCCAAGGTTGAAGCGCCAAAGTCCGATACTGTCGATATTCTTGTCGCCAAATCCGACATCCCTCGCGGCCAGGCCCTGTCGCCTGGCGACGTAATCTGGCAGGCATGGCCCGCAAGCACTGCCGCCGGAAATTTCATCCGCAAAACTGACCGCCCGAAGGCACTCGAAAATCTGGCCGGCATGATCGTGAGAGCGCCGTTTGTCGCCGGCGAACCGATTCGCGAGGCAAAGCTCGTGGACGCCAAGGGTTCGGGATTCATGGCGGCGATCCTTCCCTCGGGCATGCGCGCTGTTTCCACCCAGATCTCTCCCGAGACGGGAGCCGGCGGTTTCATCCTGCCAAACGATCGCGTGGACGTGATCATGACGCCACGCAATCGAGACGACAAGGGCGGCAACCACCCCAGCGAGACAATTCTGCGCAATATCCGCGTCCTGGCGATCGACCAGACCGTCGAAGAGAAGAACGGCCAGAAAGTGGTTGTCGGCAAAACAGCCACCCTTGAGCTTTCGCCAAGCCAGGCAGAAACGCTGGCCCTGTCACACCAGCTTGGCACCTTGTCGCTGGCGCTGCGCAGCATCACTGACAGCACACGCGACGATAAGCCGGACGATTCGGCACGTCACAGCGTCAACGTTGTCCGGTTTGGCGTCAGCACCACGGCCACGCAACGATGACGAACGATTGGGGGATCAAGGGGACATGGCGACCAAGACACTGACCCACGCTGCCTCACTGGGGGCGCTGATCGCCTTCATGGCCTTGATACCGATTCTGCCTGCCCCCGCTGCCGACAGCCCGCAAAAGGCGGCGCTCAAGGTCGCCGCGAGCGAAGGGACGTCCCGCTTTATCCCGCTCGGCATCGGCAAATCGGTCGCAATCGACCTTCCAGCCGACATCAAGGATGTATTGGTCGCTGATCCAAAGATCGCCAACGCGGTCGTTCGCTCTTCCCGACGGGTCTACATGATCGGCGTTGCGGTCGGCCAAACGAACATTTTCTTTTTTGATGCCGACGGCAGGCAGATTGCCGGATTTGACATTGCCGTAACCCGGGATCTCAACGGCGTGCGCGCCGCCCTCAAGCAATCGATGCCGGATGCCGATATCCATATCGAAGGTGTCGGAACCGACGGCATCATGTTGTCCGGTACCGCAGCCAGTGCCTCCGAGTCCCAGCGAGCCTACGACCTTGCCGCGCGCCTGGTCGGCGACGGTACGAAAGTCGTCAATGGCATCGCGATCCGCGGGCGTGACCAGGTCATGCTCAAAGTCACCGTCGCCGAAGTGCGGCGTGACGTGATCAAACAGCTCGGTATCGATCTTTCCGGCAGCCTCAACTACGGCACTGCCGTGGTGAATTTCAATACCAGCAATCCGTTCTCGGCCACCGGCCAACCCATCAGCGACACATTCGTTCGCGGTACTTTCCCGAGTGTCACGGCGACGCTGCGCGCGATGGAACGTGCCGGCGTGATCCGCACGTTGGCCGAACCGAACCTCACCGCGATCTCCGGAGAAACGGCAACATTCGTCGCGGGCGGCGAATTTCCGATCCCGAACGGGCTCTCGTGCGACACGACCCGCTCACCGCCTGTTTGCCAGCCGCAGATCGCATTCAAGAAGTTCGGCGTGAGCCTCGTATTCACGCCCGTCGTCCTTTCCGAAGGCCGCATCAGCCTGAAGGTCATGACGGAAGTGTCCGATCTCTCGACCGAAAATGCGATGACCCTGCAGGTCACCGGATCTTCCAACTCGCTGACGGTGCCATCGATCCAGACCCGCCGCGCGGATACGACTGTGGAAATCCCCTCCGGCGGCTCGCTGGCCATGGCCGGCATGATCCAGGAGCAAACGAAACAATCGATCAGCGGCTTGCCGGCCCTTCAGCAGGTCCCCGTACTGGGAGCCCTGTTCAGGAGCCGCGACTACATCAATCACCAGACCGAGCTGATGGTGCTTGTCACGCCTTATGTCGTGCGCGCGGTGGCACAAAAGCAGCTGTCGCGACCGGATGATGGCTTCGCCGATCCGAGCGACCCGCAGGCCGTTCTGCTTGGCAATCTCACCCGCATCTACGGTGTCGCCGGCAAGGCCGACACGCTGCGCGGCAACAACTATCACGGCAAATACGGATTCATCCTCGATTGAGTGGGGGAACACCATTGATGACGGCAATCACCAAGGCGTCGGTTCGAAGCAACCGGACTGTGCTTCGCGCACTGATGGCAGGCACGTTCGCCGTTACGGTGGCGGGCTGCTACCAGACGGAAGTCGCTCAAAAGGAATATCCGACCGACTATAGACAGCGTCACCCGATCGTGCTGCGCGAGGGCGCACAGTCCGTGGATATCCTGCTCGGCCGCAGCCGTGGCGGCCTGACGGCGAGCCAGCGCGCGGACGTCGTATCGTTCGCAACTGTGTGGCGTAATGAGGCCGGAAGCGGAATTGTCGTGGACGTCCCGAAGGGCGGGCCGACCGATCATGCCGCTTCCGATGCGACGCGTGAGATCCGTTCGATTTTCGCCGCCGTCGGCGTGCCATCGAGCGCGATCCACGTGCGCAGCTACCGTCCGTCGCGGACCTCCCTCGCAAGCATAAAGCTCAGCTACTCGAAGCTGATGGCTGAGGCCGGGCCCTGCGGTGAATGGCCAAAGGACCTCGGCGTATCGTGGAATTCGGGATCCCCCGAAAACCAGCCGTACTGGAACTTCGGCTGCGCCACGCAGCGCAACCTCGCGGCCATGGTCGACAATCCCGCGGATCTGGTGCAGCCGCGCGGCGAGAATCCGGCTTACGGGCCACGCCGCTCGGTCATGGTCGACAAGTATCGCAAGGGTGAAAACCCGTCCGGCACTTACACTGGCTATGACACCGGCAAAATCAGTGATCTAGGCAAATGATGAAGCACGCCCAGCAAGCTGCAGTCGCAGAAAACATCTCGACGCCGCCTGCGGTCTCCGCCAGCGCGGCAGGCGAGCACATAGCGCCCGCACCGCGCATATCGGTTCAGGCTTTCTGTGAAACCGTTGAAAGCGCGGGTGCGGTCCAGACCGCCGGCGAGGACCGGCGCCTGGCGAGGGCTCACGTCAAAGTGCAGATGGGCGGTATTGCCGCCGCAATAGAGACTTTTCGCAATTCACCGACACCGAACGTCATCATGATCGAGGCAGATGCACGCGCGACCGACATTCTCGCCGGGCTCGATCAACTGGCGGAGGTTTGCGACGCCGGAACGCGGGTAATCGTCATGGGCCGCGTCAACGACGTTACGCTCTATCGGGAGCTGACGCGGCGCGGCGTGAGCGAATACCTGATCACGCCCGTCAATACGATCGATGTGGTCCGGGCGATCTGTCATCTGTTTTCGGCGCCCGATGCCAAGCCCGTGGGCCGTATCGTGGCAATCGTTGGTGCCAAGGGAGGCGTCGGCGCCTCCACCGTGGCGCACAACGTCGCCTGGGCCATCGGCCGCGATCTCACGATTGATTCCGTCGTTGCCGACCTCGACCTGCCGTTCGGCACTGCCGGCCTCGACTATAATCAGGACCCGCCGCAGGGAATCGCGGACGCCGTTTTTTCACCCGACCGGGTCGATACGGCATTCGTCGACCGCCTGCTGTCGAAATGCACCGATCATCTCAGCCTGCTGGCGGCTCCGGCCACGCTTGAGCGCGTCTACGACTTCGGTGCCGATGCGTTCGATTCGATACTGGACTCGCTGCGGGCAACGATCCCATGCGTCGTTCTCGATGTCCCCCATCAGTGGGCGGGCTGGACGCGCCAACTGCTGATCAGCGCCGACGAGATTCTCGTGGTCGCGGGGCCCGACCTTGCCAACCTTCGCAACGCCAAGAATATTATGGACCTGCTGCGCGTGTCGCGGCCGAACGATCACCCGCCGCGGTATTGTCTCAATCAGGTCGGCGTGCCGAAACGGCCGGAAATTGCCCCGGCGGATTTCGCAAAGGCGCTGGAAAACAACCCGATTGCCGTCATTCCGTTCGAGCCGCAGCTGTTCGGGCCGGCCGCCAACAACGGCCAGATGATCGGAGAAGTGTCGGCGAGCCATAAGACCGCGCAAATTTTCCGTGAAATCGCTCAAACGCTGACCGGGCGCGTCGATACCAGGCGACCCCGCCGTCGCCTGCTGCCGCCGTTCCTTTCGAAGCTCATGAAGCGCAAAGGCTGAAAATCCTCGGGAGTGTCCTGTCTTGTTCGGTAAGCGTAGCGCAACTTCGGAAGCCCGCGCCCCTGTACCGCATTCGCCGGCGGCGCCTGCTGCGCCGGTGCCGGCTGCGCCCGCCAAAAATGGTCCCACCGCCGCCGTCGAAACGGGCCGCACACCGTTTCCCTCGGACGGCCTCGGTGCGCCGATAGTTTCAGCGCCTCCGGCCGCCCGCTCACCCGCGGCGGCCAATCCCGTCCCTGCCTCTGTCGATACGCGGCGATCGGAAGCCTATTACGAGACGAAAAGCACCATTTTCGGCGCGCTGATCGAGGCAATCGATCTCGCGCAACTGGCGCGGCTGGATGTCGATTCCGCCCGCGAGGAAATCCGCGACATCGTCAACGAAATCATCGCAATCAAGAACATCGTGATGTCGATTTCCGAGCAGGAAGACCTGCTGGACGACATCTGCAACGACGTTCTCGGCTTCGGGCCACTCGAGCCCCTGCTCGCGCGCGACGATATTGCCGACATCATGGTCAACGGCGCCGGCACGATCTACATCGAAGTCCAGGGAAAAATCCAAAAGACCGGAATCCGCTTCCGCGACAATCAGCAGCTGCTGAACGTTTGCCAGCGAATCGTGAGCCAGATCGGGCGTCGCGTCGACGAGGCTTCGCCGATCTGCGACGCGCGCCTGCCGGACGGCTCCCGCGTCAACGCGATCGTCCCGCCACTTGCTATCGACGGGCCGGCACTCACGATCCGAAAATTCAAGAAGGACAAACTGACGCTCGATCAACTTGTCAAGTTCGGCACCATCACGCCGCAAGGCGCGGAAATCCTGCGTATCATAGGCCGCTCCCGCATCAACACGCTCGTTTCGGGAGGCACGGGCTCAGGCAAGACAACGCTGCTCAACTGCCTTACGCAGTTTATCGACCACGATGAGCGTATCATCACGTGCGAAGACGCAGCCGAACTGCAGCTGCAGCAACCGCACGTCGTCCGGCTGGAGACGCGCCCGCCCAATCTCGAAGGAGAGGGCCAGGTCACGATGCGCGACCTGGTGCGCAACTGCCTGCGCATGCGTCCGGAGCGGATCATCGTCGGCGAAGTGCGCGGACCGGAGGCCTTTGACCTGCTGCAGGCGATGAATACGGGTCACGACGGCTCGATGGGCACGCTGCACGCCAATAATCCGCGAGAGGCTTTGTCGCGACTGGAATCAATGATCACGATGGGTGGATTTGCACTTCCGTCGCGTACGATCCGCGAGATGATATGCGCCTCGGTCGACGTCATCATCCAGGCCGCGCGCTTACGCGACGGGTCGCGCAAAATCACGCACATCTCCGAAGTGATGGGAATGGAAGGCGACGTCATCGTGACGCAGGACATCTTCGTTTACGACCTCGTCGGCGAAGACGCACATGGCAACATCATCGGCCGCCATCGCTCTACCGGTATCGGCCATCCCAAGTTCTGGGATCGCGCCCGCTACTACGGGGAAGAGCAGCGCCTGGCCGCGGCGCTCGATGCGGCGGAAGCCACAAACGACAGCATGCGGGCCTGACCGGAGCACGCCGTGCAGACCATTGCAGTGTTCTTCCTCGTCTCGATCGCCATCGGTGGCGTCGTCTACGTATTTATCTATCCACTGCTGTCGGGCGAACGAAAAACCGAGCAGCGCGTGCAGAGCGTCGCGGGGACGGCGCCGACCACGCGGGCGGCCCGGGGACCGCAAAAATCGCGCCGCGACGCCATCGAGTCGTCGCTTAAGGAGTTTGACGAGCGCCGAAAAAAGAGCAGAAGCGCACCACCGCTTTCGGTCCGGATCACCCGTGCAGGCCTGTCCTGGTCGAAACGCCAATTCGCGATCATTTCAGCGGGCATCGGCTTTGCGATGTTTGCCGTTGGCTTTTTCCTTGGAGCAGGCCTTATTGCTTCGGTCACGCTCGGGTTCGTCGGGGCCTTTGGCATTCCGCGATGGCTGCTGTCCTACCTGAGGAAGCGCCGCGAAGCTAAATTCCTCAACCATTTCCCCGATGCCGTCGATGTCATCGTTCGCGGGATCAAGGCCGGCCTGCCGCTGCTCGACTGCATAAAGATGATCACCGCCGAGGCCCCGGAGCCAATCAAGTCCGAATTCAGGCTCATACTCGAGACGCAGGCGGTCGGAATGCCGCTCGGCGAGGCTTGCGGCAAATTGTATGAGCGCACGCCGCTGCCCGAGGCAAATTTCTTCGGCATCGTCGTCGCCATTCAACAGAAGTCAGGCGGCAATCTCTCCGAAGCGCTCGGCAATCTGTCCAAGGTCCTGCGCGATCGCAAAAAGATGAAGGCAAAGATCCAATCGATGTCCCAGGAGGCCAAGGCTTCTGCTGCGATCATCGGCGCCCTGCCGCTTGCGGTGATGCTGCTGGTGTACCTGACCAGCCCGAACTACATCACGCTGCTTTTCATTCATCCGACCGGCCACCTGATGCTCGCGGGATCGGCGATCTGGATGGTGGTAGGCACGCTGGTGATGAAGAAAATGATCAACTTCGACTTCTAGGCAGGTACGCGTCCGATGATCGAGACCTTGGCTGGCGCACTGAACATCAAGACCCTCACGATGCTGTTTGCCGGCGTCGCGGCAGCCGCCACGGTGATCACGCTCGCCATGCCCTTCGTATTCGTCGACCCGCTTGACAAACGCATGCGCGCTGTTGCGCTCGAGCGCGAAAAAATCAGGCAACGCGAGCGCGAGCGGATGGCGCAGGAGGGCCAGAAGGCCAAGCTCCGGCAAACGCCCAAACAATATATCCAGACCATCGTCGACAGTTTCAATCTCAGCAAATGGGTCGGGCAGGAAGAAGCGCGTCTCAAGCTGATCCAGGCCGGATATCGCGGCCAGGCGCCCTATGTCACCTACTTGTTCTTCCGCATGGTCACCCCTGTCGCATGTTTCCTGTTCACGCTGCTTTACCTTTTCGTGATCCTCAAGCTTCAGCAGCCGGCAATGATCAAACTGGGTGTGTGCATCGCGGCGGCCTATGTCGGCATGCAGCTGCCCCTGATTCTGCTGAAAAACAAGATCCAGCGTCGCCAACTGTCCATCAGGCGCGCGTTCCCGGATACGCTCGACCTGCTTCTCATTTGCGTGGAGTCCGGCATGTCGATCGAAGCCGCCTTCCGTAAGGTCAGCGAGGAAGTTGGCACACAGTCGGTGGCGCTCGCCGAGGAGCTGACGCTGACCACCGCCGAGCTGTCGTATCTGCCGGATCGCCGTCAGGCTTACGAGAATCTTGCAAAGCGTATTGATCTCGATGGCGTGAAGTCGGTCTGCATGGCGTTGCAGCAGGCCGAGCGTTACGGCACGCCGCTTGCCACGATGCTCAGAGTGATGGCTCAGGAAAATCGCGACATGCGCATGGCGGAGGCGGAAAAGAAAGCCGCGGCACTTCCGCCGAAGCTGACCGTGCCGATGGTGCTGTTTTTCCTGCCGGTGCTGTTCATCGTCATCCTTGGACCGGCCGCCATCAAGGTGATGTTGTTGAAATAAAGCGCTTCCCGTCGCGGACTGTCCCGCAGATCAATCAGGACCCGGTGTCAGGGGCAGGCGCATAGGCTCGCCCCATTTTCTTCCAGTCACCTTTCTGCGCCAGCATCTGCCGCAGATAGGCGACATTTGCCGCGGCTTCGCTTTCCGGCAGATCCGCGCTCGCAATCTTTTCCGCCTCATCGAAACGTCCGAGCAGCCCAACAACAAGTGCGAGGTTCTGGCGCACCTTCGGCCCCGCGTTCGGCTGGGCAACCGCGCGCCTCAGGGTCGCCTCGGCGTTCTTGAGATCCTTGGTGAGCAGATACGACAGCCCGAGATTGGAAAGAACCGACGGCTCGTTCGGCGTGATCTTGAGCGCGGCGGCGTAATGCTTCTGCGCTTCGGCGTGACGGCCCATCTGGTCGAGTACTGCTCCCTGCACGTTGAGAATGCGCCAGTCCGGGTTGTCGGGCGTGTGGGCGCGCTCGAGCGTGGTCAATGCCTGCTGATACTGGCCGGCATCGGCCAATGCGCGCCCGTAGGCACCGAGCAGGGCCATGTTGCGTGGATTACGGATCGAAGCCTGTTCGAGCACGGCCACCGCCTGGGCGCGCTGCTCGTTTGCGCGCAGCGCCTGGGCATAGGCGATGGCAGCGTCGGGATCGTTTTGATTCTGCTGATAGCGGGCACCAAGGGTGTCGAGCGAGCGGCGCATATCATCCGGACTGGTGGACGCTGCGCTTGCGTTGCTTACGGAGCCGGTCGCCTCCCGAGGCCCGAGATTTGAGCAACCGGTAGCGGCGAGGACGAGGGTTGCCGCCACGGCAGCCGAGGCGAGCAAATGAGTGCGGTCTGTTCTAGATGCCATGGCCGAGCAATAAAACGTTAACCCTAACGACTGGTTAACTTGTAGACTGCCGCTTGCGCTGCATTTATGGGCATCCGATGGACCTCGGGCTGACAGCCGACGAACTTGACCTGCGCGACCGCGCGCGCGCCTTTGCGGATGAGGTCGTCCGGCCGCGCGCGGCCGCTATAGACCGCGACGAACAGTACCCGTGGGATATCGTCAAAGCGCTTGCCCGGTCGGGCTTCTGCGGCATGACAATTCCCAGGGCTTTTGGCGGCCAGGACCGTTCCTTTCTCGATGCGGTCCTGGTGATCGAAGAAATGGCAAAGGCCTGCACCGTTACGTCGCGTATCGTCGTCGAGACGAACATGGGCGCAATTTCGACGGTGATGGCCTACGGGAGCGATTCGCAGAAAAAGCTGGCGGCACGGCTGGTGCTTGACGGCGACAAGCCGGCCATCTGCATAACCGAGCCTGATGCCGGATCCGATGCGACCGCGATGACGACGCGCGCGGACAAACGCGGCGACGTCTACGTGATCAACGGCAGGAAGCACTGGATCACCGGTGCCGGCGTCTCGCGCCTGCACCTGATTTTTGCGCGCGTATTCGACGAACGCGGCAAGGAGCTGGGAATCGGCGGTTTTCTTGCGGTGCGCGAACAGACGAAGGGCTTGCGGATCGGCAAGCGCGAACAGACCATGGGTCTGCGCGGAATGCCGGAGGGAGAAATCATCTGCGAGAATCTCGAGGTGCCGGCGCACATGGTCGTTATGCCCCCGTCGGGGTTCCGCCGCGGTTTCGGCGACCTGATGAATGCCTACAACAGCCAGCGCGTCGGCGCCGGCACCGTCGCGCTGGGTGTCGCCGCAGGCGCGCTTGATCACGCGCTGGAGTGGGCGAAGACCCGCGAGCAATTCGGCCGCCCGATCGGAGAATTTCAGGGCCTGCAGTGGATGCTTGCCGACATGCAGACGCAGGTGACAGCCGCCCGCCTCATGCTCTACCACGCGGCGCGTTCGCGCGGTCCCGGCGACAGCGCATTTCCCGATCCCATGCTGGCTGCACAGGCGAAGATATTCGCCTCGGAAGCGGCCATCAAAATCGTCAACGATGCGCTGCAGTTTTTCGGCGCGCGCGGCTATTCGCGCGAGCTTCCGCTGGAGCGCATGGCACGCGACGTGCGGATGTTCACCATCGGGGGTGGTACCGCGCAGGTGCTCCGGACCTTGGTCGCATCGAAGATGCTGGACTGGAAACTGCCGCAACGGCGTGACGGCTATTCTCCGAAGCCGTCCATGCGCGACGCCGCGGAGTGATCATGCACGCGGCTTTTGCAAGCGCCGGCAGGAACCAGGCGATTCCGATCTGGTTTGTCCACGCTTCCAATTTCGACACGATACGAAAGAAGCTTGGTCAGTCCGAGCAGGCGTTTGTCGTTGCTTCGGCATTCGAGGCAAAGCCTGGCCGGTTTTTGCTGCTGCCCGGCGGCAACGGCAGGCTTTCCGGCGTCCTGTTCGGGATCGAAAGCCCCGAGGAGGCCGAACTCGACCGTTTCCGGCCGGGACAGCTGGCAGGTCTTCTTCCCGCGGGCACGTACCGCTTTGCCAACGCACCACACGACGCGCGGCTGGCCGTGCTGGCGATCGCCCTGGGCCGCTATCAGTTCACCCGCTATCGCAAGCCGGATGCACGCAATGTGCGCATCGTGCTCCCCGAAGGCGTCGACGGCGAGGAACTCAGTCATATCGTCGAGGGCGTGACGCTCTGCCGCGATCTTGTAAACACGCCTTCGAACGATATGGGACCTGCCGACCTGGAAAGCGCCGCGCGTGCGCTGGCAAAACAGCACGCGGCGAAAGTCCAGGTCGTGAGCGGCGATGCCCTTGCGAAAAATTTTCCGCTTGTGCACGCGGTCGGCGCCGGATCAGCCCGTGCGCCGCGCCTGATCGACATGACCTGGGGCAAAACAAGCGATCCCAAGATCACGCTTGTCGGGAAGGGTGTCTGCTTCGACACCGGTGGCCTCGACATCAAGCCCGACACCGGCATGCTCAACATGAAGAAGGACATGGGCGGCGCGGCGACGGCACTTGCGTTGGCGCACATGGTCATGGCGCACGGGCTGAAAGTCCGCCTGCGTGTCATCATTCCCGCGGTCGAGAACGCAATATCGGGAACAAGCTTCCGGCCGCGCGACGTCTACGTTTCGCGGAAGGGTATTTCGGTCGAGATCGGCAACACCGATGCCGAAGGCCGTCTCATACTGGCCGATGCGCTCGCGCTCGCCGACGAGGATAAGCCGTCGCTTCTGGTCGATTTTGCAACCCTTACCGGCGCCGCGCGCGTTGCCCTTGGTCCCGACGTGCCGCCGTTCTTCACCGATGATGACGCGCTTGCTGACGAGCTGATGCGCGCCGCCGCGAGCGAGAACGATCCGCTCTGGCGTCTGCCGTTATGGCGGCCTTACGGGAGCATGCTCGAGTCAAAAGTCGCCGACCTCAACAATGTCGGGACCGGCGGGCAAGGCGGCGCCATCACCGCGGCACTGTTCCTGCGCCGCTTCGTGACGGCGAAGGCCTGGCTCCATCTCGATATCTTTGCCTGGACGCCAACGGCAAAGCCCGGACGTCCGGAAGGTGCGGAGTGCCAGTCAGCGCGTGCACTCTATGCGCTGCTCTGCGCCCGATATTCCTGACGATGGTCGCGCTCGACCCCCGCATCAACCCGTTCCGGCCCGAGATCGCCGCTAGCCACCTGCGCGGACAGGTCGAAGCCAGCCGCTTCGTCGAGGGGACGCGCCATCAGGTGATCGAGCCGGCAACAGCCTTGCGCCGCACGCCGTCGCATGACGCTAGGCTCGACAGCGAAGCGCTGCTGGGCGAGACCGTGATGGTCTACGAATCCACCGAGGAAGGCTGGGCCTGGGGCCAGCTCGAAACCGACGGCTACGTGGGCTGGCTATCGTCGAACGCGCTCGGAGCCGTCGGCGCGGCGCCGACCCACAAGGTCGTCGTGCCGCGCGCATTCGCCTTCGCCGGACCGGACATCAAACTGCCGCCCACCGCCGCCTTGCCGATGGGCGCGCGCCTTGCGGTGACCCGCCAGGATGAGCGCTTTGCCGTCACCGCCCTTGGCTGGCACGTGCCCGAGGTCTATCTCGCCCCGGTCAAGGTGCGGCAGCCGGATTTCGTCGCGGTCGCGGAGCGGTTCGTCGGGGTGCCCTATCTGTGGGGCGGCAAGACATCGCTCGGTCTCGACTGCTCGGGGCTCGTGCAGATTTCACTCCAGGCCGCCGGCATCGCATGTCCCCGCGACAGCGACATGCAGGAGCTCGCGCTCGGCAAGCTGTCGTCGCTCGCCAGCCTGCGGCGCGGCGACCTCGTGTTCTGGAAAGGCCACGTAGCGATCGCGATCGACCCCGAAACGCTCATTCACGCGAATGCCCACCACATGGCGGTGGCTATCGAACCGGCCGCGGACGCAATCGCGCGCATCAGGGCGGCGGGTTCCGAAGTCACCAGCGTACGCCGGATCTAGCAGGCGACCCTGCGGCAGGTTCGCACCGAACGGATCACGTTCTGCAGCGACTTCAGCCCTGGATGACCGAGGATGGCGACGCCGTTGATCACATAGGCGGGCGTCGCGATGAGGCCGGCTGCGGAGCCAAAGTCGGCATTCTGCTTGAGGACCGCAAGCATGCTTTCGGTATTGGCAGCCTCGGCAAGCTCCTGGCGATCGAGCCCGATGGCCTCGGCCGCCGCGAGCACCCGCGGCGCGTCGATGAAGCCGCGCCCCGCGTAGATGCGGCGATGAAATTCCAGATATTTTTCCGGCGTAAGCATCTCGCCGGCTGCGAGCTCGACAAGCGCGCCTTGAGCCGACTGCACGGAGAGCACCGCGTAGGGCGCAAATACCAGCCTGAGCTTCCTGTCGGAACGCACGAGCGTATCGACGTCGGCCGCGGCCTCGCGGCAGAACGGGCAGTTGAGATCGTAGAACTGCACGAGAGTGACGTCGCCATCCGGATTTCCGACCGCAACCTGCCCCGGCAATTTGGCGAGCCGAACCGCAAGATCGCCTTTCAGGTCGAAATTGGTGATCGGATCGCCCTCGTCGCTTCTGATGGGATACTGGTCGGGGCCGAATTGCGTCGCACCTGCCGCCGTTGCAGCAAGGCCGAGCGCCATCAGGCAGATGAGCGCCAGCCGCATTATTGCGACACCACGCCTTCGGGCGCGGTTTCCAGGTTGAAGGCCGCCGCAAAAAGTGCGCGCGTGTAGTCGCTCTTCGGGGCCTTGAACAGTTCGGCGGCAGCACCCTCCTCCACCGCCTTGCCGTGGCGCATCACCAGAAGCCGGCTCGCCAGCGCCGCGACGACGCGCAGGTCGTGCGAGATGAACATGTAGGTCAGGTCGTGTCTTTTCTGCAGGTCGCGCAGCAGGTCGACCATCTGCGACTGGATCAGCATGTCGAGCGCGCTGGTCGGCTCATCAAGGACAATGAACGTCGGCTCCAACACCAACGCCCGCGCAAGCGCGATACGCTGGCGCTGGCCGCCGGAAAATTCATGCGGATAGCGATACCGCATCTGCGAATCGAGGCCGACGTCGTCGAGCGCGGCAGAGACGCGCCGCTTACGCTCTGCCGCCGTCAATTTCGGATGGTGCACCCAGAGACCTTCCTCGATGATGTCGGAGACCGACATGCGCGGCGACAGGGAGCCATACGGGTCCTGGAAGACGATCTGCATGTTGTGGCGGATCGGCCGCATCTGCTTGAATCTGAGCTCCTGGATCGGATTGCCCATGAACACGATCGGGCCGTCTGAGGAGATCAGGCGCAGGATGGCAAGTCCGAGAGTCGTCTTGCCGGAGCCGGATTCGCCGACCACACCGAGCGTTTCGCCCTTGCGCAGCGCGATGCTCACGCCGTCAACCGCCTTGATGTGGCCGACCACCTTGCGCAGCACCCCGCGCTTGATCGGAAACCAGACCTTCAGGTCCTTGGTCTCGACGAGAACGGGCGCGTCAGGGCGCGGCGGCGCGGGATCGGGCTTCGGCTCCGCCGCCAGCAGCGCGCGCGTATATGGATGTTCGGGCGCGGTGAAGACGCGCTCGACGTCACCTTTCTCGACGATCTTGCCGCGTTGCATGACGCAGACCCTGTCGGCGATCTTGCGCACGATCCCGAGATCGTGGGTGATGAACAGCACCGACATGCCGAGGCGCGTCTGCGTGTCCTTCAGCAGCTTCAGGATCTGTGCCTGCACCGTGACGTCGAGCGCGGTCGTCGGCTCGTCGGCAATCAGCAGGTCCGGCTCGTTCGCCAGCGCCATCGCGATCATCACGCGCTGGCGTTGCCCGCCCGAGAGCTGATGCGGATAGCTCTGCAGGCGCCCGGCCGGATCGGGGATGCCGACCTGCCCCAGCAGATCGACGATGCGCGCCCTCGCTGGCGCACCTGTAACACCTTGATGTAACGACAGAATTTCTCCGATCTGCTTTTCAATCGTGTGCAGCGGATTGAGCGACGTCATCGGCTCCTGGAAGATGATCGTGATGTCGTTCCCGCGCACCTCGCGAATGTCGTGCTCGCTCATTGCCAGGAGATCGCGCCCCTTGAACATGATCGAGCCCGACGGATGGCGCGCCGCCGGATAGGGCAGCAACTTCATCACCGACAGCGCGGTGACCGATTTGCCCGAGCCCGACTCGCCGACAAGCGCGACCGTCTCACCCTTCCCGATTTCGAAGGATATCCTGTCGACCGCGAGAACCTCGCGTGTGCCACGGCCGAAGGCGATCGAGAGATCGCGGATAGAAAGCAACGTGTCCTTCGGGCTCATCGGAACGTCTTTCTCGGATCGAATGCATCGCGCACGGCTTCGCCGATGAAGATCAGCAGCGAAAGCATCAGTGCGATGCTGAAGAAGCCGGTCAGGCCGAGCCAGGGCGCCTGCACGTTGGCCTTGCCCTGCGACAGCAGTTCGCCCAGCGACGGCGAGCCCGGCGGCAGGCCGAAGCCGAGAAAGTCGAGCGCCGTCAGCGTCATCACCGACGACGACAGGATGAAGGGCAGGAACGTCATGGTGGCAACCATGGCATTCGGCAGCAGATGCCGGAAGATAATGACCGCGTTGGCCACTCCGAGCGCGCGCGCCGCCTGGATATACTCGAAATTACGTCCGCGCAGGAACTCGGCCCGTACCAGGCCGACCAGCGCCACCCAGGAGAACAACAGCAATATTCCGAGCAGGACAAAGAACCCGGGCACCAGAACCGACGAGATGATCAGCAGCAGATACAGTGACGGAATCGAATTCCAGATCTCGATGAAGCGCTGGAACAGAAGGTCCGTCCAGCCGCCGAAATATCCCTGCACGGCCCCTGCGGCAACGCCGATGATCGACGATATGATGGTGAGCGCCAGTCCGAACAGCACCGAGATGCGGAATCCGTAGATGAGCCGCGCCACCACGTCGCGACCGCCGTCATCGGTGCCGAGCCAGTTCATTTCCAGGTCGTCGCATTTGGCAAAGCCGTGGCTCGCGGCAAATTCACAGTCCTTCTTCGTCAGCATCCATGTCGGCTTGGACGGGAACGGTGACGGCGGCCTGCTCACCTGCGTGTTGTAGGAGAAACGGATGGGCGGCCAGATCACCGTGCCGCCTTCATTCCTGATCAGATCCATCAGGTACTCGTCGCGATAGTCCGCGGCCGTGCCGAACAGGCTCGGATCGTCGCCCTTGGCAAAAGCCGTGTCCGGATAAGTGAATACGGCCGGGAAGAAGAAGCGGCCGTTCACGTGAATGAGAATGGGCTTGTCGTTGGCGATGAACTCCGCAAACAGGGAGATCAGGAACATCGTGAGAAAAATCCACAACGACCAGTAGCCGCGGCGGTTGGCCTTGAAGTTCTCCCAGCGGCGCTGGTTGATCGGCGATATCCTGATCCAGCGCCGCCGCGCAGCCGCTTCGGGAGCGCCGGGGGCACTGTCGACGGCGGGTTTGCTGCCGGTGCGCGCGTCCAACGTCAGACCTCTCGCGTCTCGAAATCGATGCGCGGATCGATCCACGTATAGGTAAGGTCGGAAATCAGGTTCACGACCACGCCGATCAACGAGAAAATATAGAGCGTGGCGAAGACGACGGGATAGTCGCGGTTGAGGACGCTTTCGAAGCCAAGCAGGCCGAGGCCGTCGAGCGAAAAGATCGTTTCGATGAGCAGCGAGCCGGTGAAGAATGCGTGCACGAAAGCGGACGGAAAGCCGGCAATCACGATGAGCATCGCGTTGCGGAAGATATGGCCGTAAAGCACCTGGTTGCTGCTGCAACCCTTGGCCCGCGCCGTCAGCACGTACTGCTTGCGGATCTCCTCGAGAAACGAATTCTTGGTGAGCAACGTCATGGTCGCGAATGCCGACAGCGCCATCGACAGTATGGGGAGCGTCAGGTGCCAGAAATAATCGAGGATCTTCTGCCACCACGGAAACTCCGACCAGCGCTCGGAGACAAGCCCGCGCAACGGGAACCAGTCGAAGAACGAGCCACCCGCAAACAGGATGATCAGCAGTATGGCGAAGAGGAATCCCGGAATGGCATACCCTATGACGATGACGCTCGAAGTCCAGACGTCGAAGCGTGAGCCGTCATCCACCGCCTTCCTGATCCCGAGCGGAATCGAGATCAGATAGGTGAGCAACGTCATCCAGATTCCGAGCGACATCGAGACCGGCAGCTTCTCCTTTATCAGCTGCAGCACGCTGATGTCGCGGAAGTAGCTTTTCCCGAAGTCGAATCGCAAATAGTTCCACAGCATCAGCCCGAACCGCTCATAGGCCGGCTTGTCGAAACCGAACTGCTTCTCGAGCTTCTTGATGAATTCGGGATCGAGACCCTGCGCGCCGCGGTACTTGGAAGTAACCGCGTCGACCTGCGAGGCGCCCTGCGCCATGCCACGGCTGCCGAAGTCGCCCCCGGCCGACCCGGAAATGCGCGATGTCGCGCCGGTTTCGGCTCCGGTGAGCTTTGCGATCACCTGTTCGACGGGACCGCCGGGCGCGAACTGCACCACGACGAAGGCGACGAGCATGATGCCGAACATCGTCGGGATCATGAACAGGATGCGGCGGATGATGTAGGCAGTCATTGCTCTATCAGTATGGCATACCGCGGCGCCGCTGAAGCATGCCCCGGCGCCCAATAGTCCCCGGCTGTTGATTTTGCATCGGTTCTAGCCGCTCTTTCCGAGCTTTGCCGCCCTTTCGTGATCGTACCACCAGGTGTCTGGAATCCCCCGGAAATACCGGGGCTGGGCCGCCGGCCGGCCGAACACGTCCCAATAGGCGATCCAGTGCGACGCCTTGTACCAGTGCGGGATCCAGTATCGCCCAGCACGGAACACGCGATCGAACGCCCGGCAGGCGGTGACCAGCTCGTCGCGCGTCCTGGCGGCAATGATCACCTCGATCAGCCTGTCGAGCACCGGGTCGGCGATGCCGGCCCGGTTCTGCGATCCCTTGATCGCCGCCGCCTGGGAGCTGAAGTAGGGCCGCAGCGAATCTCCCGGCGTCGACGAAAAGCTCAGGCGCTCGGTCGTGATGTCGAAATCAAAGTCGTCGACGCGGCGCCGGTACTGGACGGGGTCGACGATGCGCAGACTCGCAACGAACCCGAGCACTTCGAGATTCTTGATGTAGGTCAGGTGATGAGGCTTGAAGGTGGGCTCGTCGATCAGAAACTCGATTTCGAGCGGCCGACCGTCCGGCATGACCCGCTTGCGGTTCACCAGCCTGAACCCCGCGTCGTTGAGCAGCTGCGCGGCGTGGCGCAGCCATCGCCTGTCCTGCCCGGATCCGTCCGTCACCGGCGGCACGTAGGGCTCGCCGAACACTTCCTCGGGCAGCTGGCTGCGGAACGGCTCCAGCAGCGCGACCTCGGCCGCGCTCGGCTTACCGGTCGCCTTCATCGGTGAGTTTTCGAACACCGAGTGCGTCCGGTCGTAAGAACCGTACATGATGTTCTTGTTGGTCCATTCGAAGTCGAAAGCGTCGATAAGCGCTTCGCGCAACCGTCGGTCCTTGAACTTCTCGCGCCGCAGGTTGATGAACCACCCTTGCGCACCGGACGGCGTGGCATCCGGGATCACCGCCCTTTTGACGCGGCCATCCTTGAACGCCGGGAAATCGTAGCGCGTGGCCCAGGTGCGCGAGGTGAACTCCTCGCGGAACAGATAATTTTTGGCGGTGAAACCTTCGAACCCGACCTCGCGGTCACGATAATATTCGTAGCGGATAGTGTCGAAATTGTTCAGCCCGCGCGCCACCGGCAGGCTCGCTCCCCACCAGTCCTTGACGCGGTCATATTCGATGTGATGTCCGACCTGAAAGCGCCCAACCTTGTAGGGACCACTGCCGAGCGGGATTTCCAGCGTCGATTCGTCGAACGGGTGCCTGGAATAGTAGGCACGGGAGAAAATCGGAAGTCCGGCCACGAACAGCGGCACATCGCGTGCGCGCCCTTCCGCAAAGCGGACGACGACCGTCCGCTCATCGGACGCTTCCGCGCCTTTGCAGTCGCGCAGCTGCTGCGTGATGATCGGATGGCCTTTGTCCTTCAGCGTGTTGATCGACCACGCGACGTCGTGCGCCGTCAACGGGCTGCCATCGTGAAATTTCGCCTCCGGCCGCAGGTTGAAACGATAGGTCAGGCCGTTGTCGGAAATCCGTACGCTGCGCGCGGCCAGGCCGTACATGGCATCCGGCTCGTCGCCGGAGCGCACCATCAGCGTGGCGAAGGTGTAGTCCATGCCGAGCGCGCCCTCGCCTTTGAGGATGTAGCCGTTGAGCGAGGTGAAGGTCAGGAAGGAACCGTTGTAACCGCGCGTGGAAACGATCTCGGAATAAACGCCGCCTTTCGGCGCACTGGTGTTGACGTAGCTGAAGTGGGTAAAATCGGGCGGATAGACGAGATCGCCGAAGGCCGACATGCCATGCCTTTCGGCCTCCTGCGCTTCGGCCGGAACGGAAAGACGGACGCCTGCGCCGGTGGCCGCCGCACCGGCAATCACGCTCAACGCATCGCGCCGGCTTAATGGCATGTCATCACGACCGTTGCGGCACTTTCGCGGCTTTATCCTTATCCCACCACCAGATCGTCGGAAACGCCGAACGGCCGTATTTCGGCATCGTTTCGGGGTGGCTGAAGCGGTCCCACCGCGCCGTCCGCACGAACGCATAAGTCCATTGCGGCACGACGAAGTAGTTCCACAAGAGTACCCGATCGAGTGCTTTGGTCGCCGCAACCAGTTCGGCGCGGTCCTTGGCGAAAATGACCCGCTCGATCAGGATATCGACGGCAGGATTCTTGATGCCGATGAGGTTGCGGGAGCCGGGACGATCGGCCGCCTGCGAGCTCCAGAAATCGCGCTGTTCGTTGCCGGGAGAAAGCGACTCCGCCCAATTTGCAACGATAACGTCGTAGTCCCACTGACGCAGCCGGTTTTCGTACTGCGCCGAGTCCACGACGCGCACAGCGACATTCATCCCGAGACGCTCGAGCGAAGGCTTGTAGAACAGGACGAACCGCTGTGTCGCCGAATCGTCGACCAGAAACTCGAAACTGAACTGCTCGCCGGTTTTTGAATTGACCAGCTTGGTGTTGCGCACCTCGTAGCCGGCCTCGCGGAAGAGGGCGAGCGCGTGACGCAGGTTATCGCGCACCGCCTGCGGCGTGCCTCCGACCGGATTGGTGTAGGGCTTGGTGAAGAGATCCGGCGGAACCTTGTCGCGAACGGTTTCCAGAATCTCTAGCTCCTTGCCGGATGGCAGTCCTGTCGCGGCCAGTTCGGTTCCCTCGAAATAGCTCGCGATGCGCGAATACTGTCCCGAGAACAGTTGGCGGTTCATCTCCTCGAAATCGAAGGCGAAATTGAACGCACGGCGCACGCGCGGATCCTTGAACTTGTCGCGACGGATGTTGAACGCGAAAGCCTGCATCGTGCCCCGATCGCGAATCGGGAATTCTTCGCGCACGACACGTTTCTCGCGGACCGCTGGGAAGTCGTACGCTGAGGCCCAATCCTTGGCACTGTTCTCGAAGCGCCAATCGAGCTGGTCGCCCTTGAATGCCTCGAGGGCGACTGTGAGATCGCGGAAATATTCGTAGCGGATCTCGTGAAAATTCCGCGTTCCCACGATGACATTGAGATCCTTTCCCCAATAATCGTTCACTTTTTCGTAGACCAGCGTGCGTCCCGGTGCGAATTCCTTGAGCCTGTACGGCCCGCTGCCGAGCGGAGGTTCAAGCGTCGTTTGCGAAATGTCGCGCTTGTTTCCGCTCTTGTCCGTGCCCTGCCACCAGTGCTTCGGAAGCACCGGCAGTTGCCCGACGATGTGAGGCAATTCGCGATTGCCCGGGCCGTCGAAGGTGAACGTGATCTCACGCTCGCCGGTCAACTCGACTTTCGTGACGTGGCGGTAATACGCGCCATAGAACGGGCTGTTCGTCTTCAGCGCTTCAAACGAGAATACGACGTCATCCGGCGTCACCGGCTTTCCGTCGTGCCACCGCGCGCTCGGTCGCAACCGGTAGGTCACCGAGGAGTGGTCTTCGGGATGGCTGACGGATTCAGCCAGCAGCCCGTACTCGGTCGAGACCTCGTCGAGCGCCGGTGTCATCAGTGTTTCCGTGATCAGCTCGATGCCGGCAGCCATGCTGCCCTTCACGCCGGCGACGACCATGTTGAAGTTGTCGAAGGTACCGAACGTGCCGAGGCGCACCGTGCCGCCCTGCGGCGCCTGCGGATTGACGTAGTCGAAGTGCTTGAAGCCTTCCGGGTATTTGATGTCGCCGAACAGCGACAGGCCGTGTCGCCACGTTCTGGCCTGAGCGCCGGCTTTTGTCGCAAGCAGATCGACACCGACGGCACCCAGTGCCGGCATCGCAAGCCCCGTGGCGCCCGCGCGCAAGACCGACCGGCGACTGAATTTCATGCAATGGCTCCGACGCACAACCAACCGAGGCGATGCAATTACCGTCGATTATGTCGGTTTTTCGATTCACCGCCAGCGGGTGTGGTCTCCGGTCCACCCGGTCCCGGTCACAAACCCGTGGCCA
>Ga0070741_10002377_pt1 | contig 51131 bp, 41 predicted proteins | sample Coa_R1_4_FD_66440 | JGI IMG/M metagenome (GOLD analysis project Ga0070741, IMG submission 66440) | Surface soil microbial communities from Centralia Pennsylvania, which are recovering from an underground coalmine fire - Coalmine... | ecosystem: Environmental > Terrestrial > Soil > Unclassified ... | reverse complement strand
GGCTTTGCCCAATGGGGCGAGGGGAGCGTTCCCCTCGTGCGAGAATCTGGGGCCCCGTTGGGCTTTGCCCAATGGGGCGAGGGGAGCGTTCCCCTCGTGCGAGAATCTGGGGCCCCGTTGGGCTTTGCCCAATGGGGCGAGGGGAGCGTTCCCCTCCTTTGATTGGTATCACGAGGCGGGTGATCCGCGTTCATGCGCTGACGCCCTTCGTGCTTGCGCCGCTCGTCGAGCGGGCCGGCGCGCCGCCTTACCGGATCACCCAGGTCCTCGACTGGGTCTACCGTCGCGGCGCGACCGATCCGGCGGCGATGACGACGCTACCGCGCGAGCTGCGGGCGGTCCTCGCGAACGACCTCGCCGGCCCGTCGCTCGAGACCGCGGCGATCTCGCGCTCGTCCGACGGGACGCGGAAGCTCGCGCTCCGCTGCGCCGACGGCGAGCTCATCGAGAGCGTCCTCATCCCCGACCGACACCGCCTCACGCTGTGCGTCTCGTCGCAGGTCGGCTGCGCCATGGGCTGCGGCTTCTGCGCGACCGCCCGCCTCGGGCTCCGCCGCCAGCTCCGCGTCGACGAGATCGTGGGCCAGGTCATGCACGCGCGCGCCGAGCTCGCGCGCGAGTCGCTCGGCGTCGGCCACCTGACCAACGTCGTCTTCATGGGGATGGGCGAGCCGCTCCACAACCTCGCCGAGCTGCTGCCGGCGCTCGAGATCCTGTCGGCGTCGTGGGGGCTCGCGATCTCGCCGCGCCGGATCACGGTCTCGACGGTCGGGCTCGTGCCCGAGATGGAGAAGCTCCTCGAGCGGACGCACGTGAACCTCGCCGTGTCCCTCACCGCGACGACGGAGGAGAGCCGGCGACGTCTGATGCCCGTTACGCGCAAGTACGGGCTCGGCCGACTGCTCGACGCGTGCCGCGCGCTGCCCCTGCCGCGGCGGCGGCGCATCACGTTCGAGTACGTCCTCCTCGCGGGCCAGAACGACGCGGACGAGGACGCGCGCCGTCTCGTCGCGCTCCTCCACGGCATCCGCGCGAAGGTGAACCTGATCTGCTTCAACGCGTTCCCGGGTGCGCCCTTCGCGGCCTCGCCGCGCGAGCGCGTCGCGCGCTTTCAGCGCCTGCTCCTCGACTCGGGCGTCAATGCCACGATCCGCGAGAGCCGGGGCCCCGACATCGCGGCTGCGTGCGGCCAGCTCGCCGCCCAGGCGGCGCGCGGCGAAGCGGGCGGCGACCCCGGGCGCGGTGCGGCGCTCGCCGCGGCGCGCGAGGACGACGCCGCGAGCCCGCGCGGCCCGGACGCGCCCACGGTCACGCCGCCCACCGCCTGACAGATGGGCGGCATCGCGGTCATCCTGAACCCGCACGCGGGCGGGAACCGGCGCGTCATCGCGCGCGCCCGGCCCGAGCGGCTGTCACGCATCGTCGGCGAGCACGGCTCGGTGCACTGCCCCGACAGCCTCGACGCGCTGGAGCAGACGATCGCGCGTGCGCTCGAGGACCAGCCCGACGTCCTCGCGCTCTGCGGCGGCGACGGCAGCTACTTCCGCGCGTTCTCCGTCCTGAACCGCCTGCTCGCGAGCGACCCGTGGCCGCCGATCCTGCCGTTGCCCGCCGGCACGATCAACAACTTGACGCATGCGATCCAGTCGCGCTCGCGCTCGCCCGAGAGCCTGCTCGGCGAGGTCGTCCACGAGCTCGTGCACGGGATCGCGCACGAGACCGCGGACTGCGACCTCTTCTGCGTGGGCGAAGGAGACGTCGGCTACATCTTCGGCATCGGGATGATCGTCAACTTCCTGCGCGCCTACTACGCGACGCCGGATCCGCGGCCGGCGTCCGCGGCATGGCTCGTCTTCCGCCTCGCAATGTCGGCTGCGATGCGCGGCGCGCTCTCGCAGAAGATCTTCCAGCCGTTCGAGGCCGACATCGTCTGCGACGGGGAGCGCGTCCCGCACCGGAGCTACCGCATGCTGATCGCGTCCAGCGTCGCTGCGATCGGTCTCGGCTTCGTCCCGTTCTATCTCGCCGGCAAGAAGCCGGGGCAGTTCCACGTGCTCGGCGGACCGGCGAAAGGATCGCGCCTCGCGCGCCGGCTCCCGCGCTTCTACCGCGGCTTCCCGGCGCAGGACCCCGAGCTCTACGACAACATCGGCTCCGAGCTCCTGGTCGAGTTCGCGCGCCCGGCCTACTACACGGTGAACGGCGACCTCCTCGGCCCGACCATGCGGATCGCGGTCCGGAAGCTCCGTCGGATCACCGTCATCCGCGGCTGAAGGGACGTGCATTGCCGGCAGCCGCCGGGGTGTGCGAAAGCAAGCGACCGTGAGCGCGAACCAAGCGACAGCGACCCTCGGCGTCATCGGCGGCAGCGGCCTCTACGAGCTCCCGGGCCTCGCCGACATCGAGCGCGTGCGCGTGGAGACGCCCTTCGGCGCCCCGTCCGACGAGATCGTCCTCGGCACCCTGGGCGCCGTCCGGGTCGCGTTCCTCCCGCGTCACGGCCGCGGCCACCGCCTCCTCCCGAGCGAGCTCAACTTCCGCGCGAACGTGCACGGCATGAAGCAGATCGGGGTGACGTCCCTGCTGTCGGTCGGAGCGGTCGGAAGCCTGCGCGAGGAGATCGCGCCCGGGCACCTCGTCGTGCCGGACCAGTTCATCGATCGCACCTTCGACCGGCACGCGACCTTCTTCGGCGACGGTGTCGTCGCCCACGTCCAGTTCGGCGATCCCGTGTGCAAGCGGCTCGCGCCCGCGACCGCCACCGCCGCGGAGCGCGCCGGCGCGACCGTGCACCGCGGCGGCACCTACGTCTGCATGGAGGGCCCTCAGTTCTCGACGCGCGCCGAATCGAACCTCTACCGCGCGTGGGGCGCGCACGTGATCGGGATGACGACGCTCCAGGAGGCGAAGCTCGCCCGCGAGGCGGAGCTCTGCTATGCGGCGCTCGCGCTCTCGACCGACTACGACTGCTGGCACGAGACGGAGGCCGAGGTCGACGCGGCGAGCATCCTCGCGGTCCTCCACGAGAACGCCGAGCGCGCGCGGCGGGCCGTCGGCGCGCTCGCGACCGCGCTCCCGGACGGCGACTGCGCGTGCCGGCATGCGCTCGCAGGGGCGATCGTGACGGACCGCGCGGCGATCCCGGCCGCGACCCGCGAGCGCCTTCGGCTCATCGCCGGCAAGTACCTATGAACGTCGCGCCGGGCGCGCTCGAGGGCTCGGTCGACGTCTCGGTGGTCGTGCCGTTCTTCGAGGAGGAGGAGTCGGTGGCGGAGCTCTTCGACGAGCTCCTCGCCGTGCTGGACCGCGAAGGCATCGCCGGCGAGGTCGTCGCGATCGACGACGGCTCGACCGACGCCACGTTCCAGCGTCTTTCCGAGGCGCACGCGCGCGACCCGCGCGTCCGGGTCGTGCGCTTCCGCCGCAACTTCGGCCAGACGGCGGCGCTCGCCGCCGGCTTCGCGCACGCCCGCGGCCGCGTCATCGTGACCATGGACGGCGACCTGCAGAACGACCCCGCCGACATCCCGCGCCTCCTCGCGAAGCTCGAGGAGGGATGGGACGTCGTCTCGGGGTGGCGGCGCGAGCGCCAGGACGACGTGCTCACGCGCATCGTCCCGTCGCAGATCGCGAACCGCATCATCTCGCATGCGACGCAGGTCCAGCTCCACGACTACGGGTGCGGCATCAAGGCATACCGCGCCGACATCGCGCGCTCGCTCCACCTCTACGGCGAGATGCACCGCTTCCTGCCCGCGATCGCGGGCGACCTCGGCGCTGCCGTGACGGAGATCCCCGTCCACCACCGGCCGCGCACGCGCGGGCGATCGAAGTACGGCCTTTCGCGCACGGTGCGCGTGCTCCTCGACCTCCTGACCGTCAAGTTCCTGTCGGACTTCTCGACGCGTCCGATCCAGGTGTTCGGGCTCATCGGTCTCGCCGGCGCGGCCCTCGGAACCCTGATGATCGCGGTGCTCGGCTTCGAGCGCCTGGTGCTGGGCATCCAGCTCGGCAATCGGCCCATCGTGCTGCTCGCGATCCTGCTCGTCGTCGCCGGCTTTCAGTTCATCACGTTCGGGCTGCTCGGCGAGATGCTGGCGCGGACGTACCACGAGTCACAGGGAAAGCCGATCTACGTCGTGCGCGAGGTGCTCGAATAGCCGGCACTCGCACCCGGATCGGAATCGACGCGCGGAAGCTCGCCGACGGCGGGATCGGCCGCTACCTCGGGGAGCTGCTGCGGCGCGCGCCCGATCTGCTGCCATCGGACGTCGAGATCGTCGCTGCGATTCGGCCCGACCATGCTGCGCGCCTCGCGGCGGTCGCGCCGCGCGTCCGCGCGATCCCGGTCGGCGCGCGTGGCTACTCGCTGGCGGAGCACCGGGAGCTGCCGCGCGCGTTCGCGCGCGCGGGCTGCGACCTCGTGCACGTGCCGCACTACGTGCTCCCGATCGGCCTCCGGTCGCCCGCGGTCGTGACCGTGCACGACCTGATCCACGTGCGCGTGCCGCGGACGCCGCTCCACGCGCTCTACGCGCGCGCGATGCTCGGCGTCGTCCGCCGGCACGCGCGGATCGTGCTCGCGCCGAGCGCTGCGGTCGCTCGCGTCCTGACCGACATCGCCGGCATCGCGCCCGACCGCGTGCGCGTCGTACCGAACGGGGTCGCCGACGCGTTCCTCGCGACGGGGCCTGCGCCGGCGAGCGAGGTCGCGGCATTCGTCGCGCGCCGTGCGCTCCCGACGCCGTACGTGCTGAACGTGACGAACGGCTTGCCCCACAAGGGGCTGGACGTGCTCCTGCGGTCGCTGCGGGCGATCCCCGGGCTCGGGCTCGCGATCGCGGGCGCGGGGTCCGGGCGCGCGTCCGTCCGGCGCGCCCTCGCGAGGTCCGGCCTCCCGGCGGTCGTCGAGCTGGGCGAGCTCGGCGACGAGGAGCTCCGGCTCGCCTACGCGGGCTCGGCCGCCGTCGTCGTGCCGTCGCGCGACGAGGGCTTCGGCCTTCCCGCCCTCGAGGCGATGGCCGTGGGCGCGCCGGTCGTGGTCTCCGACGCCGGAGCGCTGCCCGAGGTCGTGGGCGACGCGGCGGTCGTCGTCCCGGCGGGCTCGGTTGCTTGCCTGACGGGAGCCCTCTATAGGATGGCGTTCGAAATCCAGCCGACGGAACGTGAAGGGTTGATCCAACGAGGCCTGACTCGAGCCCGCCAGTTCCCCTGGGACCGCTCGGCCCGAGCGACGTGCGCGGCCCTCGAGCAGGCGCTTCGGGGCCCGGCGTGAAGGTAGCGCTGGTCCACGACTGGCTGGTCGGGATGCGGGGCGGAGAGAAGTGCCTCGACCTCATGTGCGAGCTGCTCCCGGACGCGGACATCTACACCCTCGTCCACGCCCGCGGCTCGGTGTGCGCGCGCATCGAGTCGCGGACGATCCACACGTCGTTCCTCCAGAAGCTGCCCTTTTCGGTGCGCGCCTACCCGTACTACCTGCCGCTGCTCCCCTGGGCGATCGAGCAGTTCGACCTCCGCGGCTACGATGCGATCGTGAGCGTGAGCCACTGCGTCGCGAAGGGCGTCGTGCCGCCGCCCGACTCGTGGCACGGCTGCTGGTGCCTGACGCCGATGCGCTACATCTGGGACGCGTACGGCGCGTACTTCGATCGCGGATCGCGCGCGGTCAGGACGGCGGGGCGCGTCGTCGCGCCGTGGCTCCGGATGTGGGACGTCGCTTCCTCGTCGCGCGTCGACTCCTTCGCCGCGATCTCGCAGCACGTCCGGAGCCGGATCGGCCGCTACTACCATCGCGAGGCGTGCGTCATCTATCCCCCGGTCGACGACGTCTTCTTCGACGCTCAGCTCCCGGAGGGCCCTGGTGACTACTTCCTCTCGGTCGGCGCCGCCGCTCCGAACAAGCGACTCGACTTGACGATCGACGCGTTTCGCCGCCTGCGGCTGCCGCTCGTGGTCGTCGGCGCCGGACCGGGCGCGGAGCGCCTCCGCCGGCACGCGCCGCCGAACGTCTCGTTCTTCGGCTGGAGCACTCCGAGCGAGCTCATCGCGCTCTACCAGCGGGCGCGCGCGCTCGTCTTCCCCGGCTACGACGACTTTGGCTTGACGCCGCTCGAGGCGGCGGCCGTCGGCCGTCCCACGATCGCGTTTCGCGGCGGCGGCGCGCTCGAGACGGTGGTCGCCGTGAACGGAGACGGCAGCGGGACCGGCGTCCTCTTCGGCGAGCAGACGGCGGAGGGCCTCGTGGGCGGCGTCGAGGAGTTCCTGCGCCGCGAGAGCGACTTCGACGCCCGCCGGCTGCGCGCCCACGCGGCGCCGTTCGCGCGTCGCGAGACGCGCGGCGCGCTCGCGCAGTTCCTGCGCCAGGGGATCCCTTCGTCGGCGGTGGCGCCGTGCTGAAGGAGCGCCACCAGCTCTTCATCGGCCTCTTCGTCGCGGCCGATCTCCTCATGCTCGCGGGAGCGTGGGGCCTCGCCTACGCGGTTCGCTTCGTGATCCCGGTCATCCCGGTCACGAAGGGAACGCCGCCGCCGGTCGACTACCTGCCTCTCGTCCCCGTCATCTGGGCGATCTGGGGCGTCGTGTTCCGGGCCGCGGGCCTGTACGACCCGATGCGGGGCCGAGCCGAAGCCTCGGAGCGACGCCGCCTGGTCCGCGCGTCCTCGCTCGCGATGCTGATCTTCACGGCCGTCACGTACCTCGGGTTCGAGAAGGCCTACTCGCTGTCGCGCCTGATGCTCCTCTACTTCTACGTCTTCGCGACCGCAGCGATCGTCGTCGAGCGCGCCGCCGTCCGCGAGATCCTGCGCGAGGCGCGCCGGCGCGGCTACAATCTCCGCCACGTGCTGGTCGTCGGCGACGGCGACCTGGCGCGCGGCACCGTCGAGCGAATGGCGCGCCACCCCGAGCTCGGTCTCAAGGTGCGCGGCTTCCTGACCGATGACCCTGCGAGGGTCGGCTCCCTCATCGGGACCATCCCGGTGCTCGGGATGTGGGACGAGGTGGCGGACATCGTGTCGGCGGGGGGCATCGATCAGGTGGTGATGGCGCTGCCGTTCGAGCGCCTGCCGCATCTCGGCGGCCTCGTCGGCCGGCTCGACTCGGCCGTCGTCGACATCAAGGTCATCCCCGACATCGAGCGCTTCGTGAGCCTCCGGAGCGGCATCGAGGAGTTCGAGGGGCTTCCCGTCATCGGGCTCCGCTCGACGCCGCTCGCCGGGTGGGGGCGGATCGCGAAGCGCGCGATGGACGTCGGGCTCGCGGCGCTCGCGCTGGTCGTCCTCTCGCCGGTGATGCTCGTGATCGCGCTGCTCGTGAAGATCACGTCGCCCGGCCCGGTGCTGTTCGCGCAGGACCGGATGGGGCTCGACGGCCGCGTCTTCCGCGTTTGGAAGTTCCGCACGATGCGGCGCGACGCGGAGATCGACTCCGGCCCGGTGTGGGCGGTGCGCGACGATCCGCGGCGGACGGGGTTCGGCGCCTGGCTCCGGCGCCTGTCGCTCGACGAGCTGCCGCAGCTCGTGAACGTGCTGCGCGGCGACATGAGCCTGGTCGGGCCTCGGCCCGAGCGGCCGGTCTTCATCGAGGAGTTTCGCCGCCGCATCCCGCGCTACATGCTGCGCCACATGGTCCAGGCCGGCATGACGGGCTGGGCGCAGGTGCACGGCTGGCGCGGCAACACGCCGATCGAGAAGCGCATCCAGTACGACCTCTACTACATCGAGAACTGGTCGCTCCGGCTGGACTTGAAGATCCTCCTGCTGACGTTCGTCAGGGGGTTCGTGAACAGGAACGCCTACTGAGCGATCTCGCGCGCCGCCCCGCCGCGCATGCGGCGCCGCGCCACTGGGCATCGGAGAAACGAGAATGAAGATCTGTGTGGTGGGAACCGGTTACGTCGGGCTCGTCGCGGGGACGTGCTTCGCGGAGAGCGGCAACGACGTGACGTGCGTCGACAACGTTCCCGAGAAGGTGGAGGCGCTCCGGCGCTGCGAGATCCCGATCTACGAGCCCGGTCTCGAGGAGCTCGTCCGGCGGAACAGCCAGGAGAAGCGGCTCACCTTCACGACCGATCTGGCCGGGTCGGTGCGCGCCGCGGAGATCTGCGTCATCGCGGTCGGGACGCCGATGGACCACTCCGGTGCGGCGGACCTCACGGCCGTGATGGCGGTGGGCGAGGCGATCGCGAAGGCGGCGGAGAGCGAGAAGGTCGTCGCCATCAAGAGCACCGTGCCGATCGGCACCGCGGATCGCCTCCGCCGGGTCTTCGCGCAGCACGCCAAGCATAGGATCCACGTGATCTCGAATCCCGAATTCATGAAGGAGGGCGCCGCGATCGAGGACTTCATGAAGCCGGACCGGGTCGTCATCGGCGGCGACGACGACGGCGCCATCGAGAAGATGAAGGAGATCTACGGGCCGTTCGTCCGGACCGAGAACCCGATCCTCGTGATGGACAACCGCTCCGCCGAGATGACGAAGTACGCGGCGAACTCGCTGCTCGCGACCAAGATCTCGTTCATCAACGAGATCGCGAACCTGTGCGAGAAGGTCGGCGCGGACATCAACTCGGTGAGGCGCGGGATCGGCTCCGACCGGCGCATCGGCCCGCACTTCCTGTTCCCGGGCGTCGGGTACGGCGGAAGCTGCTTCCCGAAGGACATCCACGCGATCATCTCGACCGCGCAGGACAACCAGCTGGACTTCACGCTGCTGCGCGCGGTCGAGGAGGTGAACGACCGGCAGAAGCGCGTCCTCGTCGGCCGCGTCCTCGACCACTACGGCGGCGACGTCGCGGGCCGGCGCTTCGCGATCTGGGGCCTCGCCTTCAAGCCGCGCACCGACGACATGCGCGAGGCGCCGTCGCTCGTCATCGTCGACCGGCTGCTCGCCGCCGGCGCCCAGGTCGCGGTGCACGACCCCGAGGCGATGGGCGAGGCGCGGAAGGCACTCGGCAACCGCGTCACGTACCACAAGGTCAACTACGAGGCCCTCGAAGGCACCGATGCGCTCATCATCGTGACCGAGTGGAACGAGTTCCGCCGGCCCGACTTCGAGCGCATGAAGAAGCTCATGAAGTCGCCGGTGATCTTCGACGGCCGGAACGTCTACGAGCCGCAGCAGATGGCCGCCCACGGCTTCACGTACTTCTCCATGGGCCGCCGCACCGTCCGCCCGGACTCGGCGCGCGGGTGACCTGTCCGGACGGTCGCCGGACACTCCCGATTCACGGCGAGACGTGACACGCTGGCTCGAGCCGAGGCCGTCGTGCCGGCGGTGAAGACGAGGAGGAGATGAGGATTCTGATCACCGGCGGGGCGGGCTTCATCGGCTCCCACCTCGCCGACCGGCTGCTGGCCGACGGCCACGCCGTCATCGCGATCGACAACCTCGCGACCGGCCACACCCGGAACATCGAGCACCTCGCCGGGCACGAGCGCTTCAAGTTCATCCGCCACGACGTGACGGAGTACATTTACATCGAGGGCGCGCTCGACGTCGTGCTCCACCTCGCGTCGCTGCCGAGCCCGGTCGATTACCTGAAGAAGCCGATCCCGACGCTCAAGGTGGGCGCGCTCGGGACGCACAAGGCGCTCGGCCTCGCGCGCGGAAAGGGCGCGCGCTTCATGCTCGCGTCGACGTCCGAGGTCTACGGCGATCCGCTCGTGCACCCCCAGCCCGAGAGCTACTGGGGCAACGTCAATCCGGTCGGCCCGCGCGGCGTCTACGACGAATCGAAGCGCTTCGCCGAGGCGATCACGATGGCGTACCACCGCTATCACGGCCTCGACACCCGGATCTTCCGCATCTTCAACACCTACGGGCCGCGCATGCGCCCCGAGGACGGCCGCGTCGTGACGAACTTCATCGGCCAGGCGCTGCGCGGCGAGGCGCTGACCGTGTACGACGACGGCTCGCGCACGCGGAGCTTCTGCTACGTGAGCGACCTCGTGGACGGCATCGTGGCGCTCATGCAGTCGAGCTACACGGACCCGGTGAACCTCGGGAACCCGCGCGAGATGAAGGTTCTCGAGTTCGCCGAGGCGGTGCTGCGCCTGACCGGAAGCCGCTCCGGCCTGACCTTCGTCGCACCCACCGACGAGCGCACCAAGGACGATCCCCAGGTGCGGCGGCCCGACATCTCGCTCGCCCAGCGCGTGCTCGGCTGGGAGCCGCGGGTCTCGCTCGACGAAGGCCTCGCGCAGACGATCGACTATTTCCGCGGCCGACTCGCCGAAGGCGGCTAGGCTTCCGACCTCGGGCGAGCGCCGCGAACCAGGAGTCGGACCGGCTCCGGGAGGCTCGCGATCCATGAAGGTGCTGGTGACCGGCGGTGCAGGCTTCATCGCCTCGCACGTCGCCGAGGCCTACGTGAAAGCCGGACACGAGGTCGTCGTCGTCGACGACCTTTCGAGCGGCAAGCGGCACCAGGTGCCCGCAAGCGCGACCTTCTACCGGATGGACGTGCAGGACCCGGCGCTGCGAGACGTCTTCGCGAGGGAGCGCCCGGCGATCCTGAACCACCACGCCGCCCAGATGGACGTCCGCCGCTCGGTCGCCGACCCCGCGTTCGACGCGCGCGTGAATCTGCTCGGCCTGATCAACCTGCTCGAGGCCGGGCGCGCCGCGGGGCTCCGCCGGGTGTTGTTCGCGTCGTCCGGCGGCGCCGCGTACGGCGAGCAGGAGGAGTTCCCCGCGTCCGAGACGCACAAGCTCGAGCCCGTGAGCCCGTACGGCGTCAGCAAGGCGTCGAGCGAGCTCTACCTTTCGTGCTACCGCGCGATGTACGGGATCGAGTTCGTCGCGATGCGCTACGCCAACGTCTACGGCCCGCGCCAGGATCCCCACGGCGAGGCCGGCGTCGTCGCGATCTTCACGCAGAAGCTCCTCGCCGGCGAGGCGCCGATCATCAACGGCGACGGCAAGCAGACGCGCGACTACGTCTACGTCGGCGACCTCGTGCGCGCCAACGTCGCGCTGCTCGACCACCCGTTCACCGGCCCGCTCAACTTCGGGACCGGCATCGAGACCGACGTGAACGAGATCTTCCAGCTGGTGCGCGAGGCCGTCGGCGCCGACGTCCCCGAGCGCCACGGCCCCGCCAAGCCCGGCGAGCAGCGCCGCAGCGTCATCTCCCCGCGACGCGCCCAGGAAGTCCTCGGCTGGAAGCCCGAGGTCCCCCTCGGCGAGGGCCTCCGCCGAACGGTCGACTTCTTCCGCTCCGCAGGGTCGTAGACCGCGGGCGTCCGGTGCCGGTGGCGCCGGTCGCGTTTGCGCGGGCGCTCGCTCCGGGTCTCGTTCGCGGGGCGGAAGAGCGCGCCGACTTATTTTATATTTGATGTGGGCGCGGTCCATTGTCCCGCTCGCTCGACAGTCGCTCGCTTGCCCGCGAAAACGCGCCCGGCTCACCTCCCCGAATGCGGGTGATGTCGCCCCCGCTGCGCCTCGCCATCTATCCGAACCGCAGAGCCGCGGAGGGGAGATCCTCGGACGGTGTTGTCTACTGGGTGCCGGTCGGGCGTCTCCCCCCTTGGCGGCGCGGCAGCCGGGGCGGCGTGTCTGGGTGAGCGAGCGACTGTCGAGCGAGCGGGACAATCACTCGCCCCCACCTTGATCCATGAGATCAACCGGGGCGCACTTCCTCCCCGCGAACGAGACCCGGAGCGAGCCGCCCAGACACGCCGCCCCGGCGGCCACAGGCACCCAAACCGCGCGTACTGATCGCGTCGACGCGCCCGCGAGGCCCCCAGCCGAGACAGACCGAGCGGCCAGCGGGAACGTCTGGTAAACGAAGCGGGCTCCATGGACATCGCCCGCATCCGCAACTTCTCGATCATTGCCCACATCGACCACGGCAAATCGACCCTCGCAGACCGGCTCCTGGAGCGGACCGGCGCGGTGGAGGCGCGCCAGATGCAGGCGCAGCTCCTCGACGACATGGACCTCGAGCGCGAGCGCGGCATCACCATCAAGGCCCGCTCCGTCCGCCTCGCCTACCGGGCCCACGACGGCCAGGATTACGTCCTGAACCTGATCGACACCCCGGGCCACGTCGACTTCTCGTACGAGGTCTCGCGGAGCCTCTCGGCCTGCGAGGGCGCGGTCCTGGTCGTCGACGCGGCGCAGGGCGTCGAAGCCCAGACCCTGGCGAACGTCTACCTGGCCCTGGACGCCAACCTCGAGATCGTCCCGGTCCTGAACAAGATCGACCTGCCGTCGGCCGAGCCGGATCGGGTCCGCCGGCAGCTCGAGGAGATCATCGGGCTCGACGGCTCGGATGCCGTGCTCGCGAGCGCGAAGCAGGGAATCGGCACCGAGGACATCCTCGAGCGCATCGTCACGAAGATCCCGCCGCCGCGCGGCGACCGAGATGCGGCCCTGCAGGCGCTGATCTTCGACTCCTGGTTCGACCCGTATCACGGCGCGGTCGTCCTGATCCGGGTCGTGAACGGCGTCGTCCGCAAGGGCGACCGCATCCGACTGATGGCCGCCGAGCGCGACTACGAGATTACCCGTCTCGGGGTGATGACCCCAGCCGCCGTCGAGGTGGCGGCCCTCGGCCCCGGCGAGGTCGGAGTGCTCGCCGCGTCGATCAAGGAGATCGCCCACGCCAAGATCGGCGACACCGTCACCCACTCCCGACGTCCCGCCGTCGCGCCGCTGCCCGGGTTCAAGGCGGTCAAACCGATGGTATTCGCGGGCCTCTATCCGGCGGACACCGGCCAGTACGAGGCGCTGCGGACGGCGGTCGAGAAGCTCAAGCTGAACGACTCCTCGTTCAGCTACGAGCCGGAGAGCTCGGTGGCGCTCGGCTTCGGCTTCCGCTGCGGCTTCCTCGGGCTTCTCCACATGGAGATCGTCCAGGAGCGTCTCGAGCGCGAGTTCGCGCTCACCCTGATCACGACCGCGCCGACCGTCGCCTACCGCGTGACGACCACCGCGGCCGAGGTGCTCATCGTCGACAGCCCGACCAAGCTCCCGCCCGTCCAGAGCATCGCCACGATCGAGGAGCCGATCATCCTCGCGACCATCCACCTGCCGGCCGAGTACATGGGCGGGATCCTGAAGCTCTGCGAGGACAAGCGCGGCCGCCAGCGCGAGATCAGGTACCTGGGCGAGAGCCGCGTCATGCTCGTCTACGAGCTGCCGCTGAACGAGATCGTCGTCGACTTCTACGATCGCCTGAAGTCGGTCTCGAAGGGCTACGCCTCGCTCGACTACGAGCTGCACGACTTCGCGGCGAGCGACCTCGTGAAGCTCGACATCCGGATCAACGGCGACATCGTCGACGCGCTGTCGCTGATCGTGCACCGCGACCGCGCGTACGCGCGCGGCCGCGAGCTCGCCACCCGAATGCGCGAGCTCATCCCCCGTCAGATGTTCGAGGTCGTCATCCAGGCCTCGATCGGGTCCAAGGTGATCGCGCGCGAGACCGTGAAGGCGATGCGGAAGAACGTGACCGCCAAGTGCTACGGCGGCGACATCACCCGCAAGCGGAAGCTCCTCGAGGCGCAGAAAGAGGGCAAGAGGCGCATGAAGCAGGTCGGTCGCGTCGAGATCCCGCAGGAGGCGTTCCTGGCGGTCCTCAAGGTCGAGCAGTGAGCGAGCACCCGGCGGTGAAGGCGGACGCGGACGAGGCGCGCAAATCGCGTCCGGCGGCGCGGGCGAAGTCGGTCTTCCGCGAATACGCGGAGGCTCTGCTCGTCGCTTTGGCGCTCGCGCTGTTCATCCGGACCTTCTTCGTGCAGGCCTTCAAGATCCCGTCCGGATCCATGCTGCCGACCCTCCAGATCGGCGACCATCTGCTCGTGAACAAGCTTCTGTATGGCCTTCGGGTGCCCGTCTATGGCACACGGTTGTTCAGCTACTTCCACCCGGAGCACGGGGACGTGGTCGTCTTCGTGTACCCGGAGGACCGGGACAAGGACTTCATCAAGCGGGTGATCGGGATTCCGGGCGATCGCATCGAGATCCGCCACAAGAAGCTTTACCGGAACGGCGAGCCGGTCGATGAACCGTATGCGCACTACACCGATCCGGAGGGGCCCGCGCCGCGCGACAAGTTCGGCCCGGTCACCGTTCCGGAGGGCAACGTGTTCGTCATGGGGGACAACCGGGACCACAGCTTCGACTCGCGTTTCTGGGGCTTCGTGCCGTACGAGGACATCAAGGGGAAGGCGTTCATGATCTACTGGTCGTGGGACGGCGAGGATTCCTGGGTGCGGTGGTCGCGCCTGGGACAGCTCGTCCGCTGAGCCCACGGACCCGCCCGCCCCCGCGCCTCCCGGCCACGGACAGGACCGGTGACCCGCAGGAGAACCATCGAGGAGTGATGGCGATGCAGCTCAGTGACAAGCTCTCTTCGCGCAAGGCGCGTCTCGGCGTGATCGGGCTCGGGTACGTCGGCCTTCCGCTCTCCATGGAGATGGCGGAGGCCGGATTCCACGTCGTCGGGATCGACGCCGACGAGCGGAAGGTCGCAGAGATCGCCGCCCGCCGCTCCTACATCGCCGACGTGCCGACCGAGGTCCTCGAGAAGATGGTGGCGGCCGGCCGCTTCGAGGCGACCACGGATCCGTCCGTGCTCGCGACGCTCGACGCCGTCAGCATCTGCGTCCCGACGCCGCTCTCGAAGACGAAGGACCCGGACGTCAGCTACATCCTCGACGCGGTCGCGCACATCAAGAAGCACATCCACCCGGGCCAGCTCATCGTGCTCGAGAGCACGACCTACCCCGGCACGACCGACGAGCTCATCCGCGCCGAGCTCGAGACCGACGGCATGCGCGCCGGTCGCGAGTTCTACCTCGCGTTCTCGCCCGAGCGCATCGATCCGGGGAACCAGACCCACGGCACGAAGAACACGCCCAAGGTCGTCGGCGGCATCACGCCGCGCTGCACCGAGCTCGCGACGCTCCTCTACTCCCAGTTCATCGACCGCGTGCACCCGGTCTCGTCGGCACGCGCGGCCGAGATGGTGAAGCTCCTCGAGAACACGTTCCGGAGCGTCAACATCGGCCTCGTGAACGAGATCGCCCAGATGTGCGACGTCCTCGGGATCGACGCCTACGAGGTGATCGAGGCCGCGGCGACGAAGCCCTTCGGCTTCATGCCGTTCTACCCCGGCCCCGGCCTCGGTGGGCACTGCATCCCGATCGACCCGCACTACCTCGCGTGGAAGATGAAGGCGCACGACTTCACGGCGCGCTTCATCGGCCTCGCGGCCGAGGTGAACCAGGAGATGCCGCACCTCGTCGTCGACAAGGTCGCGGCGGGCCTCAACTACCACGGGAAGCCGGTCAAGGGCTCCCGGATCCTGGCGCTCGGCGTCGCGTACAAGAAGGACGTGAGCGACATGCGCGAGTCGCCCGCGATCGAGGTGATCGACCAGCTCACCAAGCGCGGAGCGATCGTCAAGTACCACGACCCGTACGTCCCCGAGCTGATCCTCGAGTCGGGCGCGCGCGCTAGCGTTCCCTTGACCGACGACAACCTCCGCCTCTCCGACTGCGTCGTCATCCTGACCGACCATCGCTGCTTCGACATTCCGTTCATCGTCAAGCACTCGCGCCTCGTCGTAGACACTCGCAACTCGACGCGCGGCCTCGAGGGCCAGTACGGCGAGCGCATCATGAAGCTCGGAGCGCCGGCGCCGTTCGCGATGCGCGCCGCGCACCCCGGGGAAGCCGCGTGATCGGCCGGCGCCCCGGCCTGCCAAGCGCCAGCTAGCCGGGACGCCGCGCCGGAAGTACGCTCGCCCGAGCGCCGTGGAGGGCGCGCACGCGAGGCGACGATGTCAGAGAGCGAACGCCAGGATCCCGCGCAACCCGAGGAGCCGAGCTTCGCCCAGCTGCTCGCGGAGCACGAAGCCACGCGGACGCTGTCGGTCGGCGACACGGTGACCGGGAAGGTCCTGCAGATCGGCGAGGAGCACGTCTTCGTCGACGTGAGCGGCAAGGGCGAGGCGGTGATCCCGCGCGCCGAGCTCGTCGGACCGGACGGCGCGCTCGAGGTCGCGCTCGGGGACCCGCTCGAGGCGACCGTCGTCGCGGTTCAGCCCGAGCTCCGGCTCTCGCGGAAGCTCCTCGCGGGCGCCGGCGCCCGCGAGATGCTGCGCGTCGCCGCCGAGTCCGGCATCCCGGTCGAGGGGCGGGTCGCCGGCGTCGTGAAGGGCGGATTCGAGGTCACCGTCGCCGGCATGCGCGCCTTCTGCCCGCTCTCGCAGATGGACGTGCGGCGGGTCGAGGACCAATCGGCGTTCCTCGGCCAGACGCTCCCGTTCCTCGTGATCGAGCTCAAGGAGGACGGGCGGAGGATCGTTCTGTCGCGCCGGCGCCTCCTCGCGGAGGAGGCGAAGCGGCAGGCGGAGGAGACGCGGGCGCGCCTGAAGCCGGGCGCCGTGCTGCAGGGCAGGGTGGTGTCGATCGCGGCTTTCGGCGCCTTCATCGACGTCGGCGGCGTGCAGGGGCTCGTCCACCTGTCCGAGATCTCGCATCGCCGCGTCGACCGGGCGAGCGACGCGCTCGAGCTCGGGCAGGAGGTGACGGTCCAGGTCCTGAAGGTCGACTCGCAGAACGGCAAGCTGGCGCTCAGCATGAAGGCGCTCGAGGGCGATCCGTGGGGCGCCGTCGGGGATCGCCTGCAGCCGCGCCAGGTCGTCGACGGCCGGGTCGTGCGCGTCGCCGACTTCGGCGTCTTCGTCGAGCTCGCGCCGGGCATCGACGGGCTTCTCCACGTGAGCGAGCTGCCACACGGGGCGCTCGCGAAGCTGCGAGAGGCGGCGCGCGTGCGCGCCGAGCTGTCGGTCGTGATCCTCGAGATCGATCCGGCGAAGCGGCGGATCGCGCTCGCGCTCGCGCCGCAGGGCGCGCAGCCGGGAGAGGTGATCGCGGCGTCGCGCGCTCGCGCCGGGGACGTCGTCACGGGGACCGTCGAGGGCGTGAAGCCGTTCGGGGTCGTCCTCCGATTCGGTCCAGGGCAGACCGGCGTCGTCCCGAACAACGAGACCGGCGTACCGCGCGGCGCGGACCTCGCGAAGGAGTTCCCCGCCGGCAGCGAGCTCACGGCGGAGGTGACCGCGGTCGAGATGGGGGGGCGTCGTCTCCGGCTGTCGCGCGCGAAGGCGCTGCGGCGAGAGGAGCAGGCGGAGATCGACCGCCACGGCCGGACGCAGGAGAAGGTCAGCCTCTCGACCTTCGGCGACCTCCTCCGGCAGGCGCAGGAGAAGCGGCGCTAGCGAAACGCGTGAGCCGCCCCGACGCCGCGGCGGTGGCAGCGACGAAGTCGAATCGGGCGGAGCGGACGGGCGCGGAGCGGGGATGGCGACGAGGTGGCTGTGTGGCTTGACGGTGGCGGGGGCGCTCGCCTGCGCGCTCCACGCGCCGAGCGTCGCGGGCGATGCCCGAGCGCGCCGTGTGCGTGACGCCCGAGCGCCCGACGCACGTGCGCCGGCCGCGCTGCGTGCGTATCTCGACCCGACGACAGGCCGCTTCGGCGAGCCGCCGCCGGGCGCCGCCCGCGAGAGCGCGCAGGCCGCCGGGCCGTTCCGGTCGACCCCGCGTCCTTCCCGCGCTCCGGGAGCGCCCGAGCCGGTCGCCGGCGGCGGCGTGATCGTCTTCGGGTGGGGTCGGCCGAGCGGGCTGCGCGTCACCGGTTGTGGCAGTAGGCGCAGTTGCCCTCGCCGCCGAGGTCGGTGAAGGGCGGGTCGTTCCAGGGATCGCCGTCGGCGTAGAGCGCGGCGCGCTCGTCGACGGTGTCGGCGAGCGCACGCGCGCGATCGACGAACGCGCCGTTCCAGCCGCCCTTCTCGCCGACCGCCGCCGCCGTGAGGTACGACCGGCGCGCGTCCTCGACGCGCCCGCCCTTCGCGAACAGGTCGCCGAAGAGCACGAGGGTCCCCTCGAGGTTGTGCGGTGCGAAGCCGTCGTTGAAGCAGATCTCGCCCTGGTCGGCGCAGACGCCCGCGATCGCCGGGAACGCGACGTCGAGGAGGTGGAGGACGTAGGCGTAGCGCGCGCTTCGCGGCGGCTCGACCGGCCCGAGGCCGAACGGGATGAAGGTGTTGAAGAGCGGATTGACATCGGCGAGCCGGCGCATGTCGGCGATCGCAGCCTCGACGGCAGGCTCGTCGCCGAGCGCGACCGCGGCCTTGTAGCGCGCGGCCGCGGCGAAGCCCGGCACGCGGCTGTCGCCGCGGTCGCCGGACCAGAGAAGCCGAGCCGCGCGATCGAGCGCGCGGTCTGCGGCGACGATCTCGCGCGTGCCGGGCGCATCCGCTCGACGGGGATCCGGCACCTCCAGCTCGTAGCGCCAGAGCCCCATCATGCCGAGCAGGAACCATGCGCGACCGTCGTTGCGGTCGCGCTCGACCGCGCGCCGGAGGAGCGCGATTGCGCGATCGCTCTGGTCTGCCGCACCGCCGAGCGTCGCCCAGAAGGCGCGCTCCCCGGCGGCCGCTTCGCGGCTCGCCGGCCGCGACTCGACGCGCCGCTCGTCGTTGCGCGTGAAGCCGTGGAACCGGACCAGGAGCCGCTTCTCGCCGACTCGGAGCGAGAGCTGGACGAACCCGACCGGTCCGACGACCGCAGGGAATGCCGGTCCCGAGGCATCGAGCGCGAGGGCGGTCGTGGTGTAGCGAAGCCGCGTCACGCCCCCCGCGTCGCCCGCGCGATCGTCGTACTGCCAGCCGCCCGGAACGCGGTGCCAACGCTCGCAGGGAAGCGCGACCTCGGGACCGCCGGTGACGAGGTTCGTGGCGGTCGGATACGACGCGATCCGGACGTGCGCGCTCGCCGGACAGACGGTGGGATCGAGCAGCTGCACGAGGCCGGGGTCGGCGGCGACGCGGATGCGCGCGCTACCCGTGCCCGCCGCCGCGTCGCGCGTGAACGCTGCCGACTTGCCCTCGGTCAAGACCGTGAACGCTTGGGCTCGCGCGATCGGGCCGGCGAGGACTGCCACGAGCCCGGCTGCCGACGCGACCGCCACGCGAGACGGCGTGCCTCTCACGCCACCATCCCTGGCGGCGATCATGCCGCCGAAGACCGCTGCGAACGCGGAAAATCCATCGAAACCTCCCCTTTGGCGACTCGCTACGCGCGCCCGAGAATGAGCCCGCTCGTCGGGCAGCCCGTGCCCGCGGTGACCAGCACGTGCTGGACGCCCGGCACCTGATTGCACGAGGCGCCGCGGATCTGGCGCACCGCCTCGGTGATGCCGTTCATGCCGTGGATGTAGGCCTCGCCGAGCAGGCCGCCGCTCGTGTTGATCGGCAGCTTCCCGCCGATCGAGAGGTTCTCGACCGTCGCGAAGTCCTTGGCCTCGCCGCGGCCGCAGAAGCCCAGCTCCTCGAGCTGCACGAGGACGAAGGGCGTGAAGTGGTCGTAGAGGAATGCGGTCTGGATGTCGGCGGGCCGAAGGCCCGACATCGCCCACAGCCTCTCGGCCACGACGCGCATCTCCGGCAGGCCGGTGATGTCCGGCCGGTAGTAGCTCGTCATCATCTCGCCGTCCGCCGCGGCGCCCTGCGCGGCCGCGACGACGAGCGCAGGCGTCTGGCGGAGATCGCGCGCGCGCTCGGGCGACGTGACGACGAGCGCGACGCCGCCGTCGCTCTCCTGGCAGCAGTCGAGGAGGCGCAACACCGGCTCCACGATCCAGCGCGAGCTCTGGTGGTCGTCGAGCGTGATCGGACGCTGGTAGAACCACGCCGCCGGATTGGTCGCCGCGTGGTTCCGATCGACGACCGCGATCCGGCCGAAGTCCGCGTTGGTGACGCCGTACTCGTGCATGTAGCGGCGCGCGTGGAGAGCGACCCAGCTCGCCGGCGTCAGGAGCCCATACGGTCCGTACATGTCGAGGAACGGCGGCAGCATCGCCGCGCCGCCGATGGCGGTGCCTCCGAAGCGCATTCCCGAGCGCTCGTTGAACGCGCGCCAGCAGACCACGACGTCGGCGACGCCGGTCGCGATCGCCATCGCCGCCTGCATCACGACCGCGCACGCGCCGCCGCCGCCGTACGGGATGCGCGAGAAGAGCGCGAGCTTCTCGATGCCGAGGTTGCGCGCGACCTCGGCTTCCTCGCTCGAGTCCATGGTGAACGTGACGAGCCCGTCGACGTCGCCCGGCGACAGGCCGGCATCGTCGAGCGCCGACTTGATGCACTCGCACGCGAGCTGGAGCTCGCTCCGCCCGGACGCCTTCGAGAACTCGGTCTGGCCGATGCCGGCGATGGCGGCGCGGTTGGCGAGCGATCGGCCGCCCGTCGCACCATGCGATGCGCCGGTCACCTGCGCGCCCCGGCGAGCGGCAGGCCGACGACGGCGGTGCCCGAGACGTGATCGCCCTGGTCGTTGGTCGCCTTGAACTCGACGTCGACGAGGCCCTCGCCGTCGACCTGTGACTTCGCGGTGACGGTGCCGGTGTACTCGAGCTTCGAGCCGGCGTATGCCGGCACGCCGAGCCGGATCGCGATCTTCCGCACCATCGCCTCGGGACCCCCCCAGTCCGTCAGGAAGCGGCTGCAGAGGCCGTTGTCGGTGATGATGTTCATGAAGATGTTCGGCGATCCCTGCGAGGCGGCGTAGTCGCGGTCGTGGTGCACGGGCATGAAGTCGCGCGTCGCGATCGCGCCCGCGACGACGACGGTCGCCGTGACGTCGATGCGCATCGGCGTCAGCCGGTCGCCGATCCGGATCGCGTTCCAGTCGAGGGTGGTGCGGCCCATCACGCGGTCCTCCGCGGGCGGAACTGCGGCAGCGCCAGCCCGTTGTCGAAGTGCTCGATGAACGCCTCGACGGGTATGCCGATCGCGACGTCGCCCGGATCCACGCCGCAGAGGTTCGAGACGATACGGGTCCCCTCCTCGAGCTCGACGAGCGCGACGATGTAGGTGCCCTCGAACCACGGCCACTGGGGATGGCGCGGCATGACGAAGCTGTACACGGAGCCCCGTCCGGACGATTCGATCGTGTCCCACGCGAGCGAGTTGCAGCGCGGGCACATCGGCCGCGGCGGGTGGCGGAGCGTCGCGCACGCGGAGCAGCGCTGGATGAGGAGCTTTCCGTCCTTCAGCGCGTCCCAGAAGAAGCGGGTATCGGGAGTGGTCGTCGGAGCCAGCCGGTCGCTCATTTGAGGAGGGCCTCCAGGTCGGGCTTGAACTTCAGGATCCGGAACATCTGCCGGCCCACCACCTCGCCCTCCTCGTCGCAATACGTCGTCACCCAGGTGACGAAGTGGCCCGGGCCGAGCCGCGTGCGCTTCCGGTCCGATACCGACTCGATGACCGTCGTCGACGTGATCACCTCTCCGAGGCGGAGGTAGCGCGCGATCTCGAACTCCGAGTTGGTCGCGAGGGTGGCGATGAAGCCGGCCTCGTCGAGCGCCGCGAGCGGGTTCTCGCCGCCCTCGGTCGGCGAGCCGCCGCGCTCCGCGATGCCCGAGATCTTCGGCGTCGGCATCGTCCACGTCTGCAGCATCAGCGGCGGCGCCACGATCCCGCCGAAGCGCGACCCGGCGGCGAACGCGGGGTCGGTGTAGACGGGGTTCTCGTCCTCGAGCGCCGCCGCCCAGTGGCGGATCATCGGTTGATTCACGGGATCTGGCGCGACGCTCGGTGCGCCCATCGGCTTGCCGATGCGGGCGCGGATGGTGGCCAACGCCTTCTCCTCGATCGAATGGTGTTCGGACATCGACCCTCCGGTTTCCGGGCTCGCCGAGCGGCGCTCAGACGGCTTCGCCCGGCTGCGGTCGCAGCTCGTAGTCGTCCCACCGCGGGCTGGACATCTCCGCGCGGAAGCGATCGAACGTCCAGGGCCAGGCGGTCGGAAGGCCCGCGCGATCGAGATACCAGCTCCTGCAGCCGCTCGCCCAGATCGTGCCCTTCGCGGCGTCGCGTCGCTCGGCGTCGAAGCGCTCCATCGCCGCGCGCGACGCCGAGATCTCGCGGCAGGCACCCGACCGGATGCGCTCCACGAGCTCGAGCACGTATGCGAATTGCAGCTCCGCGACCTCGATGAGCGAGAAGTTTCCGACCGGCGAGTTCGGCCCGTTCAGGAGGAAGAAGTTCGGGAAGCCCGGGATTGAGATCGCCATGTACGCCCCCGGCCCGTCCTTCCAGACGTCGTCGAGAAGCGCGCCGTCGCGCCCGACGACCTGCATCGGCCGCACGAAGGCGTCGACGTGGAAGCCCGTCGCGAGCACGAGGACGTCGAGCTCGTGGAGCTCTCCGTCGAGCGTGCGAACGCCCGCCGGCTCCACGCGCTCGATGCGGTCGGTCACGAGGCGCGCGTTCGGGCGCTGGATCGCCTCGTAGAAGTTCTCGGAGATGACGAGGCGCTTGCACGCCGCGCGATAGGCCGGTCGGAGCCGCTCGCGGAGGTCGGGATCGCGGACGCTCGTCTCGAGGTTCGCGACGCACATGTCGTGCATCGCCTTCAGCACCACCGACTCCGCGTCCATGAGCACGTTCGCGAAGCCGTCCGTGAACGCGCGCGCGATGTCGGCGCGAAGGGCGACGATCGCCTCGGGGCGCTCGCGAAACTCGGCCTTCTCCGCGTCGCTGTAGGGCGGGTTCTGGGCCGGCATGATCCACTGCGGCGTCCGCTGGAAGAGGGTGAGCCGGCCCACCCGGTCCACGATCGCCGGGACGATCTGGATCGCCGAAGAGCCGGTGCCCACCACCCCGACCCGCCTCCCCGCGATCGGCACGCCGTGGTCCCAGCGCGCGCTGTGGAACGACGCGCCGGCGAACTCGCGGAGCCCCGGGATGTCCGGAACCGCCGGGCGATGCAGCACGCCGGTCGCCGCGATGACGACGTCCGCGTCATCGGCCGCTTCGTCGGCCGTCGCGATCCTCCAGCGGCCGCGCTCGAAGGCGCAGCGCACGACCTCCTTGCCGTACCGGATGCGCGGCTCCACCCCGCAGCGCCGCGCGACGTCCTCGAAGTAGGCCTGGATCTCCGCTCCCGAAGAGAAGCGGCGGCTCCACTCCGGGTTGAGCGCGAAGGAGTAGCTGTAGAAGTGCGACGGCACGTCGCACGCGAGCCCGGGGTAGGTGTTCTCGCGCCACGTCCCGCCGAGGCGGTCGGCCTTCTCGTAGACGGCGACGTCGTCGAAGCCTGCCTCGCGGAGCTTGATCGCGCTCAGGATGCCGGACATCCCGGCGCCGATGACGATGAAGCGCATCCTCCGTGGACCTCGGCTCGTTTTCGAATGACCGCGCCCGGCGACGCGGCATCGCCGGTCTTGCCATGATTTGAAAATTGATTCAAGATTCAAACCGATGGCGACGCCGGACCCGCGCGCTCGGCCCCGGTCGCGCCCGGGGCGCTCGGGCTACGCCAAGTCGCAGGAGACGCGCGCGCGCATCCTCGCGGCGGCGCTCGAGGAAGCGACCGACTCCGGGATTCACGACACGTCGCTCGCCGCCATCGCGGCCCGCGCCGGCGTCGCGATCGGCAGCCTGAACTACCACTTCGGGTCGCGCGAGGAGCTCCTGCGCGAGCTCATGGCGTCGCTCACGACCGAGCTCGTCGCACGGCTCCACGCGACCGATCCGCAGGACGACGGCGACTTCTTCGAGCGCGAGCGCGCCGGCCTGCTCGTGTACCTCGACCACCTGCGCGCCAACCCGGCGTACCTCCGGCTCGCCGGCGAGATCCGGCTCCACGAGCCGGCGCTCTATCGGCGCACCGTCGCCGGCTGGCTGCAGCTCTTCGTCGCGCGCATCCGGGCCGGGATCGCGCGTGGCGACCTGCGCCCGATGGACGACGCCGAGGTCGCGGCGCAGGCCTACTTCATCCTCGGCGCGACCCAGTACCTCGATCAGCGCGCGCGGCGCGACGGCACCCCGTACCCGCCCGACGAAGCGGTCGCCGACGCGTACGTCGCGCTGCTCCGTGCCGGGCTCGGCGCGGCCGCGGAAGCGAGGCCTACCCGCCGGTCGCGGCGCGCGTCTGCTCGGGCGTCGCGACCGGACGGCCGAGGCGGCGCGCGATCTCGGCGACCTCGCGCACGCGCTCGACGTTCCCGCGCGCAGGAACGCTCGCGTCGTCCTCGAGGCCGACGCGCACGTGGCCGCCGCGGGCGATCGCGTGCTCGACCAGCGGGAGCACGTCGTCGCCGTAGCAGGCGACCATCCACGGCAGCCGGGGATGGTCGCGCAGCAGGTGGAGATACGCGTCGAGGTAGACCGGCTCCGGCGGGAAGCCGAAGGGGAGGCGGCGCCCCCCGAACATGAAGCGGACGACCGGCGGCCGCAGCTCCGGGACCTCCGCGGTCAGGAGGAGCAGCTGGCGGACGAAGTTCGGCTCGTACACCGCGACGCTCGGCGCGAGCCGATGGCGGACGCAGAGCGCGAGCGCGTGGCGGCTGTCCTCGACCGGGTTGTGGTAGGCGAAGCCGCTCGCCGCGAGGCGCCCGTCCTTCACGCCGATGAAGTGCGTCGTGCCGCAATCGACCGGCGCCCAGTCGATCAGGCCCTCCGACCCGAGCGCGTCGACGTGCGCGAAGCGCGCCGCCGGGTCGCCGGTCGAGCCCAGCATGGTGGGATACACGACGAGGCCGTCCCGGCCGTGGAGCTCGCGGAAGACCGCGCGATAGGCGTCGGCGTCGCCGAAGGCCCAGCCGCCGTCCGGCTTCCGGCCGTGGACGTGGATCACGGACGCGCCCTGGGCGGCGCAGGCGCGCGCCTGCGCCAGGATGTCGGCATCCACGATCGGCACGCCGGGGTGCTCGTCGCGCGTGCTCGCGCCGTTCACGGCGACCTCGATGATCAGCGGCGTCGTCACGTCGCACCTCCCTTCCGCCCGACGGAGCGCCCCGCGGCCGCGCTCGCGGGGCCCGGAGCGGGCTCGCCGCGACGCCCGCATTGACATCCCGACCCTCGGACGGTAGCGAACGGTGGGCCTTTTAATCGAATCCCGCGAGGTTCGGAAAGGTGAGAAATGGGCAGTCAGCTCCGCGGCGAGGCGGACCGCGTCGTCCTCGATGCACCCGGCGTCCATCGCGCGCTCGCCCGCATCGCTCACGAGATCGTCGAGCGCAATAAGGGTGTCGAGGGGCTAGGCCTCGTCGGCATCCGATCGCGCGGCGACTTCCTCGCGCGCCGGCTGCAGGACGAGATCGCCAAGCTCGAGGGTGAGCGCGTTCCGTTCGGCGCGATGGACGTCACGCTCTACCGGGACGACATCACGCGCGGCGCCGACCACCACCTCGTCCAGATCACCGAGATCCCCTGGGAGGTCGACGGCAAGACGATCCTCCTGGTCGACGACGTCCTCTTCACCGGCCGCACCGTCCGCGCCGCGCTCGACGCGCTCATGGACTTCGGCCGGCCGCGCACGATCCAGCTGGCGGTCCTGGTCGACCGCGGCCATCGCGAGCTTCCGATCCGCGCCGACTACGTCGGCAAGAACCTCCCGACCCAGCGCGCGGAGAAGGTCCGCGTGCGACTCCAGGAGTCCGACGGGATCGACGAGGTGGCGATCCTGCCGGCGGTACACGCCATCGGGAACGGCGGCGCCGGCCTCAAGCGGGCGACCGGTCAAGCGCGCGCCGAGCGCGCACGGAGGGCTTGAACCATGCTGTTCGCTCGTCCGCACCTGATCGGGCTCGAGGGACTCTCGGCGGAGGAGATCACCTTCCTCCTCGACACCGCGGAGTCGTTCAAGGAGGTCTCCGAGAGGGAGATCAAGAAGGTGCCGGCGCTCCGCGGCCGGACGGTCGTGAATCTCTTCTTCGAGGGGAGCACGCGCACCCGGACGTCGTTCGAGATCGCGGCCAAGCGCCTCTCCGCGGACACCGTGAGCCTCTCGGCGCAGGCGTCGTCCGCGAGCAAGGGCGAGACGCTGACCGATACCGCGCGGAACCTCGCGGCGATGGGCCCGGACGCGATCGTCGTCCGGCATCCGTCGTCGGGCGCGCCCGACCTCCTCGCGCGCCACGTCGACTGCCCCATCATCAACGCGGGCGACGGCGCGCACGAGCACCCGACGCAGGCGCTCCTCGACCTCCTCACGATCCGCGAGCACAAGGGCCAGATCGCGGGCCTGACGGTCGCGATCGTCGGCGACCTCCTGCACAGCCGGGTGGCGCGCTCGAACCTCTTCGGGCTCCTCACCATGGGCGCGAAAGTCCGCTTCGTCGGCCCACCGACCCTCGTGCCTCGCCAGTTCGCCGACCTGGGAGCCGAGCTCGTGTGCGACCTGCACGAGGGCCTGAAGGGCGTCGACGTCATCATGATGCTCCGCATCCAGCGCGAGCGCATGAACGGTCGCTACTTCTCGTCGCTCGACGAGTACTCGCGCCTCTACTGCCTCTCGGCCGACGCCGTCGCGCGCGCCAAGAGCGACGTCATCATCCTCCACCCGGGCCCGATGAACCGCGGCGTGGAGATCTCGAGCACGGTCGCGGACGGCCCGTACTCGGTCATCATGGACCAGGTGACCAACGGGGTCGCGGTCCGGATGGCGGTGCTCTACGTGCTGGTCGGAAGGCGGAAGGCCGCGCTCGACGACGCGGCCGCCGACGACGGGCCGGCGATCGACGCCGCCGTCCGGCCGCTGGCGCTGGCCGAGCTCCCCGCCAAGAGGGCCGCGACCGGTGAGTGAGGGATTCCGGCTGTCGGCGGGCCGCTCCGAGCCGCCGCTCCTGATCGCGGGCGGGACGCTCGTCGACCCGGTCGCTCGCAAGCAGCGCAAGGCCGACGTGCTCGTGCGCGACGGCGTGATCGCGGCGATCGACGCCGGCATCTCGGCGCAGCTCCCGCGCCGCGGCGTCGCGACCATCCAGCGCGTCGACGCGACCGGCTTCCTCGTGACGCCCGGCCTCGTCGACATGCACGTCCACCTGCGCGAGCCCGGCTACGAGTACAAGGAAACGATCGCGACCGGCGCGCGCGCCGCGGTCGCGGGCGGCGTGACCAGCGTCGCCTGCATGGCGAACACCAAGCCGGTGAACGACTCGCCCGCGGTGACCCGCTTCATCCTCGAGCGCGCGCACGCCGCGCAGCTCGCGAAGGTCTTCCCGATCGGCGCACTCTCGGTCGGCCTCGCCGGCGCGCAGCTCGCGCCCTTCGCGGGGATGTACGAGGCGGGCATCATCGCGATCTCGGACGACGGCCACGCCGTCAGCGACGCCGAGCTCATGCGGCGCGCCCTCGAGTGCGCGAAGATGTTCGGCATGCCGGTGATCGACCACGCCGAGGACCGCGCGCTCGCAGCGGGTGGGCTCATGCACGAGGGCGCCGTGTCGCTCCGGCTCGGGCTCCGCGGCGTCCCCTCCGCGGCGGAGGACGTGATGGTGGCGCGCGACATCGCGCTCGCGAGCCTGACCGGCGGGCACCTCCACGTCGCGCACATCTCGAGCGCGGGCGCGGTCGGCATGGTACGGCGGGCGCGCGCCGCCGGCGTCCACGTGACCGCCGAGGTCAGCCCGCACCACCTCTGGCTCACCGACGAGGCGGTCGTGGGGTACAACACGAACGCGAAGATGGCGCCGCCGCTGCGCTCGGAGTCCGACCGCCAGGCCCTGCGCGAGGCGCTCGCCGACGGCACGATCGACTGCATCGCGACCGACCACGCCCCGCACCACCGCGACGAGAAGGACGTCGAGTTCGAGCAGGCGGCGAACGGCGTCGTCGGCCTCGAGACGCTGTTGCCGCTCACGCTCCGGCTGGTCGACGAGCGCGTCCTCGACCTCCCGACCGCGATCGCCAAGATCACGAGCGAGCCGGCCGCGATCCTCGGCCTTCCCGTCGGAACGCTGGACGTCGGGCGCGCGGCGGACCTGACGGTCATCGACCCGACGCTCGAATGGACGGTCGCGGCGCCGGAGCTCCTCACGAAGAGCAAGAACACGCCTTTCGACGGCTGGACCATGCGCGGCCGCGCGGTCCTCACGATGGTCGACGGCCGCGTCGTCCACGACCTCCGCGGCGAGGGCGAGGCGCCGCGGCGGGCCCGGGCAGAGGTGCGGGCGTGAGCGCGCTGGATCGATCGAACGGCGACCCGGCGCCGGCGCTGCTCGCGCTCGCGGACGGGACCGTGTTCCGCGGCGCCGCGTTCGGCGCGAGCGGCGAGGTCTCAGGCGAGGTCGTCTTCAACACGGCGATGTCGGGCTACCAGGAGATCCTGACCGACCCGTCGTACGAGGGGCAGCTCGTCGCGATGACGTACCCGGAGATCGGGAACGTCGGCGTGAACGCGGCCGACGTCGAGTCGGTCAAGCCATGGGTGCGCGGCTTCATCGTGCGCGAGTACTGGCCGGAGCCGTCGAGCTGGCGCGCCGAGGAGACCCTCGCCGCGTACATGGAGCGGCACGGGATCGTCGGCATCCAGTGCATCGACACCCGCGCGCTCGTCCGCCATCTCCGGACGGCGGGATCGCAGCAGGCGATCCTGACGACGACGGACCTCGACGAGTCGTCCGCGGTCGCGCGCGCCCGCGCCCTCCCGAGCCTCGAGGGCCAGGACCTCGCGAGCGCGGTCACCTGCCGCGAGCCCTACGACTGGGACGAGGGCCGCTGGCAGCTCGGCAAGGGCTACCTGCGGCCGGCGTCCTTCAAGCACTTCGTCGTGGCCTACGACTACGGGCTCAAGCGGAACATCCTGCGGAACCTCGTGGACGCGGGCTGTCGGGTCCGCGTGGTGCCGGCGCAGACCCCCGCGAGCGAGGTGCTCGCGATGAAGCCCGATGGCGTTTTCCTCTCGAACGGCCCGGGCGACCCCGACGCGGTCACGTACGCGCGGAAGGAGGTCGCGAACCTGATCGGCTCCGTGCCGATCTTCGGCATCTGCCTCGGCCACCAGATCCTGGGGCTCGCGCTCGGCGGTCGCACCTACAAGCTCAAGTTCGGGCACCACGGCGCGAACCAGCCCGTCAAGGATCTGAAGACCGGCAAGGTCGAGATCACGTCGCAGAACCACGGCTTCGCGGTCGACACGGACTCGCTCCGCGGCACGGCGGTTCTCACGCACACGAACCTGAACGACGGCACCGTCGAGGGCCTCGAGCACGAGCGCCTGCCGCTCTTCTCCGTGCAGTACCACCCCGAGGCGTCGCCGGGGCCGCACGAGTCGGCGTACCTCTTCCGCCGCTTCGTCGAGATGATCGAGAAGGAGAAGCGGTAACCCGATGCCGAAGCGCACCGATATCCGGTCCGTGCTGCTGATCGGCTCCGGCCCGATCGTGATCGGCCAGGCGTGCGAGTTCGACTACTCGGGCGCGCAGGCGTGCAAGGCGCTGCGCGAGGAGGGGTACCGCGTCGTCCTCGTGAACTCGAACCCGGCGACGATCATGACCGATCCGGAGTTCGCCGACGCGACCTACATCGAGCCGATGACCGCGGAGATCCTCGAGCTCATCATCGCGCGCGAGCGGCCGGACGCGCTGCTCCCGACGATCGGCGGCCAGACCGGCCTGAACCTCGCACTCGAGCTCGCGGAGGCCGGCGTCCTCGAGCGCTACGGCGTCGCGATGATCGGCGCCAACGTCGAGGCGATCAAGAAGGCCGAGGACCGCGATCTCTTCAAGCAGGCGATGGAGCGGATCGGCCTCGAGGTGCCGCGCTCGGGCTACGCGCGCTCGCTCGACGAGGCGCGCCGCATCCGCGACGAGCTCGGCTACCCGCTCATCCTCCGCCCGTCGCGCACGCTCGGCGGCATGGGTGGCGGCTTCTCGTACTCGGACGACGACTTCGAGACGGCCGTGAAGTGGGCGCTCGAGGCGTCGCCGCACCACGAGGTGCTGCTCGAGGAGTCGGTCGAGGGCTGGAAGGAGTTCGAGCTCGAGGTCATGCGCGACCGCATGGACAACTGCGTCGTCGTCTGCACGATCGAGAACCTCGACCCGATGGGCGTCCACACCGGCGACTCGATCACGGTCGCGCCCATCCAGACGCTCACCGACAAGGAGTACCAGGTGATGCGCGACGCCGCCTTCGCGATCATGCGCGAGATCGGCGTCGAGACCGGCGGCTCGAACGTCCAGTTCGCGGTCGACCCGGCCACCGGCCGGATGGTGGTGATCGAGATGAACCCGCGCGTGTCGCGGAGCTCCGCCCTCGCCTCGAAGGCGACCGGCTTCCCGATCGCCAAGATCGCCGCCAAGCTCGCGGTCGGCTACACGCTCGACGAGATCCGGAACGACATCACGCGCGAGACGCCGGCCTGCTTCGAGCCGACGATCGACTACGTCGTCACCAAGGTCCCGCGCTTCACGTTCGAGAAGTTCCCGCAGGCGGAGGACCGCCTGTCCTCGCAGATGAAGTCGGTCGGCGAGGTGATGTCGATCGGCCGGACGTTCAAGGAGAGCCTCCAGAAGGCGCTCCGCTCGCTCGAGATCGGGATCTCGGGCTTCGACCCGGTCGCGGGCGACATGTCGGACGACCGGCTCGCCGAGCGCCTGCGCGTCCCGAACGCGCAGCGGCTGCTCCTCGTCGGCGACGCGTTCCGGCGCGGCTGGTCGATCGAGCGCGTGCACGAGCTGTCGCGCATCGACCGCTGGTTCCTCCGGAACATCGAGGAGATCCTCCGCGCCGAAGAGGCGATCGCGGGCCGGCGCGGGCGCGCGGGCGCCGCCGTCGCGCAGCTTCCGGCGTCGCTTCTCCGCGAGTGGAAGCGCCTCGGCTTCTCGGACCGCCGCCTCGCCGACCTTCTCGGGGCGGACGAGTCCGACGTGCGCGCGCTCCGCGAGCGCCACGCGATCACCCCCGTCTACAAGGCCGTCGATACCTGCGGCGCGGAGTTCGCCGCCTACACGCCGTACCTCTACTCGACCTACGAGGAAGGCGAGTGCGAGGCGGGGCCGAGCGACCGCCGGAAGATCGTGATCCTGGGCGGCGGGCCGAACCGCATCGGGCAGGGCATCGAGTTCGACTACTGCTGCGTCCACGCGGCCTTCGCCCTCAAGGCGGACGGCTTCGAGACGATCATGGTCAACTGCAATCCGGAGACGGTCTCGACCGACTACGACACGTCCGACAAGCTCTACTTCGAGCCGCTCACGCTCGAGGACGTCCTCGCGATCGTCGCGCGCGAGAAGCCGTACGGCGTGATCGTGCAGCTCGGTGGTCAGACGCCGCTCAAGCTCGCGGTCGCGCTCGAGCGCGCCGGTGCGCCGATCATCGGCACGTCGCCCGACGCGATCGATCGCGCCGAGGATCGCGAGCGCTTCAAGGACCTGCTCGACGAGCTCGGCCTGAAGCAGCCGCCCAACGGGACCGCGCGCTCGGTCGACGAGGCCTCGGCGATCGCGCGCCGGCTCGGCTACCCGGTCCTCCTCCGCCCGAGCTACGTGCTCGGCGGCCGCGCGATGGAGATCGTGCGCGACGAGGAGGGCCTCCGCGGCTACATGGACCGCGCCGTGAAGGCGTCGCCCGACCACCCCGTGCTCGTCGACAAGTTCCTCGACGAGGCGATCGAGATCGACGTCGACTGCGTCGCGGACGGCGAGCGAGTGGTCGTCGGCGGCGTCATGGAGCACATCGAGCCGGCGGGGATCCACTCGGGCGACTCCGCGTGCTCGCTGCCGCCGCGCCTCCTCGCGCCCGACGTCCAGGACGAGATCCGGCGCCAGGCGATCGCGCTCGCGCGCGAGCTCGGCGTCGTCGGGCTCATGAACGTCCAGTTCGCGGTGAAGGAAGGCGAGGTCTACGTCCTCGAGGTGAACCCGCGCGCGTCGCGCACGGTGCCGTTCGTCTCGAAGGCGATCGGGCGGCCGCTCGCGAAGGTCGCCGCACGCGTCATGGCCGGGAAGAAGCTCGCGGACCTCGGCGTGACGGCCGAGATCGTCCCGGGCCACCTGAGCGTCAAGGAGTCGGTCTTCCCGTTCATCAAGTTCCCGGGCGTCGACACGCTCCTCGGGCCGGAGATGAAGTCGACCGGCGAGGTCATGGGCATCGACTCCGACTTCGCGCGCGCGTTCCTGAAGGCCGAGGACGGCGCGAGCTGCATCTTGCCGTCGTCCGGGACGGTCCTCCTGAGCGTGCGCGAGGAGGACAAGCGGGCCCTCCGGCCGATCGCGTCGCTGCTCGGGGCTGCCGGCTTCGACCTGCTCGCCACGCACGGCACCGCAGACGACCTGAACGCCGCCGGCATCCGATGCCGCTCGATCAACAAGGTGCGCCAGGGGTCGCCGCACGTCGTGGACGCGATCCGCGGCGGCGAGGTCGGGCTGGTCGTGAACACGACGTCGACGCCGGAGTCGGTCGTCGACTCGTTCTCGATCCGGCGGACCGCGCTCGAGACCCGCACGCCCTACTTCACGACGATCGCGGGCGCCGCGGCGGCTGCGCTCGCGATGGTCGAGCGGGCGAGCGGCGAGCCGACGGTCCGCACGCTGCAGGAGTACCACGGGACGCTCCGGGCGCCCGGCGCCCGGTGATCGACGTGTGGCGGACGACCGGCTCGAGGAGCTGATCGCGAGCGCGAAGCCGCCGCTCCGGTTCGTGCGCGATGCCGACGCCGGGGCGCGCGGCCGAGCCCGGCTGCCGGTGCGCGCATGGATCGCGCGACTGCCGGAGCTGCGCACCTCGCGCCCGAGCGCGCGCGGGCGCATCGCGGACCTCGAGTCCGTCCTCACCGAGCTCGAGTCGGCGCCGGTCGAGCGCCAGGGTCAGCTCGCCGGGCGCGCGCTCGAGCTGCTCGAGGAGCTCGAGAACGGCGGCCGTGAGAGCGCCGACCCCGAGAGGTCCGGAAGCGGCCGACGGCTGGCACCCGCCGCGTCCGGGACGGGCGCGGCGCCACGCGAGCGCGCAGAGCCGCCGCGCGAGCGGCCGGCCGCGGCGCCCGAGCCCGCGGTCGCGCGCGCCGAGGCGACCCTCGCGGACGTCGACGCCTGGTCGCGCGCGGCCGCATCGCCGATCCTCTCGGTCGCGGGCGTCGGACCGGCGCGCGCCGCCGAGCTCGAGCGCTTCGGCCTCCGGACCGTCGAGGACCTGCTCTACCACGTGCCGTTCCGCTACGAGGATCGGCGATCGCTCGCGCGCGTCGGAGACCTCGAGCCCGGCACCTCGGCGAGCGCCATCGTCGCGATCCGCTCGATCCACGAGCGACGGGTGGGGCGCGGCGGACGGCGGAGCGTGCTGTCCGCGATCGCCGAGGACGAGAGCGGTCGGCTCGAGCTCGTCTGGTACCACCAGATCCGCTGGTTCCGCTCGCGGCTGAAGGTGGGAAGCCGCTGGCTCGTCCACGGCCGCGTCGAGCATGGGTACGACGCAGCACTCCGCATCGTGCACCCGGAGCTCGAGCCGGCGGAAGACCGCGAGGCCGGAGCGGCGGCGGCGCCGCGCATCGTTCCGGTCTACGAGAAGCCGACCCAGATGCCGGCCTCGGCGATCCGTCGGATCGCGCACGCGGCGGTCGACGCCCACGCCGACCTCGTTCCCGACGGCGTGCCGCGCGCCGTGCGGTCGCGGCTCCGGCTGATGCCGCTCGCTGTCGCGCTGCGCGGCGTGCACCGTCCCGGCCCGGACGCGGACGTCGCGGCGCTCGGGGCGGCGCGGTCGCCGGCGCACCGGAGCATCGTGTTCGACGAGCTCTTCTTCGTGCAGCTCGGGCTCCTGCTCCGGAAGGCGCAGGTGGCGCGCGAGACCGGGATCGCGTTCGACGGGCCGGGCGATCTCGAGCGCCGCATGGTCGACGCGCTGCCCTTCCCGCTCACGGCCGCGCAGCGGCGGGTGATCGGCGAGATCGCCGCCGACCAGCGCGCGCCGCACCCGATGCACCGCCTCCTCCAGGGCGACGTCGGGAGCGGCAAGACGGTCGTCGCCGTCGCGGCCGCCCTGCGCGCGATCGAGTGCGGCTGGCAGGCGGCGATCATGGCGCCGACGGAGCTCCTCGCCGAGCAGCACTGGACGACGGTGCAGCGCGTCGCCGGCGGCCTCGGCCCGACCCTCTGGTTCCTGACCGGGGTCGCGACCGCCGCGGAGCGCCGGTCGATCCTGCCGCGCCTGGCCGCCGGCGAGCCCGGGCTCGTCGTCGGGACCCACGCGTTGATCCAGGAGGACGTCGCGTTCGGGCGGCTCGGCCTCGCGGTGATCGACGAGCAGCATCGCTTCGGCGTCCTGCAGCGCGCCGCGCTCTCGAAGCGGACGCCCGGCGGCGTCGCCCCGGACATCCTCCTCATGACGGCGACCCCGATCCCGCGCACCCTCGCGCTCAGCGTCTACGGCGACCTCGACCTGTCGTACCTCGACGAGATGCCGCCCGGCCGAAAGCCGGTCGTGACCCGCGTCTTCTCGATGTCGCAGCGCCGGCGCGCCTACGAGCTGGTCCGGAAAGAAGTCGCGGCGGGGAGGCAGGCGTACGTCGTGTACCCGCTCGTCGAGGAGAGCGAGGCGAGCGATCTCCGCGACGCGACGTCCGGCGCCGAAGAGCTCCGCAGTGAGGTCTTCCCGGACCTCCGGGTCGGCCTCGTGCACGGCCGGATGCCGGCCGCGGAGCGCGAGGCGGTCATGCGCGCGTTCAAGGCGGGCGAGTACGACGTCCTGGTCGCGACGACGGTGATCGAGGTCGGCATCGACGTGCCGAACGCGAGCGTGATCGTGATCGAGCACGCCGAGCGCTTCGGCCTGGCGCAGCTCCACCAGCTGCGCGGCCGGGTCGGCCGCGGCAGCGACGCGTCGTACGCCTTCCTCGTCGCCGACTGGGCGCAGTCGAAGGAGGCGCGGGAACGCCTCCGCGTGATGACCGAGACGACCGACGGCCTCCGCATCGCGGAGGCCGACCTCGCGATCCGCGGGCCGGGCGCGCTCCTCGGGACGCGCCAGGCCGGCATCCCGGACTTCCGGGTCGCGAACCTGCTGCGCGACGCGGACGTGCTGCGCCAGGCGCGCGCGGCCGCCGAAGAGGTGCTCGCGGAGGACCCGCACCTGCGCGAGCCGCGCTTCGCGGTGCTGGCACGCATCCTCGAGACGCGGTGGGCGGGGCGGCTCGGCCTGGCGCGCGTCGGCTAGACGCGTCGCGACTGCGGCGCGATCCGGCCGTCTGGCCATGCGGCGCTCGATGCCGCCTTCACTGCGCGCGCGCCAGGACCTCCGCCGCGCGATCGCGGTGGACGAAGGCGACGGACGCGATCGGCTCGCCGACGTCGCGCACCGCTTCTCCGAGGCGGCCGCCCGGCGCGACGCGCCGGCACTCCCAGCCGCGATCGGCGAGGTCGGCGATCAGCTCGGCGGGCGTCGTTCCGGCGACGCGGGCGAGCTGTGCGCGGTGGATCTCCGAAAGCACCACCGGGCGATCGGCTGCGAGCAGCTCGCGGGCGCCCTCGAGCACGAGCGGCTCCGCGCCCTCGACGTCGAGCTTCACGAACGAGATCGGCCGGCGGAGGGCGACGTCGTCGAGCTTCCGGACCGCGACGGGGACCGCCGCGTGCCCCGGAGGCACGGGCTGGTCGCGCGGGGCCAGGAAGGCGCCGCCGGAATTGACGCCGCCCGGGACGTGCACGAGGTGGAGGACGTCGGCGGAGCGGCCGAGCGCCACGCGCTCGAGCGCGATGCGATCGCCGAGCCGATTCTCCGCGATCGAGCGGTCGAGGAGCGCGGCGTTCGCGGGAAGCGGCTCGAACGCGTGTACGCGCCCGTCCGGACCGAGCAGGCTCGCGAGCAGCAGCGTGTAGAAGCCGAGATTTGCGCCGCAGTCGATCGCATTCTGGCCGGGCGCGACCAGGCGCCGCACGAGGTCGGCCTCGTCGCGCTCGTAGGCGCCCCGGGCGATCGCCTGGCCGACGTAGACATCGGACAGGTCGACGTAGATGCGGCAGCCGCCCGCGAGCTCGGCGAGGACGATGCAGGTCTCGTCGAAGCCCGCGATCTCGGGATTTCGCGACCGGAACTCGGGCGAGAGGAGGATCGCGTTCCGGAGCTCCCGGCGCGACGCGAGGACCAGCTTCTCGCGCACCACGGCGTCGCTCTCGGCCTCGCGATCGAGCAGCAGCCGATACGCCCAGCGCACGTCGTCCTCGGCGACGCCCGGGCTCGTCTCGCCGGGCGACGTCGCGCGAGCGCGCCGCGGCGCGAGTCGCGCGAGCCAGCTCATCGGGCGGGCGCCGGACAGCGTCGTGTGCACGCCGCCCGTGCGGGAAGGGGTGGCCGCGGCAGGACCGGACGCGATCGTCCGGTCCTGCCGGGACCCGAGATCATGCCGCCTTGCGCTGCGGGACGGCCGCCTCGGTCTCGATGCGCATCCCGTAGAACGACCGGTGCGCGAAGAACATCGAGACCACGAAGAAGCCGGCCGCCAGGACGGTCGTGAGCGTCGCGCTCTCGACCCGCATGTCGATCGCGAGCTGGACGGCGAGGAGCCCGAACAGCGTCGTGAACTTGATCACCGGGTTGAGCGCGACCGACGACGTGTCCTTGAAGGGATCGCCGACGGTATCGCCGACGACGGTCGCCGCGTGGAGCTCGGTTCCCTTCTCCTTCAGCTCGACCTCGACCAGCTTCTTGGCGTTGTCCCACGCGCCGCCCGCGTTCGCCATGAAGAGCGCCTGGTAGAGGCCGAAGATCGCGATCGAGATCAGGTAGCCGACGAAGAAGTACGCGTTCAGGAACGCGAAGGCGAGGGTCGCGAAGAAGATCGTGAGGAAGATGTTCAGCATGCCGCGCTGGGCGTACTGCGTGCAGATCTCGACGACCTTCTTCGAGTCGGCGATCGACGCCTTCTCGCTGCCCTCGAGCTTGATGTTGCGCTTGATGAACTCGACCGCGCGATACGCCCCGGTGACGACCGCCTGGATCGTCGCGCCGGTGAACCAGTAGATCACGGCGCCGCCGGTGATCATGCCGAGCAGGAACGGGGCGTTCAGGATCGAGAGCAGCGCGACCTTGTCCTGGTCGGTCAGGCCGTGCGTCAGGAGCATGATGATCGAGAAGATCATCGTCGTCGCACCGACGACCGCGGTGCCGATGAGGACTGGTTTCGCGGTCGCCTTGAAGGTGTTGCCGGCGCCGTCGTTCTCCTCGAGGAAGTGCTTCGCCTTGTCGAAGCTCAGGTCGAAGCCGAATTCGCGCTTCACCTCCTGCTTGATGTTCGGGAGGGTCTCGATGACCGAGAGCTCGTACACCGACTGCGCGTTGTCGGTGACCGGTCCGTACGAGTCGACCGCGATCGTCACCGGGCCCATGCCGAGGAAGCCGAAGGCGATCAGCCCGAACGCGAAGACCGGGCCCGCGATCTCGGCGATCTCGGGACGGAAGAGCGAAAGCCCGGACACGGTCACGAGATAGCCCAGCCCCATCAGGCCCGCGATGATCAGGCCCATCCAATAGGCGCTGAAGTTGCCCGCGACGAGGCCGGACAGCACGTTGAGCGAGGCGCCGCCCTCGCGCGACGAGACCACGATCTCGCGCACGTGGCGCGACTCGGTCGACGTGAAGACCTTGACCGCCTCGGGGATGATCGCGCCGGCGAGCGTCCCGCAGCTGATGATCGCCGAGAGCTTCCACCAGAGCTCGCGGTTGCCGTTCACCTCGGGGAGGAGGAGGTAGGAGACGATAAACGTCATCGTGACGCTGATGATCGAGGTGAGCCACACGAGGAAGGTGAGCGGCGCCTCGAAGTTCATGCGATCGGCGGTGCCGTAGCGGCTCTTCTGGATCGCCTCGTTGACGGCGTACGAGACGGCGCTCACGAGCACCATCACGATGCGCATCACGAAGATCCAGACCAGGAGCTGGACCTGGACCACCGGGTTGTTCGCGATCGCGAGCACAATGAACGTGATGAGCGCGACGCCGGTGACGCCGTAGGTCTCGAAGCCGTCGGCGCTCGGGCCGACGGAGTCGCCGGCGTTGTCGCCGGTGCAGTCGGCGATGACGCCGGGATTCCGGGCGTCGTCCTCCTTGATGTTGAAGACGATCTTCATCAGGTCCGAGCCGATGTCGGCGATCTTCGTGAAGATGCCGCCGGCGATGCGGAGCGCGGACGCGCCGAGCGACTCGCCGATCGCGAAGCCGATGAAGCAGGGACCCGCGCTCGCCGACGGGATGAAGAGCAGGATGACGAGCATCATGAGGAGCTCGGTCGAGATCAGGACCATGCCGATCGACATCCCGGCCTTGAGCGGGATCTCGTAGGTCGGGAACGGCTTGCCCTTGAGGCTCGCGAAGGCCGTTCGCGAGTTCGCGAACGTGTTGATCCGGATGCCGAACCACGCGACGCCACAGCTTCCCGCGATGCCGACCAGGCTGAAGACCAGGATCAGCAGCACCTTGGACGCCTCGAGGCCGCGCAGCCAGCCGAAGTACGCGACGATGATGATCCCGATGAAGACCTCGAGCAGCAGGATGAACTTGAACTGCGTGAAGAGGTACGTCTTGCAGGTCTCGTAGATCAGCTCCGAGATCTCGCGCATCGAGCGGTGCACGGGGAGCTTCTCGATCTGCGAGTACATCACCACGCCGAACACGAAGCCGACGAGGCTCACCAGCATGCCGACGAGGAGCAGCGTGTGCCCGTCGGTCAGCCCGAGGAACTGCACGGACGAGAAGTCCGGCAGGACGATGCGGGACTCGTCAGCCCGCGCGACGGCGGGGACGAGCCATGCGAGAGCGGCCGCCAAAACACCGGCGGCGAGCGAGAGGGCGCGGGCGCGGCGCGACGCCCGCGGGACGCCTACGGATTCTCCGAACACTTGAGTCTGCCTCCTTGAGATTCGCGTTCGCCCTCCGCCTTCCTGGCGACCGAGCGAGCGCACGCTTTCGAGGGGTTGGCCGCCCGCGGGATCGCAATCCCTTGCCGGCCGCCGTCGGGTCGACGATCGGCCGGTTCCCCGCGGACGCTTCAGCGCAGCCTCGCCCTCGAGGCCGAAGGCACCCGAGGCGGGCAAAAAGCTAACATATCGGGCATTCTTCGTCGAGTCGGGTCCGGCTGGAGAACGGGCCGGGCGGGGCTCCGGCGGCCGGAGGAGGGTTCGCCCCGTCGCCGGCGCCGGGCGAGGTTGAGGGGCGCGTGGGCGAGCGCTACAGGTCGCGAGCCCACGACGCCGTGCAGCGCGCGTCGCCGGGCGTGCGCGCATGTCCGCTCATCGCCGCGGCCGATCCGGCCACGCCGCCGCCCGCCGGGCGGGGGTCTCTCCACCGGAGATCGATCGATGGAATGGATCCACGGGCTCGTCGACGCGTTCCTGCACCTCGACCAGCACCTGAACGAGCTCGCGGGCGCGCTCGGCCCGTGGCTCTACGTCGTCCTCTTCGCGATCGTGTTCTGCGAGACCGGCCTCGTCGTCACGCCCTTCCTTCCGGGCGACTCGCTCCTCTTCGCGGTGGGCGCGCTCGCCGCGGTCGAGGGCTCCCCGATCCACGTCGGGTGGGTGGCGCTCCTCCTGTGCGCGGCCGCCGTCCTGGGCGACGCCGTCAACTACGCGATCGGCAGGCGCGTCGGTCCGCGCGTGTTCCGGTCCCGGGACTCCTGGCTCCTGAACCGGGAGCACCTGCTCCACACGCAGCGCTTCTACGAGCGCCACGGCGGCAAGACGATCATCCTCGCCCGCTTCGTGCCGATCGTGCGGACGTTCGCGCCCTTCGTCGCCGGCATCGGGCGCATGCGCTACGCCCGCTTCGCGCTCTTCAACGTCGCGGGCGGGATCGCGTGGGTCGTCCTCTTCGTCCTCGGCGGCTACCTCTTCGGCAACATCCCGGTCATCAAGCGCAACTTCCACTTCGTCATCGTCGCGATCATCGTGCTCTCGGTCCTGCCGGCGGTCTTCGAGTTCCTGCGCGCCCGCACCCAGGCGGCCCGCGAGGCGTCCTGACGGCCCCGGGCCCGGCCCGGACCCGGCCGCCTCGGGGCCCGACCGCGGGTCGGCCGCGCCCGCCGTCCAAGATCGAGGAAGCGGGCCGCGCCGGCGGTGGTTCCGGCGGCGCGAAACGTTGTGCTAGAGAGGCCGGTCAGGAGGAACCATGGAGTTCGCGCGCATCAAGCGGCTGCCGCCGTACGTCTTCAACGTCGTGGGTGACTTGAAGGTCGCGGCGCGAGCGCGCGGCGAGGACATCATCGACCTCGGCATGGGGAACCCGGACCACCAGACGCCGCCCCACATCGTCGCGAAGCTCGTCGAGGCGGCGCAGAAGCCGCAAAACCACCGCTACTCGGTCTCGCGCGGGATCTACAAGCTCCGGCTCGCGATCTGCGACTGGTACCGCCGGCGCTTCGACGTCGAGCTCGACGCCGACCGCGAGGCGATCGTCACGATCGGCTCGAAGGAGGGCATCGCGCACCTGGCGCTCGCGATGCTCGGCCCGGACGACGTCGTCCTGTGCCCGACCCCGACCTACCCGATCCACCAGTACTCGGTGATCATCGCCGGCGGCCATCTCCGCTCCGTGCCGCTCATCGCCGGCCAGGACTTCTTCGAGAGCCTCGTCGAGGCGACGCGCCAGAGCTGGCCGAAGCCCAAGCTCCTCATCCTCAACTTCCCCCACAACCCGACGACCGAGGTCGTCGACCTCGCCTTCTTCGAGCGCATCGTCGAGTTCGCGCGCGAGCACGACATGCTCGTCGTCCACGACCTCGCGTACGCCGACCTCTGCTTCGACGGCTACCAGCCGCCGAGCTTCCTCCAGGTGCCGGGCGCGCGCGAGATCGGGGTCGAGTTCTTCACGCTCTCGAAGAGCTACTCGATGCCGGGCTGGCGCGTCGGCTTCGCGGTCGGGAACTCCGAGATGATCGCGGCGCTCGCGCGCATGAAGAGCTACCTCGACTACGGGATCTTCCAGCCCATCCAGATCGCGGCGATCGCCGCGCTGAACGGGCCGCAGGACTGCGTCGACGAGATCCGCGAGGTCTACCGAGAGCGGCGGAACGTCCTGTGCGACGGCTTGACGCGCGCCGGCTGGAACGTCCCGCGCCCGAAGGCGACGATGTTCGTGTGGGCGGAGATCCCCGACGCGTTCAAGTCGATGGGGTCGGTCGAGTTCGCGAAGTTCCTGCTGAAGGAGGGAAAGGTCGCGGTGTCGCCGGGCATCGGCTTCGGCGAGTACGGCGATCACCACGTCCGCTTCGCGCTCATCGAGAACGACCACCGGACGCGTCAGGCCGTGCGTGGCATCCGGCGCGCGCTCGCGCTCGGCGGCTCGCCGCCGGCCGTCGCGCCGGCGCGGCGGAAGGCCGCGCGCGGAAACGGCGGGCAGACCGTCCTCCGGCAGGTGCGGGCGAGCGGCAATCGTGAGGGGTGACCCGGGCGCGCGGTCGAAGCGCGCCCGTCCCGCGAGCGGGCACGCCGCCGCGGAACCCGTCCGGGTCGCGCTGCTCGGCTGGGGCACGATCGGGTCGGGAGTCATTCGCCTCCTGCAGGAGCGCGCGCGCGAGCTCGACGAGCGCCTCGGGGCCCCGCTCCGCCTCGTCCGCGTCTGCGACATCGACCTCGAGCGCAAGCGCGAGGTGAAGGTCGCGCGCGACCTCCTGACCAAGCGCGCCGACGACGCCCTCGACGATCCGTCGATCGACGTCGTGATCGAGCTCATGGGAGGCGTCGAGCCGGCCCGGACCTTCGTCCTGCGTGCGATCCGCGCCGGCAAGGCGGTCGTGACCGCGAACAAGGCGCTGCTCTCGCACCACGGGACCGAGATCTTCGCGGCGGCCGAGGCGGCCAACGTCGGCGTCCAGTTCGAGGCGAGCGTCGGCGGCGGCATCCCGATCATCCGGACGCTGCGCGAGGCGCTGGGGAGCGATCGGCACACGGCGGTCTTCGGGATCGTGAACGGGACGTCGAACTACATCCTGAGCACGATGGCGAGCGAAGGGCGGAGCTACGCCGACGTGCTCGCCGCCGCGCAGCGCGCCGGCCTCGCCGAGGCGAACCCGACCTACGACGTCGACGGCATCGACGCCGCGCACAAGCTGACGCTCCTCGTCCAGCTCGCCTTCGGCGCCCGTCTGCCGGCCGACTCCATCCACACCGAGGGCATCCGCCACGTCGACACCGTCGACATCGAGTACGCGCGCGAGCTCGGCTACGCGATCAAGCTGCTGGCGATCGCGAAGGACCACGGCGACGCGATCGAAGCGCGCGTCCACCCGACCATGATCCCCGCCGACGACCCGCTCGCCGGCGTCAGCGGAGCGTTCAACGCCGTCTGCCTGCACGGCGACGCGCTCGGGCGCACCATGTACTACGGCCAGGGCGCCGGCATGATGCCGACCGCGACCGCCGTCGTCGCCGACGTGCTCGACGTCGCGCGCGATCGCCGCCAGCTCGGCGGTCCGCGCCTCCCGCCGCTCGGCTATCCCGTCCGACGCCAGCGCGCCGCGCGCGTCCGCCCGCTCGGCGACGTCGAGAGTGAGTTCTACCTCCGGCTTTCCGCGCGCGACGAGCCCGGCGTGCTCGGTCGCATCGCGACGTCGCTCGGCAGCCAGGGGATCTCGATCGCGTCGGTCGTGCAGCGCGAGCGCGGCGCGGGCGGACCCGTTCCGATCGTCATCCGCACCCACGAGACGCGCGAGCGCGACCTCCGCCGAGCCCTGAAGCGCGTCGCGGCGCTGCCGACGGTCGCCGGCACGCCGGTCGCCATCCGCGTCGAGGAGAATCCCGGTTGACGAACGAGGGCGCGCGAGAAGGGATGGGTTGAGCCATGGACAGGAACCTCGCTCTCGAGGTCGTCCGCGTGACCGAGGCCGCTGCGCTCGCGTCCGCGCGCCTCATGGGACGCGGCGACGCGGCGGCGTGCGACCGCGCCGCCACCGAGGCGATGCACCGGGCCTTCGAGGCGATCAGCGCGGACTGCTCGGTGGTCATCGGCGAGGGGCGTGCCGGTGACGTCGAGCATCTCTGGGTCGGCGAGCGGATCGGCGCGACGTCGGGCGGACCCGACATCGACGTCGCGCTCGACGCGCTCGAGGGCGCGACCGTGTGCGCGACCGGCGGCGCGAACGCGCTCTCGATCATCCTGATCGCCGAGCGCGGTCGGATCCTGCCGTGCCCCGAGACCTACATGGACAAGATCTCGGTCGGCGCGGAAGGGCGCGGCGTCGTCCGCATGGAGCGCTCGCCGACCGAAAACCTGCGCGCGCTCGCCGAGGCCAAGGGCGTCTACGTCGAGGACCTCGCGGTCGTCATTTTGGACCGCCCGCGGCACGAGCGGCTCATCGACGAGGTCCGGCGCGCCGGAGCTCGAGTCCAGCTCCTCGCCGACGGCGACCTCGCGGCGGCCGTCGCGGCGGCGCGTCCCGGCTCGGCGATCGACATCCTGCTCGGAGTCGGCGGAGCGCAGCAGGGCCTGCTCGCGGCGGGCGCGGTCGCGGCTCTGGGCGGCGAGTTCCAGGGCCGGTTCCGACCGCGCACCGACGACGAGGTCGGCCGCCTGCGCGAGGCCGGCATCCGCGACGTCGAGCGCGTGTACGGCGCGATGGATCTCGTCGGCGACAACGTGATGTTCGCCGCGACCGGCGTGACCGGCGGCCACCTGCTCGCCGGCGTGCGGTACTTCCGCGGCGGAGCGACGACCAACTCCGTCGTGATGCGGTCGCGCACGCGCACCGTGCGCTGGATCGAGGCCTACCACCACTTCGACTTCAAGCCCGAGTACTAGGAACCGAGCCGGCCTCCGGAGGAAACATGCCGAGCGTGAGCCTGAGCCGAGAAGGCGCGATCGCCACCCTCACGATCGAGCGCCCCGAGAAGCTCAACTCGCTCGACGCGCCGACGCTCGCCGAACTCGGCGATCGGATCGCCGAGTTGGCGCGCGACCCCGCGCGCGTCGTGCTCGTCGCCGGCGCCGGCGACCGCGTCTTCGTGTCCGGCGCCGACATCGCGGCGATGTCCGCGATGACGGTCGAGCAGGCGCGCACCTTCTCGCAGCTCGGGCACGCGGTCTTCGACGCGCTGGAAGCGCTTCCGAGCATCGCGATCGCGGTCGTCCAGGGGGCGGCGCTCGGGGGTGGCTGCGAGCTCGTCCTCGCATGCGACCTCGTGCTCGCCGGCGAGCGCGCGCGCTTCGGGCAGCCCGAGACGAACCTCGGTCTGATCCCCGGCTTCGGGGGCTGCGCGCGCCTCCAGCGCCGGGTCGGGATCGCGCTCGCGCGCGACCTCGTCTACGGCGGACGCCTGCTCTCGGCCGACGAGGCCAGGGCGGCGGGCCTCGTGAACCGGGTGGTGGCGCAGGGCGAGCTCAAGGACGAGGCGCGGGCCTGGGCGGCGCAGCTCGCGGCACGGCCGCCGCTCGCCCTCGCCCGCGCGAAGGCCGCCCTCGCGGCGGCGGAGACCGGCGACCGCCGAACGGCGGCGCGGGTCGAGATCGAGGCGTTCGCGAGCCTCTTCGCCGCCGCCGACACGCGCGAGGGCCTGACCGCGTTCCTCGAGAAGCGCTCCCCCGCGTTCCGCGGCGAGTAGGCGGCGGCCCGGCGCCGAATCGGCACAGCTTGCCCGGCCGGCGAGGCCGTCGCTATACGATCGGCCGATGGACCGCCGCGTCCGCATCCTGGTCGCGAAGCCGGGCCTCGACGGTCACGACCGCGGCGCGAAGATCATCGCGCGCGCGCTCCGGGACGCGGGCTTCGAGGTCATCTACACCGGGCTTCACCAGACGCCCGAGATGATCGTCGAGGCGGCGCTCCAGGAGGACGTCGACGCGATCGGCCTCTCGATCCTGTCCGGCGCGCACCTGGTGCAGTTCCCGGCGGTGATCGACCTCCTGCGGCAGCGCGGCGCGCCCGACGTCCTGGTCTTCGGCGGCGGCATCATCCCGGAGGACGACATCGCGACGCTCGCGAAGATGGGCGTCGCCAAGGTGTTCACCCCGGGCGCGACGACGAACGAGATCATCGATTGGGTGCGGGCGAACATCCACCCGCGCGCCGTCGCTTGACGCCCGTGGCGTCGGTCCGGACGCGTGGAGCGACGTGACGTCGTCATCGTCGGCGGCGGCCCGGGGGGCAGCGCGACGGCCCTCTGGCTCGCGCGCCTCGCGCCCGAGCTCGCGCAGCGGACGTTGATCCTCGACCGCGCGGAATTCCCGCGCGACAAGACCTGCGCCGGCGGGCTCATCCCGCGGACGATCCACCTCCTCGGCGACCTCGGGCTCGGGCTCGACGTCCCGCACGTGCGGGTCGACCGCGCGCGCGTCGAGGCCGGCGGACGGCCGATCGAGATCCCGGAGCCCGGCTGCTGCTGGATCGTCCGCCGGCGCGAGTTCGACGCGTTCCTGCTCGGCGCTGCGGGTGCACGCGGGGTCGAGGTGCGCGAGGGAGTCCGGGTCGCCGGCGCGCGGCGGGACGAGGACGGCATCCGGCTCGAGACCTCGGCCGGGCCGATTCGCGCGCGCGCCGTGGTCGGCGCCGACGGCTCGGGGAGCGTCGTCCGGCGCGATCTCGTCGACGCGAGCGAGGGATGGGTCGCACGCGCGACGATGTGCGACGCGCCGATCCCGGACGGCGCGGTGCCGGATCGCTTCGAGTTCGACTTCCGGCCGGTCGCCCGAGGCCTCGCCGGGTACGCGTGGTCTTTCCCCTGCCTGATCGACGGCCGACCGCACTGGAACGTCGGCGCGTACTCGCTCCGGCGGACGGGGGAGGGCGAGCGCATCGCGCGGCTCGTGGACGAGCGCGCGCGCTGTCCCGAGGCGCGCCGGCGGGCGCACCCGATCCGCCTCTACCGGCCGCGCGGCGCGATCTCCGCACCGGGGACGCTCCTGGTCGGCGACGCTGCGGGCGTCGATCCGCTCCTCGGGGAGGGCATCTCGTACGCCCTCGAGTACGGCCGGCATGCGGCGAACGCCCTGGCGACCGGCTTTCGCGCCGGGGATCTCGCGTTCCGGGACTTCGGCGCGACCGTCCGGCGCTCGGAGATGGGCACCAAGCTCGCCCGGCTGGCGTTGCTGGCGCGGCTCTTCTACGGTTCTTCGAGCCGCTTCTGGTTCGGGGTTGCGCGCCTCTCCCACCGTGCGCAAAGAATCGGAATGAATTGGTACAACGGCGTGTCGTGACGCGCTTTCGGCGCGCTTTCGGTCGTCCGTTCCGGTAACGTCGCGGTCCAGGCCGCGATTCGAGGCTCTTGCAGGAGGGAGTCATGGCAGAGGCAGTCATCGTTTCCGCAACCCGGACGGCGATCGGGTCGATGGGCGGCGGGCTCTCGAGCCTGCAGGCGACGCAGCTCGGCGCGGTCGCGATCCGCGAGGCGCTGAAACGCGCCGGCGTCGAGGGCAAGGAGATCGGGGAGGTCATCCTCGGGAACGTCCTCGCGGCGGGTCTCGGCCTGAACGCGGCGCGCGTCGCGTACCTCGAGGCCGGGATCCCGAAGGAAGTCCCGGGCTACGGCGTGAACAAGGCATGCGGCTCCGGGCTGAAGGCGGTCGCGCTCGCCGCCGCCGGCGTGCTCCTCGGCGAGTACGACGTCGCGGTCGCGGGCGGCATGGAGAGCATGTCGAACGCGCCCTACCTGCTCCAGAAGGCGCGCTACGGGTACCGCCTCGGACACGGCGAGCTCCTCGACTCCATGATCGCGGACGGCCTCTCGTGCCCGATCACGCACGTGCACATGGGGATCACGGCGGAGAACGTCGCGAAGAAGTACGAGATCCCGCGGGACGAGCAGGACCGCTTCGCGGCGGCGAGCCAGGCGAAGGCGGCGGCCGCGCTCAAGGAGGGCCGCTTCCGCGCGGAGATCGTGCCCGTGCAGGTGCCCGGCAAGAAGAAGGGCGAGACCGTCGAGTTCGCGGTCGACGAGTTCCCGCGCGCGGACACGACCGTCGAGAAGCTCGCGCCGCTCCGCGCCGCCTTCCAGAAGGACGGCACCGTGACCGCCGGCAACGCCTCGGGCATCAACGACGGCGCCGCGGCGCTCGTCGTCATGAGCGACGCGGCTGCGAAGGCGCGCGGTCTGAAGCCGCTCGCCCGCATCCGCGGCTGGGCCTCAGCCGGCGTCGATCCGTCGATCATGGGCATGGGCCCGTGGCCGGCGTCGGAGAAGCTGCTCGCGAAGACCGGCACGCGCAGGGAAGACGTCGGCCTCTGGGAGCTGAACGAGGCCTTCGCCGCGCAGTCGCTCGGCGTTCTGCGAGAGCTCAAGATCGATCCCGAGAAGGTCAACGTGAACGGCGGAGCGATCGCGCTCGGCCATCCGATCGGAGCGAGCGGAGCCCGCGTCCTGGTCACGCTCCTGCACGCGATGCAGGCGCGCGACGTCGGGCTCGGCGTCGCCTCCCTGTGCATCGGCGGCGGGCAGGGAATCGCGATGCTCGTCGAGCGGTGATCGGAAGGGGGAGCGTGTCGGCGGCGGCGTTCTTCGACATCGACGGGACGCTGCTGTCGGTCAATACGGCCCCGCTCTACGCCCGCTACCTCCGCCGGCACGGGAGGGCGCGGCGGCGCGACCTCGTCCGCACCGCGTACTACCTCCTCCAGTATCGGCTGAACCTGCTCGACATCGACCGCGCCCTCGAGCGCGCGAGCCGGATGATCGTCGGCCAGCTCGAGAGCGACGTCGCGGCCTTCTGCGAGCGCTGGTACGAGGACATGGTGCGGGCGTACCTCGTCCCCGGGATGACGCGGGTCATGGACGAGCATCGGGCCGCCGGGCACGAGATCGCGCTCCTCTCGAGCAGCACGAGCTACCTCGCGGCGCCGCTCGCGCGCGACCTCGGCGTCGACCACCTGCTCGTCACGCGCCTCGAGATCGTCGACGGGCGCTTCACCGGCCGCGCCGTGGCGCCGGTCTGCTACGGGCCCGGCAAGGTCCACTGGGCGCGGAGCTTCGCGCGCGAGCGCGGCGTCGCGCTCGCCGACAGCTACTTCTACACCGACTCGATCACCGACCTTCCGGTCCTGGAGCTGGTCGGGCATCCGCGCATCGTGAACCCGGATCGGCTCCTGCGCCGCCTCGCGCGGAAGCGCGGCTGGCCGATCCTCGACCACGCCGAGAAGCTGCATGGCGCGGCGTAGCGCGCGCCCACGGCGCGCGCTGCGATGGACGGTGCTCGCGTGCGCCGTCGCGCTCGCGGCCGCGTGGACGGGCTTCCGCCTGACGGATCGAACGCTCGCGCCGTCGGACGCGCCGCCGGTCGCGCGCAGCATCGAAGCGGACGCGCGCGGCACCGCGTCGGTCGTCGCGCCGTCCGCGGTCGTCGCGCCGGCCGCGGCCGCGCCGGCGATGGTCGCGCCCGGCCCGCTGGCAGCCGACGCCGACGCGGGCGCGATCGCGCCGGCGGCTCCACAGGCCGCGTCCGGTCGACCGTCGAAGCCCGCGCCGCCGCGCGAGCGCCTCAGTGACGACGATCGACGCGCGCTCGACGCGGTCCTCGATCGCGCCGCCGAGCGCAATCGCTCGCGCTAGTCGGCGACGTCGCGACGCTTTCCGTCGCGTGGCGCGATCGCTCTTGACGGCCACCGTCGCCGAGCGTAGAGGCACCTCTCCGCCGGCCAGGTCGAGGAGGTGGCAACGTGGAGCAGAACGGCAGCAGCGCGCCCCGCGTCCCGCCGCAGAGCATCGAGGCCGAGGAAGCGGTGCTGGGCGGGATCCTGCTCGACAACCATTCCCTCGAGCGCGCCGCCGAGATCCTGACGGACGAGGATTTCTACCGGGAGTCGCACCGGCGGATCTTCCGCGCGCTCGTCGAGCTGGACCTGAAGCACGAGCCCGCCGACGTCATCACCCTGACCGAGTGCCTGAAGCGCCGCGGCGACCTCGACGCCGTCGGCGGCGCCGCCGCGATCGCGGAGCTCGTCGAGCGCACCGCGACCGCCGCGAACGTCGTCCTCTACGCCAAGATCGTCAAGGAGAAGTCGATCCTGCGCGGGCTCGTCGACGTCGCGAGCGACATCGTGGGCCGCGCGATGAGCGGCTCCACCGGCGACGTCGACCAGTTCCTCGACGAGGCCGAGAATTCGGTCTTCCGCATCTCCGAGGGCCGGATCAAGACGGGCTTCTCGAAGATCGAGCAGGTGATCGTCGGCTCGATCGAGCGCATCCAGGAGCTCTACGGCAAGAAGGAGCTCGTCACCGGCGTCCCGACCGGCTTCTACGAGCTCAACAAGCTGACCTCGGGCTTTCAGCGCGGCGACCTGATCATCATCGCGGGCCGCCCGTCGATGGGGAAGAGCGCGCTCGCGACCAACATCGGCCAGCACGCCGCGGAGGCCGGCTACCCGGTCGCGATGTTCTCGCTCGAGATGTCGAAGGAGTCCCTCGTCCTCCGCATGCTGTGCGGCGAGGCGCGCGTCGACGGCCAGAAGGTGCGGACCGGCTTCCTCGGCGAGCGCGACCTCCCGCGCCTCGCGATGGCCGCGGCCCGCCTCGCCGAGCTGCCCTTCTTCATCGACGACACCCCCGCGCTCTCGGTGATGGAGGTCCGCTCGCGCGCGCGCCGCCTCATGCGCGACGTCGGGCGCGACGAGCACTGCGGCATGATCATCGTCGACTACCTGCAGCTCATGCGCGCGCACCGGGACGTCGACAACCGCGAGCAGGAGATCTCGATGATCTCGCGGTCGCTGAAGGCGCTCGCGAAGGAGCTCGACGTGCCGGTGATCGCGCTCTCGCAGCTGAACCGCCAGGTCGAGACGCGCGCCGACAAGCGGCCGATGCTGTCCGACCTGCGCGAGTCGGGTGCGATCGAGCAGGACGCCGACCTGATCGCGTTCGTGTACCGCGACGAGTTCTACAACAAGGCGACCACCAAGGAGGGCGTCGCCGAGATCATCATCGCGAAGCAGCGGAACGGCCCGCAGGGGACGGTGGAACTTTCGTTCCGGAAGGAGCTCACGAAGTTCGAGAACCTGAGCGACCGCGACGAGCCCGCCGTCGGCGAGCTGCGGGAGGACCTCGAGTTCTGAAGCCTCGCCACGACCGCGCAGCGCGTTCGCCGCCCCGGCCCAGTCTAGCGCGATCGCGGTCCTCTCGTCGCGCCGACCTGCCTTGCAGCTCATCCGACGCAGCCGGAGGCGTGTTTGCGGGCAAGCGAGCGACTGTCGAAGGAGCGGGACGATGACCCGCCTCCACCTTGATTCATGAGACAATTCGGGGCGCCCTTCCTCCCCGCGAGTGAGACCCGGAGCGAGCGCCCGCACACACGCCTCCGGCGGTCCACAGGCACGAAGTGGGCGATCGAACGACGCGATCAGCGGAGGGCGAGGAGCCGCGCCGTCAGCGCGCGGGGATCGCGGCTGCGCGCGAGCGCGCCGATCATCGCGACGGCGTCCGCGCCGGCGGCGAGCACGTCGGCGGCCGTCGCCTCGTCGATGCCGCCGATCGCGACGATCGGGATCGCGATCGCCGCCCGCACCAGGCGCAGCTCCGCCGAGGTGCGAGGCGAAAGCGCGTCGGCCTTCGAGCCGGTTGCGTACATCGGCCCGAAGCCGACGTAGTCCGCGCCCTCGGCCTCCGCGCGCCGCGCTTGCGCGACGTCGTGCGTCGACACCCCCACCACGAGGCCGGGCGCGATGCGCCGGACCGCTGGGAGGGGCAGGTCGTCCTGGCCCACGTGGACGCCCGCGGCGCCGGCCAGGACGGCGAGATCGGGACGGTCGTTCACGATCACGCGCGCGCCGCCGCGCGCCGCGAGCCCCACGACCTCGCGTGCGAGCGCCAGCACCGGACCGGACGGGATGTCCTTGCAGCGGAGCTGGACCCAGCGGGCGCCGGCGGCGACGACCGCCTCGGCGAGCGCGAGAGCGCCCGGCGCGGGCACGCGCGCGACGTCGACGATCGGGTAGAAGCGGCCGAGCGGCGGCGCGATCACGATTCGGCTCCCGGAGCGCGCGTTCACGACGCGCGTTTGCTAGCGCGCCGTCGCCGAACGAAAAAGGGGCGGCCGCTTTCGCGGCCGCCCCTCTTCGGTTCCCGCGCCCGCGGCGCGATCAGTTGAGGCCGGCGATCTTCCCGGCGAGCGGCTTCTGCATGAAGAAGTTCGCGTAGTTCGTGATGGGGTTGCCGACGAAGAATTGGCGACCCCACGGCTTGCCCTTCAGGCGCCGCCCGGGCGGAACGAAGGGCGACGTCGGGGTGGGTGTCGGCACGACGATCGGCGACGTCGGCGTCGGCGTGCCCGGCACGAAGGTCGGCGTCGGCGTCCCGTGCGGCGGGGTCGGCGTCGGCGTCGGCGGAATGAACGGCGACGTGGGCGTCGGGGTGCCCGGGGGAGGCGTCGGCGTGGGCGTGCCCGGGGGAGGCGTCGGCGTGGGCGTGCCCGGGGGAGGCGTCGGCGT
>Ga0070741_10002376_pt1 | contig 51133 bp, 42 predicted proteins | sample Coa_R1_4_FD_66440 | JGI IMG/M metagenome (GOLD analysis project Ga0070741, IMG submission 66440) | Surface soil microbial communities from Centralia Pennsylvania, which are recovering from an underground coalmine fire - Coalmine... | ecosystem: Environmental > Terrestrial > Soil > Unclassified ... | reverse complement strand
TTCAACAAGTCGGGCAAGGAGGTCGTGCGGCAGCAGGTCGAGGAGCCGATCTACATCCGCCCGGCCGAGCGGGTGAACTGGCTGTAACCACAGCGCGCGGCTGATTCCATCGAAGGGGCCTGAGGCTTGTCGAGCCTCCGGCCCGCATTGTTTCACGCCCGTCCAACTCCTAGCTTTGGTTACGAGGGTCGCTTCTCTTCCAGCAGCAAATGTCGATCGGCTTCGATCTTCGTGAGCAATTCATCAAGAGCTTCCTGCAAGGCCCGGTTGATCGGGTCTCGATCCGACGCGGTGACCCATCGCGCGAACGAGCCGGCGGCCTGCGTTTCGACCGCATACGACGCAACGGCGGGGTTCTTGGCGGACGAGAGTGCGGCTTCCAACCGCAGGATATAGAGGTATCGATCGCGCGAGCGCATGGCGAGGGCCGCCTTTAGGGACAGGGTCATCTCGGCGGGTCCGGTCCCGACGCTGCGGAAGCTGCGCCGCTTCTCGATGTAGTTGATCACTCCTTGCTGGAAATCTTGCCAGGTCCATTCCAACAGCCCGATCCCCGGCATGTGGTCTGCGCCTTCCAGGGTAAATCCCGTGACGTCGACCTTCAACGTGAGGGGAATCGGGTCGCCCGCAACGGTTCCGGGTTCCGGCGTGACGTGGATGGTATGGAGACAGCCGGAGAAGCTGAGGCACAGCCAGGCGAGCAGGAGACGGAGCAGCGCGGGCATCGACGTGTCAGGCGGTTCGGTCGGTCCAGCTGGACGTGGCGGTCAAAGTCAGGGCTGCTTGGCTGATGGGCTCATCATGTCCAGGTCGCGGAGCGCTCTGGCGGCCTGTTCCCGATACATGCGTTCGCTGGATCCGGTATAGGTATCGACGACTCGTCGATAAGCCGCCCGCGCCTGGTCGTATCGTTTTTTAATGGCAAAATATTGCCCCAGAGCCAGCCAGTTCTGGGCCGCCGTCTCGTTAGCGGTCTTGACGAGCGCCCACTCGCGATCCATCCGATTCACTCCCGGTCGCTGCGTTCGGCTTCGGATCGTCTCTCCCAGTTGGCTTGCCAGCGTTTCAATCTGTTCGTTCTCGTGGATCGCAGCCTCAATGCGGTCGGCCTTCAAGTGGGCGTAAAACGCTTCCACGTGAGCTTTGATCTGGTCGGTGCCCGCCTGATACGGGTCGTGCGCGCAGCCGGCGAGGATGAAGGAGGCGGTAAGCCACCAGGCGGAGGGGCAGAAATGGGAATGTGAGCGTCTCATAAAGGGTCCTTTCCAATCGTCGGCTCTTGGCCGTGGCGCGTTCGGCCACGGCGGATTGGTTCGGCCCATCCTACTCGATTCGCATGCCTGAAGGCGAGCGCCTGGGCCGCCCCATGGCCCATCTGGACCTTTTCCCTCCGTTCTGCTTTACTCCTGGACCGTCGAAACGATCATGACGTATGGAACGGATTCTCCTGCTCAGATCGGCCGGCGTGGCGTGGTGGTGGATCATCCTGTCCATTGCGTTAGCGGTCCAGGCGCTCGCGGCTTCTCCGGTGCCTATCGATGTCGTGCTCGGGGACCTCGACGCGTTTCATCTCCGCAAGGTGACCGTGCAGGGTGTCGTCCGGGACTTTCATGCCCTCCCTCCCTATCTGGGGCGAACCGGCCCAGTCTTCGATGCCTGCATCTTCATGCTGGATGACGGCACCGCCGCCATCCCTGTGCATGTGGTTCACGGCTGCCCGCGTGCGGATTTGCCGGCGTTGAACGGAAAGGAGGCCGAGATTCAGGCCACGCTGGAGGTGACGATCATTAAAGGACGTGACCGCTGGACATCCTACGCCCTCGCCGCGGGGATCAAACACCTCGGACGTTGACGAGGTCCCGGTGAAGGAAATTCTTGAAATCAGGGAGTGTGTCAAGGAGCCAGCACAGGCAACACAACGTGCACGTCACGATAAGGATCGGCGGCGTCTTCGGGGAAGGGCGGAAAGGGATGCGCATCGATGACCGCCAACATGGCGGCTTCGTCGACCCGTGGGTCTTCAGAGCTCCGTTCCAGTTGGATCAATTGGGCTTCGCCGTTGGCAAACAGCCGGAACCGAACCGCCGGATTGCGTCGCGCCCGTGACGGCGGTCGAGCGGGCATCCGCTCCCGCAGGCTCAGACCGATGAGATCGTTCACCCGTTTCCAATACGCATGGCTGCCATGCAGCGGAGACGGGTGCACGAGAGTTTCTTCTCGTATACTTTCTTGTGCGAGCGCGGTCTGAGCCGTCGGCTCGCTGCGAAATCCCGCGGGGCGACCGCGAGGCCGCGCCGGGACTGATTCGGATGGCGGCCCGGCAAGCGACACGTTACCGGTGGTCGTCGGGGCGCCCAAGGTCACATACACCGTTTGTTTCCCTATATGGGCTAATTCCATTCCCCTTATGCGCGCGATCATAACGGATACGGGAATCGCTTTCGGCGGCTCGCCTATCGAGCCGGGTGGGGCTACCTCAACCTCCACGGTAGTCGACAAGTCGCCAGACTGTGCGTCCGGTACAAGCGGATAGAGGCGTTTGGGAAGAGACGGGCCTTCGACGATCGCCACCAAGCTTTCCGGTTGCGTCGGTGATCCTTCGCTGACGTGAAGAAAAAGAGTCAGGCTGCTTCCCGTCGGCAGAGATCCTCTGGCGTCCGGAGCTTGGATCTCGATTCGCCAGGGACTTGACGGCTGGGCATAGCCGTCCTGGGTCCAAGCTGAGACCATCCAAAGGCAGAGAAGAACACCTGTTGCGAATCCGAATGCAAAGATCCCGCACAGATTCCTGGGAGGGGCCGATCCGGGACCGGTCGATCGTCGACCATCGAAAGGAAGCATGAGGAAACACAGTCTGAACGAAATCGCGGACGGGGTCAAGCAGGATAATGGGCGCCGAAACATTTCCTGCGTGATTTCCAGCCTCAGGGTGCGGTAAAGAACAAGCTATGGTGAAGCGGAGAGACACACAGCGGTCGCCGGGTTTGACGGCAGGCGAGGAACCACATGCCCCGCTGGGGATGGTGCCCGGCTTGGCGTTTATCTTCGCCGTCGGAGCGGGAACCTGCTTGGCCGGGTGCTCGGGGCAACTACCTGCGCCGGGGTCGGCAGCTGTTCAGAAGACCACCAGGGACCTGCGCACTACCGAGTCGCTTTCCTCGCAGAAGCTGAAGGGCGAGGCGCCCGCGCCCGCGACGCCGTCGGTCATCGAAGCGGAGGAGTTTCGACTCATCGACAAAGAAGGCAAGCTCCGCGGACTGTTGCGGGTCGATGAAACCGGCGCGTCCAGCCTGGTGCTCTACGACGGCAAGGGGAAAGCCCGCGCAATTCTGCGTGTGCCCAAGGACGGCCCCTCGAGCCTGTCATTCCTCGACGAACACGGCAACGCCCCTTCGACCCGGCATTCCTTGCCCTAAGTGCGAGGGACCGGACGTGATGTTCCGACAGGATTACAGTCGGTCCCGGCGTCGGCCCTTTCTGAATTCCTGTGATCGACCCGCCCATGTGACGTTGTGGCCGGAAGCGTGTTCTCGCTGGGGAGGCCTGCTGGCCTGACGGGGATGAGGTCCGGCGGCGCTCCCTTCAGCTCGAGGAACCGGTTGTCCCAAGAGGTGTTCTATTGCCCGGATGTGCCGGGTATCCTCAAGTGTGACGAAGCTTGTCGCGCGTCCGATCGCCTTCATCCGGCCGGTTCGCCCGATCCGATGCACATAGTCTTCCGGCGTATGGGGCAGGTCGTAATTGATGACATGACCGATATGGGCCACGTCCAGACCGCGGGCTGCGATGTCGGTCGCGACGAGAATCTGATACCGTCCGCGACGGAACCCTTCCAGGGCCGTGCGGCGTTGGGACAACCGGCGATCCCCATGCAGCACAGCCACTCGATGGCCGACTTGTTCCAAGGTACGCCCCAAGCGATCGGCGCGATGTTTGGTCCTGGTAAAGATCAAGACGGATTCGTTTTGGTCCTTGAGCAAGGACAGAAGGAGCGGCGTCTTATCTTCGGGCGTCGTGTGGTGCAGCGTTTGCGTCACGCCCGCGGCCGGGGTCGCCGACTTGGCGACCATCACACGGTCCGGGGTTCTCAGGGACATTCGCGCGAGATCACCCAGGTTATCGGGCATCGTGGCGGAAAACAGCAGGCTTTGCCGCTGCTCCGGCAGCGCATCGAGAATCTGGTTTAACTGCGGCGCAAATCCCATATCGAGCATTCGATCCGCTTCGTCCAGTACCACAACCTGGAGATGCGAGAGCTGGACCGTCCCGTTCCACAGGTGGTCCAACAACCGGCCTGGCGTCGCCACGAGAATGTCGGGGAGCTGGCGCAGACCGCGCACCTGGGCCTGCATGTCGCCGCCGCCGACGATGGGAGTGGCGAAGATCCGGCTGGACCGGCCGAGCCGATCCACGGTTGCCTGAATCTGAAAGGCCAGTTCCCGGGTCGGCGCCAAAATCAAGCCGCGGGGGTGGCCCTTGGGTCCGTCGGCCAGCCGCGCGATCATCGGCACGACAAACGCCGCGGTCTTTCCCGTGCCGGTTTGCGCGCAGCCCAACACGTCTCGTCCTCGCAACGCCGGAGGAATGGCCCGCGCCTGGATCGGAGTCGGTTCGGTCAGGCCCGCGCTGCGCAGGTCCCGCAGAAGCGAGGTAGGCAACCCGAGGGCATCAAAGGTGAGCGGAGTAGAAGGAAGCTGAGCAGAGGTGGACATACAGGTATCCTTTTCTGGTTGGATCGCATGAGCACGGGATCAGAAAATCGAGGGAAGCAGAACCGGAAAGGAATCCGCTCCGGAGAGGATCTGAGCGCGATGCGATCGCGGGGTCCGGAATCTTGAAGGCGTCACGAGCGCCGGACCGTTTCGACCATGACGACGCTCACCCTACAGGAGAATCGTTCCCATGTCAAATGCTTCGCCATCTCAGCCGTGCAAGGGGGGCTGATTGCTGAGCCGCTTGACGTTATACACGACGATCCCGGCCACGGCGGCGCCCATGAGAATGAGCAGGCTGACCAACACGCTCTCTTGAGCGGTTCGCCGGTTGCGGATTCCGCGTGATGGTCTGAACGGAGGCGGATGAGCAGCGCTGGGTTACAGGAGGTTTCTCGCCTATCCGGCTCGCTCCATGCGCGATGCTTGTCCTTGACACGGTTTCTCTAGAGGCCTAGCCTTGCCGTGTGCGGGTTTCTCTGCTTGGACGCCGATTTCCGCAACACCGGCCTGGCTCGGCATTCTCCGATTGAAGACAAGGTCGGCTGAGCGTTGCTGACGGTCGGGTTACGGCGCAAGATGCTCATGGGCGAACGAGAGAATCCCCGTTTCGTCGTGCAATGGCCGGTGTCCTTTTCCGGGTCGGGTGTGGCCGGTGGCGGATTGGTCTCCTGTGTTTCGGTCAGCGGGTGCACCGTGGTCAGTGAAGAACCTGTGGCACCGGGAACGTTCCTCTCGTTGCATATCCATTTGCCTGAGCAGTATGTGCCGCTCGCGATCGACGTGGCCGAGGTCCGTTGGGCGAGTGGCACGGAATTTGGCGTGGAGTTCAGAACCCTGCGCGCGCAGGAACAAGAGCGGCTACGCCGCATCGTGGATGTACTCGGACGATCCCGTTAGCGGCGTGGCCGGTTCTCGGAGAAGGTCTGGAGGCTCGTCGTAAGACGCAATCCGAGCGACCGACCTGTTTCAGAGGTGAGAATGGTCGACGGACGGGTGAGGTCAGGAATGGAAATCGCCACGCTGGCCGGCGGATGTTTTTGGTGTCTGGAAGCGGTGTACGACCAACTGAAAGGCGTCGCGTCGGTCGAGTCCGGCTACATCGGGGGAAGTGTGCCGAATCCCACCTACGAGGCGGTATGCACGGGCCGCACCGGCCATGCCGAGGCGGTACAGATCGCGTTTGACCCACAGGTCGTGCCGTATCGCGACCTGCTCGAGATCTTCTTCGCCGTTCATGATCCGACCACGCTCAACCGCCAAGGCAACGATGTCGGCACGCAATACCGGTCCGCGATCTTCTACCATTCACCTGATCAGAAAGCGATCGCCGAGGACGTGATCGCGACGCTGACCAAAGAGAAAGTGTTCGATCGTCCCATCGTCACCGAGGTTGTGCCGGCCTCGACCTTTTACATAGCCGAGGCCTACCATCAGGAGTATTTCGCCCGCAACCCGTTGCAAGGCTATTGTCAGTACGTGATCGGGCCGAAGGTCGCCAAGTTCCGCCGGCAGTTCGCCGCCAAGTTGAAAGGGTGATACATCGCTCGGTGTGTGCCTCAGGTCGTCTATCGGGCAAACAATTCGACCAGGCTGTCCTTAAGGTCGCTCAACAAGTCGGGCTTCTGAAGCACCTGCTGCGGCTTGACGACGATTTCCGCTTGCGGCGGACAGAAGGGGAATTCGAGTTTGGTCTTGCCCTGCACCTGGGCGCGGATCGCGCTGTCCGACGGGCGGCGCAGAACCACCAGGGGATCGCGCGGTTCGATCACGCATGAACGGTCGTAACCTGCCTGCCGATAAGGAGCCGGGTCCGCCAGTGCGACCTTGTGCCGACCGTTGGCGAAGACGGTGTCGCCTTCCCGGATGGGACCTTCGGGCGCGATCGAATAGAGGATGAACGGCACGATGAGCATGATCGCGACGGCAAGGCCGATCGACCACAACGGCGGCCAGGATCGGTCTGTTGGTCCGGTTTGGCTGGGGGAAGTCATATGCCGAGAAGCTTGCCATACCCACCCATGTTCCTGCCAGGTCTGTCGAAGACATGGGAGGGGCTGGACTTTCTCCGAGCGAGAGAGGTACATTTTCGCCCGCCGGGTCCCGTGAGAGCCCGAGTAGGTTCGAGTTTGCGCCTATGTTCTCCGGCGTTTGCTGATCGGCCAGCTTGATGAAGAAAGGAGGATTGCATGGCCAGAAAAGAATATGGACAGCTGCTTGTCGCGGCGGCCGTGATCGGATGGTTATCCGTCGGCGCCGCCTTCGCAGACGAACTGAAGGTTGAAAATCTCCCCGCCGATCCGAAGGCCTTTCGGGTTCAGGTAGATCAAATCATCCGCAAGGTAGACGGCCTCATCGACAAGCTCAAGGACAAGGGGTTCTCTCCTGCGCTGCTGGATCTCATACAGACGCGCGATAACATCATGCGCGAAGTTTATAAAGTCGAAAACGCGCCGGACGGCTCCAAGTGGACGAGCAAGGAGGCGCGCGCGAGCGTCGATGCCATGCTGCGCCTGCTCAAGGAGCAATACGAAAAGGCTTCCGGTTAAACCCGGTCAATCGGTTTTGCCGAGGATCATCGCGGTCTCCAGTCAAGCGTCAGGGCGTGGGCGTGTGTTCGGGCAGTAAGCGTGTCCGGCGTCTGCGCCCTCCTTCTTTTTTCTCCTTGCTGTTCACTGTCCGCCGCTCGTTTCTTCCCGGGTACGACATCGGGCCAAGGGTTCCCTGGCGCAAGGCCTACGCCAGCGGTGAGGACTGCTGGGTTCGCTGTTCGTCGAGCGCAACGCTCTTCACTTCTGGCGATGCGGCGGATAGTCCGGAAAAGTCGAAAAGCCGACGGTCCATCAGGTGGGAAGGCAGCACATTGGCCAGCGCGGCAAAAAGGCTGTCATCGCAGCCGGGAAATCGTTGCTCCCATTCGCGCAGCATCGTCTTGACCTGTTTGCGTTTTAAATCCTCCTGCGAACCGCAAAGATCGCAGGGAATGATGGGAAACCGCCGCAATTGGGCGTACCGAGCCAGATCTGCTTCCTTCACATAGACCAGTGGGCGGATCACGAGGTGGCGTCCGTCCTTCGAACGGAGCTTCGGCGGCATGGCCTTGAGCTTCCCGTTGTAGAAGAGATTCAGAAACAGCGTCTCCAGGATGTCATCGCGGTGATGGCCAAGCGCGATCTTGGTCGCGCCGAGTTCGGCGGCGAGACGATAAAGATGGCCCCGCCGGAGCCGCGAGCACAGCGAGCAGGTGGTGTCGCCTTCAGGGATCAGGCGTTTGACGATTGAATAGGTGTCCCGTTCTTCGATGTGATAGGGTATGCCGAGACTGGCGAGATACTCGGGCAACACGTGGGCGGGGAACCCCGGTTGCTTCTGGTCGAGGTTGACCGCCACAAGCTCGAAGTGGACGGGAGCCCGGCTGCGCAATGCGAGCAGGATGTCGAGCAGGCCGTAACTGTCCTTGCCGCCCGAGATGCAGACCATGACCGTATCGCCGTCTTCGATCATTCCGTAATCGGCGATAGCCTGACCCGTCAGCCGGCAAAGACGGATGTGCAGCTTCTCGGCCTCGCCGGTCAGTCCGTCGAAAGGAGCGGCGGTCTGTCTGTTCCGTTTCACCGGGGTCAGCATAAACGATGAGTCGGCCTTATTGTACCCTCTGCCGACGGGAAAAGGGAGGAGATGTGAAGTCGATTTTATTCGTGTGCACTGGGAACATCTTCCGCAGCGTGGTCGCTGAGTATGCCGTAAAGGCCAGGGTCGAACCGGCCCTTCGCTCCATGATCGGGTCAGCCGGGATCGAGGCGCAGCCTCAGCCGATCCATCCGTTGATCCGCGGCCGGTTGTGGGAAAAGGGTATCGATCTCTCCCCACACAGGCAACGCCGGGTCACGCGCGAGTTGCTTGATCGTGCGCACCTAGTAGTGGCGATGGGTCTCGACCACCGGGACGTCCTCCGCCGGTCCTTCGGGCGTGAGGCGTTGCTGTTCAATCAGGTGTGCTATGGAAAGGAAGAACCGGTTCTGGATCTTCACGAAGCGATTCCGGATTGGCAACAGCATCTCGATGCCGCCGGCGCCTACGTCCTCTGGGTCGTGGATTATATTTGGGACGCCATGCCGGCGTTTCTCTCGCGCGTCAGCCGGTTGTGAGAAGTGTCTCCAGAATCGTCGGGACAGAATTCGTGCAACGGCCGAGGGCCGCCGTTCAGGCGGTGGATTTGAGGAAAAGAGCCGAGAGCGGCGGCAGGGTGAGCGTAAGCGAGTAGGGACGACCGTGGATCGGCGACGGATCGGCCTCCGTCCCGCCGAGATTCCCCATCCCACTTCCGCCGTACTCCCGGGCGTCGCTGTTCAACAGTTCTTTCCAGAATCCCCCGCGCGGCGCGCCGATCCGGTAGTTGACTCGCGGCACCGGCGTGAAATTGCACACGACCAGGATCAGCTCGTCGCCGGACGTCCCGCGCCGCAAGAGGCTGATGACGCTGGCGTCCGCATCGTGGCAGTCGATCCACTCGAATCCGGCCGGATCGAAGTCCCGCTCGTGGAGCGCCGGCTCACGCCGGTACACGCCGTTCAGGTCCGCCACCCATTTTTGCAATCCCTGGTGGGATGCGTACTGAAGCAGGTGCCAATCCAGGCTCCCGTCGTGCGCCCACTCGCGCCACTGGCCGAATTCGCCGCCCATGAACAAGAGCTTCTTGGCGGCTTGGGCGAACATGTAGCCGAAAAGCAGACGCAGGTTGGCGAACTTCTGCCAGTCGTCGCCCGCCATTCTGCCGAGCAGCGAGCCTTTCCCATACACGACTTCGTCGTGTGAGAGCGGGAGGACGAAGTTTTCGTGGAATGCATAGAGCATGCGGAAAGTGAGATTGTTGTGCTGATACTTCCGGTAGATCGGGTCCAAGGCCATATACTCGAGGGTATCGTGCATCCAGCCCATGTCCCATTTCATGCCGAAACCGAGTCCGCCGGCGTAGGTCGGGCGCGACACCGCCGGCCATGCGGTCGATTCCTCCGCGTACGTCTGGACGTCCGGATGACGCCGATACACCTCTTCGTTCAGACGGCGGAGAAACCTGATCGCATCCAGGTTTTCCCGTCCACCGTACGGATTGGGGATCCATTCGCCCGGGTTCCGTGAATAGTCCAGATACAGCATGGACGCCACGGCATCCACACGGAGCCCGTCGACGTGATATTTCTCCAGCCAGAAGAGCGCGCTGCTGATCAGGAAGCTTCTGACTTCATTGCGGCCGTAGTTGAAGATGCAGGTGTTCCAGTCGGGATGAAACCCTTGGCGCGGGTCGGCGTGTTCGTAGAGATGGCTGCCGTCGAAATAGACGAGTCCGTGTTCGTCGGTCGGGAAGTGCGACGGCACCCAGTCGAGGATGACGCCGATGCCGTGTCGGTGCAATTCGTCGATCAGGTACATGAGGTCCTGCGGCGTCCCGAAGCAAGCGGACGGGGCGAAATAGCCGGTAGTCTGATAGCCCCAAGAACCGAAAAACGGGTGATCCATCAATGGCAGAAATTCGACGTGCGTGAACCCCATTCGCTGGACGTAGGCAGCGAGCTTAGTGGCCGCTTCGCGATAACTCAAAGAGCGGTTGCCCTCTTCGGGAACACGCATCCAGGATCCAAGATGGACTTCATAGATGCTGATCGGCGCGTCGAAGGCGTTCCGGCGCGCTCTGGTCCGCAGCCATTCATCATCATGCCAGACATAGTCGAGGTCCCAGATGATCGAGGCGGTTTTGGGCGGGACTTCATTGAACCGTGAGAAGGGGTCTGCCTTGTCGACCCGATACCCATGGTGCCGGGAGCGGATGTGGTACTTGTACAGCGTGCCTTTGCCGATGTGCGGGATAAAGCCTTCCCAGATGCCGGATCCGTCGCGTGGATGCAGGAAGTGACTGTCTTGGTTCCAGCCGTTGAAGTTCCCGATCACTGAAACCCGTTCCGCGTCCGGCGCCCAAACCGCGAAATAAGTCCCCTGGATGCCGTCGACCACGGCAGGATGTGCGCCGAGCTTGTCGTAGAGGCGGAAGTGCGTGCCTTCGTTGAAAAGGTACAAGTCGTCATTGGTCAAGAGCGTAAATGGCGCTGCGGCTGTTCGGAGTAGATGGCCCACTGATCGACCTCGGTTTCCTGAATGTGATCTGCGGCGGTGGCTCTCTTCCATAGACTACTGTTCCGAGGATCCATGGTCAACCCAGATGGTTTGTTCTTTTCACCCGCTGATCCGTGACCGTTTCTCCGACCACGACCGGTGAGGAGGCCGGGACTCGGCGCTAGTGACACCCGCGTCTCGATTGTGATAAACAGGTATTCGGTTCTCAAAGAAGCCTTGCGTATGCGTCCCCATCGTCTAGCCTGGCCTAGGACGCCGGCCTTTCAAGCCGGCAACACGGGTTCAAATCCCGTTGGGGACGCCAAAATGTTCTCGCCTTACACGGACTGCATTCGGTTCCCCGTCTCGTCAGGGAGCATGGGGGAAAATTGATCGGGGTTCAATCCTATCAACAGGGTCGGTCGGCTACAGAGGCGTGGAAAGCCGCACCGCGGCGGCTTGCGGGAGGTTGGTGATGCGTCCAAGGTGGAGCAGCGGTTGGGTTCCGGTCGTTCTGGTCGCTGGCGCCTTGGTCATGGGCGCCGGCCCTTCACCGGATGCGCAGAAAAAGAGCGATGAAGCCGTCACTTTTCCGGAACCGGTGCCAAAAGGGAAGGACGGCGCCCCAATGGTCCTGATTCCGGCCGGGTGTTTCCCAATGGGGACGAGCAACATCGGCGCAGAGCCGACCCAAGGTTTTCCGAACGAGAGTCCCGAACACGAGGTGTGTCTACCTGCGTACTACATTGATCAATTCGAGGTCACGATTGAGCGTTACGCAAAGTTCCTACAGGACACTAAGCACGATCCGCCGTCTCTGTGGGACGATGACGCGGTGACCACGGCGCCGGACCGCCCTGTGATCGATGTGACGTGGTATGATGCGGAGGCCTACTGTAAGTGGGCGGGCAAGCGACTGCCGACCGAGGCCGAATGGGAGAAGGCTGCGCGGGGGACCGATCGCCGCCGTTACCCGTGGGGCGACGTGCATACATTTCCCGACCTGGCGAATTACAACCGGGGGGATTGGGTAAGTTACCCGGTGACCTTGGCGCCGGTGACCTACGGCGTGGAGGGATTCAACATTCGCACGGGTCTGGTTCCCAAAACCGGGGGCCGGAGTCCTTATGGAATCTATAACATGGCTGGGAATGCCTCAGAGTGGGTCGCCGATTGGTATGACCGTGAGTACTATTCCAAGAGTCCTAAGGACAATCCGACCGGGCCCGAGGCGGGGGAGAGAAAGGTCTACCGAGGCGGGAGTTGGTACGACATTCCGCGCAAGCTCCGCACGACTGCGCGTTTTTCTGCCGAGCCGGACTTCCATGATCGCACCACGGGGTTCCGTTGCGCCATGGATGCGGAGAAACAATAGGGACGGGAGCAGGCTGTCCGCAGGCCGAACCGTTTCCAGGCGTGATCGGAGACGCCATGAGGCCGCGCGGGCGCTTTGATCACCGCAAACCAGCCGGCGTCCCCCGGTTCACACCTGTTTCCCCTGGATCATGTCGAATCCTGAATCCGACCAGGAACCGCCAGAGCGGTCTTCCTCCGATGACGAGGAGGCGGAGTCACGGGCCCTCTCGAATGAGAGGGCCTGGACCGCCATCATCGTCGGCGTGGTCTTGCTGACCGCGGTCTTCGCGCTCGGACGTTCCGGCCCGACTCCGCCGAAATCCAAATCCGAGCCCCAACGGACCAAAGCTGTACCCCTGCTCTTGCCCGAGGCTGTGCCGTTGGTGACTGGGGAAGAGCCGACACAGGACTTGTTTGTGAAGGCGGGTTGCGTGGTCTGCCATACGATTCCTGGCATCGCGGGGGCGAACGGCCGGGTCGGGCCTGAACTGCTATTGGGGACCACAGGTCCCGACCGGCTGGCCGATCCGAAGTATCGCGGCAAGGCCAAGACGGTGCGGGAATACATCGTCGAGTCAATCCTCTCGCCGAGCGTCTACGTGGTGCCCGGTTATCCCGATCGGACAATGCCGAACTGGTACGGGCAGAAACTTAGCGCCGGGGCGGTGGAGAAGATCGCGGCCTACCTGGAGCAAATCAAGGCAGCCGGCCGGGTTGGAGATGGGTGAAAAGGGCTTCTCCGCGGTCGGGAAGGGTGTGCGATGAAGCAACCACGGAAAGTGACCAAGTCGAATGAAAGGCTGTCAGATCCCTCAGCGTTTACGGAGCGGGCTCGGCGAAGATGGAGACATGCCTTGGATCTGGAACGTTTTGTCCTTTCCCTCCTTGTTTTTATCCAGCAGGGCGGCGAGCGCTTCCTCGCCCTTTAAGCCCTCCAGCTTGATCTTCAGCCGCAGGTTGTTGGCGCTGTCGGCATTGATGAGCGCTTGCTCAATGCTGATTTTGCCTGACTTATAAAGATTGAACAGGACGTGATCGAAGGTCTGGCAACCTTCCTCGATCCCCTGTTCCATCGCCTCCTTAAGCGTGTCCACTTGCGCCTTCTTGATCAGATCCTTGACGCGCGGGGTGTCCAGCATGATCTCCAACGCGGGCACTCGCTTGCCGTCCAGCGAGGGAATCAGCCGCTGGGAAATGATGGCGCGGAGGTTGAGCGAAAGCTGGAGATAGATCTGAGCGTGCCGTTCGACCGGAAAGAAGTTCATGATGCGTTCGATGGCCTGGTTGGCGTTGTTCGAGTGCAACGTGCCCAAACAGAGGTGGCCGGTTTCCGCGAACGTGATGGCTGCTTCCATGGTCTCCGTGTCCCGGATTTCTCCGATGAGGATGACGTCCGGAGCCTGCCGCAGCGTGTTCTTGAGCGCGTTCTGGAACGAATGCGTGTCAAAGCCGACCTCGCGCTGGGTGATGATGCACTTCTTGTGCTGGTGGACGAATTCGATCGGGTCCTCCACGGTCACGATGTGCCCCGGTGCGATCGTGTTTCGATGGTCGATCATGGCCGCCAGCGTCGTTGACTTACCGGATCCGGTGGCGCCCACGACCAACACGAGACCGCGCTTGGTCATGGCGATGTCTTTGATGATCGGCGGGAGCTGGAGTTCCTCGACGGTTTGAATCTCCGCCTTGATCAATCGAAAAACGAGCCCGACGTTCCCTTTCTGGCGGAAGATATTGACCCGGAAGCGCCCTAATTCTTTGTAGTAGAGCGCCAGATTCATCTCCATCTTTTCTTCGAACTCGCCTCGCTGTTGTCCGCGCATCAAGGCCAGCGCCAAGGCCTCGAGCTGCTCGTTCGTGAAGGGCGGGGCGTCGGTCCGTTGGGTGACGCCGTGAATACGGTACACCGGCGGAGCATCGACCGTCAGATACAGATCCGATGCTTCCCGGTCCACCATCACCTTCAGCAAGCTGCGAATATCCATGTTCCGCCTCCGACGAATCCGTTATGCGCAAGCGGCTGCTAAACCGGTCTCGGCGCCGGCGCTCAGGCGGTCGCCCCGGCTTGGTTGAACAGATTCGGGTTCATGCTCCGCGACTGCGCCTCGCCTTTCGTCACCAAGCCTCGGTTCACCAGTTCGACCAAGGCCATGTCCATCGTCTGCATCCCGTCCTTCTGGCTGGCCTGCATCATGCCGGGGATTTGATGGAGCTTGGCTTCCCGGATGAGGTTTCGCACCGCGGTCGTCCCGACCATGATCTCGACCGCCGCGACCCGGCCGCCTGTTCGTTTCTTGAGCAACGTCTGCGTCAGCACGCCTTCCAGAGTTTCGGCAAGCTGGGCACGAACCTGCGCCTGCTGGTTCGGCGGGAACGCGTCGATGATCCGGTCGACGGTCTTGGGCGCGCTCGACGTATGAAGGGTCGCCAGCACCAAGTGTCCCGTCTCGGCCGCGGTCAGCGCCAGTTGGATTGTCTCCAGGTCCCGCATTTCGCCGACCAGGATGATGTCCGGGTCCTCGCGTAGGGCCGAGCGAAGGGCGTTGGCGAACGAGAGTGTATGCACGCCCAATTCCCGTTGGTTGATCAGGCACTTTTTGGACTTGTGGACGAACTCGATGGGGTCTTCGATCGTGATGACATGCCCCTCGAACGTGTTGTTGAGGTAATCGATCATCGCGGCCAGCGTGGTCGATTTGCCGGATCCGGTCGGACCGGTGACGAGAATCAGCCCCTTTTCTCTGTCGCAGAGCTGCCGGATGATCGGAGGCATGCCGAGTTTCTCGAGCGGAATGATCTCCGTCGGAATGGTTCGAAAGACGGCTCCCAGGCCTCGATTCTGCAGGAAGACGTTGACGCGGAAGCGCGCAATGTCGCCCATCGCGAAGGAGAAATCGCATTCGCGATGCTCTTCGAAGATCTTTCGCTGCACGTCGCTCATCATGTCATACACGAGCGCGTGGACTTCCTCCATGCTCAACGGTGGATGGTCCAGTTTCTTCAAGTCTCCGTGGATCCGGACCATCGGCGGCTCGCCGGCGCTGAGATGACAGTCCGAGGCGCCTTCTTTGACGGCAAACGTCAGTAACTGCGAAATATCCATGAACCGAACCCTCCTCCCTGGCGGATCGAATGCAGAATGACGACTGCCCGAGATGAAAAATGTCTGTTGATCAGTTGTTGAAGCGGATAATCCTTCGAATGGTCGGGAACTTGTGGCCATAATGACACATCGATTTCAGAAAGCAAGAAAATAGACACAAGCCAATGCTCCTCCAACGGGGTACATCGGGGACCGTCGATGGGCGACAGCGGGAGGGCGATGGAAAGCGCAAGTCAGATCAAGCCCAAATCTTTACCGGCCTTCCGAAAAGCTTCCAGCGCGGCGTCGAGCTGCTCGCTCGTGTGTTCGGAGGTCACCGTGGTTCTGATCCGGCTCGTTCCTTTTGGGACGGTCGGGGGCCGGATCGCCGGAGCGTACACGCCATATTCGAAGAGCTTCTGAGCCATCGCGAGGGCGCGCTCGGCTTCGCCGACGAGCACCGGGATGATCGGACTGAGGCTGTCTGCCGTGTCGAAGCCAAGCGATCGCAGCCCGGAAAGGAAATGCCGGCGATTGGCCCACAGGCGTGCACGCCGCTCGGGCTCCGTCTCGAGAATCGTCAACGCGGCGGTTGATGCGGCGGCGCTGGCGGGCGGCGGCGCGGTGGTGAACATGAAAGACCGAGCCGTGTTGATGAGATAATCGATGAACGGGGCTGGCCCGACGACATAGGCGCCGATCCCGCCTAGCGCTTTCCCGAGCGTGCCCATATGGAACGGGATGCGCGACTCGATGCCGAAATGTTCGAGTGTGCCGCGACCGCATTCGCCCATTACGCCGGTAGCGTGGGCGTCATCGATAAGGATCTGTGCCCCATACTGCTCCGCCAGCGTAGCAAGGTCGAGCAGCGGAGCCAAGTCGCCGTCCATGCTGAACAGACCGTCGGTAACGATCAGCGTCCGTCGTCCAGCCGGTCGACGCCGAAGCAAGGATTCGAGGTGCTCCATGTCTCGGTGCCGGAACACGCGAAAGTCGGCTCCGCTCAAACGGCACCCGTCGATCAAGCTGGCATGGCACAAGCGGTCGGCCAAGATGAGCCCGCCGGACCCGATCAATGCTGGGATCATTCCAAGATTGGCGAGATAACCCGAACCGAACACAAGAGCCGCCTCCGCACCTTTGAAGCGAGCTAATGCCGACTCCAGCTCGATATGAGGCGGGAGAGTTCCGGAGACCAGGCGAGACGCTCCGGCGCCGACACCGAATTTCTCGGTGGCTCGGACGGCGGATTGAATGAGTTGAGGATGGGTGGCCAGACCGAGATAGTCGTTTGATGCCAACAGGATAACTTCGCGGCCGTCAATCGAGACGACCGGGCCGGTCGCCGACTGCAGCGGTTTCGGCCGGCGCAGCAGGTGCTGCCGCTCCAGTTGCCGGAGCCTCTCAATGAACTGAAAATGCCGATCGGTCTCGTCGGTTGACGCCATCGTGCCACGCCGGCTTCGCTGCGGTACGCTATACTCACTGATCCTCAGTGTCAACGACCGGGCAAGGGGGGGATTCGGATTATGGCGCAGATTGACAATCTGCGGTGAAGCTTAGTATAAGGCCCGTCACCGTCAAGCCGGAGAATGATTGCCGGCCATCGGCATCCAGGCGCGACCAATGTCCTACCGCATTAAGATTCCATCAAAAAGCGACCCGGTGAACGAGGCGCAGCTTCTCAGCGGGATGGAGCATCTGTGGTTGACGATTCAGGAATATCGCCGGGCGATTCTGGTTGGAGGCGTAGTACTGGTCGCAGCGGTGGCAATTGTGATCGGCGTGCTCTGGTATGACCACCGTACGGCGGAGGCGGCGCTCAGTTTGTACCGCGAAGCCACCCGCCATTATTTAACGCGTCCTGCCGACAAACCGGAACAAGCCGACGCCAATCTTAAGGAGGCGATCAAGAAGTTTCGTCAAGTGGTGGAACAGTATCCGCGCGCTCCCAGCGCGCCGCTCGCCTTATATCATTTGGGAAATGCGTTGGTGCAGGCGAACGAGATCGATGCGGCGATCGAGGCCTACAAGCGGTACGTCCTGCTGTACGCTTCCAATTCCGCATTGCTCGGACTGGTTCAGCAACGATTGGGCTACGCGTATCTCTTGAAAGGAGATCGGGATCAGGCGGCCAAAGCGTTTTCGACGGTCGTACAACTGCCAGGTGCCCTGAATAAAGACAACGCGCTTTTTGAACTGGGCAAGCTCGAAGAGGCTCAATCGCGGCCGGAAGGCGCATTGAGCCATTACCAGCAGTTGATCAAAGACTATCCAGGCTCTCCCTTTGCCAGCGAGGCTGCGGTCCGTATCAAGGTGTTGGAAGTGAAGAAAGGATCGGCGGAAACTTCTTCCGGAACTGCGACGACCGAATCGCAACCCGGAGGGTCCGCTGCGAATCCAGCCGATCGCCCCCCTTCATCGGACGCAACACAACGCTAGTCGATTTTTCAAATACGTGCTGCACGGAGAGACGAAAAGCGTCTGTTGGGCAGGAAAGCGCAGAGCGTTATCTGATCGCGAGCACGTCACCGGGCTTAATCAAGGCACTGGTGAGGTTGTTTCTTGCCTTGAGCGCTTTCACCGAGATTCGGAAGCGTTTGGCGATCTTTTCGAGCGTGTCGCCCACCCGTACGCGATACACTTTCGTGCTTCCGTGGTCTGCGCGGCTGTGCTTGGACTTCACTGCGAGCGGGATGTGTTTGTAAGTTGGAATGCGGTCCAGTAGTTGCTCGACCTTCTCTTTGGTTCCTGCTGGTACCTTTAGATGATACTCTGCGTCGTCGGGCGGTGTCGCGTCCCGGCGAAGCTCCGGGTTCAGATTCTTGAGCTCCTGATAAGGAATGCCGGTGACGTTCGAGATCGCCCGGAAATGGATCGGACGGCGGACGATCACTTCTTCGAAGCTGTGGGGTGTGACGTCCTCTAGAGGAAATCCATAACGATCCGGATTCTTTGCGATGATCGTGGCGGCCATGAAACGGGGAACGTATTCTTTGGTTTCTCGACGGATCAGTTTGGTACGGGAAATTTCTTTGAAACTTTCAGCTTGGGCCTTCTGCAGCGCGCGCAGCACTTTCCCTTCGCCGGCATTGTAGGCGGCCATCGCCAACGGCCAACTTCCGAAGAGATCGTAGAGATCCTTCAGATACCGGGCTGCCGCAACCGTTGATTTGATGGGGTCCCGGCGTTCATCCACGTACTGATCGATCCGAAGCCCGTAGAGCCTCGCCGTACCTTTCATAAACTGCCATGGTCCGGTGGCTCGGGCTCGAGAGTAAGCATGCGGATTGAAGCCGCTCTCGACCAGGGAGAGGTACACTAGGTCGCTCGGCAAATCGAATTCAGAAAAGATGCTCTCGACCAACGGCTTGTACTTGCCCAGTCGGAGCAGCCATTTCTCGAATCGGTCACGAATTGAGGTGTTGAAGTAGCGAATGTGGCCCTGGACTGAGGAATCCACCACGATGGGCACGTTGTAAGTGACTTCACTATCTCCATCAGAGGCCTTTCCTGATACCCCCGCGGACTGGCTAGACTGCGAGTCGGCGGCCTGTTGAGATTGAGATGATAAGGCGGTTTTCTCCGAAACCGCAACCGGCTCTGCGACCGTTTCGTCGGCAGGAGAATCGTTTGAAGAAACCCCGTCCGAGGACTCTTTCGCTCCCGGCGACTTTTCAGCGGGTTGTGAAGTGAGGTGGGAGGCCGCTGAGAATTCATCGACCGACGCCGGAACCTGTGCCGCCGAGGCCACTACGACTGCTTGTTCAGCCGTTGCGGGTGTCGGTAAGGCCACTGCAGTCAAGACCACGATCAGTAGAACGACCACGAATAAGTTTTTCACCTGTCTATTCTCCGCAGTTTCTTCCGCGCTCCTGCGCCCGGCGAATCGGTCGGTCGATGCACGCAAGCCACAAAAATCTAAAGTTTTAGCTAGCTTAACGATTGTTCCTGCTGTTGTCAAGGAAGCTAATGAAGAGCGCATGCGAAGACAGCAATCAGTGCGTCGGTGTGAGGAAGCGCTGAATCTGAGACTGTTCAACCGACTGGAAAACAAGACGGTCCTAAGAGGTGTTGGTTGCCTTGACTCTCTAACAGGGGCTGTGGTACCGTACCGCCCCTCCTGACCTAGAGAATCCCTAAATCTTTTGTGGAGCTGAGGAGGACGGGTCGATGTTGAAACGGTATCTACTCGCTCCGGGACCCACCCCTGTGCCGCCGGAGGTCCTGCTGGCGATGGCGCGGCCGATTATTCACCATCGCGCGCCCGAATTCGCCCAAATGTTCGCGGAGGTGCGTGAGGATCTCAAATGGCTGTTCCAAACCCGCAACGATGTGCTGATTCTCGCCTCCTCGGGCACAGGGGGAATGGAGGGGGCGGTGTCGAATTTTCTGTCCCCCGGTGACAAGGCGCTTTGTGTCAACGCGGGCAAGTTCGGAGAGCGGTGGGTCAAGTTGTGTAAAACATTCGGCGCCCAGGTCGCGGAGATCAAAGTCGAATGGGGGCGGGCGGTCGATCCGCAGGCGGTCGCCGATGCTCTCAAGAAAGATCCGTCGATCAAAGCTGTCTATGTGCAGGCCAGCGAGACCTCGACCGGTGTCGCGCACGATGTGAAAACTCTGGCGGAGATTGTCAAGTCATACGAAGGAACGATTCTGGTAGTCGACGCCATCACGGCGTTGGGTGTGTTCGATATCAAGACCGATGTGTGGGGAATTGATGTGGTCATTACGGGATCGCAGAAAGCGCTGATGCTGCCGCCCGGGTTGGCCTTCGTGAGTGTGAGTGAGAAAGCCTGGCAATTGGCCGAGAAAGCGAAAAATGGCGCGTTTTATTTTAACTTTAAGAAGGAACGGGATTCTCAGAGCAAGAATCAAACGGCATATACCCCGGCGGTTTCCCTGATCTTTGGGCTTCAGGAAGTGCTCAAGATGCTGAAGGCAGAGGGATTGGAAGCGGTGTTCGCCCGCCAAGCGGCGCTGGCTCAGGCCATGCGGGAGGGAATCAAGGCGGCCGGACTCTCTCTGTTCCCCAAGGAGTCGCCCAGCGACGCGGTGACGGCGGTTTCCGCTCCCGAGGGCGTTGATGGTCAGGCGATCTATAAGAACCTCAGGGTGCACTATGGGATCACGGCCGCTGGCGGCCAAGACCACTTGAAGGGGAAGATTTTCCGGCTCTCCCATATGGGGTATATGGATCGGTTCGATGTGATCACGGCCTTGGCGGCTGTTGAAATGGTGCTGCGGGGCCTCGGTCATCCGATCAGATTGGGCAGCGGGGTGGCGAAGGCGCAGGAATTGCTGATGGTGTAATTCGGACCATGGGCGATGGGCGATAAATCCTCGCGGGGAGAAACCACCGGAGATAATTGAGCGGTCTGATCCAGGGCCCATTGGCCGCGTCGTAAAACCGTCGAATGAGCATGAAAATTCTGGTCAGTGACAGCTTATCAAAGCAAGGGATCGAGGTCCTCGAAAAGGCGGGATTCACCGTTGTCGTCAAAACCAAGCTCTCCAAGGATGAGCTGCTCAAGGAGATCAACGATTGCGATGGTTTGATCGTGCGTTCGGCGACGAAAGTCACCGCGGATGTGATTGACGCAGCAGGGCATCTCAAGGTCATAGGGCGTGCTGGATCCGGGCTGGACAATGTGGATACCCAAGCAGCGACCCGCCGTGGCATCGTGGTGATGAATACACCGGGCGGTAACACTGTGACAACCGCCGAACATACCATGGCGATGATCTTCGCGATGACCCGACGGATTCCTCAGGCGACTGCGTCCATGAAGGCGGGGAAGTGGGAGAAAGAGCGGTTCATGGGCGTCGAGCTGTACAACAAGATCTTGGGGATCATCGGTGTTGGACAGATCGGAGGGTATCTGACCAAGCTGGCGCAGGGGATCGGCATGAACGTCATCGCGTACGACCCCTATCTGGCCGAGGAACGGGCGCGCCATATGGGGGTCGAGATGGTGGATCTCGATGAACTGTTTCGCCGGAGCGACATTATTTCGGTCCACACGCCCCTGACGCCGGAAACCAAGTCACTGATCGACGCCGGGGCCATCGCCAAGATGAAGCCCGGTGTGATGATTGTCAACTGCGCGCGCGGCGGGATCGTCAACGAGGCCGACCTCTGCGAGGCGCTGAAGGCCAAGAAGGTCGCCGCCGCCGCGTTCGATGTGTTCGACCAAGAGCCGGTCAAGCCGGATCATCCCCTGCTCACCCTAGACAATTTCATCTGCACCCCGCACATCGGCGCGTCGACGACGGAGGCGCAGGAAAACGTCGCCATCGGCATTGCAGAGCAGATCGTCGATTACTTCACCAAGGGCATCGCGCGCGGTGCCGTCAACGTTCCATCGGTGCCGCCCGAACTGCTTCCGCAACTCCAGCCGTATTTGGCATTGGCCGAAAAAATCGGCCTCATGCAAGCCCAGCTTTACGAGGGCGGACTCGAGCGGGTCACCGTTGAATACAACGGAGAGGTGTCTTCGCTCACTGTCGCTCCGCTGACGATCGCGGTCTTGAAGGGACTACTGACCCCGATTCTCGAAAACGCGGTCAATTTCGTGAACGCGCCGGTCGTGGCCAAGGAACGGGGGATCGAAGTGAAAGAGGTCAGGAGCGGAGACGCCGGCGACTTCACGAGTGTGATCCGGGTCCGGGTCGAAACGGGCAGACGTGCGCACCATGTGGCCGGCACGCTTCACAATCGCAAGGAGCCTCGCATCGTCGAAATCGACACGTTCCAAGTCGAAGTGGTGCCGGAGGGACACCTCCTGCTGATCCTCAACGTCGATCGCCCGGGCGTGATCGGCGAGGTCGGGAAAGTATTAGGGGATCACGATATCAACATCGCCCGCATGCAGTGCTCCCGCGAGGAACGAGGCGGCAACGCCTTATTGATCATCGGTACCGACGTCCCCTTATCTCGCGAGGTTCTGGACCACATTAAGTCCGCGAGAAACATTCTCTCGGTCAAGGTCGCCGATCTCTCCATGGGTCTGTAACAGACCCTCCATTGCCCATGGCTCGCCCGCCGAGCACACCGTCCGCTCATCCGTCCCGCCCGATGTCCAGACAGGAACGTTCGCTCGTGCCGGCGGGCATGACGACCATTTTGCCTCACGTCGCGCTGCAGGTCAGGCGGCTTGAGGGAATTCTCCTGACCCAGTTGAGGCGTTGGGGCTATGACGAAATTATCCTGCCTACGTTCGAATACTTGGACGTGCTGGCTCCGGGCCTTGAGCAGGACATCATCGAGAAGTGTTACCAGTTCGCCGATCGGACGACCGGCCGTATCTTGCTCCTGCGGCCGGACGCCACCGCGCAGATTGCTCGGACCGTGGCGATGGGGATGATTGATCGGCAAATCCCCTTGCGCCTGTCCTATCGGACCTCCGTCTTTCGGTACGAGCCGGAACATGCCGGGCGGGATCGGGAGATTTTTCAAGTCGGAGCAGAACTGATCGGGCGCGACGATATCGCCGCCGACGCTGAAATCATCGCGCTGATGGCCGAATGCTTGAAACAGGTCGGCCTCCGTTCATTCAAAGTCTCTCTGGGGCACGTCGGGTTTTTCAAGGGACTGCTGGCCGGAACAGGGATGTCTGCGGATGGACGAAAACGTGCCGAACAGGCCGCAGCGCGCAAGGATCTGCCGCGCCTCGAGGAAATTCTTTCGTCCGAGCGAGTGCCGCTGGACCAGGCTCGGTCGATCCTCGAAGCGCCCGGACTCTATGGGCGGGAGGAAGTGCTGGATCGAGGGCGTCGGCTTGCCGGACGGGATCGTACGCTGCAATCGACGCTCGATCGGCTCACTCAGGTACATCGGTTGCTGGAGTCCGCCGGCCTCCGCGACTACCTCTTGCTCGACCTTGGCGAATTCCGCGGTTTCGAATATTACGACGGGCTCGTGTTCGACGTGTTTGCGGACGGGGTGGGATGCGAACTCGGCGGCGGCGGACGCTACGATCACTTGATCGGACGATTCGGTCGAGATCTGCCGTCCACAGGCTTTGCGTTGGATGTTGATCGACTCTTCCGCGCACTGAGCGTAGACAACGCCGGGGAAATCGTCCAAACGGGGCCGGACTATGTGGTTTGCGCGCCGGCCCGCTTGTGCCCGCGGCTTTTTCAGGTGACGAACCTCTTAAGGGCGCGCGGGTGTCGGGTCATTCATGGGACTGTTCGGAAGCATCCCGATGAGACAATCGAGACGGCTGTCGAAGAATTGCGTCGGTATCAGGCCACTGCCGCTCTTGTGCTCGGCGCCCCTGGTTTTTCCTCTGACGAAGTGATGATGATCGAAAATCTTTCATCTGGTCCAGCCGCAAAGCGGTCGAGAAAAAGCCGCTCCAAGGCGCACTCCTTCAAACGGGTCAAGATTCAAGCGCTTGCCGATTTGGTCGGCAGAACAGCAAGCTCCTGACAGGAACGGCGACGGTCATGGCGACAGTCGATCTTTCCGAACCGAAACTTCCCCCCCAAAACCTGGAGGCCGAGCAATCGGTTTTGGGCGCCATTCTGCTCGATAATGGAGCGATGGCCAAGGCGATGGAGCTGTTGAGCGAAGAAGATTTCTATCGGACTGCTCATAGGAAGATCTATCGCGCGATGCTTGAACTGTCCGAAATCGGAGAGGTGATTGACCAGATCACCCTGACCGAGCGGCTCAAGGAGAGGGGCGAGTTGGAAGCGGTGGGAGGCGCCGCCTATCTGGCGGAACTCGTTCAAGTGGTGCCGAGCGCGGCGAATATCCGCTACCACTGCAAGATCGTTCGGGACAAGGCACTCCTCCGTGGACTGATCAGTACGGCCACCGACGTCATCGCCCGCGGGTACGAGGGCATGGCCCCGATCGATGAGTTGCTGGAGTTTGCCGAGCAATCAGTGTTCAGTCTCGCTCAAGGCAAGCTCGGCCGCTCGTTCACGCAGATCAATCACATCATCAAAGAAAGTCTCGAGCTCGTCGACCGTCTCTCCAAACGGAAAGAGCGAGTGACGGGGGTGCCAACCGGGTTTTACGATCTCGATGATCTGACGGCCGGTCTGCAGGCATCGGATCTCATCGTGATCGCCGGGCGCCCGAGCATGGGCAAGACCAGTCTGGCGCTCGGGATCGCCCAGCATGCCGCCATTCATGCGGGGGCCGTCGTCGGGATTTTCAGTCTGGAAATGTCCAAGCCCCAATTAGTGCTCCGGATGCTGAGCTCAGAAGCCCGCGTGGATTCTCACGCGTTACGGACTGGGAGACTGCAGAAGGAGGATTGGTGGCGGCTCGCCGAGGCGGCCGGTCGTCTCGAGCAGGCGCCGATTTTTATTGATGACACCGGGGCGCTCTCGGTCCAACAAATGCGGGGCAAGGCGAGGCGCCTCAAGGCGGAGCGCGGTCTTGACCTGTTGATCGTAGACTATCTCCAGCTCATGCAAGGTCGCAGCGACGCCGAATCCCGCCAACAGGAGATTTCCGACATTTCCAGGTCGTTAAAAGGACTGGCCAAAGAACTCAATATCCCTGTCGTCGCGCTGTCTCAGTTGAGCCGCAACGTCGAAAACCGCAAACCGCCGATTCCGATGTTGGCGGATTTACGGGAATGTGTGACCGGAGACACACTCGTTGTGTTGGCGGATGGACGGCGTATGCCTGTCCGAGACCTCGTTGGGACGACGCCGGACGTGCTCGCGATATCTGAAAAAGGACGCGTGATCCGTGCAAGCAGCGACATGATCTGGCGGGTGGGGGTTCGTCCTGTCTTCATGGTCCGCCTCGCCAGCGGACGAACTCTTCGCGCAACCGCGGACCACCGGCTGCTCGGTGTCGACGGGTGGCAACGCATCAAGGAGATGAAGGTCGGTGACCGAGTTGCGATCGCGCGGGAACTTCCAGAGCCACCGAATATCGAAGTTTGGCCTGATCGCCGCGTGGCTCTACTAGGCCAGCTCATTGGCGACGGAAGCTACCTGCACCAAAGCCCGATGCGTTACACGACCAGTTCCGAAGAGAACAGTACGATGGTGGCCGAAGCGGCGAGAGAAGAGTTTGGGGCCAATGTGCAGCGCTATCGAGGGCGCGGAACCTGGCATCAACTGCTGATCAGCGGCAACGGTAATCGCTGGCATCCTGCCGGAGTGAATTTATGGCTGCGGGAGCTCGGTATTTTCGGTCAACGGTCGTACCAGAAGCGAATCCCGGCGGCTGCATTTTGCCTCGGCAACCGGCAGATTGGAATCTTGTTGAGACATCTGTGGGCGACAGACGGGACGATCACACTGCAGACAGAGGGGCGAGGATCTCACGCTGTCTTCTTTAGCACGAGCAGCATCGATCTGGCTCAGGACGTGGCTGCCCTTCTGCTTCGTCTCGGCATCGTCGCTCGGATCCGTCAAGTCCAGCAAGGGACGTATTGGCCGGTGTATTGCGTGCATGTGTCCGGAGGAGCTGACCAGCAGCGGTTTCTGCAACGTGTCGGCGCCTTTGGCCCGCGCAAGGCGAATGCGGAAAAACTGGCCGCTGCGCTCAACGGAAGAGCTCGGAATACCAACGTCGATACGGTTCCTGTCGAGGTCTTCTCGCATGTGAAGCGCATCATGAGGGAGCGCAGTATCTCACAGCGGCGGATGGCGGCTCTGCGGGGGACCTCGTACGGTGGAACAGCGCATTTTCAATTCGCTCCGTCGCGCGCTCTCGTAGCGGAGTATGCGGCGATTCTCGAGGACCGAGACCTTGCCGAGCAGGCGACGAATGATCTCTTCTGGGACTATGTGGTCAGCATTGAGCCTGATGGTCAAGAGGAGGTCTTTGATCTAACTGTACCGGGACCGGCTTCGTGGCTCGCTGATGGGATCATCAGTCACAACTCGGGCGCGATCGAGCAGGACGCGGACGTGGTGATTTTCATTTACCGCGAAGAAGTCTACGACCCGAACTCGGAGAAGAAAGGGATCGCCGATATTCTCGTGCGGAAACACCGCAACGGCCCGATCGGAGACCGGCAGTTGTTCTTTCACGATAAGTTCGCAAAGTTCGAGAGCCTCGACACCCGTGAAGCAGTTTGACGCTGGGTGATCACCGTCTGTATAATCCTCCTCGTACGCGCCCGATCATCTCCGCCGCTTGTTCTAACGGAGTTGTCTTACGGTCCATGAAGAAAATAGTTGCTGCAATTGTCGGTCTCACGCTGAGGACACTGGGACTCAATGCCTTGTTGATTGCGGCGATTCCGTCGATCATTGCAGCCTGTGCTGCCGCTCCCCGGACCGACATCGTCTCTCCTCCCGGTTCAACTCCAGCAGAAACCAGGTCGCCTTCGGCCGTCGATGCTCGGTCCTCGTATCATTTCATGCTGGGCTACCAGGCTGAGCTGGCGCAGGACACTGAACGCGCGATCCAAGAGTACCAGGCCGCATTGCGAACCGATCCGACTTCTCGCTTCCTGAAAGCTCGCCTGGCAGCGCTGTTGTTCTCTGCCGGGGACCTCATGTCGGCATTGCGCTACGCGGATGAAGTGGCTGAGGGGGTGGATCAGGATGCCCAGCTACTGGGGCAGATCGCCGGGATTTATGCCGGAGCCGGTCAGGTGGAAAAGGCCCTCGCGCTCTTCGAGCGCGCGATCCAGATCGACCCGTCCAAAAGCGAATCGTATTTTTCGAGAGGGTTGTTGCTGCTGAATCTCAAGCGCTTCGACGAGGCGGTGCAGAGCATCGAGCAGGGCATCAAGATCGCGCCGGACTCGCCGGTCGGCTATTACTACCTCGGTCGTGTGGCGATCGAAGCGAAGCAGCCGGACAAGGCGATCGCCAGTTTCGAGCGGGCCATGACGGTGAATCCTGCGTTCGAGCCGGCTTACATGGCGCTGGCGTCGGCCTATGAGTCTCAACAGAACCATGAAAAAGCCATCGCGGTCTATCGCAAATATCTGCAACTGGTGAATCCTCGCGGGAGGGAAATTCGTCAGCATTTGATTCGGCTGTATATCAATGGGAAGGAATACAAGGAGGCGATGGCGGAGTTGGAAAAGGTCCTTGCCGATGACCCTTCGGATCTCGACGCCCAACTTCGGCTGAGTTTAATTTATGGTGAATTGAAGGAGTATCCGAAAGCGATCGAACGGCTGACCACAATTTTGGCTGTCCGCCCGGCCGAGCTGAAGATCAGGGACTACCTGGGTTTCATGCTCGAAGAAACCAAGCAATATGACAAAGCGGTGGCGGCCTATACCGACAATCTCAAGCTGGACCCGAACTATTTTGACAGCCATCTGCATTTGGGCGTGTTGCTGTACCGGTTGAAGCGGTTCTCGGATGCTGCCGCGCATCTCTCGCAGGCCGTTCAGTTGAATCCCAAACAGCCCGAGGGGTATCTGGTGCTTGGGCTGACCTATCTCCAAACCGAACAATACGAATTGGCATTGCAAACCTTTGAGGAGGGGATTCGTTATAACCCTACCAATCCTGATCTGCATTTCAATCTCGGAACGGCGTATGACAAGCTGAACCGGTTCGACGACGTGGTCCGCGCCATGGAGACGACGCTGAAACTCGATCCCAAACACGCCGATGCGCTGAACTATCTCGGATACAGCTACGCGGAACGAGGGATCAAGATCGAGGAAGCTGTTGCGCTGACCAAGCAGGCCGTCGCGTTGAAACCGAATAACGGATATTATGTGGACAGTCTCGGATGGGCGTTCTTTAAGATGGGCTTGATCAACGAGGCACTCGCGGAGATCAAGCGAGCGGTCGATCTGGTCGGGGACGATCCCGTCATTTTTGAACATTTGGGCGAAATCTACCTCAAGAAAGATCTGATCTCGGAAGCCCGGGAAGCCTGGCTTCATTCACTGGAGCTTGATCCCTCCAACATCAAATTGATCGAGCGCTTTCGCGAACGCGGGATGGGGGATCCGACCCAGGAAGAGCGCATCCGGCAAGCCCAGCGAAGGGTTTCGGAGAATAAAGCGTTCCAACACGCGACGCCGTGACCCATAAAAGGGCCTCGCCTGTGCCCCGTTCATTCAGGCCATCAATCCGAACGCCGAACCAGCGAGGCGAAGAAGAAGGTTCACGAAAGACGGCTGGTGTGTAACCGCCCCTGCCTCGTGCGAGCAGATCGCTTGCAGTTTGGCAAGCATTCGCGCAAGCAATTCGGATACACCTGTATCTGTTTCGGTTCAGCGCAATCCCATAAGCGCCTCCCCCCATTCATTGGCTGGTGGACTCTTCTGACTGGAGAAGAGTGTTCGTCTCCTGCTGCCGTTTTTTGGTCATTCCACGCGCTAAACAAGCTCTCGATCAAGCTATCTATCCTCAGTCTTGGCAAGCCTTGCCCCAGGCGCAATTTCAAAAAATGCTTTCCTTTCAACAAATTCCCTGTAGGCTTAGCGAAGAATCTTGCCTGGCATGGTCTCTGCTCACAGTTGATCCGCCGTTGTCAAAGGAGTGGACCTGAGATGATGAACTCCGCTCGTACGCAACGGGGTTTCACCTTGATCGAGTTGCTGATTGTGGTAGCTGTGCTTGGTATTGTCTCCGCGATCGCAATCCCCAACTTTATACGATATCAGGGGAAATCTCGACAGTCAGAAGCGAAGACCAATCTGGGCGGGGTGTTCGTAGCAGAGACCGCATATTACGGCGAGCAGTCGCGGTATAGCAATTTCGGGGATATAGGCTTTGCGGTAGCCGCCTCCACTAACCGTTATACTTATCGGTCTCAAAAGACCACTGTGAGTGGCGGCATTGTCAGCCCTGGCACGGTCTTTTCAATTAATGCGAGTATTGGGTCCGTCACTCCCGAAAACACAGTGGTAGCAGCGGCCTCGAGCGGATCAGGGTTCACTGCGACTGCCACTGCCAACTTGGACAACGACCCGACCATTGACCAGTGGCATGTGAATGACATCAAGCAGAATCTCCAGATGCCGGATACCGATGACGTGTCTGGATAAGTGCGGCGGTCAGTCCAGGGACAGGCAAGCTCCTTTTCCCCACGTGAGCTTATCAATGACATTTCTGAGTGCCTTCGAAAAGAGGCATGCTCTTTGTGCACGACATGTTTCTTTCTTTGCGTCCACGTACTTCTAGGCAACCAACTTGAGTGACAAAACTTGACTCTCATGACCTGAAAAAGGAATTCCTGCAGCCGAGTTCCGAAGGCTCATTCCGAGAAATCGGTTAAAATTCGCAAAATAACAATAGGTTGTAGAATTTAATGACACTGCAGATGGACGGCATAGAACGTGCTTTGTTTTTTCTGCAAACGGTCGGATTAAGTGTCCGACCACGATGTTGGGTTCGGGAATCTATAGGACGAGGGTTGAACCATTTTTAACAAAGAGGGAGGAGAACAGATGCTCAAAGAAATACGGGGACAAAAAGGTTTCACTCTCATCGAGTTGATGATTGTTGTGGCCATCATCGGGATCTTGGCGGCCATCGCAATCCCCAATTTCCTTCGTTATCAGGCGAAGTCTCGTCAGTCGGAGGCGAAGACCAACTTGGGCGGAACTTTCGTGGCCGAGACTTCCTACTACGGCGAACAATCGCGGTACAGCAGTTTCGCCGACATAGGATTTACGCTGGCGGGGTCGTCCAACCGCTACTCCTATCGATCTCAGGCTACGACCGTAGCCGGTGGTGTGGTCACCGCTGGTGCAGTTCAGGTTATCAACGCCGGTATTGGGACCGTGACTCCTGACAACACAGTCGTGGCAGCGGCGTCATCAGGAACTGGATTCACGGCGACAGCGACGGCTAACTTAGACAATGATCCCACGATTGACCAGTGGCATGTCAACGACATCAAGCAGAACCTGCAGGCTGCGGACACTGACGACGTGCTTGGATAGACGGTGGCAGGTTAGTGTTGACTGGAGCCGGCGGGGAGAGAATCGTTCTCTCCCCGCTTGGTTTTTTGCAAGGCCGGTCACTTCGTCGATCGAATGGAATGACCGTATTGTCTGCTCGCCGTGTCTGGTAACGGGGTGACAAATTCGGCGGACGGTACCTCCTGCTCAGGTAAGCCATTTCTGCCTCACATTCCTGGCCGGCTCGTTCTTCTCATCAGCCTCCTAATCTTTGCTCCTTTGCTAGAAGGCGGTACCACGCACCTAGCGGTGATGATTATTCGTTTGGCTGTGCTCCTGTTGGCTACGGTCCACCTTGTGCAGGGAATTGGGCAGGGTTTCTTCTTGTGGATTCCACTACGGATCAACCAGCCGGTTCTGTGTTATCTGGCCCTTGCGCTCCTTTCGGCGGGACTATCTCCCTACAAGCATCAAACTGTGCAGTGGGTGGTTGTCTTATTCACCTATGCCGTACTGCTCTATTTGATTGTGTTTTTTGTGACTGAATGGGATCATGTCGTAAAACTGCTCGCCGTCGTCGTTGGGATTGGAATCATGGAAGCTGCTTTGGCGCTTATCCAGAGCGGCTGGCTTAGTGCGCTTCGACCAACGGGCACGTTCTTTAATCCCAATTTTCTTGCAGGCTATCTTGCGGCCGTTGTGACCGTTATTGTCGGTGTCCTGTGCTATGCAAGAGTTGGAGTGCCTTGGGTTGATAGAGCCGAAAACCTGCGAAAAGGGATACTGTGTGCGTCACGGCCTGCGAGGTACATAAGCCGTGCGCCGCTGACCGAAATACTAGCAAGCATTGCGGCGCTTTGTCTTTTGCTTTCTGCGATTCTTTGGACCGGTTCGCGCGGGGCGGTCTTGGGCCTGCTAGTCGGCGTGTCGCTGGCGACAGGAGTTCGCTTCGGCCGCCGGGGGCTCGTTGTTCTGCTGATGATTGTAGCCACCGGGCTTGTAATTCCCAATCCCTTGCGAACCAGAGTGATAGCTGAGCACACGATCAATCCGGTGGGGTATGCCCGCTTGCAAATGTGGAAGCAATCAGTCCGCGCGATGATTGACCAGCCCCTTGGCGTTGGGCTGGGGCTCTACCAGTACGTCTATCCCCGATATGCATTCCCGGTGGAAGATCAAATCGCTCGATATGGAAAGACTGCGCAGACACCTCACAGTGAATACTTCCAGATGGGTGTGGAACTCGGAGTTATGAGCCTTGTGATGTTTTGTTGGGGTATCGTCAGAGTCGGACAAACCGCTATATCGGCGCTTCGATCCCGCCTGCGCCGATGGCAGCGCGGAACGATTGTAGGTGTAACCAGCGCAACGGCGGGAATCCTTGTTCATGCTGCCGTGGACTCCAACCTGCATGAGCCGGCCATCGCGATTCTCTTGATCCTATTCGTGGCGGTCATCATTGTGTCCGAGCGACTGTCTAGGCACTGTGACGAGCGATCGCGAACAATCACTGTGAGACCTAAATGGGTCTGGACTATCGCGGGGTTCATGGTGATCACTGTACTAGCAGTTGGATTCGTGCGTCTGGGGCTCGCGTGGATGGCTTATGAAGCGGGGATGCGCGCCCAGGTGGCAGAAAATATGGAAGAAGCAATCTCCAAATATCGAACGGCGATCACGCTCGATCCGGGCAAGGCGCTCTATCACAATTCTCTGGCGGCTGTCTATTTCCGTATTTTCCAGGAGGTCGGAGATAGAGCGGCCGCCGATGCCGCGGTAGGTGAACTTAGAGTAGCTATCGAGCGAAATCCAATTGACGCACGGCTCTTTGCGTTGCTGGGATTTGTGCATACCTCAATGGCATTTTCTAGGCTCGCGTCTGAGTCACCGGATCTGAGGCTGTCCTGGCTGCGGATAGCAGTGCAGGCTTATGAGCGAGCCCTGGAATTGGAGCCCTATTCGGCCTTTGATCGTTTGGAATTAGGTCGGTTGTATCTTGTTTTGGGAGATCGCCGCACGGCCGAGCAGCAAGTCCGTGAAGCAGTTGAACTGGAGCCGAATTTCCTGCCTGGACGGGAATGGTTGGTCCGGCTTTATCTGAAATCCGGACGAGCTGAAGATCGAGCTTCGGCCTTGCAAGAGTATCGGGAGATTCTCGATCGTCGGCAGCGGTACAGCGGATGGGCGAAAGATGCACTTGAAGAGCGATATCTCAGGGCGAACGTCGCTTCCTTGGCCGCACAGTTAGGGCAAGCGAGGATGGACCCGTCATGAATTCGGTTGAGCGCCAATCCTTCATGCATACGACCCTTGCAGCGTGCTTGATCATTGGTCTCAGCGCGGCATCTGTGGCAACGTTGGTAATGATGGAGCATCAACGGCCGGCAGAGATCAGAGCTGCAGAGCTCTCGTATCTGCCGAGAGGCGAATATCTGAAGGTTGCCGTTCTAGGGTACAGGCAGCTCGCGGCCGACCTTATCTGGCTCAAGTCGATCCAGCATTTTGGCGGTCGGGATGCGACCAGATCCGATTATCAGTGGGCTTATCATGCGGTTGATGTCGTGACGGATCTCGATCCCAAGTTCGTCATGGCCTATCAAGCAGCGGGAACCATTCTGGGCGTATGGGCTGGCTTGATTAAAGAAAGTATCACCATCTTGAAAAAGGGCATGCGACATAATCCGGACGTCTGGCAGCTTCCGTTCATCATTGGCTATGACTACTTCTATGAACTTTGCGATCACGTTTCAGCCGCGGAGTATTTTCGCATCGCCTCGCTGTTGCCGGAGGCGCCTGAGTATCTCCCGAAGCTGGCGGCTCGGATGACGGTTGAAAGCGGCGACCCGGATGCCGCCTTCAAATTTCTTGAACGGTTTTATCAACAAACCAATGACGAGCGGATGCGCGAAGCGCTGGCGCAGCGGATGAAAGAAGTCCTCGCGGAGCGAGATATCCGGCTTCTCGAGGAAGCGGTCCATCGCTACCAGTCCCGCTATCACAAGCGGCCGCAGAAACTTGCCGACTTGGTCACAGGAGGCATTATTGCCGAGCTGCCGCCGGATCCTTTCGGCGGAACGTACCAATTCCATTCAGCCACAGGTACTGTCTCGAGCCCAGGCTTGCGGGAACGGTTGCGCGTGCATCGCCGCGTGAGCTGCCAGGCCGTTTCACAGAGAAACCAGGGAGCAACGGTAGGGGGGCAAGCTGACAAGTGAACAACCGGATGCGCGCAACATGAATGAGGTCAGACCGTGGATGTCATCCTCGTTGAAGACTTGACGAAGTCCTTCAACCCAAACTGGCCGTGGCGGACTCCCATCACGGCGCTCGCGGGCCTTTCATTCTCGGTGAGCCGGGGAGAGATCTATGGATTCCTGGGACCGAACGGTGCCGGCAAGACGACGACACTAAAGATCCTTATGGGACTTATGCGGGCGACGAGCGGGAAAGCCGAAATCTTGGGCAAACCGGCCGGCGATGTCGAGACCCGTCGGAGAATCGGCTTCCTTCCGGAGGCACCGTATTTTTATGACTATCTCACGGCGGAAGAGTTCCTGAGCTTTTACGGGCATTTGGCCGGGATCGACCGCGGTGCGCTCGCTTGCCGCGTCACTGAGTTGCTCGATCTAGTCGGGTTATCCGAAGCCAGGACGAGGCAACTCCGGAAATTTTCGAAGGGCATGTTGCAGCGGATCGGACTCGCGCAGGCTCTCATTCACGATCCCGAGCTGATCATTCTCGATGAGCCCATGTCGGGCTTGGATCCGATCGGGCGCAAACAGATCCGCGATTTGATCCTGAGTTTGCGCGATCAAGGCAAGACGGTGTTTTTCAGCACGCATATCATCCCAGATGTGGAGATGATCTGTGATCGAGTCGGAATCGTCGTCAAAGGGAAGCTGCTCGCCAGCGGTCGGGTTGACGAGTTGGTGAGTGGGAATACCCGCTCCGTGGAGATCGTCTGCGAAGGGTTGGTGCCCGACCAGCTGTCCTTGGTGGCGCCGGACGCCACGCGCATACTGACTAGAGGGCGGCAGTGTCTCATTGCGTTGCCCGTGCCGGATCGGCTGGAAGAGGTGCTGGCAGGAATCCGGCGACATGGCGGGCGGTTAATCTCCGTCACTCCACAGAAGGGCTCTCTAGAGGATCTCTTTCTGTCACAAACCGGTATCAAGATTGAAGAATAGTCCTTAGCGAGGTCGGTCATGTGGAGTGTCATTGTGATCGCATTCAACACCTTCCGTGAAAACCTGCGTGACAAGATTCTGTACAACCTCCTGTTCTTCGCGATGTTGCTGATCGGCGCGTCGGTGCTGTTGGGGGAACTCACGATCGCGGAACAGAAAAAGGTCGTGACCGATTCGGGACTCGCTGCGATCAACCTAGTGGGAGTGTTGATCGCCGTATTCGTTGGCATCGGACTTGTGACCAAAGAAATCGAACGGCGTACTGTGTATACCATCATGGCAAGGCCGATTAGCCGAGCGCAATTCCTGTTGGGCAAATACTTTGGCTTAATAGTAACGCTGCTGGTCAACGTGCTGATCATGCTCGCGGTCTTTATCGTCACGCTGCTGATGAATCACTCGCCAGTTCATCTGTCACTGTTGCAGGCGGTCGAGTTGATCTTCGTCGAATTGTTGCTGGTGACCGCGTTGGCCTTGTTCTTTTCCACTTTCAGCTCTTCGACGCTGAGCGCCATCATGACGCTGGCATTCTATGTGATCGGCCATTTGACCACCGATCTCAAGGGGATCGCCGAGAAGAGCAAAAGCGAAGCGCTTAAGTCGATCATGACTGGACTGTATTATATCTGTCCGAATTTGGAGATGCTCAATGTGAAGGGCCAGGCCGCGATGGGAATAGCCATCCCGGTGGCGTACCAAGCGATGGCCTCGGCGTACGGGCTATTATACGCTGCGATGCTGATCGCAGCCGCCTATGCCGTCTTTCAGCGACGTGATTTCTGAGTGAATGCTCAGCCATGTGCTTGCCTTGCAAGGATCGGAAGCCGGTCAACAGCGTGCTCAGCGCCCGGTGTATAGAACAGGGTAGCTTCCACCTCATCGCGGGAATGCTTTCGATTTCTGTCAGCGTAGATTTCTATAGACCAAAGTCCAGTCAGCTCCTTGGGACATTTCTTGATCCTTGTTGGGAATAGGAAAGATCATCTCCTCGCCACATTCAGCGAAGCCTGAGGATTGGAAATCGGTCTTTGAAACCAGGTGTTTGTCCTTGCACGAAGTGACTTAGAGTGGGGCAAGTTATCCTGGAAGAATTCGGAGAGTGCTCGGAATGGAACTAACAGCTAAACAGAGCCGCGAACTAGCCATAGTCGTGGCGCTTGCGAGCGTGGTGACTGCGGCGGCGGTGATGGCCGGACGGTTCGATCTGATATCAGGCAATCGAGCTGGGGAGCTCTACGACAAGAGTTACGCCCAGGTCCAGGCGCGGATCAGCTCGCAGGACACGATTGAGGGGGATTGGGAAATTACCCAGCAGGGATTATGCCTTACGCCAGGCCGGTCTGGGATAGTCACGGTACGAGTCCAAAACGACCACGAAGGGCGACTGGTCATATTTCTCTATGGTCGTACGAATCCGGGATTTCATTCAACCCTTTCGATATCTAGCGACGGACGGGTATTTAGTGAGGTAACGCGTGACGATTCCTTGGAGGGCACCTCTATTAACTTTGCCTCATTGGCAGAAAGCCGAGGAACCATATGGGTTCGATTCCAGGGTTATATGGAACCTCAGGTCGGATCAGTGGAAAGTGCAGTCCTATCGCGCATGCGCGTCGTCATCCTTAAGCCCCCGCTCCGTTTGCCTAACCTGCCTATTGCGGCACTGGCACTCCTCACGCCGGTATCGGCGTACCTGATGCGGATGTTGATCCGTCCACAAGGGGCATTGTTGTACAGCCTTGCCGTGTTGGCCGGCTTGGCGGCAATGATGGAAACGATTGCGCAAACACGGGTGAGTGATCAGCTCAAGTGGTGGGAAGCTGTAATGGTCAGTCAAGAGACGGACGACTATTTCATAATCCCATATGTGTTGCTGATAGGAATGTTTGGCTGGTATGGACGCCTGTGGAAGATGTCTGTTCCGGGAGAACGAATGTGGTCATGGTTTTCCCTGGCAGGCATCCTCGCCGTCGGTGGGAGTTTTCGGCTGAAGCGACTGGTCGAGGTGGCCTGGAGCAGGCTTGATCCTGACGCGATCGGATATATGCAGCTGGCCGAGAAGATGCGGAGCCCCTACGATACCGGATCTCGAGAACCTCTGTGGATTTGGATGATCAAAGGCTGGTTCTGGCTCACCGGTGACTCGACTGTGCATCTCCGTCTGTTAACTGTGCTCTTGTCGTTGGTTCTGATCCTGGTCGCCTACAAGTTGTTCCGAGATTACACTGGGCAACCACTGGTCGGTCTCCTAGTCGCTGCGCTGCTTAGCGTGAATCCGTATCTGATCAGTCTGAGCGTGCGGGGACTGCGAGAGGAGGCGTATCTGATCTCTGTGATGGGTCTTGTTTATGCAGTGTTGGTCAAAGGAGACCATCTGTCATGTAGAAGTCGGCAAATTGGACAAGCACTGTTTGGCGCAGCGGCGCATCTACTACGGTTTAACAGTTACACGTTTGTGATCCCTCTCCTTCTACTGTGGGCATGGCGAGAAAGGGTGGGAAAATGGAGATCCGTGCTGTTGCCGCTGGTGCTCATCGCCGCGGTGTCGGTCCCCCATCTTGTGCATAACGCGGAGACGTTTGGCGATCCTCTCTACAGCGTCAACGTACACTTTGTCTGGCTTCGTAATGTTGAGTTTGTGATACTAAAGCAAGTCGGATGTGCGGGATGTCCGAGTCGCGAACAGATGGAGATAAATGCCACCCCTGGACCGTCGCTGGGCGCCTTCGAGTATTTGTTCGGGTTGCATAGCGTCGAAGAGATCCTCAGTCGAACGCTCCGAGGGTACGTCGACATGTATTTGAGGCCCACGGATCAGTTCGAGATTCAAATCGGCACACAAGCGCATCCAGCTTACGTGTTTTATCTCCTCGGGCTTGGACTGCTTCTGTTTAGTCAGCATAGAGAGATGATCGCAGTCATTGTGCTGTTGGCGAACGCGGTTCCATTCGCAGTGTCTCTCGGAATCGATCCTCGACTAGGTGTTCAGACCGTCCCGTTTGCGACCTTTATTCTGGCCTATGCCATCTGGTGGTTGTTCGAGCAGGTCACCCATTACTGGAATGCGGTGGATGTGTCGGCTTGGATGACTCGCTGTCGGGCGATGCACGAATTTCGGTAAATCTCATGTGCGGACCTGCACAACGGCGATCCCGACTCACACCACACTAGACCTCATTGGAACGCCTCAGGCGGTACGGCTAGAAGGAAAAAGCAGACCCGATATGAAAGACCATCTGATGCGACTCATCCGATATCGGGGACTTCTTTGGACGCTCGCGTTGGGAGAACTGAAGGCGCGCCATCGGCAGACCGCGTTAGGCGTGCTGTGGGCTCTGGTCCAGCCGGTCTCGATGATGTTGGTCTTCCTGACCGTCTTCTCCGTGTTCGTCAAGGTTCCGGTCGAAGGCGTCTCCTATGCGGTGTTCGCTTACACAGGATTGTTGAGTTGGCTATTTTTTGCAAATTCCCTCTCGTTGGGATCGTCCAGCATCGTAGCCAACATGAGTCTCATCACGAAGGCTAGTTTCCCGCGCGAAGTCATTCCTCTGTCGAGAGTTCTGACCGTCAGCTTCGATTTTTTGGTCGGTGCTACGATCCTCGGCGTTCTGTTGATTCTTTCAGAGGTTCCAGTTTCGTTTGCCTGGCTTGCGGTGCCGGGAATTCTGGCTATTCAAATCATGTTCACGACCGGGCTGGTGTTACTGGTCTCCGCTCTCTACGCGCTCAAACGGGATATCGGAAGTCTGTTACCGCTGATCCTTCAGATATGGATGTTCCTCAGCCCAGTGGTATATCCGGTCCAGGTGATTCCAGAACAGTATCGAACGCTCTACATGGTAAATCCGATGGCCATGATTTTAGAGGCTTATCGCAATACGCTGCTCCGAGGAACGTTGCCGCCGCCCGAATTGATTGTGCCTTCGTTGACGCTGGCGAGCGTCGCGCTGGTCATGGGGTACGTCTACTTTAAGGCTGTGGAACTCAGATTCGCGGACGTGATGTAGGCTGTCATGGGTTCATCAGGGGTGGTCATCCAATTCGACGATGTTTCGAAATGCTACAACGGGCGTCCGCCCACCCTTCTACGCACATTCTCTCGATTCTTTACACCATCAATAGACTCGGCTGGCAACGGGAGTGGCGGGAAGCAATCCGAGTTCTGGGTGATCCGGCACCTCAGCTTTGAAGTTGAGCACGGCGAGACTCTCGGAATCATCGGGTCCAATGGAGCTGGGAAGAGCACGATTTTGAAATTGATCGCTGGCATCACCGCTCCGACGACAGGCCGGCTCGCTGTGGAAGGACGGGTTGGGTCGTTGATCGAGTTGGGCGCTGGTTTCAACCAAGATTTGACCGGCCGCGAGAATATTTATTTGAATGCCGCCGTGTTGGGGTTGACCAGACGCGAAATCGAACAGCGTTTTGACCGGATCGTGGCCTTTTCAGGGCTGAAAGACTTTTTGGATACGCCGGTGAAGTATTACTCCTCTGGTATGTACGCGAGGCTGGGGTTTGCGATCGCCGTTCACATGGAGGCCGATATCTTGCTGACCGATGAAATTTTGGCAGTTGGCGACGCGGCGTTTCAGCGCCAATGCTACGAGAAATTTCAGGAGCTGAAAGCTTCGACCACGATCGTCTTTGTCTCGCATGATTTGGCACGGGTGAAGGAGATATGTACGCGTGTCCTTTGGATCAATGAAGGGTGTCTTGAGCGCATTGGGAAGCCCAATGAGGTGGTAGACGCATATCTTGAGTTTGTCCGACTAGAGCGGGAACAGAAGCTTAAAGGAATACGCCCCTTAGGTCCGGAGCCCGGGGTAAGGAGGTGGGGAAGCGGAGAGATCGAAATTGTAAAGGTCACCACACACGATGGTCATGGACAACCACGGACTGTTTTCAGGACATGCGAGGATCTCATTGTCCGCATCTGTTATCAGGTGCACAGGCCGTTTCGCGATCCTGGATTTGGTGTGAAAATTCACACCGCAGATGGGACGTGCATTCATGCGACCAACACGTTCATCCGGGCGACTCGTGTGACCATCAATGCAGAGGCTGGTGCAATTGAGGTGCGCTATTCAAAGTTGCCGCTCTTAGCGGGTCAGTACTGGCTGACAGTGGGCGTTGCCTCCGAAAACAACTGGAGCGCACCCTACGACGTGCGGGAATCCGTCCAACAATTCGAGATTGTGACAACTCACCCAAGCGTGGGGTTTATTGTCCTTGATCATGAGTGGAGTGTGACCGGTTATGTATGTTGAGCGAATCATCCCCCATCTGCACTATGGTCCATCTTATTCATCCTACGCCGAACATCTTGGCCGGTACATGTTTGCGGCCAGGCTACTTGGGCCGACTGCTACGGTGCTTGATTTAGGATGCGGGAGCGGATACGGCGCCGCGTATCTCGCCGAAGCATCGGGACGAACTGTGATAGGTATCGACCTGTCCGCAGAAGCGATCTCCTATGCCAGGGACCATTATCAGATGCATCGGCTTAGTTTTCTCAGAGCTACAGTACCGATGCTTCCGATAAAGTCAGAAAGCGTGGATGCCGTGGTCGCACTGGAAGTTATCGAACATGTGAAAGACGCAAAGGCTGTTGTGTGTGAAATTAGACGGATTCTGAAACCCGCGGGCATCTGTGTGGTTTCGACTCCGAACCGTCTCGCCAATGGAACAGGTATGATTCCAGACAACCCATATCATGTCCAGGAGTACACTCCGGACGAGTTCAAGACCCTGCTCCGCTTCGCCTTTGCCGAATTCTCGCTCTACGGGCAAGCCTATACGCCCGCATTCCTCGCTTTTCAGGAGAACATGAGGCGTATCTGGCACAACTTGTCCTTGATTCCGCTGCTCCATCAGGAACTACACGTGCTCAAGGCGAGGCTGGAAATGGATGAGCGGCTTACAGGCCTCTCACTACTGCGCAGATTAAAACGCAAACTGTTCGGTGGTGAAGAGAAGAAGATATCGCCAGATTTCGACCGGATGTCAGATAGTCAGCAGGTGTTTCGCCACGCGGAGGCGCTGGTAAACAGCGTGGTCGACCGGGAGATTACGCCCTACGGGATTGATACCGCGCCAGTGATTCTCGCCGTGTGTCGTGGGTGAGTCATGAAAATCCTGGTAATCCAGAGTTGGGGGGATAATGAGTTTCACGAAGCTGTGAAGCTTGTATGCACACAATGGCCGACTGCCTCCATCACAGCCCTGGTTGATCAGAAATTAGCTGCTGAAACTAGCGCATGGTTTGTCGGGGAGGAGATGCTGACATATGTCCGAGATTCTGCAGCGCGCCCCATCATCTCTCCAGATATTCGCCAACATGTACGGGCTAAACGATTCGACCTCTGTGTGCTCTCCTTCAACGATCGCTTCGGGGTACGGTTCTGGACCTTCCGCCTGTTGCCCGTGCTCACCGGTATCCCTCGAGTTGTGGCGATCAATGGACAGCAGGCGGTCTCCACGTATGGGCTAGTGGTGTGGTCTCTGATCACGGTGCTGACCTGCACACTGATGAGATTGACCGAACTACGTGTGCCCAAGCCAATACGGGATCGGGCCTCCACCTATATGGATTACCTGATGATTGGCTTACTGACCGTTCTGGCAGTTGGAGCAGCGGGGTTGCGGAAGGCAGGCCTGCACCCAGGACTTAGACGGAAGTCCCTAGGCCATCCATCTCTCTTCATTTTTGTCCCTTTGTTGGGCCTTGGCGGCGCGCAGAAGGTGCTTATCAATTTCCTTCGCCGACTCGATCGTGAGAAGTGCCACGTCCAGGTCTGCACCTTAAACGCCGTTTTCAAGTTCTTCGAGCCAGAGGTCCGGCGACTGAATGTTTCACTCAGTTATCTGCCATGCGCTTATGGGTTTCCTTACCGGAAAATCATTTGGGCGCTCACGCGACGACTCCATCAGGAGTCGCCGGATGCCGTCATTGGCTGGCTGCCGTGGGCGACGGTGTTTGCCACGATCGCTGGCTCACTGGCCGGCGTGCCAAGAATCGTGACTTCCTTGCACAGCGGAAGCCCGGCCAGACGCCAGACGGCGCCGCTGCCGTGGCAACGGCCGCTTGATATTGCCATGGGGTACTTGGCCGACACGGTGCTTGCTTGCTCTCATGCCTGTCGGGAGGATTACATCGCCTGGGCGCGCATCCCACCTGAGAAAATTGTCACCGTCCATAATGGTGTCGATGAGACCGAACTGCACCCGCCGACGCCAGACGTCCGCAAGGCCATTAGATCGGGCCTGGGAATCGAGGCCAAACGCGTAGTGGGTATCATTGCGCGACTGTCACCGGAGAAAGATCACCCGACGTTCTTCAAGGCGCTCACGCTCGTCCGGCAAGCTGTGCCGTCGGTCCATGCACTAGTAGTCGGAGATGGGAACGACCGGGAGCAGCTGATCGCCGATGTGGAACGGATGGGTTTGGCGGATTGTGTGACTTTTCTGGGGGCTCGCACGGACGTGCTGGATTTGCTCGGTGCTCTTGATGTCCTTGTGCTCACGTCCCAGACAGAAGGGATGCCGCTGGTGCTGCTGGAAGCCCAAGCGCTCCTGGTCCCGGTCGTGACCACCGACGCCGGAGGCGCGCGTGAGACGGTGCTCGACGGGATCACTGGCTATGTTGTGCCCTGCGGTGACAGCGCACAGCTTGCCGCGCGCGTCGTACGGCTTCTTGAGGACGAACCGCTTCGCCGACGCTTCGGGGAGGCTGGACGCAAGCACGTATTAACACAGTTCGGAATCGATCGGATGGTCGCGGCCATCCTCCAGCATTGCGGGTTGGGTTCTGTTGCTGAGGATAAGGCCGGGCATGAATGCACTGAGCCTCGGCTATTGGACGCTCATGAACCGGTGCGGGGCCTATTCGGTTCAGTTCGTTGTGAGCGGAACAGCCAAGGAGTGATGCGGATCATACTGCTGCAGTCCTGTAAGTTCTCTCATTTCTTGTCCGCCGCGCGGGCGGTAGCGGCGCGCTATCCTGGAGCCATGCTGATAGGCTGTGTCCGCGATACAGATATGCTGCGTGCTCGTGCCACAGGGCTGTTCGCCGAGCTCCTGCTTTTGGCTATGGACGGTTCAGTCTCAGCACCGCCCGTTGGAGAAAGGCAATCTGTTGATCTTTGTGTCGTCCCGTTCGAGAGTCGTTTGGGTGTCTATCATTGGACCTACCGCCGAATGTCCATGACCTTCCGGGTTCCGCTCATCGCATCTTACAACGGCCGTGGACGACTACGCGTATGGAATCGAAGGACCTGGATGGTGAACAGCCTTCTGATTTGCCTAGGAGTTCGGGCGGTTCATCGGCCTGCGTTGTGGACCTGGTTGCATCTGCGGCGTTGGCTCGATGTGGCGGGGTTGTTTGGCTTGGCCGTGATCGCGAACGTGTTGCGAGGCCTGACGACGCTCGGGTTGTATCCAGTACGCCGCGCAGTGGCCAAGCGGTTGCCGACCGGACGGCAACGGTTGGTTTTATTCATTCCAAGCCTCGGCATGGGCGGCGCTCAACGACAACTCGTGACGTTCCTCGAATACCTCGACCGTTCCCGGTGGGAACCAGAGGTCGTCACACTGAATCTGCCTGACAAATTTTTCGATTCTGCCGTCCGAGACTCGGGTGTACAGGTCACCGCTCTTAATTCGCATTACGAGTTCTGGATGATAGGGGTGACCTGGCGGCTCGCGCGCCATCTCTATGCCAAGCCGTGCCACGTTCTCCACTGTTGGATGCACTATGCGATGATGATCGGCTCTATCGCCGGGACTCTGGCAGGCACTCCGACGGTCATCGGTTCCGTGCGGAGTGAGCGTCCAGGCCGGTTTCCTTGGTGGTATCCGAAGTGGCAGCGGAGCATCGATATACTCACGGTTCCGTTGCAGACGACCATTATCGCGAACTCGCACAGGGTTCGCGAGGAGAACCGGCAGTGGGCCTTCATTCCAGAACGGAAGCTGCGCACGATCTATAACGGAATTCCGATCGTACAGGCGAATCCACGCGATGCTGCGCAGCAGCAACGACTCAGAGCCGAACTGGGTCTGCCGGCGCATGCGCCGCTTGTGGGTATCGTCGGTCGACTCTGTCCGGAGAAGGATCACGGGACTTTTCTTCGAGCGGCCTTTCGGATTGCGCAGATCCGGCCGGATGCGCGCTTTCTCCTTATAGGAGACGGTGAGATGCGAGACGAACTCGAGAGAAGCGTTGAACGGCTGGGACTTTCCAGGCATGCAATGCTGCTTGGCAAGCGAACGGATGTGATGAGCCTGATCCAGCTTATGGACGTTCTGGTGATGTCGTCGACGACCGAGGGATTCCCCAACGTTTTGCTTGAAGCGGCTGTGGCCAATACCCCAGTTGTGACCACTGCGGCTGGAGGAGCGGTCGAGGTAGTGCAGGATGGTCAGACAGGGTTCATTGTGCCGGTCGGCGATGCGGGAGCCATGGCGACGCGTGTGTTGGAGCTCCTCAGAGAGCCAGCGTTAGCGAAAGCGATCGCGGAGGCCGCGCTGGATCGTGTCCGGCGGTGCTTTTCGGCAGACCGTATGGCGTCAGAGATTCAGACCTGTTACCTGGAAAGCGCTCGGTTCCATGTAAAGCGGCTTACGGACGCCAACCGGACGCGTGTCTGCTTCATTTCGACTCATGCCTACGGCTTTTTCCGACCTTCCTCCGGCCTTCCCGTCGGTGGCGCAGAGATCCAGATCTGCCGTTTGGCTAATGAGTTGGCACAAGACAGGAATCTCGCGGTTTCCGTGCTGACAGGGGACGGCGGACGAGCAGGAAAAGAGCAGCATGGAGCCATCACCGTTCTTCTGAGTAAGTTGTTCGGCAAGCTTCAGGTCCTGACCGATGACCGACCGGTGAAGGCGAGCGTGCAAGCTGGCAGGGAAGCGGTGCCCGATACGGCCTGGGAGCGGTTCGAACGGGGAGTCAAAGCGTGGTTGGATCGACTCCCAGCCTGGACGGCTTCGGGAATTCGTTGGATTGTCCGCAAAAGCTATATAGGCCGTGAGTTGATCGTCTCCGTGGCGGGAGGGCCGCTTCGCTGGCTAGTCCATCGCCAACGCGAGCTGCGAGAGTTTTTCGAATGGGTCAGGGAGATCCGTTCGGTTGACGCGGAAGTGTACGTTATGCGATGCGCCTCGCCCCAAGTGGGGTATGTACAGCGTGCGTGCGCCCTGTTGCGACGCCGTTTCGTCTACATGGTGGCCCACGAAGACGATGTGTCCGGAGCCTATGCCGAGATCCATGGAATCTGGGGCAAACGCTTTGAAGGGGGACTGCGTCGCGCGGACGCGATTGTCTGCCAACATGAAGATCAGCTGACTCTGCTTCGGTCGCGTTACGGTCGGGAAGGAGAATTGATCAGATCTTTATGCCCTATTCCGGTGCGATGCAAGGGCGAAAGGCAGCGGAGGGGAATTTTGTGGATGGCGCGGATGGACGAGTGGAAGCAACCTGAACTCTTTCTAGAGTTAGCCAGCCGCATGCCGGAGGCCTCTTTTATTATGGTAGGTCGGCCAAGCGACATTGATGTGGCCGCGATGCCCCGGCTTGAGAGCCGAATGAACGGGCTCGCGAATCTCAAGTGGGTGAAATGGATGCCGTTTGAGGATACCGTTCGGCTGTTTGAAGAAGCTGCGATATTCGTCAACACGTCACGTGTGGAAGGATTTCCCAACACCTTTCTTCAGGCTGCAGCCTGCGGGACGCCGATCGTTTCGTGGGCGGTTAATCCCGGCCGGATGCTGGAACGTTTCCACATAGGGTATTGCGCAGATCAGGACTGGGATCGATTCGAACACCTCATTCGTGAACTGTGGGCAGACGAGCGGTTGCGGACGACGATGGGGGAAAACGGTCGGCGGTACGTGCAGGAGCAGCACAATCCGGCTGTCATCGCCAGACAGTATGTCGAGCTCTTCACCAGCCTTGCGAAGGACGGCCTCTCCGCCATGCAACAAGTGAGGCTGGCGACCCGAGCTGAATGAACGTTCCGGAACGGGTCTCTTCTTGCTGAAGGAGCAGAAAGCCAGGAGAGGGAAGACAGAAGAAATGAAGGAATCGTTGCGACAGCATGTGGTTTGTCCGACGTGCCGCGAGCCGCTGGGTCTCACAGTCGACGCGTGGGACGGCGAGGAGATAGAGCGCGGCAACTTGCTCTGTACCCTTTGCAAGAAGGTTTTCCCGATCCTGCGCGGGGTTCCTCGGTTCGTGGAGTCCGATGCCTATGCGAAGAGCTTTTCATACCAGTGGAATCTGCATCGGAAGACCCAAATCGATTCTCTAGCCGGCCACGATGAGTCACTGAAGGCGTTTGCCCTAAAGACCGGTTTTGCCGAGTCGGACATGAAAGGGAAGCTCGTGCTGGATGTGGGATGTGGAGCTGGGCGGTATATGGAGATTGCGGCGGATTGGGGAGCCGAGGTGATTGGCGTGGACTTATCGTACGCGGTCGATGCAGCCTACACGAACATGGGCCGTCGCAAAGGAATTCACGTCGTGCAGGCCGACGTGATCAATCTGCCGTTTCGGGACGCCACGTTCGATGCGATCTATAGCGTCGGCGTCCTCCATCACGCCGCTAATACGCGCGATGCGTTCTTGCGCCTGCCGCCGCTGCTCAAGCCAGCGGGGGTAGTTGCCATTTGGGTATATAGCTGGGCTGGTGAATACTCCGAGTTTCTGGATCGCTTGCGCCGTATCACGATCCACTTGCCGAAATCGCTCTTGTATGGGCTGTGTTGGATAGGTGTGCCGATCCTGCATGCAATGGGGAGACTGCCTCTTCTGTGGCGGATCGCCAGGCGCATTCCGACAAGTGATCAAGGACGAGGCCTTCGCTGGGATGTTTTGGACACTTTCGATCTGTATTCCCCCCGATTTCAGTGGAAGCATACGGAGTCGGAGGTGCGGGACTGGTTCCAGAAGGCGAACTTAGATGAGGTCACCAAATTGGCTTTCCCGGTCTCAATGAGAGGACGGCGAGCAGCAGTCTAACGATCCACAACCCGAGTCGAGGACGGAGTTTCCGATACATGTGCGGCATTGCAGGACAAGTGACGGCGGATCGGAGACCCGTGGCGAAACACGTGATCGAGGCTATGGGAGAACGACTTCGGCATCGAGGACCGGACGATCATGGGATCTATGTGCACGGGCACGTCGGCTTAGCCCACCGACGGCTCAGCATTCTGGATCTTAGCCCGGCCGGGCATCAACCAATGACGAACGAAGACGGCTCAGTCTGGATCGTCTTTAACGGAGAAATCTATAACTTCGAGGAACTGCGTCGACTTCTGGAAAATCGCCACACGTTCAGGTCCCGCACTGACACCGAGGTGATCATCCATCTCTATGAGCAGCATGGGGTGCAATGTCTGTCTATGCTCAGAGGCATGTTCGCCTTTGCGATCTGGGACGAGCGGACGCAGAGACTTGTGCTTGCCAGGGACCGCCTCGGAAAGAAGCCGCTCTTTTACTCAGTTCAGCAGGGAGGCTTGATGTTTGCCTCGGAGTTGAAAGCCTTGCTGGCCGGTGGAATTCCTCGGGACATCGATCCTGTCGCGATTCACTATTATCTGACCTATCAATACATTCCGGCCCCCAGAACAATTTTCCGGAACGTGAGAAAACTGCTTCCCGGACACGTGTTGGTTTACGAAGACGGGAAGGCATCCGAAAGCTCATACTGGTCGCTGCGTTACGACGACAAGCTGACCGGTCGAACTGATCGGGAGTATGTCGAAGAGTTCCGCTCACTGTTGCAGGAATCGGTCAGGTTACGCTTGGCCAGCGATGTGCCGCTGGGGGCCTTCTTGAGCGGAGGAGTAGACTCCAGCAGCATCGTCGCCGAAATGAGTCGACTGATGACTCAGCCGGTCAAAACCTTCTCCATCGGCTTCAAGGAAGCGGTCTACAACGAACTCCCCTACGCGCGCGATGTGGCCAAACGGTTTGGGACCAATCATCATGAGTTTATTGTGGAGTCTTCTGCCATCGACATTTTGCCTGCCCTGGTGCGTGTCTATGACGAGCCTTACGCCGATTCCTCGGCAATCCCGACTTTCTACGTATCCCAGTTGTGCCGGCAGTTCGTGACCGTTGTCTTGAACGGAGATGGTGGAGACGAACTGCTCGGTGGGTATCATCGCTATAGATTTCGGCTGATCGATCAGCTGGCATCCAGGTTGATTGGGAACTCCAAGAACGTCGCGATTGCTGCAGCCAAGCTGCGGAAGCTGATTGCCCGGCTACCGGGCGATGTACCCGGGATTCGGGGCATACAATGTCGACTTAATGGCCTGTTCATGCCGATTGACCAACGCTACCTCGAACGCATCTGTTATTTCACGCCGGCTGAGGCCGAAGCGCTGTATACGTCTGGCTTCGGCCAGACGGTGCGCTGCTGCAGGGCAGGAGAATTGATGAGCCAATGGTTCGACGAGGCTCAGGCCTCTACGTTCCTGGACAAACTATTGAGCGTGGATACCAGGAGTTATCTGCCGGATGATCTATTGGTGAAAGTAGACCGGGCAACGATGGCCCATGGACTTGAGGCCAGGTCACCGCTGTTGGATCACCGGTTGGTAGAGTTCGCCGCATCGCTGCCGGTTCACATGAAAATACGCAATGGAGAAACCAAGTACTTGCTGAAGGAAGCCATGCGAGATGTGCTTCCTGACAGCATCCTCAGCCGAGACAAGAAGGGGTTCGGCGTTCCGATTGATCGCTGGTTCCGCATCGAGTGCCGTGAGCTTGTTCGCGAGACCCTGCTATCCGGCCGTTGCACCAGCCGGGGGTATTTCAAATCGAACCGGGTCCGCCAGATCATTGAGACACATCAGCGGACCGATGACAATTACGGGTCCCGGCTGTACGCTTTGCTGATGTTGGAGCTGTGGCACCGAGAATACATGGATGGATCGACGAGTTTATGGAGTCTCTATCAGGTGGCAGGGCGGTGCAAGGAAACGTTACCACGGTGTTCGGCCGGTCGGATGGCCACGTGAAGACGAGCCAAGCGATTCGGGTCTGTTTCATTTCGCCTCTGGGCTATGGTTTGTACCAACCGGACAGCAATCTGCCCTTCGGCGGAGCGGAGGTGCAATTCTTCCTGCTTTCCAAGGCATTGGCAGAAGAACCGAGCTTTGAGGTGTCGGTCTTGACGACTGTGCAAACAGACTCAGGGACCGAGCGACATGACCGGATCGCCCTCTTTCGACGACACGGAAAGGATCAGCTGGTTGCCAGCTTTGCTGCCCTTTGCCGCCATCCGATCCGCGTGGTGCGGGGCTACTTGTCGGCCTTTTCGGAGATGCTGCGTCTATTTCGAAAGATCAATGCCGATGTCTATCTGCACTCAGGTGCCGGAACGGAAGTTGGAGCCTACGCATTAATCTGCCGGCTGTTGCGCCGTCGGTTTGTTTTCGTCGTCTCATCAATAGCCGATGTGTGCCAGGTTTACGGTAGGGTCGAAGGGGTGCTGAAGTGGCTCTATCCTCTAGGGGTTTGGTTGGCCGATGAAGTAGTCTGCCGGACGCGAGACCAGCAGGAAGCGCTCAGGAGCCGGTATCACCGGACGGGGGCATTGATCCGCACAGGACACCCTCTCCGGCACGACTCCACGATCGAGCGTGCCATTGTCTTGTGGGTCGGACGCATCCATCCACTCAAGCAGCCTTCGATGTTCTTGGACCTGGCGGAGCGGCTTCCGGCAGAGCGCTGCGTGATGGTGGGTATGCGGGATCGGACCCATGGTGAGTTGTGGCACCAGGTTCGCGAACGAGCGATCCGACTTCCGAATGTCCAGTGGTATGAAAATGTGCCGCTCAGCTCGGTGGACAGCCATTTCGCCGAAGCGAAGCTGTTCGTGAGCACCTCCGAATACGAGGGCTTTCCGAATACGTTCGTGCAGGCGGCAGCGCACGGTGTGCCGATCGTGTCCTGGAGAGTCGATCCCGATCGTGTGTTGAGCGAACATCGGATCGGCATCTGCGCCGGCGGATCCTTTGAACGCCTGCTGTCCTCTGCCCGTATGCTCTGCGCGGATGATCATCAGCGGCGCGAAATGGGAAGTCGGGCCAAGACCTATGCGCGGGAGTGTCACGATCTGAACAAGCGGGCCGCTGAATTCAAGTGCTTGCTGAGACGGCTGGTCGGCCCGCGGTGACAGAACATTGAGCGGAACACGCGCCTATGACACCGCTCCGGCTCTGCTTTGTCGGTCCGTCCGCCTCCGTGAATCTTCGCAGGTGGGTGGAATGGTTTACGCGTCGAGGCCATGAAGTCTCAGTGGTGACAGTCGAGCCTGCTGGGCCGCATCTAATCCGAGGCTTCCGGCAGATGAATATCGAAGCCATTGGACTGCCGCGCAAGGTCGGGAGGCTGGTGTCCGCCGCACGTCTGAGGCTAGCGATCCGGAGGATGAAGCAGGATATCGTGCATGTTCACTACCTTCGGGGATTGGCCTGGGGGCTTGCGCTGAGACCTGCCCGTCCTTGCGTTGTGACGCCATGGGGCAGCGACATTCTGGAAGAGCAGGGCGCGTTCAAAGAATGGTACAGCCGGAGCCTGACCCGCCGGTTATTGAGAGAGGCCGATTTGGTGACGACCCATTCGGCGTATATGGAAGCGAGGGTCCGTGAGCTGGAGCCAGAGGTCCGTGCGCTGGTCAGGATCGGATGGGGAGTTGATGTGGAACGCTTCAAGCCGGGCCTTGATGTGCGCGGCATCCGGGAACGATGGAAGATCGGAGAGCACCAGCGCGTCATCTTCAGTCCACGGCTGGCCCAGCCGTTTTACAACCACGACCGCGTGATCCGGGCCCTTCCGAAGGTCTGTGAGCAGGTGCCTGACTCCGTATTGGTCATTACTGAGCAGTTTGTCGATCATGTCTATGTCCGGGGTTTGCAACGGCTGGCGGCGGAACTCGGGATCCTGGAGCGGGTGAAGTTCGTCGGCGCCCTTCCATATCAGGACATGCCGCGGTGGCTGAATCTGGCGGACGCGGTCGTTATGGTGCCCAATTCAGACGGCATGCCGAACACGTTGCTGGAAGCGATGGCCTGCGGCGCCGTGCCGGTCCTCAGCCGGCTCCCGCAGTATGCGGAAGTGATCCGCGATGGGGAAAACGGATGTTTGGTGGATGAGGACGAGCGCAGCTTGGCCGACGCCCTTGTCCGCGTGTTGTCGGATGCCGGTTTCAGGGCGAAAGTCTCAACTAGGAACCGCGCAACGGCGCTCGAGATCGCCGATCAAAACCGGGAGATGTCAAAAATGGAAGGGCTCTATGTGAACCTAGTCACAGCGACCGGTTGAGAGGCGGTGCGAATCGATTCGCCATGTGCGCCATAGCAGGCATATTCCAGTTGACGGACAAAGCGGTCGATCTCGGGTCGCTCGAGCGCATGATCGAGCGGCAAGCGCATCGGGGGCCGGACGGCGAGGGGTACGTGCTGTTGTCCGCCTCCGGGCGCGATCAACCTTGTCCCGTCAAGGGGCCGTCCATCGCGCTGACAGGCCTCGGAGACCGTCGATATCACATCGGCCTCGGGCATCGCCGGTTGGCGGTCGTCGATCTCTCCGAGGGCGGGCACCAGCCAATGGCGACCGACGACGGGCAGTGTTGGATCACCTATAACGGAGAGATTTACAACTACCTTGAACTGCGCGCTGAGCTGAAGACCCTCGGCCATCGGTTCCGTTCAGAATCCGACACGGAGGTGCTGCTCGCAGCCTATCGGGAATGGGGGACGTCCTGTCTGGAGCGGTTGAACGGCATGTTTGCCTTTGCCCTGTGGGACGGCCAGAGGAAATGGCTCTTCTGTGCCCGCGACCGGTTCGGCGAGAAACCC